>ERZ781275.310-NODE-310-length-60225-cov-21.220741_pt1 | contig 60225 bp, 55 predicted proteins | sample MGYA00375853_ERZ781275 | MGnify/ENA primary metagenome ERZ781275 (study PRJEB29790, sample SAMN03653691) | human gut metagenome | host: Homo sapiens | place: USA: Dallas, Texas | collected 2012-07-23 | study: EMG produced TPA metagenomics assembly of the Gut...
ATACATAAGATTTGATACCGTGAGCAGCCAAAACTTGAGCAGATTCAAAAGCAAACTCAGGAGAGAAGTGACGGCTGTCGTAGGCGATCGCAACACCGCGTTTCTTCGCTTCCTCACCTTTTGAGTCGATCAATTGGGCCAACCCTTCAGTTGCTTGGCGAACAACATAGATATTAATACGGTTAGTACCAGCACCGATTAAGCCACGCATACCAGCTGTACCGAATTCAAGGTTGGTATAGAAGGCATCTTCTTTTGTTTTTTCATCCATTGCGACCAACTCATCACGAAGGTAAGCTGGTAATTCAGCAAAGTCGAGCCATTTTTGGTAGTTTTCTTGATAGGTCATGCAAGCGTCTCCTTTTTGCTTATAATTTAATCGCTTACATTATAGCAAATTTTTTCAGAAAATTCTAGCGATAATTGTAAATCTTTTCAAAAAAATAGAGCTAATTCACCATCAAAAAAAGCCAAGATAAATTGGTCTTGGCTTGAAAGGTTATTTTAATTTTTCAAGTGATGGAACAACTGCACTAGTAATGAGTACTGTCGCAATGACTTCGATGAGTGAGTTAGTAGAGACAATCAAGCCAAGGAAATTTTGAATTCCCCCTCCAAAACTGTTACCAAAGAAGAAGTAAATCCCGCTTAAAACGAAAACAGTATTGGTCATAGAACCGACAATTCCAGCGATCATAAGTCCTGTACGATTGCGAATCCAGCGATAGACGAAGTAAGGGGTTACCCCGATGAGAATCCGAGGGACTATGGCAATGATAAGGGAGTAAAGATTCCCGTGAGGGACAAAGGGACTAAAGAGATAGCTGGCTGGTGTTATAACCAGGGTATTCATGGTGAGGCTAAAGAGTCCCATGAGGAGTCCTAGAATTGCTCCAGTTCGAGGTCCGTAGATGATAGAAGCGATCACGACAGGAATATGAACCAAGGTTGGTTGAATTCCTGATGGAACAAATTGCAAAATGAAGGACGTCACAAAGTGAATGGTGATCATCACGGCAAAAAAGATGGCAATTCGTGAAATAGAGGCTGATTTTCTCATAAACAATTCTCCTTAACAGCTTGGATGATAGTGTCAACAGTGGCTAGAGCTCCAGAACCTTGATCTCCACAAGCGAGAGTGGCCTCACGAGGTTGAATTATCTGATAACCAAAATCTTTTAAAATCTCCAGATTTCGTTGGGTAGCAGGATGATCTAGCATTTTTGTATTCATAGCAGGGGCCAGTAATTTTTTTGAGGTCTGAGGCAAGGCTAGAGCTGTGCTAGTGACCATATTATCTGCAAGTCCCATAGCCAATTTAGCAATGGTATTGGCACTGGCTGGCGCGACAAGAAAGAGGTCAGTTTCTTTCCCAATGTCGATGTGCTCGATCCGCTGTGGATCGTCTTCCATCATAACATCTAGCCCTACTTGGTTTTTTGAAAGAACTTGCAAGGTTAAAGGGGTGATGAATTTTCTGGCTGAAGGGGTCATGAGGACCTTCACTTCAAAGCCCAATTTGGTTAGTTGGCTGGTAATATCAGCAGCTTTATAGGCGGAAATACTACCGGTAACCGCTAAAGTAATGTGTGTCATATGTTCCTTTTTATTTGATATAATGTAGGATAGCCTCTGCGATTTCTGTTTTCGTAGAAGCTTCTAGGACCTGATCGTCTGTCACTAGATAGGCTTGATGCTGACCGTTCTGAATCTTGGTCAGATCATTGGCAACGATCATGATGGCATGATTTTTAACGAGGCTTTCACGCGCTACCTGGATCAACTCTTCAGAAGAAACATCGACTAATAGCTTAAAGCCGATCAGTTGAATAGCAGGGTTCCATTCTTTGACGAGCGAGATAATCTTGGGATTTTTCTTTAGAAAGAGCACTTGGTATTCTTCTTTGGAAGAGATTTTAGCTTCCTGATTTTCGCGATGGATAAAGGTATGAAGGTCTTGAGCCTTCTCAACTTCCTCAAGGCCTGTCATGTAAACAGGTGTGTAGTCTGAAACAGCCATAGCGTGAATCAAAACCTGATGATGAGGGACTTCCGCTTTCATTTGTGCGACTAGTTCTTCGACATTCTGGATCAATAGGAGACGAAGGTGTGGGTGAGGATCGGGTTTAAGCGCGGTAGGCGTTGTGATCAAGGTTACCTGATGTCCCTTTGCAAGAGCTGCTTCTGTAAGGATTTTCCCTAGGCTCCCAGTGGAATGGTTGGTGATTGAACGAACGCTATCAATGGCTTCACTCGTCCCGCCTGATGTAATTAAAATATGCATATGCTTATTTTACACAAAAAAGATACGTAAGTAAAGTTCTGAAGCTATTCAAATAGGCTATGACAAGCCATAAAATATACATAAAAAGCGAACGTTGGATTCAAAACATGGAAAAACCATGTTATTTTCGCGAATTTTAGGTATAATAGATCTATCAAATATAAAGGAGTCCCTTATGAAAACAGATATCGAAATTGCTCAAAGCATTGAACTCCAACCGATTGTGGACGTTGTTAAGAAGATTGGTTTGGTAGACGATGATCTTGAATTGTATGGAAAATACAAGGCGAAATTGAGCTTTGATAAGATTCGTGATGTTGAGAAAAATCCAGTAGGAAAACTCATTTTAGTCACTGCGATCAACCCAACTCCTGCTGGAGAAGGGAAATCAACCATTACAATTGGACTGGCAGATGCTTTGAATAAAATCGGTAAAAAAACCATGATTGCCATTCGCGAACCTTCTTTAGGACCGGTTATGGGGATTAAAGGTGGTGCTGCTGGAGGTGGTTATGCTCAAGTGTTACCGATGGAAGACATCAACCTTCATTTCACAGGGGATATGCATGCCATCACAACGGCTAATAATGCTCTCTCAGCTTTGATTGACAATCATTTGCATCAAGGAAATGAGCTCGGTATTGACCAACGTCGCATTATCTGGAAGCGTGTAGTGGATTTGAACGACCGTGCTTTGCGCCATGTCAGTGTAGGTCTTGGCGGTCCTTTGAATGGGATTCCGCGTGAAGACGGTTATGATATTACAGTTGCTTCTGAGATTATGGCCATCCTTTGCTTGGCGACAGATATTGAAGATTTGAAAGGACGTTTGGCTAATATTGTGATCGGTTACCGCTATGATCGCAGTCCAGTTTATGTCCGTGATTTGGAAGTGGAAGGGGCTCTTGCCTTGATCCTTAAAGATGCGATTAAGCCAAACTTGGTTCAAACCATCTATGGAACTCCTGCCTTTGTTCACGGTGGTCCGTTTGCCAATATTGCCCATGGATGTAATTCTGTATTAGCAACGACGACAGCTCTTCATTTAGCGGACTATACAATTACAGAAGCAGGTTTTGGTGCTGACCTTGGCGCTGAAAAATTCCTGGATATTAAGACTCCAAACTTACCTACATCACCAGATGCAGTCGTAATCGTAGCGACACTCCGTGCCCTTAAGATGAACGGTGGAGTGACCAAGGATGCTTTGACTGAAGAAAATGTAGAGGCTGTTCGTGCTGGTTTTGCCAACTTGAAACGTCACGTTGAAAATATCCGTAAGTTTGGCATTCCTGCAGTGGTTGCCATCAATGAATTTATCACTGATACAGAAGCAGAAATTGCTGCTTTGAAAGAATTGTGTGCTGAAATTGAGGTGCCAGTTGAGCTTGCGAGTGTATGGGCGAATGGTGCTGACGGTGGAGTTGAACTTGCTGAAACCTTGGTTAAAACCATCGAAACAAGTCCAGCTAACTACACACGCTTGTATGATAACAATCTTTCTGTTGAAGAAAAAATTGAAAAGATTGTTACAGAAATTTACCGCGGTACGAAGGTGAATTTTGAGAAGAAAGCTAAGACACAAATTGCCCAAATCGTGAAAAATGGTTGGGATAAGTTGCCAATCTGTATGGCCAAAACACAATATAGCTTCTCTGATAATCCAAATGCCTTGGGAGCTCCTGAAAACTTTGAAATCACTATCCGTGAAGTGGTTCCAAAATTGGGAGCAGGCTTTATTGTCGCTTTGACTGGGGATGTCATGACCATGCCTGGGCTACCAAAACGTCCAGCTGCTTTAAATATGGATGTGGCTGCTGATGGTACAGCGATCGGCTTGTTCTAATAGACGCCTGATGACAAAAAATAACTTCTGTTCAAAAGAGCAGAAGTTATTTTATTATGTACTCGTCGAATGTTATGATGCAAGAAGCTGATGACTGGCTTTGTGGTAGGTAAACCAAAGTTGAAGGGTCATTGGAACCCAAATGAGAGGCTCGCAAAGAATGACTCCTATATAGCCTGTATGAGGGATAATGAAAAATACAAAGAGAATTTTTCCTGTTAACTCGATAAAGCTAGAAATCAAAGGGGTCAATTTTCGGCCGATACCTTGGAGGGAATTCCCTAAAATCAAGAGGCATCCTAAGACCGGATAGAAGCAGGAGCTGATTTGCAGATAGAGACTGGCATTTGCGATCAAGTTGGGATTGGTTGATCCAGATATGAGGCTTGTCAAGAAGGGGCTTGTAAAGAAGAGGAGGATGGCAACAATGATCGACCAAACGAAGGAGAGGAGACAAGCTTGTTTAACGCCTTTTTGAATGCGTCGGAATTGTTTGGCACCAAAGTTTTGCGAGGTAAAGGTCGTCATACTAGTGGAAATAGCAGCCATTGGCAGAAGGGCAAAGGACATGATTCGCCGAGCTGAGATTTGAGCACTAATGATGGTCATTCCAAGCTTATTGATAGCTGATTGTAAGATGACTGTTCCGATAGAGACAATAGAAGACATGAGCCCCATGGTAAATCCCTGACTGATTAAGTCCTGATAGAGCCTTTGATCCCAAACAAAATCGTTGCGATTTGGCAGGAGAAAAGGTACTTTTTTGCGGATATAAAAGAAACAAAGAAGGGCGGAAAAACTTTGCGCAATAATGGTCGCAACCCCAGCAGATTGGACTCCGAGATGCAGTTGGGTAATAAAATATAGATCGAGAAGAATATTGAGAATAGCAGCGATAATCAGGAAGTAGAGTGCCGCTAAACTATCGCCAACCGCTCTAAGAAGTCCAGCACAAAGATTATAGGCAAAGGTCACAGCCACACCATTGACAATGGTGGAGATATAGAGATAAGATTGAGACACAATAGCTGATGGAGTCCCTAAAAATTGGAGTAGGGGATAAAGCCCCACAGCACCAAAGAAGATCACGAAGAGACTGAGGACGCCGCCAATAACAGCAGTTGCGGCGACTGATTTTCGTAATTGGTCTTCGTTTTTTGCTCCATAATTTCTCGCAATAATGATGCCCATCCCATTTCCAACACCGACAGCAAATCCGACAATCAGATCAAAGATAGCAGAGGTCGCCCCAACGGCTGCCAATGATTTTTGACCTAAAAAACGCCCAACAATCATAACATCCGATATATTGTAGACTTGTTGGAAAATATTGGATAAGAGAATAGGAAAGGCAAAACTCAAAAGAGCTGGTAAAATAGGGCCATCTATGAGATCCACACGTTGAATTTTTTTCATAGTGCCATTATACCAACTTCACAAAACAGGGACAAGCGTCTTTAGTTGAATACCCTTACATTTTTTGGTATAATCAGTGCAGAAATGGAGGCTTTATGCGCTTAACCAGCCAATTAATCACTGAATCGTTCCCTGATCTAGATAAGGTCGAGAGGTTAAATATCGAGGCTTTCCCTGAAGAGGAACGGATTCCTTTATCAGAATACTTACGCTATACGGATAATGACGATGCCAATTTCTTTGCTTTTTATAACGAAGAAGAATTTGTCGGATTTGCTTTCTCTATCTACAATCAGAAAGCTTTTTATGTTAGCTTCTTTGCCATTATGCCCCACCTACGTAGCCACGGTTATGGTCAAGAAATCATTGAAAAATTGGTAGAATTTTACCAAAGAACCATGATTCTTGAAGTGGAACGTTTAGATGAAGAATGTGACAATCTAGAGCAACGTCAGTCTCGGATGGATTTCTATAAGCGTAATGGTTTTAAAACTGCCAATGCTTTTTTAGAATACGAAGGACTGAGCTTTGAAATTCTCTATCGGGGTGATCACTTTGACGAAGAGGCTTATCGCGATATTTTCCGTAAACTGCAGGAAGAAAATTATTTCGATTTCCGCATTAAATATAGACGCTTTAGTGACCACTAGACAAGAAAGAGGCTGGGACAAAAGTCCTAGCCTCTCAATTATTTTTGGATTGTCGAGCAAGACGCAGTGGTTGAGTGGGCTCTACTACGCTGATTTCATCAGCTTTTACAGCCCTACTCAACTGTGCGGAGGTGGGACGACAAAATCGAATTCTAACGAATTACCGATTTCTGTCCCACTCTCTTTTAGTTTAGATATTTAATGAAGAACTCAATCAGTTTCATGATTTGTGTAAAGAACCAAGGCAGAAATAGAAAAGCTAGGAAGGTAACATGCCATTTCCAATAAAGTGAAACCAAGCCAACGGTTTCTCGAATCCAAGCGGATGGGAGATAGTAAAAGGCTGTTCTTGAACCGATACTTCGACCAGGTATTTTCAATCGTCTCATAAAGACACCTGCACGGAGCGCGTGAAATGAATTGGTTACTACAAGGACTCGCTTGCCAAGCCCCTCTTTTTCAAGGAGACGCTTGCTAAAGGTCAGGTTTTCAAAAGTAGTACGAGAGCGATTCTCGATGAGAATGGCGTCCTCTGGAACCCCATGTTCCATTAAGTATCTGGCCATAGCTTCCGCCTCAGCGATCAGCTCATCTGACCCTTGACCACCAGAAACAATCAGCTTTGGTCGTCCCTCGAACTGCTCATAGATGGACTTTCCTTTCTCAAGACGTTGGGCCAAGAGTGGGGGAACCTTGTCTCCGATCAAACCTGAGCCAAGGATGATGATGGCGTCTGGCTCTTTGCGAACTGGAAAGAGATTGCAAAAAGTCCCATAGGATACATAAGAGAGGTAGAGAAAAGTCATGTAAAACAGGGCGAAGTCAGTCAGATAAATGAGGATGTCATTCCCTGGGAAATAGGGTAGAAAATGTAGTGCCAAAGCTCCGATAATAAACAGCCCATAGAGCAGAGAGAGGAGGTTGGCCAGCCTTTTTCCTTCAAAAGCCATCATTTGACGTCCGTTAAAAAGGAGAAAGATAGATGAGAAAATAATGCTGAGAAAAACGAGGATGGAAATCACCACAAAGACAATCATTGCAATTTGTTGATTAAACCATAACTCAGTTCGAACGACTAGTAAAAATGCAGAAATCAGTAGAAAAAGCCCCAAGTTTATCGAAAAGAGATAAGCATTGAAAAGCCTTCTGCGATCACTCATAAAGAACAATAAAAAGTTAAGAGCTGGAAATAACCAGAATAGATATAGATACATGTTTTGCCCCTCGTAAAATCTTACATCCATTGTACCATAATGACTGATAAAAATAGCGGATTGTTCATACAAATAAGTTGCATTCTTCAAATGAATTTGATAAAGTTAAGATTATCGTTTTTTAAGGAGATCGTATGTTACGAAAAGGTTCCCTGACAGGTTTATTACTGTTTGGTATTTTTTTTGGTGCTGGAAACCTGATTTTCCCACCGGCTCTTGGTGCTTTATCGGGTAATCAATTTTGGCCAGCTATTGCTGGGTTTGTCCTTTCAGGAGTGGGAATTGCCATTGTGACCTTGATTATCGGGACACTTAATCCCAAAGGATATATTGATGAGATTTCTCGTAAGATTTCACCTGTTTTCGCGATTGTATACTTAGTTGCGCTTTATCTTTCGATTGGTCCTTTCTTTGCTATTCCAAGAACGGCGACGGTATCTTTCGAAGTGGGGATAGCCCCCTTATTAGGTGGAATGAATGCCAGTTTAGCACTTTTCATTTTTACCCTGGTCTACTTTTTGCTAGCCTTTTTGATTGCTTTGAATCCATCTAAGATTCTAGATCGGATCGGTCGTATATTGACCCCGATCTTTGCGATTCTCATTTTGATCTTGGTCGTTCTTGGGGCTCTGAAATACAGTGGACATGCTCCAATGGTGGCCACAAAAGCCTATCAGGCATCTGCCTTTGGACAAGGATTTTTAGAGGGGTACAATACCTTGGATGCCTTGGCATCTGTTGCCTTTAGTGTGATCGCAGTGACGACCTTGAATCAACTTGGATTTTCAAGTAAGAGAGAATACATCAAGACTATTTGGTTGGTTGGAATTGTTGTAGCCCTTGGTTTTAGTGTGCTGTATATCGGTTTAGGATATCTGGGGAATCATTTTCCTATTCCAGCTTCTGTTATGGCATCTGATAGCAATAAAGGGGTGTATGTATTATCAGAAGCGACCAAAGCGATCTTTGGTCCGACTGCTCAGATTTTCCTAGCGGGAATGGTGACGGTAACTTGCTTTACCACAACTGCTGGTTTAATCGTCTCTACCAGTGAATTCTTCCATAGCACCTTCCCTAAGGTTTCTTACAAGGTCTATGCAAGTGTCTTCACTCTGATTGGTTTTGCGATTGCCAACCTTGGCTTGAATACCATTATTGCTTTCTCATTGCCGGTCTTGATGATTCTTTACCCAATCACCATTACCATTGTATTGATTGTGATAGTGAATAAATTTGTGGCTCTTTCAAAACCAGGGATGCAACTGACTATTTTCTTGGCCAGCGTGGTCTCTCTTGCAAGTGTTCTGGCAAGTACCTTTAAAATTTCACTAGTAGAAAAGGGGATTGCTTTGCTTCCATTTGCGGCTCAATCTCTTCCATGGTTGGTTCCAGTAGTTATCGGGATTCTTTTATCGCTCGTATTACCAAATAAACAAACGGCAGAAGAATAAGTATATTAGAAACTCTAAAGTTTTATGCTTTAGAGTTTTTCTTTTGAAACTAGTATCTAAATCCAAACTTTAGTAAAAAAAACGTAGCAGAAATTTTTATTTTTTGTCAGTCAATGCTATACTGAATGTAGCATATCAATATACGGAGTGAACTATGAATCCAATCATTTTTTCATTGACAGTTTTTCTTGCGGGTATTCTGTCTTTCTTTTCTCCCTGTGTCTTTCCTTTGCTGCCGGTTTATATTGGAATCTTACTAGGAAGTGATCAGGAAAAGGCTATCCGATTGTTCGGGAAAAAAATTCGCTGGCATGGCTTGCTGAAAACCCTTTGTTTTATTGCAGGTATTTCTGTTATTTTCCTCCTCATTGGTTTTGGAGCGGGCTTGCTTGGAAAGATCATGTACACCAATTGGTTCCGTTATCTGATGGGAGCCCTTATCATTATCCTTGGTCTTCATCAAATGGAAGTTTTCCACTTTCATTTCCTTGAGAAGCAAAAAACAATGGATTTTGGAGCCAACAAACAGAAGAATGAATTGTTTTCAGCTTTTCTACTTGGTCTTGGTTTTAGTTTTGGTTGGACCCCTTGTATTGGTCCGGTATTAGGATCGGTTCTTGCTTTAGCAGCATCAGATGGGCAAGATGCTCTTATGGGAGCTATTTATCTCTTTGTTTATACCTTGGGAATGGCTCTTCCGTTTTTACTCTTGGCCTTAGCATCTAGTCTGGTCCTACCTTACTTTAATCGTCTCAAACCCCATTTGTTATTGCTGAAGAAAATCGGCGGAGCCATCATTATTCTGATGGGAATTCTCTTACTTTTGGGACAATTGAACAGTTTGTCATCTATCTTTTCATAAAATAATCCGGAGGTTTAACGCATGATGAAAGGTTTTAAATACGCTTGTTTCTCAGTCCTCTCTTTAGCTTTGCTGTCAGCTTGTTCCATGAATCAATCCAGTGAGAGTAGTATGGACAATCAGCCAACAATGAATACAACAACGAATAAGAATGCTTTGGTAGGAAAAGACGCTAGTGACTTTGAACTAAAGGATATGAAGGGGAATACGGTTAAACTTTCAGACTACAAAGGGAAGAAGGTTTATTTGAAATTTTGGGCAACCTGGTGTGGTCCTTGCCGGAAAAGTATGCCTGAATTAGAGAAATTGGTCAAGGATACGGATAGAGACTTTGAAATTTTGACCATTATGGCACCGGGACTCCAAGGTGAAAAAACAGAAGAAGAATTCGTTAAATGGTTTGATCAACAAGATTACAAGTCCGTACCGGTCTTGTACAATCCAGACGGTTCTGCATTTGCAGATTATCAGGTTCGCTCTATTCCTACAGAAGTCTTTATAGACAGTCATGGGAAAATTGGACATGTCCAATTAGGGGCTATTTCAAACGACGATGCTAAGAAGATTATCAAAGAGTTACAATAAAAAAATGAAGCACGAAGCTTCATTTTTTTATTGTTTCTTAGTTGCTTGCACCAGAAGTGGCATCGGCATCTCCGTGCCCTCCGTCACCATGTCCTCCAGCATCAGAAGCACCAGAAGTTGCATCTGCACTACCGTGTCCACCAGCAGGAGCAAATGGACCGCTTCCACCAACTAGACGTTGACCTGTTGTTTGCAGGTACCAGTCCAACCATGGTTTGAAGTTGAAGACAATCTCATTGATACCAGCGTAAGAACCATCTTCATAGTACATAGCTTGGTAGTTGTGAGTGTTAATCACGCCTTCAGGAGAACCTGGAACAATGGTCCGAACATAGTCTTGGTTACCGTTACGAAGGGTACCAATCACCCATTCTACGTTTTTCATACGTGCTGGTGGTAGGGAACCATGAACGGTTGACATCCGGCTTCCTGATTGAGGTGGCACGCGTTTGGCAAACATGGTATCAGGATCTTGATGGGCATTGTTGTAGTAGAGGAATTGGTTGTTATCATCGGCATAGGTCAATTCAAATGGCATAGCCTTTAAGAACATATCAATTTGGTTAACGGTTAGGATACCGTGGTCGAGTTTGACATAGGTATCGCCGGAAACGGCACCAGTGATTTCAGCTACTTTTTCTACCCAATCTGGATCGTCAGGATCGACTTCAGTAACAGTTGTAGCGATTGGATGATTACAATCCAAGTCTTCTGGTTCAATTGGTTTTGGTTTTTTCAATTTAGATACAACCTCAACGTATTTCATAAAATTATCCAAGCAGGTTTCAAGGAATTTGACGGTTCCCTCGTTAATGATATTGCCGTCTTCGTCAAAAGCTTCTTTGGCTTTTCCAAGAAGGAATTCATTTCCTGGAAGGGTATAAGCATTGACACCTGGGGCATCGAGGATCTTACGGAGGTGAACTTGCGCACGTGAAGTCCCTTGATCATAGTAAGAAGCACCGACGATCATAACCGGTTTGTTTTCAAATGGATGCACCTCGAAAGAGAGCCATTCAAGAACAGACTTGAGAGCAGCAGAGATCGTATGGTTGTGCTCTGGAGTGGCAATGATAACACCATCTGCACGAGTGATTTTGTTATATAAAAGACGCAATTGGAAACTTTCGTCCCATTTTTCATCTTGGTTAAACATTGGAACTTCGTCGATTTCAAGAACTTCCAATTCAAATTTGATTTTAAATTGGCGGCGAATGAATTCCAAAAGTTTACGGTTATATGATTGATCGTAGTTTGAGCCTACAAGTCCAACAAATTTCATTCTTTTCTGTCTCCTATCTTACAAGTTTTCCCAGTCAAATTCTTCAGCATCTTTGCGAAGTAATTCTTGGGCGTTGCGCAATTTGTCTGTAATTTTTACAAACACACGGAAATCATTGAAGACCGCATCTAATTTTTGAATGACATCTAAATCCACCAAGTCTCCATTTTGATCAAAGGCTTGCAATGAATGAGAGAGCAAGAATTCATCTGGCAAGACATTCGCTTTAATTTCAGGAGCATTTAAGATTTGGCGAAGTTGGAGTTGGGCGCGTGAAGATCCCAAGGTACCGTATGATGCCCCAGTAATCATGACCGGTTTGTTCAACAATGGGAAGACTCCGTATGAGAGCCAAGCGAGTGCACTCATCAAGACTGCTGGAATAGAGTGGTCGTATTCTGGAGTTCCAATAATGACCCCATCAGCTTCTTCAATTTTTGCAACAATATCCAAGACAGCTTCAGGCACTTGTTTGTCGGCTGGTTTGTTAAAGACAGGGATATCTTTAATTTCGACCAATTCGATCTCAGCCTTATCAGCAAAATGTTTTTGCATGTATTGAAGCAGTTGACGGTTTGTAGAACGTTTGGAGTTAGTCCCCACAATCGCAATAAGTTTTATCATGGAAAATTCCTTTCTGATAGGAGAATTATAAATAAGATTGAAGCCCACTTGTATAGGCGATCTTGCCTGATTGAGAAACCAATAAGGTATCTATACCAGGAAGTGATTCAACAGTGTTGAGGATAGAAGCAGGAGATTCCCCGAACAAGCGGGTAGTCCATATCTCCCCGTCTACGGATCGATCAGATATGATGGTGATACTGGCTAAGTCTGTCTCGACCGGATAGCCCGTCGCGCTATCAAAGATGTGGTGAAACGACTGGCCGTCCACTTCTAAATGACGCTCGTAGATGCCAGAGGTGACAATAGATTTATCCTTGACAGAGAGGACCAGTAGGTGCTGACCTCTTTTTTCGACTGGATTTTGAATGCCAATCCGCCAAGGTTGCTGTTTGACGGGATGTTGACCGACAGTGAGGATATTTCCTCCAAGATCGATCAAGGCATCTGTTACTCCCTGGCTCTTTAAAAAGGTCGCAATGCAGTCTGCGCTATAGCCCTTAGCCAAGGCTCCTAAATCAATCTTCATTCCAGGACGCGTCAGAAAGACCGTATGGTTTTCTGGGTCGAGCTGGATTTGGTGAGGATCGATCTTGGCCAGGGCTTGATCAATTTCCCCTTGCTGGGGACGTCTAGCATCTGAAAATCCAATTCGCCAGGTCTGTACAAGAGGACCAATGGCGATGTTTAAATGGCTGTCTTGAGCTTGACTATGCAAGGTACCTAATGCAATCAGTTCAAAAAGATCTGGATGAACTTGGACAGGAGCAATACCAGCTTGGTGATTGACCTCCATGAGTTCAGAACTTGCATCATTAGCACTGAAGTGATGTTCGTAGGAGCGAAGAAGTTCAAAGCAGCGGGCTAAGAGTTCATTCGCTTGTGGGTGACAGATCGAAACAGTGATGGTCGTACCCATCAAACGTTCGGATCGACTACTTAGGTCCACTAAAAATCTATCCTTTCCTATTTTCACTCACTTACAGTATATCAAAAAGATATCGTTTTCACAATCCTTTCGAGCATATTGTTTGACATTTTTTGAAACATGTGAAGTGTGATTTTCTGGAAAATTGAAAAAAAGATCACAAATTCTGAGCAAAATAATTGTAACCGATATCATTTTTATGATATACTCAAGAAGTAAATTAAATTAAAGGTAGGATTTATTCTATGAGTAAAATCGTTGTTGTAGGGGCTAACCATGCCGGAACAGCTTGTATCAACACTATGTTAGATAATTTCGGAAATGAAAATGAAATTGTAGTTTTTGACCAAAACTCAAACATTTCATTCCTTGGATGTGGGATGGCGCTTTGGATCGGTGAACAAATCGATGGTCCTGAAGGTCTTTTCTACTCTGACAAAGAAAAATTGGAAGCAAAAGGTGCAAAAGTCTACATGAATTCACCTGTTCTTTCAATTGACTATGACAACAAAGTGGTTACAGCGGAAGTTGATGGAAAAGAACATAAAGAATCTTACGAAAAATTGATCTTTGCGACTGGATCAACACCAATCATTCCTCCAATTAAAGGAGTTGAAATCGTACCTGGTAACCGCGAATTCAAAGCAACTCTTGAAAATCTTCAATTCGTTAAATTGTACCAAAACGCTGAAGAAGTGATCGAAAAATTGAAAGACAACAGCAAACACTTGAATCGTATCGCCGTAGTTGGTGGTGGTTACATCGGTGTTGAACTTGCTGAAGCTTTCGAACGTCTTGGTAAAGATGTTGTCTTGGTGGATATCGTGGACACTGTCTTGAATGGATACTACGACAAAGACTTCACTGACATCATGGCGAAAAACTTGGAAGACCACAACATCCGTTTGGCACTTGGACAAACTGTTCAAGCGGTTGAAGGAGATGGTAAGGTAGAACGCCTTGTAACCGATAAAGAAACCTTTGATGTAGATATGGTTATCTTAGCTGTTGGTTTCCGTCCAAATACAGCTCTTGCTGATGGTAAGATCGAACTCTTCCGCAACGGTGCCTTCCTTGTTGATAAGAAACAAGAAACGTCACTTCCAGGTGTCTACGCTGTTGGTGACTGTGCGACGATTTTTGATAACGCTCGTAACGAAATGAGCTACATCGCTCTTGCGTCTAATGCGGTTCGTTCAGGTATTGTTGGTGCCTACAATGCGACTGGTCATGAATTAGAAGGAATCGGTGTTCAAGGTTCTAACGGTATCTCTATCTATGGCCTTCACATGGTTTCAACTGGTTTGACTCTTGAAAAAGCGAAAGCTGCAGGCTTCAATGCCACTGAAACTGGCTTCAACGACCTTCAAAAACCTGAATTTATCAAACACGATAACTATGAGGTTGGTATCAAGATCGTCTACGATAAAGACACTCGTCAAATCCTTGGAGCTCAAATGGTATCACGTGATAGCGCTATCTCAATGGCTATTCACATGTTCTCACTTGCGATTCAAGAACACGTGACGATTGATAAGTTGGCTTTGACGGACTTGTTCTTCTTGCCACACTTCAACAAACCTTACAACTACATCACAATGGCAGCTTTAACTGCTGAATAATAGCTAAAGTTCTATTAAAAACTTTCCTTAGGTGAGTACGGACGTCAGCGAACTTCTACGAAGTTCCATGACTAATTATTGAGCCTAAGGTCTCAATAATTCCGAGTGCCTGAAACTGTATTGTTTCAGGCACTTTTCTCACAGCGGAAAGTTTTGACTTTTCTTTATTCATTCCATAATAATAGAACATATTTATATTTCTTTGTAGAATTTCTTAACTTAATTTACTTGATAAAATGGTTTGTCTACATTCTAAACAAAACTAACAAGGGTGGTTTTGTTTTTTTCTGTCTTTCCATGTATTCAGAGGCAGTGAAATAAGGTATAATGAATAGGATAAGAGTTTGAAGGAGTTAGGGAATGTCTGCTAAAGAAGAAGCCTTAAAAAAGGAATTTCATTTTGCCTCTAGTTCAATTGTGGCCCATATTGTCAGAGGTGTTCTGGTTGGGATCGTTGTGGGCTGCATCGTCTCAAGTTTTCGTTTTTTGATCGAACATATTTTTCATTTTGTTCAAGGCGTTTACAAGGAGATGTCTGGTCAACCACTTTATTTGCTGGCGATGCTGTTGGGGTATGGGGTGATCGTACTGATTGCTGGCCGACTTATTCGCACCAATCGGGATATCAAAGGATCAGGAATTCCGCAAGTCGAAGCAGAGCTTAAGGGCCTATTGGCGGTAAGCTGGTGGGATACCTTGTGGAAGAAGTATATTCTAGGTGTCTTGGCCATCGGAAGTGGCTTGATGCTTGGTCGTGAAGGTCCTAGTATTCAATTAGGGGCAATGGGTGGAAAAGGAGTGGCCCATCATTTGAAGGTCAGTCCGGTTGAGGAGCGGTCTTTGATTGCAAGTGGGGCTGCCGCTGGTCTTGCCGCTGCCTTTAATGCACCTATAGCGGGGCTCTTATTTGTGGTTGAAGAGGTCTACCATCATTTTTCACGTTTCTTTTGGATTTCAACCTTGGCTGCTAGTTTGACTGCTAATTTTATTTCACTCAATGTCTTTGGTCAAACACCAGTGCTTCATATGCCACAAAATATTCCACCACTTCATCTGTCTCAGTACTGGATTTATCTATTTCTTGGAGTCTTTTTAGGGGCAGCGGGTTATGTCTACGAAATAGTGGTGCTCAATATCGGTCGCCTGTATCGTTTGCTAGAGAAGATTTTCCATGTTCCTTCTCATTATTCTTCTTTATTCGCCTTTGTCTTGATTCTTCCAATCGGCTATTTTCTTCCCCAAATTCTTGGTGGTGGGAACCAATTAGTCTTGGATTTAGCTCGAGTACCGTATCCAGTGCTGACCATCCTTCTCTATTTTGTGATCCGTTTCATCTGGAGTATGTTAAGCTATGGTAGTGGTTTGCCGGGAGGAATCTTCCTGCCCATACTAGCATTAGGATCACTTTTAGGGGCCATCGTTGGAACTATCCTTCAAAACATTGGCTTTATCTCTCAAAATCAGCTGCCTCTCTTCATTATTTTAGGAATGAGTGGGTATTTTGGGGCTATTTCAAAAGCACCTTTAACAGCGATGATCTTGGTAACAGAGATGGTCGGTGATATTCGCAGTTTAATGCCCCTAGGCATGGTGACCTTGCTGGCTTATATGATTATGGATCTCTTCCATGGAGCGCCAGTCTATGAAGCCATGCTCGAGCAATTGTTGCCGGATAAGGCGCAAGAAGAAGGAGAGTTGACTTTGATTGAGATCCCTGTATCAGAAAAGATTGCTGGAAAGCAAGTTCATGAACTGCACCTCCCTCAAGATATCTTAATTACCACGCAAATGCGAAGCGGGAAGAGTTATACGGTCAATGGTGCAACCCGCTTGTATCTTGGAGATAGCATCTTTGTAGTGGTTAAAGAATCTGAAATCGGACGGGTCAAGGATATTCTTTTGTAAAAGACAGATTCTCAGAAAAGCTTTTCTATTATTAAATTTTCAGACAATTATTGAAAAATGAGAAACTATCTGGTAGAATAAGGGCAAGAACAAATGAGGAGAAGTCTTTCATGAAAAAATATAGTCTACTCTTATTGAGTGTTGCTCTTTTAGCAGGGTGTGCAAATTCTACTAGCAAACAGTCGAATCAAAAGACGCAAACCAGCTCAACGGTGCAGTTGTCGAAGGATGACCAGAAGACCTTGGACAATGCGACAGCTGAATACAAAGACTTTGTTGAAATGCAAATTGACCAATTGCTCAAGGATACAGAAGGATTCCGAGCTACGTTAAAAGACGGGAATTTGGAAGAAGCTAAAAAGCAATATCCCTTGATCCGTATGGCCTATGAACGTTCCGAACCAATTGCTGAAACCTTCGGAGAATCGGATGTCAAGATCGACTACCGCTTGGTGGATTATGTGGATGAAAATAAATCAGAAGATGGCTGGTCAGGTTTCCACCGGATTGAGCGCATTCTTTGGGAAAACAATACCACAGATGGAACAGACAAATACGCTGACCAACTGGTGAACGATATCAAGGAGTTGAAAGCTAAAATTGCTACAGTAGAAGTCACACCGGATATCATGTTGACCGGAGCTGTCGATTTGCTCAATGAAGTGGCAACGCAAAAGATTACAGGTGAAGAAGAAGTCTTCTCTCATACAGATCTTTACGACTTCCGTGCCAACATTGAAGGGGCTGAAAAGATCTTCTCTCTCTTTAAACCCTTGATTGAGAAAAAAGATGCCAAATTGGTTAAAACCTTGGAATCAGAATTTAAGAATGTTAATGCTTTATTGGACAAACACATGACAGATGATTCAAACTATAAGTCTTACACAGATTTATCCAAGGAAGATACCAAGGAATTGGCAGAAGCTGTGACCAAACTTGGTGAACCTTTGTCTCAAATGGGTGTGATTTTAGATGGGAAATAAGAAAAATGGCTGACGAAAAATTTTTAGATAAAAAAATGGACCGTCGTGAATTTCTTAAAAAAGCAGGTATTGGAGGGGCTGGTCTAGCGCTGGGTCTCTCTGGTGCATCTGCTTTTTTCGCTAATCAAGACAGTTCCAGCAAAAAAGCTTATGATGGGGATGAAGACATCTCCTTTTATGGCAAGCACCAAGCAGGGATTACAACTCCCATGCAGAAGGCTTGCTACTTGGTGGTATTAGACCTTCACACGACGGACAAAAAAGAAATCATCCAGCTCTTTAAAGACTGGACTGATTATAGTAGTAAATTAGTCGAAGGAGAGTTGGTCAAAAAAGATGGTTCCAATGCCCTCTTGCCACCAACGGATACTGGTGAAACAGTAGGACTTAACCCCTATCGCTTGAGCCTGACTTTTGGGGTTTCTGCTTCCTTTCTAAAGAAGCTGGGCTTGGAGTCCAAACGTCCCAAGCTCTTTCGTGATTTGCCCCCATTTCCAAAGGAGCAGTTGCAGGACAAATACACTGGTGGTGATATCGTCATTCAGGCCTGTGCAGATGATGAGCAAGTTGCCTTTCATGCGGTGAGAAATCTGATTCGTAAGGGTCGCAATACCATTACCATGAAGTGGAGCAAATCAGGCTTTGCGGCTATTGGTGACCGAAAAGAAACGCCCCGCAACCTCTTTGGTTTCAAGGATGGAACAGCAAATGTCACGACGGAGAAGGATTTTGACAAGGTCGTCTGGACTGACAGCAAGGATTGGATGAAGGGTGGTTCCTATATGGCTCTTCGCTTAGTGCAAATGCACTTGGAAACTTGGGACCGAACGAATTTGCAGGAGCAGGAAAATACCTTTGGTCGCTACAAGGAGTCCGGTGCTCCCTTTGGTAAAACCAACGAATTTGATGAAGTAGATTTATCTAAACTACCAGTAGATTCACATGTCCGTTTGGCCAAAGAAGTGGATCGACCAATTTTACGGCGGTCTTATTCTTATTCAGATGGTATCAATGAACAGACTGGGCAATTTGATGCCGGCTTGATCTTTATAGCCTTTCAAAAGGATCCGAACAGCTTTGTCAAAATCCAAACCAACTTGGGCGCAGTCGATAAAATGAACGAGTACATCACCCATATCGGAAGTGGACTATTTGCTTGCTTTGCAGGCGTTGAGAAAGGAGGGTATCTTGGTCAAGCACTCTTTGAATAAACTCTTGATCTTGTTCGGCCTTCTTGCCTTGTTCTGCACTCATCCAGTAGCTGCGGAGTCTTATAGCGATCTCTTTATCAAGATCACAGATGCAACAACCGCTATAGAAAATAAGGACCAGAAAAAGGCCAAGGAATTGATTGCTGAAATTCAGGCTGATTTTGAATCCAAAGACCACCATGATTCCAAAGCAGGGAAAAAAGTTAGCCAAGCCCTGGCTATAAAAGGGGAGGTAACCAAAGACGATCTTACCAAGATCTCATCAGCCTTGCTCGCTTTTGAAAAAGAGCAAAATCCGGTCGATTTAGAGGCGGAAAAAGACAAACTCGTGAGTCGCCTCGCACCTTACTTTAAGAATCTACAAGAGGCCATTACAGCTAAGGATCTGGATAAAACTCGTCAAACCTATGCCGATCTCAATAATACCTGGACGCGAAACGAAGCAGTGGTAAGAGATCATAGCACAGCCTACTATGGCAAAATCGAGACGGCTATTTCGCTCTTACGCAGTAGCATTGAAACAGAGCCTACCGATTTCACCAACATCCAGTCCTCTTATGATGACCTCAAAAATGCAATTGATGCCTTTGTAAAAGGAGAAGCCATTAGCAGTGCCAGTACGGATTTGACGCTGAACGATGGGATCAAGCTTTTGGAGAAGGCGCAAAGCCAATTCCAAGCTGGGGATGAAAAGTCTGCTGCAGCGACTATGAAGCAGTTCATCACGATCTGGCCAACCATCGAGGGGGATGTTAGCACGACCAATCCAAGTCTCTACACGCGCGTAGAGAGCGAATCCCCGGTCATTATGGTCAAGGGGAAAGAAAAGGCCTATCAAGAGAAATTACAAGCCTTGATCAAGGACCTTTCTGCGATCGATACGACAGCTTCTTACAACGCTTTTGATGCCATGTTGATTCTATTGCGTGAAGGAGTAGAAGCCCTTCTGATTGTCATGGCGCTTGTGACGACCCTTAAGGCCGCTAAGATGAGGAAAGGCCTTAAATGGGTTTACGGTGGAGCTATTGCTGGTGTTCTTGCCAGTGCAGCGATCGCTCTTGTTTTGCAAGTAGCATTTCCAGCCGTTTCTTCGGGGGCTAACCGGGAAATCATTGAAGGTGGCGTTGGGATTTTCGCTGTGGTCATGATGATCCTCATCGGAATTTGGCTCCACAGCAAGTCTTCAGTCAAACAGTGGAATGCCTTTATGGACCGTCAAATGAAGACAGTGACGGCTACTGGAAGCTTTGTCTCGATGTTTGCTCTCAGTTTCTTAGCAGTCTTTCGTGAAGGGGCTGAGACCATTCTCTTTTATGTCGGGATCATTCCGCGGATTACAACCGCGAATTTCTTACTGGGAATAGGGTTTGCCATAGCCGTTCTCATCATCATTGCAGTGGCCATGACCAAGGCCAGTCAAGCTATCCAACCTCATCGAATCTTTTTCATTCTGACGTGGTTGATTTACGCTTTGGCCTTCAAGATGCTCGGTGTCAGCATTCACGCCCTGCAGTTGACCAATATCCTACCTAGTCATTTGGTCAATGGACTTCCAACCATCGATTGGGCGGGGATCTATCCAAGCTGGGAAGTTCTTCTTCCTCAAGGTATCTTTGTGGCCTTGATCGCACTCGTTACGGTGAGACAACATGGCAAAGAGTAGAGCAGATGAAATGACTATTGTTGAACATTTGGTCGAATTTCGAAAACGATTGATCGCAGTGGTCTTGTGCTATATTATCGTCTTCATCCTAGCATTTGTATTTGGAGGAGAAATCTATCAAGCCTTGACGGCTAGCCTGCATCAAAAACTGCTGGTACTGGGACCGAATGATATTCTCTGGATCTATGTATCGCTGGCCAATCTCACATCCTTTAGCCTGACCTTGCCCTTTATTGTCTACCAGATTTGGCAATTTGTAAGGCCGGCTTTGAGGGAGAAGGAGGCGCGTGCAGTCTTTGCCTACATCCCAGCTAGCTTTATTTGCTTTGTACTGGGGCTTGCATTTGGTTATTTCTTTGTCAGTCCAGCTATTTTAGAGGTCCTGATGCGATTGGGAGAAGGGCTGTTTGATACCCAATTAACAGCACAAAATTATCTAACCTTCTTATGGCACACTACCTTGCCTTTAGGGGTCTTGTTCGAGTTACCAGTTTTGGTCGCTTTTCTGACCTCGATTGGACTTTTGACACCACAGTTTTTAATAACCTACCGACGTTATGCTTACTTTGTTCTGCTGGTCTTAGCCGTCGTGCTAACCCCTGCAGACTTTATCAGTGACTTGGCCATGACACTCCCTTTGATCCTCTTATTTGAAGTCAGTGTCGCCTTCAGTAAAGTCATCTATTCAAGAAAAAGGAGAAACTAATGGGAATTTTACGTGATATTGGAGCACCAGGTTTGATCATCATCATCCTGGGCGCCCTCTTGATTTTTGGACCAAAACGCCTGCCTGAGTTGGGCCAGTCCATCGGCAAAATGTTTGCTGAATTTAAGACAGCTGTCAATAAAGGCAGTGAAGAAGCAGATCAAGACGCCAAAGAAGCTAAAGAAGAAAAAGAATAATCAGACAATTTTCAAAATTCTATTGAGTTCGATTGCATAAAAAGGTATAATAAGACAAGTACTTGCAATCGACGAAGGAGGAAACCATGATTATTACGATTTTGTCACTCATTTTCTATTTTAGCTATATCGGATTCTTATGCTGGTTGGTCGTAAAAATTGTCGAAAAATTGTTCAATTTCTTGTTGAACCGTTAATGAAGAAACAATCCATTTCACCCCGAGTGAGTGGATTTTTTGTGTCCAATTCAGTTAGAAAGATTCAAACAAAGAGGTTTTAACGGTCTCAGATTGAAGATAAAGTCATATAAAAAACTTTCCTTAAGTGAGTACGGACGTCAGCGAACTTATTAGAAGTTCCATGACTAAATCAAAATACAAAGGGCGTCTGCGGATAAAGTCAAAAGAGGAAATTAGAAAGCAAGTGAAACAACACAACAAAACCATCGTTTTACTGACTGTTTTGTTTATTGCTATGCTTTCCATTTAAATGTTTTTATATCTTTCAACTTCTAGTATTTCTTGTTACTAGTGATGGACTATATCGTTTGTTTTTCTTATTTATTTTATAAGAATGTTAAGCTTAATAGAAATACAGTAATTACAAGATTGTAATATATTCTGTTATAGCTTTATGTGGCATGGGTATAAATTGATATGACTTTTATTATCTATGGTATAATGAGATAAATTTGGAGTTGTAGAGGCGAGCATTTGGAAGAACATAGACCTGATTTTAGAGATATAAAATCATTTGAAGAATTTAACAGATACTACTGGTATCGAGAAGAGCTTTCACAAATTTGTAAGTACCTTGGATTAGAATACAGATGTACAAAAAAAGAATTAAATCATATTATAGAACAATATTTTAGGGGAAATAGAGTAGAAAAAGTTTTGAGGAAAAGAAACAAAAATCAAACCGAAATAATAACCCTAAATACATCATTACTTGAATGTGGGTTTTCCTTTAATCAGAAATTTCGTGATTATTTTTCAGCTGTAACAGGTGTTAATCCGTTTAAGTTTAATGCTGATATGGCAACTGCTTGGAGAAAAGTAAAACGGGACAACAACATAAATTTTACAATCCAAGATATGATTAAAATATACTATGGAGAGTCAGACTACGCCAAGTATGATAATTCAGCTTGCCAATGGAATCAATTTCTAAAAGACTTTTGTGCCGATGAATTTAGCAATCATTACTCCAACAAGTTAAAAGTTGCGGCTATCCTTTGGAATGAAGTTAGAGATTCAAAAAATAAAAAAATTTATTCACGGGGACTTCTAAAAGAATATAGCTACAAAATAGAGGAGTACTGTAAGTAAACAACTTCAAGTTTGTCGAACGGAATATAAAGTATTAAAGACGATAGCACTCTGTTTTTGCAGAGTGCTTTTTTGTTTTATAGAATATAAGAGAATGTGGGATACTTGCTTTCTCTGCTAGATGATCGAGCAGAGAAAGATTTATTAGATATGACATCAGTCAGCTAAACCCTTTTAGCTGGCTTTTTTGTTAGCGACTCGGTCATTAACTTGCTTGTCAAAATATAATTCGGTATCATAGATATATAATGTTTGGTAAGTAAGTCCTATTGTCAGTTCGGAACAAGTAGATAGGAGAAGGGGAGAAAAAACTAGTGAATAAAGACCAATTGATAGAGAAACCAGAAATAAATATTGTTGGGGTTATTGCAAATCATCAGTTTAACTGGTATATTTGTTCAAACGAAATGTGGACAATGGATATCGATAAATATATTCAGGCATACCAGGAAGCAGGTCTGGATGTTGATTTCTCCTATTTACCTGAGATTCAGCAGAATCTTCATGTGATTACAAAAAGCAATCTTGAGAGCTACTTAGAAATGTATAAAGATGATTGGCTGAAGGTGACGGTTGAAGAATTGATCTCAATGATCAAACGTTCAATGGAAGAGGAGAACTTGAATTCAGAGATTATTCTGGAAGGAAAAGCCTTGCTTCCGGATCTTTTCATCGATTTTGATAAAGAAGAATTTTATTCAAACCATCTGGGGATGAAAAACTACGAAAGATATGTGCCAAACGGATGGAAGTTTTTTTCAGGACGTTTTGATCATTTGATCCCCAAAGAGGAGCAATATTGGATTGAAGAGACCAAGAAAACTGAAGGAACTAGTCTTCTATTCATATAAAAATAATACAGTTTAAAAGTATTTCATGAGACTGTGAAATGCTTTAAAATTTCGCCACATTTCAAATCTTTATATTCCGTTTCGTTAGGAATAGCGATGGAAAGCCAACCAAATATGCTATACTGAAGTAGATAGAAGGAGGAGCGACTGATGAGCAGAAAGTGGGTAAAGATCATTGCTATTTTAATTTTCATCCTATCCGGTAGTTACTTTGTCTACAATAAACTAACGAAGCCGAATCTTGGACCGAAAACAACAAAGCTCTATAAGCATGGTTTTCTTTTGCTAGAAGAACAAATCGGAACCTACATCAAAGAACACTATACTGGGATTGAGAAGATTGAGTTCTCCCCAATCTACGTTACTGAAGAAGGGTCAACATTCTCAAATGCCTATGTGCGTCCGACGATCTATGACAAGTATGGAAATAAAGCTACTCTGGGAGATAAAATAAAGAAATTTATTCCATTAAGTTATGGATTGATTTCAGACATTGTTCTTGATTTTGATGGAGGTGGCAATGAAGTCATTGAGTTACTGGACTCAAATGGCAAACCTGTAGACGTTTCAAATGAGGAGCATTTGCCTAAGAGAGCTATACTCACAGAGGCAAGTAGTACAGATGAAAATATTGAATTATTAGTAGAAGATGGTCAGTTAATAGGAGTCGTAAAGGATGATAAAGGAAGCCCTGGTGCAGAAATTGTTTATAATACGGAACTCCATAAAGGAGACGCGAGAGAGTAGCGCTAACCAATGAAATAGAATGAAAAAGAAAGGACAAAACACATGCAGTATTATTTTATCGGTGGCCTAGGTGGTAATAGCTACCATCTGGCTCCACTAATGGATGAGCTAGGCTTTCCTGTGACCTTTCTAGATCCCTATAGGGAAATGATTCAGACAGAAAACGATCTTCGTGATTGGTTCCAAGGTCGGGTTGGCCAGGCTGAAGAGATCTGCTTATTTGGGCATTCCTTGGGTGGAGATTTGGCTCGTTATCTGGCTACTGAGTTTCCTCAGATCCAGGCTTTGATTCTCCTGGATGGTGGCTATCTGGATATGGAAAAGATCTTATCTCTTGAAGAAGAACTAAATGACACATCATCCTTCATGCAGCAGCAAGTTTTTGCGACTTTAGAAGAGGCTGTGTTATCAGAACTTGGTGAGGAAGCAGATCCTACGCCTATAGCGCGAAAAGCAGTAGAGGCTAGCTATCGTTGGAATCCAGCGAGTGAACGATATGAATTAAATCTAGATATAGAAAAGGTCTTGGCCTTATTGCGTCTACGGCGTAAGATCAAGGCTTACCAGATTTCACTGGCGGACCTGCCTGTCTTCTTTATCGGGCCACGATACCAAGAAGAACCTGAATGGAGAAAAGAAGCTCTGAAGCAACTAGATCCCCAGATCAAGCAAGTCTTGCTAGAAGGTTTGGGACACGAACTATATACAGAGGCGCCAGAAATTGTAGCTAGAGAAGTGAACAATTGGCTCCAAAATGTTCATAAATAAAACCTGTTTTCTTTTTTGAAACAGGTTTTTATCTTGTAATTTCCGAACGTTATTTCCTATAAAATCATTCCCATTGCATTAGGTCCGTATCTTTGGTATAATCTATCAAGGAAACGTCAAGAGACGTAGCGATGCGCTTGCGCATAGGTAGGTCAGTTTTTAGAAAAGAGATTTTTCAATCTATGTTAAATGAATTTCCTATTTTCGACTATGAAGATATTCAGTTGATTCCCAACAAATGTATTATCAATAGCCGGTCAGAAGCAGATACAACCGTCCAATTTGGAAACCATACCTTCAAGCTTCCAGTCGTTCCTGCCAATATGCAGACAATCTTGGATGAGAATGTAGCAGAGCAGTTGGCGCGTGGTGGTTACTTCTACATCATGCACCGTTTTGATGAAGCGGGACGGATTCCTTTTGTCAAACGCATGCATGAGCAAGGTTTGATCGCTTCCATTTCGGTCGGTGTTAAGGAATACGAATACGACTTTGTGAGTCAATTAAAGGCAGATGCTCCTGAGTATATCACTATTGATATCGCACACGGTCATGCGGATAGTGTCATTCGGATGATTCAACACATCAAGAAAGAATTGCCAGATACCTTTGTCATTGCCGGAAATGTTGGAACACCTGAAGCTGTTCGTGAATTGGAAAATGCGGGAGCTGATGCGACTAAGGTCGGAATCGGCCCTGGTAAGGTTTGTATCACCAAAGTGAAGACTGGATTTGGTACAGGTGGTTGGCAATTGGCTGCTCTTCGCTGGTGCTCAAAAGCAGCTCGTAAGCCAATCATTGCGGACGGTGGTATTCGGACTCATGGTGATATTGCCAAATCGATTCGTTTCGGGGCGTCTATGGTCATGATCGGTTCTCTCTTTGCAGGACATATCGAAAGTCCTGGTAAAACAGTAGAGATTGATGGAGAGTCTTTCAAAGAGTACTATGGATCTGCTTCAGAGTACCAAAAAGGCGCTTATAAAAACGTCGAAGGTAAGAAGATTTTATTGCCTGCCAAGGGTCATTTGCAAGACACCTTAACGGAAATGGAACAAGATTTGCAAAGTTCGATCTCGTATGCAGGAGGCCGAAAATTAGCAGATTTGAAACATGTTGACTATGTGATCGTTAAGAATTCTATCTGGAATGGCGATGCACACTAATTGAATTACTTATTTATTTCACGAATGGGCGTGATGTTTCTACAAGGTGCCGGAACACCTAACAATAAGTAAGTCGGGATTATTTCTCTTTCTAGAGAGATTTCAAGGCTTGCTTAGCAGGCCTTTTTGTGTTTTGTGAATGGGTAGAGGATTTTTTAAAAAAGTAGGAGGAAGTATGAAATTACTTGAAGAGCGCATCGTAAAAGATGGCAATGTTTTAGGTGAGAATATCCTCAAGGTGGACTCCTTTTTGACCCACCAAGTGGATTTTAAATTGATGAAAGAAATTGGTCAGACTTTTGCGGATCGGTTCAAAGATGCTGGCGTGACGAAAGTCGTAACCATTGAAGCATCTGGAATTGCACCAGCCCTTTATGTAGCAGAAGCCTTGGATGTTCCCATGATCTTTGCTAAGAAGGCGAAAAACATCACGATGAATGAGGGCATCTTGACGGCTGAGGTTTATTCCTTTACCAAGCAAGTGACCAGCACCGTTTCAATTGCTGGTAAATTCTTGGATCCATCAGATAAGGTTTTAATCATTGACGATTTCCTTGCAAATGGTCAGGCAGCCAAAGGCTTGATTCAAATCATCGAACAAGCTGGTGCTCAAGTCGAAGCGATTGGGATCGTGATTGAAAAATCCTTCCAAGATGGACGGGGATTGTTAGAAGAGTTGGGATATCCAGTTGTATCCCTCGCACGTTTGGACCGTTTTGAAAATGGTCAGGTTGTATTTAAGGAGGCAGACATCTAATGCAAAAACAAGAAAGCCATTCACAGGCGGCCATTCTAGGCTTGCAACACCTTTTGGCCATGTATTCGGGATCTATTTTGGTGCCGATCATGATCGCAGGAGCTTTGGGCTATAATGCTCATCAACTAACCTATCTCATCTCTACAGATATCTTCATGTGTGGGGTCGCAACTTTCCTTCAAGTGCAGCTCAATAAATACTTTGGGATCGGTCTTCCGGTAGTCCTTGGGGTTGCCTTCCAGTCTGTGGCACCTCTCAGCATGATCGGGGCTAGCCATGGTAGTGGTGCCATGTTTGGTGCCTTGATTGTCTCAGGGATTTATGTCATCCTTGTATCTGGTTTCTTCTCTAAGATCGCCAATCTCTTCCCATCAATTGTAACAGGATCTGTTATTACAACCATTGGTTTGACTTTGATTCCAGTAGCGATTGGAAATATGGGAAATAATGCGCCAAAACCAACCGTTCAAAGCTTGATCTTGGCTGTGGTGACCATTCTCATCATTTTAGTTGTTAATATCTATACGACTGGTTTTATTAAATCCATTTCAATTTTGATTGGTTTGATTGCAGGTACTGCCATTGCGGCTTCTATGGGCTTGGTGGATTTCACACCTGTATCGCAAGCACCAGTGGTTCACGTTCCAACACCTTTCTTCTTTGGAGCTCCTAAGTTTGAAATCACCTCCATCTTAATGATGTGTATCATCGCAACAGTTTCTATGGTGGAATCAACAGGTGTCTATCTCGCTCTTTCTGATATTACCAAAGATCCAATTAATAGAACGCGCCTTCGCAACGGGTATCGCGCTGAAGGGTTGGCTGTTCTCCTCGGTGGTATCTTCAACACCTTCCCTTACACCGGATTCTCACAAAACGTTGGCTTGGTGAAATTGTCTGGTATCAAGACTCGTCTACCAATCTACTACGCGGCTGGTTTCCTTGTCCTTCTTGGTCTCCTTCCTAAGTTTGGAGCTCTGGCACAAATCATTCCAAGTCCAGTTCTTGGGGGAGCGATGCTAGTCATGTTTGGTTTTGTATCGATTCAAGGGATGCAGATTCTTGCGCGTGTTGATTTTGAACACAATGAGCACAATTTCTTGATCGCAGCTGTATCGATTGCTGCAGGGGTTGGTTTGAACAACAGCACCCTCTTCAATGGCCTTCCAACAGGATTCCAAATGTTCTTTGCGAACGGAATTGTCGTTGCCAGTGTCTTGGCGATCGTTCTCAATGCTGTTTTAAACCGCAATAAACACTAATTACAGATGAACCGGAGGTCCTTGGATCTTCGGTTTTTTGACTTTTAAGGAAACATATAGTAGAGTGGAAGAGGAGAAAATCTTATTTCTTATTTGATGAGAAGAGAGTTAGAATCATGTATGTAACCTATCACTTTAAAGAGCGCTTGCGCTTGTTTTTGAGTCTATTTTTGCCGATTTTAATCTACCAATTGGCCAATTATTCAGCCAGCTTTGTTGATACAGCCATGACTGGTCAGTACCGGACCCTTGATTTGGCTGGTGTTTCGACAGCTACCAGTCTGTGGAATCCATTTTTTACTTTCCTGACCGGGATTGTCTCTGCGCTGACGCCGATTGTTGGGCATCATTTAGGAAAGGGAAATAAAGAACGGATTGCTGGCGATTTTTACCAATTCCTCTATATGTCATTTGGTATGGCCATTCTCTTAATAGGCTTTGTTTGGGGCATTGCACCCATGATTCTCAAGCAGATCGGTTTAGAAAATGTTGTTGCCCAAATAGCCATTCGCTACTTATATTTCCTTTCTCTGGGAATCTTACCTTTGTTGCTCTTTAGTATCGTGCGGACCTTCCTCGATACCTTGGGAATGACGCGTCTATCCATGTACTTGATGCTCTTGCTCTTGCCTTTGAATGCTTGTTTTAACTATATCCTGATCTATGGGGCATTTGGTTTTCCTGAGATGGGAGGAGCAGGAGCAGGACTTGGAACCTCTCTGGCCTACTGGGTCTTGCTGGTTATTGCGGTTTTGATCTTGTGCAAGCATCCCAAGGTAGCACCTTTCCAATTGTGGAAGCCGCAGCCTTATGATTTTAAAGGGATGAAAGAAGTATTGCGACTTGGGCTTCCAATCGGTGGAATTGTTTTTGCAGAAGTCATCATCTTCTCGTTGGTTGGTCTGTTAATGGCAAAATTCCCATCACTGACCATCGCGAGCCACCAATCAGCCATGAATTTTTCTACCCTGATGTATGCTTTCCCGGTTAGTATCTCTAGTACCATGGCGATTATCGTATCTTACGAACTGGGAGCAGGAAGACCAGAAGTGGTCAAACAATATTGCCGTTTGGGACGACTGACAGCCTTTGGATTTGCCATTGTCACTCTCGTCTTTCTCTATACATTCCGCTTCCAACTAGCAGGGCTGTATGGCAAGGATCCAATTTTTGTGCAACAAACAGCTATTTTCATGACCTATAGTCTCTTTTTCCAAGTGGCTGATACTTTTGCAGCACCCCTACAAGGGATTTTGCGAGGGTATAAAGATACAACCGTTCCATTCTTATTAGGAGTCTTTAGTTATTGGTGCATTTCTATCCCACTAGGGATTTTCCTTGATCATGTGACTAACTTGGGTCCATACGCCTATTGGATCGGCCTTATTTCTAGCCTTGTCGTGAGTGGAATTTGTTACCAGCTTCGGCTCTGGCAGATCGAAAAAAAGCAGGCAAACTAAAATGAAGTCTGGGAAACCAGGCTTTTTGTGTACCGTGAATATTATAAATTTTCTGAAAGTTCTTGACAATTGATGTCAAAGTGGTAAGATTAGGAGGTAGAAATGAAGAACTAGAAGGAGAACAAGATGAGAAGTGATATGATCAAAATGGGGATCGACCGAGCACCAGCGCGTGGTCTCCTCTATGCGACAGGGCAAGTAAAATCAGCAAAGGATATGCAAAAGCCCTTTATTGCCATTTGTAACTCCTATATTGATATCGTTCCAGGCCATGTTCACCTGCGTGAATTAGCAGATGTTGCCAAGGAAGCTATTCGCGAGGCTGGTGGGATTCCTTTTGAATTTAATACCATTGGTGTCGATGATGGGATTGCGATGGGCCATATCGGGATGCGTTATAGTTTGCCATCTCGTGAGTTGATCGCAGATGCTGCTGAAACAGTCATCAATGCCCACTGGTTTGACGGTGTTTTCTATATTCCTAACTGTGATAAGATTACACCAGGAATGATTTTAGCTGCCATGCGGACCAATGTGCCAGCCGTATTTTGTTCAGGTGGACCCATGAAGGGTGGCGTTGACATGACGGGGCATCAAGCGACGCTCTCAAGTTTGTTTGAAGCTGTAGGTACTTATCAAGCTGGTGATATGAGCATGGATGAGCTGGATTTCTTGGAAAAAAATGCCTGTCCAACTTGTGGCTCTTGCTCTGGTATGTTTACTGCCAATTCCATGAACTGTTTGATGGAAGTATTAGGCCTTGCTCTTCCTGGAAATGGTACTATCCTAGCTGTTTCAGATGAACGCCGGGAATTGGTTCGTCAAGCAGCCAAACAATTGGTAGAGAATATTAAAAAGGGTATCCGTCCACGGGATATCGTGACCAAAGAAGCCATCGATGATGCCTTTGCGCTCGATATGGCCATGGGTGGTTCTACCAATACGGTGCTTCATACACTCGCTATTGCACGTGAAGCAGGGATTGACTATGATCTCAAAGATATCAACGAAATTGCCAAGAAGACACCTTATCTTTCTAAAATTGCCCCTTCAAGTGTTTACACTATGCATGATGTGCATGAAGCTGGTGGTGTACCAGCCATTATCAATCAGTTGATCAAAAAAGGTGCCATTAAGGGTGATCGTATCACAGTTACTGGTCAAACCTTGAAAGAAAACGTAGCTGGTGCGAAAATCAAAAATGAAGAAATTATCCATCCAATTGAGCATCCTATCTCACCAGTTGGTGGTTTGTCTATCCTTTACGGAAATATTGCTCAAGATGGAGCGGTTATCAAGGTCGGTGGCGTCGATCCGTCTGTGACCACTTTCCGCGGTAAGGCTATTTGTTGCGATTCACAAGATCAAGCACTTGAGTTGATTGACAATGGAACAGTCAAGAAGGGACATGTCGTTGTCATTCGTTACGAAGGTCCGCAAGGTGGTCCTGGTATGCCAGAAATGTTGGCGCCAACTTCTAAGATTGTCGGACGCGGTCTTGGTAAGGATGTGGCTCTCATTACGGATGGTCGTTTCTCAGGAGCTACTCGTGGGATTGCTATTGGTCACGTTTCTCCAGAAGCAGCAGAAGGTGGAAATATCGCCCTAATCGAAGATGGGGACGAAATCGTGATCGATCTTCCAAATCGTACCCTTGATTTGCTTGTTGATGATGCAACCCTTGCAGAACGTCGCAAATATTTGAAACCTTTCAAATCAAAAATCTCCAGCGGTTGGTTGCGTCGCTATACAGCCTTTGCCAAATCAGCCAATGTCGGCGGAACCTTGATGAGTGACGAAGAATTCGAAGAACGGAAAGCGGAACGTCAAGCCCAAGAAAAATAAGAAAAAACCTTTCCTGCTATGTGATATCACAAGCAAGAAAGGCTTTTTTAGTGGAACCATTATTTGGTGCGCATTTCACCTTGAGGGAAGTAAGTTCCTTCAGGCATATCGTTAATGATGACGTGAACAGCTGACTGAGGAGCGCCAGTATTGCGGACAACAGCTTCGGTTACTTCCTTGGCCAAGGCTTTCTTTTGTTCCAAGGTGCGTCCTTCAAATAGGTCAATTCGTACAAATGGCATATGGCCACCTCCTAAATTTTTTATAGGACTATTTTATCACATTTTGGGATACAAAGCTTAGCAAAATTATGGTAAAATGATAATGAAACACATTTTAGAGAGAACAAAAGGAAAATGGCACAATTATATTATAAATATGGGACCATGAACTCGGGGAAAACCATTGAGATTTTGAAGGTGGCCCATAATTATGAAGAGCAAGGCAAGAGCGTCGTCATCATGACCTCAGCAATCGATACACGAGATGGAGTAGGAGTGGTTTCTAGTCGGATCGGTATGAAACGAGAAGCCGTTGCAATTGAAGACGATACGGATATCTTTGGCTTTATTAAAAACCAAGCAATTAAACCCTACTGTGTCTTAATCGATGAAGCTCAGTTTTTGAAACGACACCATGTCTATGACTTGGCAAGAGTCGTGGATGAACTGGATGTGCCGGTCATGGCTTTTGGCCTCAAAAATGATTTCCGAAATGAACTCTTTGAAGGTTCCAAACACCTCCTCTTGTTAGCCGACAAGATCGAGGAGATCAAAACCATCTGCCAATACTGTTCCCGCAAGGCGACCATGGTCTTGCGTACCCAAGCGGGTAAACCTGTCTATGATGGAGAGCAGATCCAGATCGGTGGACACGAGACCTATATCTCCGTTTGCCGCAAACATTATTTTAATCCAGACATACCAACCGAAAGCGTCTAGAACGTTTTAGAGAGGATAATAATGTCTATTTGTTTAAAAGATATTACAATAGAGAATTATTTTGACGTTTTAAATCTAGAAGTTCATCCAAACCAAAGGAATTTTATTGCATCCAATTCCATTAGTTTAGCTGAAGCCTATGTATATGATAAAAATGGTGATTTTATAGCTCCCTTAGCAGTTTATGATAAGGAAGTATTAGTTGGTTTTGTTATGATTGCCTATGACCAGAAAATTGGGATCAGCAAGGGGAATTACTTGTTATTTCGTTTTATGATCGATAAACGATTTCAAGGTTTAGGCTATTTTAAACCGACTATGGATGCAGTCATTGACTTTGTTCGAACAGAGCCAGCTGGAAAAGCAACAAGTCTTTGGTTATCTTATGAACCGGAAAATAATCAAGCGAGATCTTGCTATCTCCATTATGGATTTAAATAAACTGGCGAAGTCATAGAAGACGAAATTGTAGCAATCTATGATCTAACAACCAAGAATTAAGGAGCAAACATGAATATCTATGATCAACTACAAGCTGTAGAAGACCGATACGAAGAGTTAGGAGAGTTATTGAGTGACCCAGATGTGGTCTCTGATACCAAACGCTTTATGGAGCTTTCAAAAGAAGAGGCTTCCACTCGTGATACGGTGACAGCATACCGTGAGTACAAGCAAGTCCTTCAAAACATTGTTGACGCTGAAGAAATGATTAAGGAAGCAGGCGACGATGCGGACTTGGAAGAAATGGCCAAGCAAGAGCTTAAGGATGCTAAGGCTGAAAAAGAAGAGTACGAAGAAAAACTGAAGATCTTACTTCTTCCAAAAGATCCAAACGATGACAAGAACATTATCTTGGAAATCCGTGGGGCAGCAGGAGGAGACGAAGCACAATTGTTTGCTGGCGACCTCTTACAAATGTACCAAAAATACGCGGAAAGCCAAGGCTGGCGCTTTGAAGTCATGGAAGCTTCCTACAATGGCGTTGGTGGGATCAAAGAAGTCGTAGCCATGGTTTCTGGTCAATCAGTTTATTCAAAACTCAAGTATGAATCTGGTGCCCACCGGGTGCAACGGGTTCCTGTGACAGAAAGCCAAGGTCGTGTCCATACCTCTACAGCAACCGTTCTGGTCATGCCAGAAATCGAAGAAGTCGAGTACGACATTGATCCAAAAGACCTTCGGATTGACATCTACCACGCATCTGGTGCGGGTGGACAGAACGTCAATAAGGTTGCAACAGCCGTTCGTATCGTCCACTTGCCTACCAACATCAAGGTCGAGATGCAAGAAGAACGGACGCAACAGAAGAACCGTGAAAAAGCCATGAAGATCATCCGTGCGCGTGTGGCTGACCACTTTGCTCAGATTGCCCAAGACGAGCAAGACGCTGAGCGGAAGTCTACTATCGGTACTGGTGACCGTTCAGAGCGGATCCGGACTTACAACTTCCCTCAAAACCGTGTGACTGATCACCGGATTGGCTTGACCCTTCAAAAATTGGACACCATCTTATCTGGTAAATTAGATGAAGTGGTCGATGCTTTGGTCTTGTATGATCAAACTCAAAAATTAGAAGAGTTGAATAAATAATGTTGTTGGGACCATTATTAGCCCAGTATGAAGAAGAATTAATAGCCGTTGGAGAGGAAGCAGAAAGCCTCTCCTTCGCGTATCGAGCTTTAAAAAACTGGACCTTTACAGACTTTGTCCTGGCCTTGCAAAAAGAAGTGGAAGTAGAGGATCAGGCCTTGCTTGATTCCATTTTTGAACAGTTGAAACATCACGTCCCTGCCCAGTATATTATTGGTAGTGCAGAATTCTGTGGCCATGTTTTTAAAGTTGATGAGCGCGTGCTGATTCCACGACCAGAGACAGAGGAGTTGGTGGCATTCATTCTCGAAGAAAACGATGAGAAAGCCTTACGAGTTCTGGATATTGGTACAGGAAGTGGGGCCATTGCGATTAGCTTAGCCCTTGCTAGACCTACCTGGCAGGTTCAAGCTAGTGATGTCTCAGAAGAGGCTTTAGCCCTAGCTCAAGAAAATGCCAAGCAATTAGAAGCTGTCCTTGAATTCAAGTCGTCAGATGTACTGGACGAACTAGAAGGTCCTTATGACCTGATAGTGTCCAACCCTCCCTATATCTCCCGGGATGATGTAGAAGAGGTTGGAGCCAATGTTTTAGCCTCTGAACCCCACTTAGCTCTCTTTGCAGACCGTGATGGATATGCCATCTACGAAAAGATTGCCCAGCAAGCACCAAGTGTTTTAACACCAGACGGAAAGATCTATCTAGAAATTGGCTATAAGCAAGGAGCCAAAGTAAAAGAGCTCTTTCGAGAAGCGTTTCCTGACAAACGAGTTCGAGTTCTGAAAGACCAATTTGGACAAGAAAGAATGGTAGTAGTAGACAATGGATAACATTGAGAAAGAATTAGAAGCAGGCCGTGCGGTTATTCTGCCAACTGAAACAGTCTATGGTATTTTCGCTAAAGCTTTGGACCAAGAGGCAGTTGATTATATTTACGAATTAAAACGTAGACCTAGAGACAAGGCTCTGAATTTAAATGTAGCCAATGAAAAAATAATTCGACTTTATTCGAAAAATCAACCTAGTTATTTAACAAAACTGATTGATTCATTTTTACCAGGGCCTTTGACTATTATTCTTCAAGCGAATGACAAGGTGCCAGACTGGATTCATTCCGGATTGGATACTGTTGGTTTCCGTATTCCGGCTCACCCAAAAACATTGGAATTAATTCGTAAATTTGGCCCTTTGGTTGGTCCTTCGGCCAATCTTTCAGGTCATGCAAGTGGAACAAAGTATCAGACTATTATAAGCGAGTTTGATCAAGTGGTTCCTGGTATAGAGGATGATGAATTTCTGACTGGTCAAGATTCAACTATCCTAGATATCTCTGGTTCCAAGGCCAGGATTTTGCGCCAAGGTTCGATTACCAAAGCTGATTTGCTTGCACAAGTGCCCGAACTTTCCTTTGAGGAAGATGACCTTCCTCAGTGATAATGTACATAAATAATTTTTTATAAAGGAGTAGACCCATGATTTTTGATAAAGAAGATTACAAAGCCTATGATGCAGACCTATGGAATGCGATCGCTAAAGAAGAAGAGCGTCAACAAAACAATATTGAGTTGATTGCTTCTGAAAATGTCGTCTCTAAAGCAGTGATGGCTGCTCAAGGGTCTATTCTGACCAATAAATATGCCGAAGGCTACCCTGGTCGTCGTTACTATGGCGGGACAGATGTGGTTGATGTGGTCGAAAGTCTCGCGATCGAACGGGCCAAAGAAATCTTTGGGGCTAAATTTGCCAACGTTCAACCGCATTCAGGAAGTCAGGCAAACTGTGCTGCCTATATGGCCTTGATTGAGCCTGGTGATACCGTCATGGGGATGGATCTAGCTGCCGGTGGGCATTTGACGCACGGAGCTTCTGTGAGCTTCTCTGGTCAAACCTATAACTTTGTGTCCTATAGTGTAGATCCTGAAACAGAGCTCTTGGATTTTGATGCCATCTTAAAACAAGCCCAAGAAGTGAAGCCAAAACTCATCGTTGCTGGTGCCTCAGCCTACTCTCATATTATTGATTTCTCAAAATTCCGTGAGATAGCAGATGCAGTAGGAGCTAAGCTCATGGTTGATATGGCCCATATCGCTGGTCTCGTGGCAGCAGGTCTTCATCCAAGTCCAGTTCCTTATGCCCATATCACGACTACGACCACTCACAAGACCCTTCGTGGCCCTCGTGGCGGCCTAATCTTGACCAATGACGAGGAATTAGCTAAGAAAATAAACTCTGCTATTTTCCCTGGTATTCAAGGAGGACCGTTGGAGCATGTTATTGCAGCCAAAGCTGTCGCTTTTAAAGAAGCGTTGGATCCTGCCTTTAAAGAGTATGCAGCTAACGTGATTAAGAACAGTCAGGCCATGGCTGATGTCTTCTTGCAAGATCCTGATTTCCGCGTTATTTCAGGCGGAACAGAGAACCACCTTTTCCTTGTCGACGTCACTAAAGTCATTGAAAACGGAAAAGTGGCGCAAAACTTGTTGGATGAAGTCAATATCACCCTCAACAAGAACTCTATTCCTTATGAAACTTTGTCTCCATTTAAAACCAGTGGGATTCGGATTGGTGCAGCTGCCATCACTGCTCGTGGTTTTGGTGAAAAAGAAAGTCGCATCGTTGCTGAACTCATGATCAAAGCGCTGAAGAATGCGGACAATCAAGAAGTATTAGACGAAGTGCGCAGCCAAGTCAAAGCCTTGACAGACGCCTTTCCACTTTACGAGGACTAAACCATCTTATGGATATTTACGTAAAAAAAGCCATCATTCATCAATTTAGCCCAGACGATACCGATCTCTATCTGGCAGATAAATTTCTCAATATCACACCTAAAATCGAGGAATACTTGCGTAAGAAGATTGAACGGGTCTATTCCGATGAAGCCAGGACCGGTATTTTCGAAGAGGACAATCCTTTTCTTGAGATGATTTCAGATGACCTATTAGAAACTTCGGTCGCAGTAGCGAATCGTTGGAAGGAAGAATTTGTCGTCTCTGAGAATCAAAAGACCAACGATTTGGTGTTCATTCAATTCTCAAAAGAAGGGGTGGATCATTTTGCCTTTCTTCGGATTGCCTTACGGGAAACCTTGACGCATCTTGGCGGTGAAGTGGACAATCCGATTAAGCTGACACAAAATAATCTACCTGGTTTTGGGACTGGTGCAGATGAAGCTTTGGTCATTAATCTTCAAAGCCGCAAGTACCACTTGATTGAAAAACGGATCAAGTACAACGGGACGTTCTTGAACTATTTTTCTGAGAATCTGTTGCAGGCGCAACCCAAGATCTCTCCTAAAAAATCGATCAAGGCACTAGAAAAAACAGCCCAGAAGATTGCGGAAAGCTTTAACACAGATGATTTTCAATTTCAATCAAAGGTTAAATCAGCTATTTTTAACCATATTGAGGAAGAAAATAAACTCTCTCCAGAGAAATTAGCGGATGATCTCTTCGACGACAATCTGACTGCCCGCCTCAGTTTTATTGACCAAGTCAAAGAAGCTGTACCAGAGCCTGTCACTTTTGAAGAAATTGATGCAAGTCGCCAGTTGAAGAAGTTCGAAAATCAGAAATTGTCATTGTCAAATGGAATTGAACTGATCGTTCCGAATAATGTCTATGAAGATGCAGAATCTGTTGAATTTATTCTAAACGAGAACGGGACCTATTCTATTTTGATCAAAAATATTGAGGATATACAGAGTAAATAATGATTAAACGTATAGTGAAGATCTTCTTATTCATCTTACTAATATTTGGAATCTACAAGGGAATTCAGATCCATCATGACGTCAAACAAGTCATGCAGTACCGCTCCCTGGTTAGAGAAGTCCTTGCTGAGGAGGACACCACGGCCAATGAAAACCTCATTCTTGCTATGATCTATACTGAGACCAAAGGCAGAGAAGACGATGTCATGCAGGCTAGTGAGAGTGCGAGTGGTGAGACCAATACTATTAGTGATAATAAGGCCAGTATTCGCCAAGGAATTCAAACTCTTTCAGATGAGTTAAAAGAAGCCAAGAAAAAAGGCGTTGATAGCTGGACTGCGGTTCAAGCCTATAATTTTGGGAAAGACTACATTGATTACGTCGCAAAACACGGTGGAACAAATTCCCTAGAGTTGGCCCGGGCTTATTCACGGGATGTAGTAGCGCCAAGTCTTGGCAATGTAACCGGTGAGACTTATCTTTACCTCCACCCTATCTCTCTTTTAAACGGGATGGAACTCTACATTAATGGTGGCAATATTTATTATTCCCGTTTAGTAGAAACCAATATGACGATTATGAAGTTATTTTCATGGTTTTAATCATTTTCCAGAGAGCCGATTGGCTCTTTTTTAAGCTGATCAGTTCTGCTTCCGATTTTGAGGGATAATAAAAATGTCATGCATTCTTAAAAGAACTGTAAGCTAGTTTTAAGAAATCAACTGTATAATGAAAATCGAAGTGGGTAAACTCTTTATTTACTTCTTTTTTCGTCTCTAGTGCGGTGAGAAAGGTAATAAGAGATGCCCAGAGTTGATTTGAATTAGAAAGAAGAAAAAGATGAAATTAAAGAAGATTGCATTGTTTGTAACGACGACTTTGGCTTTGTTTACAGCTGTCCCACGTGTTTCTGCAGATAGCAATGTGCAAAAAGTTATTGATGAAACCTATGTCAAGCCAGACTATGTTTTGGGCTATTCGCTGGACCAAAGTCAAATCGAACAAACTTTGAGTCTCTTGAACTACGATAGTTCGAAAGATAAAGAAGAGTGGAAGACCATGACACCAGAGGTTTATTCTTCGATTATGAACGTTGCCAACGATGATAGTTTGGAACTTTATTCCTCTGTTAAAATTCAAAAGCTAGGCAAAAATAAGCCACTAGAAGTGAATATCGTGACACCTCAAAACATCACCAAAGTTACCGCAGATATGTATCGCAATGCGGCCGTTACACTTGGATTGGAGCATGCTCAAATTACAGTAGCTTCTCCTATCCAGGTGACCGGAGAAAGTGCCTTGGCCGGTATTTATTATTCGCTTGAGAAAAATGGTGCCAAAGTTTCTCAAGAAAGCAAGGATCTAGCCCAAGAAGAGTTAAAGACTCTATCAGGGATCAATGAAGAGAACGCGGGAAAGAAAAACTTCGATGCGGATAAATTGAACGTGGCATTGACCGACATTAAAACGGCAGTAGCCAATGCCAAACAGAACAATCAGGATTTAAGCAAGGATGATATTCGAAAGATCGTCGAAGAAACCCTGAAAAATTATAAGCTGGATACAACTGTAACAGGTGATCAGATTAATTTGATCGTGAATTTCGCAGTCAACCTCTCAAAGAGTAGCGTCATCAGCAGCAAAAGCTTTACTAAAACCTTGTCGGACTTGAAAGATAGTATCGTAGACAAGGCAGGCGATACCTTTAATAATATCAATCTCAATTTTGATACAAATGCTATTCTAAAAGACAGTGGAAACTTCTTCACAAATGCATGGAATGCCATTGCTGGCTTCTTCGGAGCCATCTGGAATGCCATTGTCAAATTCTTTAGTGGTTTGGTTGGCTAAAAATAGCACGAAAGCACTGCTGACAAGAAGTCAGAGTGCTTTTTTGTGTGTTTAATGATTCTTATATTTTATAAGACATTTTTAGGGTTGCTAAATTCTAATTTTAAGCTAGTGAAAAAAAGGGCTCTTTGTCAACTGTAGTGGGTTGATGAAAAGTTACAACCTGGAGAGGACCAACTTGGTTCTCTCCTTTTTAATGTTCAAAGCAATGAGGATTCTAGTTTTAAAGTTTTCAAAGTTCCGGAAGCCAAAAGCATTGCGCTTGATGACCTTAATGAGGTTATTAGTGGCCTCTAGTTTTGCATTTGAGTATGGCAGTTCCAGTGCGTTCATGATCTTGTCCTTATCTTTCAAAAAGTTCTTAAAAACAGTTTGAAAAATAGGATTTACACAAGAAATTGCTTCTTCAATAAGATCAAAGAAATGGTTAGCTTGTTTCTCTTGAAAATGAAAGAGTAATAGTTGATAGAGGTCGTAGTGCTGTCTAAGTTCTTGAGAGTATGAAAGCAGCTTTTCGAGAATCTCTTTATTGGTCAAGTGTGATCGAAAAGTTGAGCGATAAAAACGTTTATCGCTGAGTTTACGGCTATCTTGTTGAATGAGTTTCCAGTAACGTTTCAGTACCTTATATTCGTGCGATTTCCGACTAAACTGATTCATGATTTGGATGCGAAGACAGTTCATAGCTCGACTGAGATGCTGGACAATGTGAAAACGATCCAGAACGATTTTAGTGTTTGGGAGTGAAACAGTCTGGGGGACTGTTTCAGCCTGAGCCTTGAAATTCGAAAGCGAAGTTTTCTGGCAATATCATAGTAGGGGCTAAACATGTCCATGGTAATGATTTTCACATGGCTTCTCACCTGTCTAGAATAGCGAAGGAAATGATTGCGAATAGTTACTTGAGTCCGCCCATCCAGAATAGCTACGATCTTTCTGGAATCAAAATCCTGTGCAATGAAGCTCATCTTACCCTTCTTGAAGCTGTATTCATCCCAAGACATGTGAGTTGGAAGGAAAGATAAATCTGTCTTGAATTTGAATTCTTTCAATTTACGAATGACTGTCGAAGTAGAGACAGATAGACTTTCTGCGATAGTCGTCATAGGGACTTTCTCGATTAATTTTTGAGTAATTTTCTGGTTGACGATCGCTGAAATTTGGTGATTCTTTTTGACTAAGGAGGTCTCTGATACAGCCATTTTCCCACAGACTTTACAACGAAAACGACGTTTTCTCAATCGAATGAGAGTCTTGTATCCTGCACATTCGAGGTAGGGAATTTTAGATTCTTTTTGAAAGTCATATTTAGCCATTTGTCCTTGACAGTTGTGACATTTAGGGGCAGGATAATCGAGCTTAGCGATGACTTCTTTATGCGTTCCAGCATCAAGATAATCCAAGATTTTGATGTTCTTGTCTTTAATTCCGAGTAAGTTTGTGATAAAATTTAATTGTTCCATAAGATTCTTTCTAATGATGGTTTGGTCACTTTTCATTATAGGTCTTATGGGACTTTTTTTCTACAACAAAATAGGCTCCATAATTCCTATGGTAGTTTTACCCACTACAGAAATTATAGAGCCTAATAACTTTACTCTGTCTTTTATTTTACTTTATAATGAAAAACTAGTGAGATTTACCTCAAAAATATCATTAATTAATGATATAATAATTACTATATGATTATAAGTATGAAGGATATAAATAAGGTAAAGCGACTAAAGTATCAATTTACTTTATTTGGATGATTGTATGAAAAAAGAGTCAAATAAAGTTCAAGATCAGATCCCTATTAGTGAAAATGGACTCAAAATGACAATTGGTAATTTTGCTAGACTATCAATTCCAATAATGGCTTTAGGTGATCTTGCACGAATAGAAGCTGGCTTAGCAGCTACTCAATTATCAACTGTTAAAGCAGTTAGACATGTAATATTAAATTCTCCAACGTTAAAATATATTGAGGCAGTAAAAAACGGTGAAATAGAAGATATTACAAAAGTATATGCTGAAATACATGCAAAACAGATTGATTTCTTCAAAACGGTACAAGAGGCTGCCAATAATATTGTCGCAAACTTTGAAAAGTCATATCTTGATATGCTTTCAAAATTAAGCGAAACTATTAAATTACATCAGCCTTATTATTCAGAAGAAGAGTTTGAAAAGATTAATGAAAACATATTATTTTTTGCAAGCGAAGGTTGGGTAATTTATTTTCAGAATAAGGATTTACTGTATGACTTAATTCCAGATAATTTAGAAAGCCTAGAAAAAGAATGGTATGAACAATTAGAAGATTATCTTGAAAATGTAGAAAAAGTATCTGACATAGAAAATTCAAACTGGTATTCACAACCGTTAATAAAATCATTACTTGCTTCGTACCAAAGTGAAAATTATTATTCAGCATATACGCTAGCAACAATTGCTATTGATGGGGCTATCAACAGATTTAATGAGAGGACAACTGCTCAAACATTCGAAAGCAATAAAAGAGGCAATATTAAAGTTGGAAGTAGTGCAGTGAAAGATTTAGATCAAAAGTTTCAAGATGCTCTTATTAGCAAAAGTCTTTATGATACAGGGTTAATGAATTGGTTAGAGAACTTTTTTAAATTTACACCCTGTTTTAAATCTAATAGTGTCAATAGACACATGATTAGTCACGGTCGTTGGGAGAGTGAAATTTCAAAGAAGGAATTTCTTAAATTATTCAACGTATTGTTATATATTAATGAATATTTTGATTTTTGGTACATGGAACTTTCAGAATTAATCGTTTAACACTTTTAAGAAGAAAATTTAGATAAATGATAAAAACATTTAGCTCAGTTGAAAACGATATGAGAATAAGGTTATTTACTGCTTTAGTATTTAATACTATTCAAAAATGCATTCCTCGATAATAATAATTTAATAAATTATTATTATTACTTTATATCCAATGGTATGCGTAATGATTTCCAACCAAGCTTTTAAATAATAAAGGAGTAGTAATGAAACTAATTTATAGAACAAAAATTCATAGACCTAATAAATACGAACGCTTTCACAATGAATATTATCAAAAAGGAGATATCGTTGAAAAATATACCATTTCTAGCACACGAGTACCAGGTCGTCTAGAAAAAGATGAAACTAGAAGAAATGATTGTAAATATTTGAGCGCGTCTTGGCATATCCAAGATCCTAATATGCCACAATGGCTGAAACAATATATAGTCAATACATCAGAAACTCATATTGAAGACATGATAGATAAATTACAGTCAGATGGATATCGTGTGCATACATGTGATGATAAGCCTTTACTTATCTTTAAAGACAAGATTGTTAAAGTTTTTATTGATCAGGCATGGATAGATATTATACCTTTGATAAAATTATATTATAATAGGAAAAAAGTCTCAGACAAATTACTCGAGCAGTTTGAAAAAGATTGGCTTGATCTTAATGTCTCTTATCAACAACTGTTAGATAAGCAAGAGGAAGTGAACTTACTCAAAAAAAACGAGGAATACGATAAATTTTATCAAAAATTTTATGAATCCTACAGCTCAGAAAACGCAGCTGGTGAATTAAATAGATTTTTGTTAGATCTGATTTCTACTACAAAGGGTACTGAGAAGGAATATTTTGTACAATTACTGGAGAAGGTTCAAAATCAAGATTTCACGCCTGGACTTTATGCTAATACCTTAGCAACTATATTTACTCGAGAAAGACCCAAGATTCACTAAAATAGTGTATCTCTATTTTAGGTATATATACTATCGTCACTCCTAAATGATTGTTTCTTATACAAATTGGTAAACTAAACAATAAGTCTTACATTTGTTATTTGCTTTTAGCTGGCAGTTAATAAGGATTTTATTAGTAATTTGCTAAACAAATAATAAGATTTTTCTTTTTAAATTTTTTTCTTAACAACAATTGAGTGGACAAGAAACGTCCACTCTTTTTTGTAGACTTAAATTATCAATAAAAAGAGGTGAAATTAATTGCATTATTATCAAGTCGAGTTTAAGAATCCTGATGATTTCTTAAAAACTCAATCAGAAGATTTTATCAAGACTAATCGTTTATTACTATTAAAAGAGGATGAAGATTATTACCTTATTTCTCAAGAAAATTACAATGATCAAGAAATTATGGGGAAAATAAAGGATTTTTTTGATTATGAGTTTACATTAAATAAAGTTAAAACTTTAACAGAAAGTGATTTTATAAAGAAACTTGAAACAAGTGATAGAAGAGAGCTAGTGAAATTCTTACTAAGTGCAAGTAAAGAGACACTGTCTCATCAGCTAAAGCCTCATTTGGAGAAGTTGGAAGAATTGAAAAATATTTGTGGTCTCATCGATTTTAAGAATGTCGTTCAAGAGCTAATTACATATCTTTCATTTCAAGAAAAAATAAATAATAAAGAACAACAGCAACACTTTTATATTTTTAATGGTGAGAGGGGAACTGGCCGTAAGTTTGCTATCAAATTTCTTATGTCTCTTTTTGAAATGAATGCAATATTTGTAAATTGTAATAATTTTTCTATTCCTAAGATAAGCGAAAAAGATGTCCCAATATTAGTTGATTATCTTTCAGTAAGGCCAAAAACAAAATCAGATATTTACGATACAATTAGACAAAAGAAGGGGCATTCAATTAACATCATTATTACGAGAACTATCCAAGAGGCAGAATCTATAAAAAAAGAGTTGCTTGAAGATTTTGGTAAAGTATCAATTGTGAATTTTCCGCAATATGATGAAGCAGAGCTTAAAGAAATCGGCCTTCAAATGTTAAATCAAAAAGGTCTTCAGTTGAGTAATGAAGACTATGAACAATTAATAGCTGAAAATAAAGTACTAAAGGATGCTAAAGAAGTTCGTCTTTTTGTTCAAGAGCTTGTTGAATTTGCAGTACAAAATGATTATGATCCTTCAGATAAAAACGAATTAAGTCTGGATGGATTTATTCCCCAAAATGAGTCTTCAGTTGAAGACGAAGAAAATGCGGAGAAAAAGTTGAGTGAATTAATCGGTTTAGAAGAAGTGAAAGTAGTTTTAAATCAGCAGTTAGCATATAATCAAGTTTCCGCATTGCGTCAGGCTCATGGGTTTAGTAATGAAATACTAAATCGTCATCTCGTTTTTTCCGGAAATCCTGGAACTGGTAAAACTATAGTGGCTAGGCTTTATACAAAAATTTTATACAATAACAAGATAATTCAAGAGAATAAGTTAGTGGAAGTAGGTCGTGCGGACCTTGTTGGTGAATATGTCGGACAGACTGCTCCAAAAGTAAAAAGAGCTTTTGATGAAGCAAAAGGGGGAGTACTCTTTATAGATGAGGCCTATAGCCTTATTCCGAGTAGTGAGAGAGATTTTGGACATGAAGCTATTTCAGCGATTATACAAGAAATGGAAAATCGTCGGGATGAGGTATTGGTTATTTTTGCTGGGTATGAAGAATTGATGGCCAAATTCATTGAAACTAATCCAGGGCTATCCTCTAGAATTTCCAGAGAAATAAAATTTTTAGATTATACAATTGATCAACTAATTGCTATTTTGGAATTAATGATAAATAAGAGATATTATCAATTAACCGATGATTGTAAGACAGTACTACATCAGCATTTTTCAGAAGTTGTCAATTCTAGAAACTTTGGAAATGCTAGATACGTCCGCAAATTAGTAGATGAGATTGTCTTCAGTCAAGCGCAACGAGTGATTGAAGGTGATAAGAATCAGTTAGAAGATGATACCTTTTTAAATCAAATTACTTTGACAGATATCAATAAGGCCATTGTAGCTATTGAAGCAAAATCATCAAAATTAATGTCGTTGATAGGATTTGGAAGGTAGAAGGAACCTATAATAGACTTTAAAAGAAGAAATAGGTAGTAGTATCGGTAGAAGATTTGAACTAGTAAATTGATTGAATCTAAGCTATTGGAAATGTTATAATATTGTTAAAGGATTTAGAATTATATGAACGACCAAGAACGCTTATTAACTATATTTTTACGATTACAGTCTGGTGCGCATTTATCTAAAACTCAGCTTGCAGATGAATTTGGTGTTAGTGAAAAGACTATACAACGAGATTTTTCTCTCCTGTCTGGTTTCTTAGATACACAACCGATGGTTGCAGCAGAGCTTGCCTACGATACAAGGCATCATACTAGGTATTTAAAAGGGAAATCTTTATTTAATAAAAAGGATATTCTTATAATTTCAAAGATTTTGCTAGAAAATCGTTCTTTGAATAAGGAAGAAAACAAGTCCTTACTTGATAGTTTATTGGCACTTATTTCAAAAGATGAGCAAAAAGAAGTTTCTAGTATTATTGCAAGTGAGTTGCTAAATTATGCACCATTATCAGACACACAAAATCGTATTGATAAGGTTTGGGAATGGTCTGAATTGATTCGTAAGGAGCTGGTCTTAGACATTGATTATCAATCTCCTTATAATACTAAAAAGAGACATACAATTTTTCCAGTTTCTCTTTACTATGATACTCATTATTTTTATATAGTAGCCTATAATTTGCTATTTAATTCTTATATGACTTTAAAATTAGATAGAATACTTAGTTGGACAGAATCTAAAAAAGAAAAACCTTCTCTTTCATATGGAAGAAAATTTCGTGATGGAGAAATTCGTAATAAACGTGTAGATCCATTCATAGGAAAAGAGTTAAACATCAGAGTCCTATTCGCGAATGACCCAGCAATTGTTGTTGATCAATTCCCAACAGCAAAAATTATTGAAAAAACATCAAATGGGAATATTATTGAATTTGTGAGTCAAGATACACCAGGGTTGAAGAGGTGGTTGTTGAGCCAAGCGGAATCTCTAAGGGTATTGTCTCCTCAATCGTTAATTGATGATGTGAAGACTCTTATTAACAAAATGCAAGCAAATTATATTGACTAAACTTAGAAAAATATCTTTAATTTGAAATTTTGTTAACTTTTTTATAATAATAAAGGTTTTAGTGTTTAAAAGCAAAAATAAATGAAATAGGTGATTAAAAATGGGAATTTCAGAAAAGAAAATTGAAGATTTAAGAGGTCTTAAGTTTAACGTTCCATCATATCAAAGAGGCTATCGGTGGACTGAGTATGAGGTTACAACTTTATTAGATGATTTTTATAATCATAACACTGATTATAAATATTGTCTACAACCATTAATCGTAAAAAAAGTCGCTGATGGCACTTACGATGTTGTTGATGGCCAGCAAAGACTGACTAGTATTTATATATTTCTTAAATTTATGTCTGCTGAATTCAACAATGGCCGTAGAAGGACTAATCAATATGATTTTTTTGATTTAGAGTACGAAACCCGAAAACAGAGTGGAAACTATTTAAAGAATTTAAATTTTGCTACTTATGAAGAAATCGAAAATATTGACATTGATGCTAGTCATATCAGTAAAGCCTTTGAAGCAATAGATAAATGGGTTAATCGCGAAGAAATAAACTCAATTAATGCTTTGAATGATATCTATAAGGTTCTTACAGAAAATGTGTTTTTTATTTGGTATGAGATTGATGAAACAGAAGACCCTATAAAGATTTTTACAAAAGTTAATATAGGGAAAATACCGTTAACAAATGCTGAACTTATTAAAGCTTTGATACTCGACAAAAATAATTATAAAATTGGAGAAGAGAGCGATAGAATACATCGATCTATTGCATGGAATCAAATAGAACATAGACTTCAACAGGATTCTTTTTGGCAGTTTTTGACCAATAATGAAGTTTATGATACAAAAATAGATTTTCTTTTCAATTTACTTATACATGGGAATTCTGAAGAGTACAAAGTCGACAAATACTCCACCTTTTATTCATTATATGAAGAATATAAGGGAGCAGAAAATAAATCAGAGTTTATATCAGATTTCTGGTCAAAAGTCCAAAGACAATTTGAAGAATTAAATAATTGGTATTTAGATTTAAATAAATATCATTTAATTGGTTATCTGCTTTCTTTAGATGGTAAAAATCTAGATAAAGTATTTAAGGCGACAAGAGACAAGAAAAAATCAGAAGCTTTCTATGAGTTAAAAAAATTAGCATTTGATACTATTCCTGAAATTGATTCGCTAGATGAATTAGTATACGGAGATAAAAGAATTAAAAATGTATTACTACTATTTAACTTAGTAACTTTGATAAATAAAAGTGAGAAACAGTATCGTTTTCCGTTTGATATTTATAAAACTCAAAAGTGGGATATTGAGCATATTCATGCTACAGCTGATGAAACGGCAGAATCTGATGATGGTTTAGGGAATCTAACTTTACTAGACGCTAAAACAAATCGCTCATATCGAGATAGTCCATTTGAACAAAAAAGGAAAATTATTATAGATGTGGATGCTAAAGGTCGTTTTGTTCCAGTTTGTACTAGAAATATATTTTTGAAAGTATATAGTGATGAAATTGAAAATTTTGAGGTTTGGTCAGACAATGATAAAACTGATTACATTAAGGCAATGAAGCTTGAATTTAATAAATTCTTTGGCAATGACGGGGAGAAAATATGAGTATGGTTGATGATAAATATGACTTAAAGTCTCTTTTAGAAAGTTATCGCATTGTAATTCCACTAATTCAGCGCGATTATGCGCAAGGTAGGAAAGATTTAAGAACTACCGAGGTCAGAAAACAATTATTAATTGATATAAATTCTGCTTTAATTAACAGTGAAGTGCCGACTTTAGACCTTAATTTTATTTATGGAAAATCGCATAATGGGAATTTTATACCACTAGATGGTCAGCAGCGACTTACAACTTTGTTTTTAGTATACCTTTTTGCCTTTAGGGATAGTGATACTTGTGATTTTCTTAGCAATTTTTCCTATGAAACAAGAGATTCGTCCAAGCAATTTTTCACTAGTTTATTTGAATACAGAAAATTAATTTTTCAACTCGAAGAGAAACCGTCTGAAATAATAAAAGATGCGGCATGGTTTGCAGATTCGTGGATATTAGATCCTACTATTCAAGGTGCACTAGTAACCTTAGATGGGATAACTGATTTTTTTGATTTTCAATACAACTATTCAGAGGTATTAACATCAGAAACAAATTATAGAGTTGCTTTCAATTTCCTCGATATCGAAGACTTAGGTTCAGAGGATGAACTATACATTAAATTGAACTCTAGAGGACGTCCTCTAACTGATTTTGAAAATTTTAAAGCAAGATTTATTTCAAGAGTACATGAGATAGACACTAAGTTAGCAAACGATATAGCACTTAAGCTTGATACAAAATGGACTGATACTATTTGGAGATTTGATAAAAATAGATTTGATATAAACTTTTTAAATTTATTTGAGATTGCACTGATTAATAACTTAGATTCACTAGATTATTCTCAACGTGAAAATTGGACAACTAATATTTTATTTGAAGATATTAAGTTAGAACATATAGAATTGATTGCAAGAGTACTTGACTTTTTAACGGAGAATGAGAACTCAAAGGTTTCACAAGTTTTGGAAGAAGCTATCATAAATAAGACTTTAAAAGATAGAGTCTATTTTCACTTCATTTCTTTGTATTTACTTCATTCTGGAAAAATATTAGATGATAAGTTTAAGAGTTGGTATCGTATTTTTAGAAACTTAACAGATAACTCTGAAATCGATTATCAACAACCTTACGAAAGAGCAATTCGAGGTATAAATGAGCAAATTGGCCATGTTTCAGACCTTATCTATTATTTGTCTCAAAATAACAGAATTACAGGTTTTAGTATAGAACAGGTTAACGAAGAGATAGATAAAGCGAAATTAATTTTAGAAGATCCATCCCAATCAGAAGTGATATTTAATGCGGAAAATCATGTTTATTTTGGTGGACAAATTAGAAGTAGCTTTTATTTTGAAGGTACTGATTCTACAGCTGTTAAATACTCGAAAATAAGTTCTTATTGGGATAAGATAAGTACTATGTTTGAAGATACGAAACCTAAAGAAGGTATATTGTTAAGAACGGCTTTGCTTTCTTTTGGAGACTATACATTAAATGTAGATAGCTATAAAACACTTTGCCAAGATGATCCTAATGAAAGTTCAAGTACACCAAGTTTAAAACGATTATTTTCTTCTAAAAATAAATATGTTAAAAAACTACTAGATTCGATTGATGTAAATAAACCATTAGAGTTTGAGTATAAGAGGATAATAAATGAAAACATAAATAGTATAGATGAGCAAGATTGGCGATATATTTTTATTTCGTACTACCAGGTAATGTTCAATAAAATGAACCGTTCACAGTATAGATTAAAAGCCCCTAACTGGTTAGGTAGACCAGATGAAATGCTTCTAATTCCTAATAAAAATTCTAGAGCAAGAAACTTTGATATTCATTTATTAGCATTGAAAGAGAAACTAAAAGAATTTAAAATTGATTCATATTATACAAGTGAGCCTGGTATAGGCACTAGAGATAGGGTTCTTCATATTAAAAAACTTTATGAAGTTAGATTTTACGGTGATCATTATGAATTTAAAAAATATGAGGATGAAACATATTCAAAGTGGACCAAATCTCCAGCATCTTTTATAAAATTAGCTGAATACTTTAGAAATAAATTGAACGATAAGTAATTGTGATGTATTTTGATAAAAAATATTCAAAATTTACTATCTATCTAATGGGTAGTAACGATTATATCTTTTTGTTATATGAGCTGAGCATAAGTGTACTAGCATTGAGGAGAAAAACACATAAAAAAGAATATTTGTATGAGGAACTTCAAAAGCAAGACTTGACGCCTGAGCTTTATGCTGATATCTTGGCAGCTATCCATACTCGAGAAAAGTTTTATACTCACTAGATTTTTGGCTCTCTATTTTAAGTGTATATACTTTAATCACTCCTAAATAATATTTGCGTTTGCATCATTAAAATAAAAAGCGCCCCACCAGAAAAATTCTGGTGGGGCTTTTGGTGGGGAACCAATCAATTTTGATTGATTTTTAACTTTTTATAATAAGTGAAAATGCTGTTAAATCAAGGATTCTAAGCCTAAGTTACTATTATATTTTATTCCCACTCAACAGTTGCAGGTGGTTTGCTTGTGATATCGTAGACGATGCGGTTAACGTGGTCAACTTCGTTTACGATACGAACTGAGATTTTTTGGAGGACTTCCCATGGAATCTTCGCAAAGTCTGCTGTCATTCCATCGATAGAAGTGATAGCGCGGATAGCGATAGTGTAGTCGTAGGTACGGCCGTCACCCATAACACCTACTGAACGAACGCCTGTGTTGACAGTGAAGTATTGCCAGATATCACGGTCAAGACCAGCTTTGGCGATTTCTTCACGAAGAATAGCATCTGATTCACGAACGGTTTCAAGTTTTTCTTCAGTGATTTCTCCCATAACACGGATGGCAAGTCCTGGGCCTGGGAATGGTTGGCGCCATACGATGTGGTCTGGCATACCAAGCTCTGTACCAAGAGCACGAACCTCATCCTTGTAAAGAGTGTTGAGTGGTTCGATCAGTTCAAACTGCATATCTTCTGGAAGTCCACCCACATTGTGGTGAGACTTGATGGTTTGAGCAGTATCCGTACCAGACTCGATCACGTCAGTGTAGAGTGTTCCTTGTGCCAAGAATTTTACATCTTTGAGTTTACTTGCTTCGTCATCAAAGACATAAACAAACTCGTTACCAATGATCTTCCGTTTTTTCTCAGGATCAGATACTCCAGCTAACTTATCAAGGAAACGTTTTGCAGCATCTGCTTTGACAATGTTCAAACCAAACTTGCCACCAAGCATATCCATCACTTGATCGGCTTCTCCTTTACGAAGAAGACCGTGGTCTACAAAGATACAGATCAATTGATCGCCGATGGCTTTTTGAAGGAGAACCCCAACAACGGAAGAGTCAACACCACCTGAAAGACCAAGAAGGACACGTTTGTCTCCGACGGTTTCACGGATTTTTTTGATCTGCATATCAATGAAGTTGTCCATGGTCCAGTCACCTTTAGCCCCACAGATGTTCAAGGCAAAGTTACGCAAGATATCATAACCGTGAACAGAGTGACGAACCTCAGGGTGGAATTGGATTCCGTAGATTTTCTTGTCTGGATTTTCAATCGATGCAAATGGACAGTCGGCAGAAGTACCAGTTCGGATAAAGTCAGCCGGAATTTCTGTAACAGCATCCCCATGGCTCATCAAGACCAATTGTTTGTCTGGTGTGCCAGCAAAAAGAGCAGAAGATTCTGTCAAAGTCAATTCAGATTGACCATATTCGCGGTTACCAGCATCACCTGCAGGAACGACCTTCCCGCCCAATTTATGGGTCAACAATTGCATTCCGTAACAGATTCCAAGGATTGGAATACCGAGTTCGAAAATTTCAGGATCGATATCAAAAGAACCTTCCTCGTATACAGAGTTTGGTCCGCCTGAAAGAACGATCCCAACTGGATTGATTGCACGAACTTCATCAGCAGAAATCTTATGGCTCTTCAATTCTGAGAAGACTCCAATTTCACGAATCCGACGTGAAATAAGCTGATTGTATTGGCTACCGTAGTCAAGCACGATGATTTTTTCAACATCATGCAAATCAGTTGATAGGTTTGTCATCTTATCCCCTTCTTAAAGAAATTTACTTTCCTCTATTCTAACACAAAAGCCTTGTCTTTACCAATCTCTGATTGAAGAATTAGGAATTTTACGCTACAATAGAGATAACACAGAGAAAGAGCAAGGTTATGATTCCAGCTTACATTCAAATTCATGATCAGATTAAGTCTGAGATTGATCAAAAAATATGGAAAATCGGGGAGCGTCTTCCCAGCGAACGCGATCTAGCGGAGAAATTTCAGGTTAGTCGGATGACTCTTAGACAGGCCATTACCCTTCTGGTTGAAGAAGGAGTGCTTGAAAGACGGGTAGGAAGTGGCACCTTTATCACTAGCACGCGCGTCCAAGAAAAAATGCGGGGAACAACCAGTTTTACAGAGATTATGAAATCGCAAGGCAAGGAACCTTCTAGCCAAGTGATATCTTACCGTAAAACCATTCCTAGCCTCCAAGAAGTGGATAAATTGGGCATCGATAAGACAGAGACCATCATTCGGATGGAACGGGTCCGGTATGCTGATGGGATCCCTGTTGTTTATGAAGTGGCCTCTATTCCAGAGAAATTTATTAAGAATTTCAATCGCGAAGAGGTTACCAGCCACTTCTTCCAAACTTTGGAGCGTCATGGTTATAAGATTGGAAAGTCGCACCAGACCATATATGCGCGATTGGCCAAAGATAAGATTGCGGACTATTTACAGATTTCAAAAGGACAGGCTATTTTAGGTCTGACACAGGTTTCCTATTTTGAAGATGGGACGGCTTTTGAGTATGTAAAAAGTCAGTATGTCGGTGAGCGGTTCGAATTTTATTTGGAAAATAACTAAGCTCGCAATTCACAGTAATAAAAAAACTCTTCAAATGTTTGGGAGACTTTCTCTCTTTGGCATTTGGGAGCTTTTTTAGGTTGAAGACATTCTTTCTAAATAGTGATAGTAAAGGCAAAATGGAAATATTTTAAAAAAATTTAAAAAAATTTTTATTTTTTCTTCATTTTTTATTTTTTTTACGAATTAATAGATAGAAGCAGGTTTTAAAGCTTAATAAGAGATATAAGGCAGGAAAAAATGAAAAAAATTAAAATAGATGTGGTAGCTGTTCCCTTGAGCGGGCATCTGTACCCAACTTTAAATCTCGTTAAACCCTTGTTAGATGATCCTTCGATGGAGATCCGGATTTTTACAGGACCTCAGAAAAAGGCCGTTGCAGAAAGTCTTGGCTTCACTGTCGTTCCAATTCTAGAGGACAAAGTAGAAGAATTTGAACGCGCGGCGAATAACGATAAGAAACTCAATCTTTTTTCAGCTTATCGGCAATTATCCAAGAGTCTGGATTTGATTAATCATGTATCGGATCAATTGTTAGAGGAGTGGCGCGTCAACCGTCCAGATATTGTGATTGCTGATTTTATCACTCTATCAGCAGGCTTCGTGGCAGAAGAGTTAGAAATTCCTTGGATTACCACCATGGCAACACAATTTGCGATCGAAACTCCTTATGGTCCTCCTTGCTTCTTCGGAGGGATGGGAGTCGCGCGCACAAAGAAGGAAGAGAAGGTACAAGCACTATGCCGTAAACTCACGCGCATTGGAAAATACTGTGGGGCTTTCCTCTTACGCAAACGCTTAAAACGTTACAATTTCAAGTTGTACAATCAAAATGGAGTGGAGACCATCTACTCTCCTTATGCCATCTTTGGAATTGGGATGATGGAGCTAGAGTTGAAAACACACTTCCCTCATCAATATGCGTGGCTTGGCCCTTTGGGAACTTCTCTTGAAAAAGCTGAAGATTATCCTTTAGATCTCAGTCCTTACGAGGACAAGACGAAGGTACTCGTGACATGTGGAACCCAGTTGCCTTGGGCGAAGGAGAACTTGCTTCAGCAAACCAAGCAGTTGGCCAAAGACCATCCAGAATGTCACTTTTTTGTCACTCTTGGAGATGGGGCAAAGGAATTCTCTGAAGAAGAAGTAGCGCCAAATGTGACGGTTGTCTCTTATCTACCCTACAAAGAATATATTCCGCAGATGGACTATGTCATTCACCATGGAGGAGCTGGAATCTTTTATCAGTGTATCGAATTTAAAAAACCAGCCTTGATCTTACCACATGATTATGACCAATTTGACTATGCGATTCGAGGAGTAGAAGCAGGAATTGCTTTTCAAGCACATCGCAATCGCACCGAAGAGATTCAAGCAGGTTTTAAGGCCCTATTAGAAAAAGAATCTTGGGAAAAGTTAGAAAGACTAAACAAACTTTCAAAAACCTACAAGCCGTTGGATACCTTGGAGTTTGAGATTCAACGATTATTAAGACGTGGAACGGATGGGAAACTATGAAAATTCTTGTAACAGGTGCGACTGGCTTCCTTGGAAAATATGTGATCGATGAGTTGTTGGCTCACGATTATTCCATTGTAGCCTTTGGCCGAAACGAAAAAATTGGGAAGGCTCTGGAAGGTGAGCGCGTCCAATTTATCAAAGGGGATTTGAGCGCTATTGAGGAATTAAGACAAGCCTTTCAGTCTGTTGATGCTGTGGTTCACGCTGGAGCTTTATCCACTGCCTGGGGACCTTGGAAGGCCTTCTATCAGGCGAATGTAGTTGGCACTAAAAATGTCCTTGAATTGTGCCGTGAATATGCGGTAAAACGCTTGGTTTACGTATCTTCTCCTAGTATTTACGCAGCTGGAAAAGATCAATTAAACATCATGGAAAGTGATGCTCCAAAAGAAAATCACCTCAACAATTACATCCGAAGTAAATTGGCGTCTGAAAAACTTTTTTCTGACTATCCGGATGTGCCAAGTATCATCTTGCGTCCTAGAGGATTATTTGGTGTGGGGGATACCAGCATTTTGCCTCGTGTCTTACGCCTCAGTCGAAAAATTGGAATTCCTTTGATTCGAGGAGGAGAGCAGCTCATGGATATGACCTGTGTGGAAAATGTTGCCCTAGCCATTCGCTTGGCTCTGGAAGCAAAAGAAGCACACGGGCAGGTTTATAATATTACAAATGGGGAACCAAAGACCTTTAAGTATTTGATCGAAACCACACTAAAGGGATTGGGAGAGCCGATTCGCTATCGGAAAATTCCGGCAGGTCTTGTAGCAGGTGCGGCCTATAGCCTTGAAGGAGTGTATCGATTATTCCATCTGAAAACTGAACCTCCATTGACTCGCTATACCTATTATCTCCTTCGATATAGCCAAACCCTCGATATTCAAAAGGCCCAAACCGAACTTGGCTACTATCCAAAAATGACTATTGAAGAAGGGATTGACAACTATGTCCAACATGATCAAGCGCATTGATTATTTTCCAGCAGGCTATTGTAGCAGTCATTCTGGTCTCTTATTTAAAGGAATTCCAAATGAAAAAATGCAATTTCCGGCAGGTGTCTTTTTGATTCATCATCGTGAAAAAGGCTATATTTTGTACGATACCGGCTATCACTACGAGATTAAGAAAAAAGCACGGTATTTCTGGTACCGTCTAGCCACCCCAATGCAGATGAAAAAAGAAGACCAGATCGATTATTTATTGCGAGAGCGTGGAATTGATCCAGCAGCCATTTCCTATGTGATTCTTTCGCATTTGCACCCTGATCATCTCGGTGGAGCAGCACTTTTTCCAAATGCTCATTTCGTTGTTACCCAGGAAGTCTATGAGGTGTACCAAAAACCGAAATTTAAAGATCTGATTTTTAAAGAGTTTCTTCCAGCTGATTTCAAAGATCGGGTGACTTGTCTCAAAGCAGATCAAAGGCATCCTGCTTTCCCCTATCGCCCGACTGCGGATCTTTTTGGAGATGGGAGCATTCTTGTATCGTCTATCGATGGACATGCGAGAGGACAAGGCTGTCTTTATCTGGATGAGCTCAAACTCTTCATCGGAGCAGATCTTTCTTGGGGAGTAGACCTCTTGCCTTACACAGGGCAAATGCGACTGATTCCTTCCTTGGTTCAGGATGATAAGAAGGCTTATTTAAAAGGAACTGAGTTGCTGGAAACACTCTTGCAAGATGGTATTCAAGTTGTGGTCAGCCACGACCCGCAAAAACGGATTGAAAGGATTTTAAATGAAAAAAACAGTCTTTCTGAAAACCTTTATTGAAACCAGATGGTGCCACCGATTCCGTTCAAAAGAGGCCTTGAAGCGATACCAAGATAAGCAATTGGCACGCTACCATGCTTTTATCACCTCTCAATCTCCCTATTTCCAGACTCATTCTCCCGAATCCTTTGGAACGATGGATAAAACCTTCATGATGACACATTTCAATGAGCTCAATACCCTAGGGGTGGATCGAGATCAGGCTTTAGAGATGGCGATTCGCGGAGAACAGACGCGAGATTTTACCGAGATGAATGGAGAAGTAGCAGTAGGCTTGTCTTCTGGAACTTCCGGCCACCGAGGAGTTTTTGTCACCACAGAAAAAGAAAGAAGTATGTGGGCTGCAGCGATCTTAGCCAAGATGCTACCGAAAGGAAAACTGTTTGGTCATCGCATTGCCTTTTTCTTACGAGCGGACAATGAACTCTATCAAACCATTAATTCAGGCCTTATCCGCTTGGAATATTTTGATATTTTCAAGGATAGCAAGGAGCATTTAGAGCGTCTCAAAGACTATCAACCAACCATTGTGGTTGCACCAGCTTCCACCTTGATTGAGTTAGCCAACTATGTCAGCAATCAGCAACTTGCGATTCAACCCGTCAAGGTTGTCTCTGTCGCAGAGATCCTAGAGGATCGAGATGCTGAGACAATCGCCAAAGCTTTTCAACTAGACAAGGTTGATCAGGTCTACCAAGCAACAGAGGGATTTTTAGCTTGTACCTGTTCAGAAGGCAATCTACATCTCAACGAAGATATTTTGTATGTCGAAAAAGAGTATCTAGATGATAGCCGCTTTTATCCGATTATTACGGATTTCAAACGAACGAGTCAACCCATCTACCGCTACCGCCTCAATGATATTTTGGTGGAAGAAAAGTCTCCTTGCCCTTGTGGTTCCGTCTTTACTCGAATCGCAAAGATCGAAGGGCGATCGGATGATATCTTCTATTTCAAAAAAGAAGGTGGCAGTAGCCAGATGATCTATCCGGATTTTATTCGACGGTGTATTCTCTTTGTCGAAAATATTCAGGACTATCAAGTAACTCAGTTGGCAGATGGATCCATTACCATTGCCTTGAGTCACCGGACAGAGTCTATTGAGCGATCGATTTTTGCCCAATTTGAACTCTTGGCTCAACAAAAACAATTCATCCTCCCAAGTATTCAATTTATCGATTACCAATGGGACCCAACACGTAAATTAAAACGTGTTCAACGACTTCAATAAAAGGAGAATCCTATGACTACAGTAAAAAGACATTTGCAAATTAAAGGCTATGGAACAGCGATTCCAGCTCATACAGTGACCTTCAAAGACCAGACTCGTTACCGCGTAAAAGAAGGAGAAGAAACACAGATTGATCTTGCATCGCGTGCGATTGAAGCTGCTTTAAAACATGCAGGGCTTGAAATGACAGATATCGACTGCCTGGTTTCGGCTAGTGCGGTTGGCGTTCAGCCTATTCCTTGTACGGCTTCTTTGATCCATGAGCGCGTGGCCAAGGGACTGACGATTCCAGCCATGGATATTAATACCACCTGTACTAGTTTTGTATCAGCCTTAAGCACCATTTCCTATCTGATTGAAGGTGGTGAATACAAGCGTGTCCTCATTGTATCCAGTGAAGTAGGAAGTCTTGGCCTTAATCCTAAACAAAAAGAGAGTTTTGAATTATTCAGCGATGGAGCAGCTGCCTTTATTTTTGAAGCAACAAGCCAAGACAAAGGAATCATTGCCAGCATGCAACGTACCTGGTCTGAGGGAGCACATGATACTGAAATTCGGGGTGGTTTGACAGCTTATCATCCGAAATTGTACTCTGAATCAACCAAGACTGATTTCATGTTTGACATGAAAGGGAAGAAAATTCTCTTACTTTCTGCTCGTGTTATTCCAGAAATGTTCAAAGAATTCCAAGAGAAATCAGGCATTTCTAAAGATGCTGTAGATTATATTATTCCCCATCAAGCTAGCCGGGCCTTGCCACTCGTCATGGACAAAATGGGAGTTGGCAAAGATAAATATCTCAATATTGTCAGCGATTATGGCAATATGGTTTCGGTAGCCGTGCCTTTCGGTTTAGCCTATGCACTTGATCATGGCTATGTGAAGGAGGGAGATACCATCTTCTTGATGGGAACTGCAGCAGGGATGACAGTCAATATGTTAGCATTAAAACTCTAATGATAGATCCTTTTATTTCAAGCTCAAAAAGCATCAAGTCCCGCTAGTCTTTAGCGGGCTTTTTTGATATAATGAAAGGTATGGAAATTGAGAAAACCAACCGAATGAATGCGCTCTTTGAGTTTTATGCAGCGCTCTTGACGGACAAGCAAATGAACTACATCGAGCTCTATTACGCCGATGATTACAGCTTGGCTGAGATTGCGGAAGAGTTTGGAGTGAGCCGTCAGGCGGTCTATGACAATATTAAACGTACAGAAAAGATTTTGGAGGACTACGAAATGAAACTCCATATGTATTCCGATTACATTGTTCGTAGTCAGATTTTTGATCAGATTTTAGAACGCTATCCGGAAGATACTTTTCTACAAGAGCAGGTTGAAATTTTATCAAGCATTGACAATCGGGAGTGATTATGGGCAGTCTCGTCATTTATCAAGGAATACCTTGCAAACTATTAGTCGCAGAGGGAGTATTTCCTACTCGACTACAAATTATCTCGCCCAATGATATCTCCAAAGCTATGCAAATAGGTTTTAGCTGTTGGGGATATCCAAATGAAATCATGAAAGAAGTCACACCCGAAGAACTAGAATGTTTGCAACATTTCGGACGATTTCCACTGAATTGAAAAAATAGGAGAAAATAATGGCATTTGAAAGTTTAACCGAACGTTTACAGAACGTCTTTAAAAATCTTCGTAAGAAAGGGAAAATATCTGAAGCGGATGTCCAAGAGGCAACCAAAGAAATTCGTCTAGCCCTCTTAGAGGCCGACGTTGCCCTTCCTGTTGTAAAAGACTTTATCAAACGTGTCCGCGAGCGGGCTGTAGGGCATGAAGTCATTGAAACCCTTAATCCTGCCCAACAAATCGTGAAGATTGTCGATGAAGAATTGACAGCCATTTTGGGTTCTGAGACAGCAGACATTATCAAGTCGCCTAAGATCCCAACCATTATCATGATGGTCGGTCTTCAAGGGGCTGGTAAAACAACCTTTGCTGGGAAATTGGCTAACAAATTAGTCAAGGAAGAAAATGCACGTCCTTTGATGATTGCGGCCGATATCTATCGTCCAGCTGCCATCGACCAGTTGAAGACTCTTGGTCAACAGATCAATGTCCCTGTCTTCTCACTCGGTACAGAAGTCCCTGCAGTTGAGATCGTACGTCAAGGTTTGGAGCAGGCAAGAGCTAACCACAATGACTATGTCTTGATCGATACGGCCGGTCGTCTGCAAATCGATGAAAAACTCATGGGTGAGTTGCGCGACGTCAAAGCCCTTGCTGAGCCAAATGAAATCCTCTTGGTTGTGGATGCCATGATCGGTCAAGAAGCGGCCAATGTGGCGCGTGAGTTTAACGAACAACTCGAAGTGACCGGGGTCATCTTGACCAAGATTGATGGGGATACCCGTGGTGGTGCAGCCCTTTCTGTCCGTCAGATTACTGGGAAGCCAATCAAATTCACTGGTACTGGTGAAAAAATAACCGATATCGAAACCTTCCACCCAGACCGCATGTCTGGTCGGATCCTCGGTATGGGGG
>ERZ781275.313-NODE-313-length-59819-cov-4.990881_pt1 | contig 59819 bp, 50 predicted proteins | sample MGYA00375853_ERZ781275 | MGnify/ENA primary metagenome ERZ781275 (study PRJEB29790, sample SAMN03653691) | human gut metagenome | host: Homo sapiens | place: USA: Dallas, Texas | collected 2012-07-23 | study: EMG produced TPA metagenomics assembly of the Gut...
CCGGTGCTGGTCATGCGCGATATGACCGAACGTCCGGAAGCGGTGGCCGCCGGCACCGTGTGTCTGGTGGGCACTGACAGCCAGCGCATCGTCGCGGAAGTGACGCGACTGCTGGAGGATGATGCCGCATACCAGGCGATGAGCCGCGCGCATAATCCTTATGGCGATGGCGAAGCATGTCGTCGAATTTTGTCTGCACTTAAAAATAATCAGGTAACGCTATGAGTTTTTCTACCATTTCAGTGATTGGCCTTGGCTATATCGGGCTGCCAACCGCTGCCGCGTTCGCCTCCCGGCAGAAGCGGGTGGTCGGCGTTGATGTCAATCAACATGCCGTGGAGACCATTAACCGTGGAGAGATTCATATCGTGGAGCCGGATCTGGCGAGCGTGGTGAAGACCGCGGTCGAGCAGGGGTATTTAAGCGCCACCACCACCCCGGTGGCAGCGGATGCCTACCTGATTGCCGTGCCGACGCCGTTTAAAGATCGCCACGAGCCGGATATGGTGTTTGTCGAGTCGGCGGCAAAATCCATTGCGCCAACGTTAAAGAAAGGTTCGCTGGTGATCCTCGAGTCCACCTCGCCGGTCGGGTCGACCGAACAGATGGCTGAGTGGCTGGCGGAGATGCGCCCGGATCTTAGCTTCCCCCAGCAGGTGGGTGAAGCGGCGGACGTGAATATCGCCTACTGCCCGGAGCGGGTATTGCCCGGTCAGGTGATGGTCGAGCTGATTAAAAACGACCGCGTTATCGGGGGCATGTCGCCAGTCTGCTCCGCTCGCGCCAGCGAGCTGTATAAAATCTTCCTTGAAGGCGAATGTGTGGTGACCAACTCGCGTACCGCTGAGATGTGCAAGCTGACGGAAAACAGCTTCCGCGACGTCAACATCGCTTTTGCCAACGAGCTGTCGCTGATTTGCGCTGACCAGGGCATTAACGTCTGGGAGCTGATCCGCCTGGCGAACCGTCATCCTCGGGTGAATATCCTGCAGCCGGGTCCGGGCGTCGGCGGCCACTGTATCGCCGTCGACCCGTGGTTTATCGTGGCGCAGAACCCGCAGCAGGCGCGTCTGATCCGCACGGCCCGTGAGGTTAACGACCACAAGCCGGAATGGGTTATCGAACAGGTGAAAACGCAGGTAGCGGACTGCCTGAATGCCACCAACAAACGGGCCAGCGAACTGACCATTGCCTGTTTTGGCCTCGCCTTTAAGCCGAATATTGACGACCTGCGCGAAAGCCCGGCAATGGAAATTGCCGCGCAGATTGCCCGCTGGCACAGCGGCACGACGCAGGTGGTTGAGCCCAACATTCACGCCCTGCCGAAGAAGCTCGACGGTCTGTGTACGCTGGCGACCCTCGATGCAGCGCTGGCCAGCGCCGATGTGCTGGTGATGCTGGTCGATCACCATGAATTTAAAGCCGTTAGCGGCGATAGCGTCACCCAGGCGTATATCATCGACACCAAAGGAGTGTGGCGGTGAGAACCATTCTGGTCACCGGCGGCGCGGGCTTCATTGGTTCGGCGGTAGTGCGGGAGATTATCCAGCACACCGCCGATCGCGTGGTGGTGGTGGATAAACTGACCTACGCCGGCAATTTAATGTCGCTGGCGCCGGTGGCGCAGGATGCGCGTTTCGCCTTTGAACAGGTGGATATTTGCGACCGCGGCGAGCTTGATCGTATTTTCGTTCAGTATCAACCGGATACAGTGATGCACCTGGCGGCGGAAAGCCATGTCGATCGTTCGATTGACGGCCCGGCGGCGTTTATTGAAACCAATATCGTGGGCACCTATACGCTGCTGGAGGCGGCCCGTAGCTGGTGGAATACGCTGGCTACGGCGCAAAAATCGGCGTTTCGCTTCCATCACATCTCCACCGATGAAGTGTATGGCGATCTGCACGGCAGCGATGATTTCTTTACCGAGACCACGCCCTATGCGCCAAGCAGTCCCTATTCGGCCTCGAAAGCCAGCAGCGACCACCTGGTGCGCGCCTGGCTGCGAACCTATGGCCTGCCGACGCTTATCACCAACTGTTCGAACAACTACGGCCCGTATCACTTCCCCGAGAAGCTGATCCCGCTGACGATCCTCAACGCGCTGGCGGGCAAGCCGCTGCCGGTGTATGGCAATGGACAGCAGATCCGCGACTGGCTGTACGTGGAAGATCACGCCAGGGCGCTATATCTGGTGGCGACCCGCGGCGAACCGGGCGAGACTTACAATATCGGCGGTCATAACGAACGTAAAAACATCGAGGTGGTGGAAACCATTTGCGAATTGCTCGAAGCGCTGGCGCCGAATAAGCCGCAGGGCGTGGCGCACTATCGCGACCTGATCGCCTTTGTTGCCGACCGCCCGGGCCACGATCTGCGCTATGCCATTGATGCCTCGAAGATTGCCCGTGAGCTGGGCTGGACGCCGGCTGAGACCTTCACTTCCGGCATGCGTAAGACCGTGGCGTGGTATCTGGCGAACGAGACATGGTGGCGCCAGGTTCAGGACGGTAGCTATCAGGGCGAGCGTCTTGGGCTGCAAGGCTAATCATCTCTGGGGGGAATGATGAAAGGTATTATTCTGGCGGGGGGCTCCGGAACGCGACTGCATCCTATCACCCGCGGCGTGTCGAAGCAGCTGTTGCCGATCTACGATAAGCCGATGATCTACTACCCGCTGTCGGTATTAATGCTGGCCGGGATCCGTGAGATCCTGATCATCACCACGCCGGACGATCTGCGCGATTTCCAGCGCCTGCTCGGCGATGGTTCAGAGTTTGGCATTGCGCTGCACTATGCCGTACAGCCGTCGCCGGATGGTTTAGCCCAGGCGTTTATCATCGGCGAAGCCTTTCTTAACGGTGAACCGGCGTGCCTGGTGTTAGGCGACAACATCTTCTTCGGCCAGAGCTTCAGCCCCAAGCTGCGCAGCGTGGCTGCCCGCACGGAAGGGGCGACGATTTTTGGCTATCAGGTGATGGATCCTGAACGCTTTGGCGTGGTGGAGTTTGATGACAACTTCCGCGCGCTGTCGCTGGAAGAGAAGCCGAAGCAGCCGAAGTCGAACTGGGCGGTCACCGGTCTCTATTTCTACGATGGCAAGGTGGCGGAGTACGCCAAACGGGTCAAGCCATCCGAGCGCGGCGAACTGGAAATCACCTCCATCAATCAGATGTACCTTGAAGATGGCGCATTAACCGTCGAACTGCTTGGACGTGGCTTTGCGTGGCTGGATACCGGCACCCACGATAGCTTGATCGAGGCCAGCATGTTTGTGCAGACCGTCGAGAAGCGTCAGGGCTTTAAAATCGCCTGTCTGGAAGAGATCGGCTGGCGCAACGGCTGGCTGGACGACGACGGCGTCAAACGCGCGGCGAAGCGGCTGGAAAAAACCGGCTACGGCCAATATCTGCTGGATCTGCTCCGTGCCCGTCCGCGCCAGTATTGATCCCCTGGAGTGGGAGAACCGCTTCTTTGCCGTTAACAGCGCCGTCGTTCACTTTGACGAGCGTGCACCGCTGCTGACGCCTGAGGCGCTGGCGGGGTGGTCGCGGGTGCAGGCGAAGGTAGCCGCCAGCGACACCGTCCGGCTCGACGCGCTGCAGCAGCTGGGTTTTCAGCTGGTGGAAGGCGAGGTCGATCTGGCGCTACCGGTGGGCAACCCTGCGGATGCGGGCGCCGACGTCGCCGTGGAGGCGGATATTGCGCCACTGCGCGAGCTGGCGGCGCAGGCCTTTGCCCTGAGCCGCTTTCGTGCGCCCTGGTACGCTGCCGATGCCAGCGGCCGCTTCTATGCCCAGTGGATTGAAAATGCGGTGCGCGGCACCTTCGATCATCAGTGCCTGATTTACCGCCATCCTGAGGGCGATATTCGCGCCTTTGTCTCCCTGCGCCAGCTCAATGCCACCGAGGCGCGTATCGGCCTGCTGGCCGGACGCGGCGCCGGGGCGCAGCTGATGCAGGCGGCGCGGTACTGGGCCGCTTCGCGCGGACTTTCTACACTGCGGGTGGCGACCCAGATGGGCAACACCGCCGCGCTTAAACGTTATATTCTCAGCGGTGCTAATGTGGAAAGCACCGCCTACTGGCTATACAGGTGACCTCATGATCCCATTTAACGCGCCACCGGTGGTTGGAACCGAGCTTGATTACATGCAGTCTGCGATGAACAGCGGCAAGCTGTGCGGCGACGGCGGCTTTACGCGCCGCTGTCAGCAGTGGATGGAGCAGCGTTTTGGCACGGCAAAAGCCCTGCTAACCCCTTCCTGCACGGCTTCGCTGGAGATGGCCGCGCTGCTGCTGGATATCCAGCCGGGCGACGAAGTGATTATGCCCAGCTATACCTTTGTCTCCACCGCCAATGCTTTTGTGCTGCGCGGGGCGAAAATCGTCTTCGTTGATATCCGTCGCGATACGATGAATATCGATGAAACGTTAATCGAAGCCGCTATCACCGATAAAACCCGGGCGATCGTCCCGGTGCATTATGCCGGCGTAGCTTGCGAGATGGATATCATCATGGCCATCGCCGACAAGTACAACCTGTTCGTGGTGGAAGATGCCGCGCAGGGGGTGATGTCCACCTACAAGGGGCGTGCGCTGGGCACCATCGGCCATATCGGCTGCTTCAGCTTCCATGAAACCAAAAACTACACCGCTGGCGGTGAGGGCGGGGCGACGCTCATCAACGATCGCACGTTGGTGGAGCGCGCGGAGATCATTCGCGAAAAAGGCACCAACCGCAGCCAGTTCTTTCGTGGCCTGGTGGATAAATATACCTGGCGGGACATTGGCTCCAGCTATCTGATGTCCGACCTGCAGGCCGCCTACCTGTGGGCGCAGCTGGAAGCGGCGGAGCGCATCAACCAACAGCGCCTGGCGCTGTGGCAGAACTACTATGACGCCCTGCTGCCGCTGGCCCGCGCGGGACGTATCGAACTGCCGACGATCCCGGCCGACTGCGGGCAAAACGCGCACATGTTCTACATTAAGCTGCGCGATATCGAGGATCGCAGCAGGCTGATCGCCTGGCTGAAAGAGGCGGAGATCCTCGCGGTATTCCATTACATTCCTCTGCACAGCTGTCCGGCAGGCGAACACTTCGGCGAATTCCACGGTGAAGACCGCTATACCACCCAGGAGAGCGAGCGCCTGGTACGCCTGCCGCTGTTTTACAATCTGTCTGTGGTGAACCAGCGGACGGTGATTAACTCGCTGCTGAGCTACTTCTCCTGATATGTCGTTAGCAAAAGCTTCATTGTGGACGGCGGCATCGACGCTGGTCAAAATCGGCGCCGGGCTGTTGGTCGTCAAGCTGCTGGCCGTCTCGTTTGGGCCCGCGGGCGTTGGCCAGGCCGGTAACTTCCGGCAACTGGTCACCGTACTCGGCGTGCTGGCCGGGGCCGGGATATTTAATGGCGTCACGAAGCTGGTGGCGCAGCATCACGACGATCCCCCGCGCCTGAAGCAGGTGGTGGGCACCTCGTCGGCGATGGTGCTTGGCTTTTCCACACTGCTGGCGCTGGTGTTTTTACTGGCCGCGGCGCCGATAAGCCAGGGGCTGTTCGGCCATACTCATTATCAGAATCTGGTACGGCTGGTGGCGCTGGTACAGATGGGGATCGCCTGGGCGAACTTCCTGCTGGCGCTGATGAAAGGCTTTCGCGATGCGGCGGGTAACGCCTTCTCGCTGATTGCCGGGAGCCTGATCGGCGTGGCGGCTTACTATGCTTGCTACGTGTTGGGCGGCTATCAGGGCGCGCTGCTGGGGCTGGCGTTAGTTCCGGCGCTGGTGGTGGTTCCGGCGGGTATTATGCTCTGGCGGCGGGGTAATATCCCGCTGAGCGCCCTGCGTCCGCGCTGGGATAACGGTCTGGCGGGACAGCTATCGAAATTTACCCTGATGGCGCTGATAACCTCAGTGACCCTGCCGGTGGCTTATGTGATGATGCGTAATCTGCTGGCGGCGCATTATGGCTGGGAGGCGGTCGGTATCTGGCAGGGGGTGAGCAGCATCTCTGATGCCTATCTGCAGTTTATTACCGCCTCGTTCAGCGTCTATCTCCTGCCGACGCTGTCGCGGCTGAGCGCCAAAACGGATATCACCCGCGAGATAGTCAAGTCGCTGAAATTCGTCCTGCCGGCAGTGGCGGCGGCGAGCCTGACGGTCTGGCTGCTGCGCGATTTTGCCATCTGGCTGCTGTTTTCCGATCGCTTTACCGCGATGCGTGACCTGTTCGCCTGGCAGCTGGTGGGCGACGTTTTAAAAGTAGGCGCCTACGTCTATGGCTATCTGGTGATCGCCAAAGCGTCGCTGCGTTTTTATATTCTGACGGAAATCAGCCAGTTCACACTGCTGACCGCATTCTCACACTGGCTTATACCGGCGTACGGCGCGGTTGGCGCGGCGCAGGCGTATATGGCCACTTATATTGTTTATTTCGCCCTTTGTAGTGGCGTGTTTTTACTCTGGCGTAAACGGGCATGACAGCACTGATACATGTACTGGGATCAGATATCCCGCATCATAACCAGACCGTACTGCGGTTCTTTAACGACGAACTGGCCGCCGATCCGCAGGCCAGGAGATTTATGATCGTCGGTGATGAGGCCAGCGTGCGTGATGGGTATCCGGCGCTGGACATCACCTGTTATCCGGGGAAGAAGTCGCTGACGCAGGCGGTGATTGCGCAAGCCAAAGCCAACCGCCAGCAGCGCTTTTTCTTCCACGGCCAGTTCAATACCGGCCTGTGGCTGGCGCTGTTGGGCGGTGGTATCCGCCCGTCGCAGTTTAACTGGCATATCTGGGGGGCGGATCTGTACGAAAACGCCACCAGCCTGAAGTTCCGCCTGTTCTATCCGCTGCGCCGCCTGGCGCAGGGGCGGGTAGGGCGCGTTTTCGCCACCCGCGGCGATCTGAGCTGGTTCGCAAACCGTCATCCGCGCGTCCCGGGCGAACTGCTCTATTTCCCGACCCGTATGGATCCGGCGCTGAATACCCTGGCCGAAAACGCGCCGCGCGGCGACACGCTGACCATTCTGGTGGGTAACTCCGGGGATCGCAGCAATGAACATATTGCCGCGCTGAAGGCTATTCATCAGCAGTTTGGCGATACGGTAAACGTCATCGTGCCGATGGGCTATCCGGCGAATAACGAGGCCTATATCAATGAGGTTCGTGAGGCGGGGGCGGCGCTGTTTAGCGGTGAGCATCTGCAGATCCTCAGCGAGAAACTGGAGTTTCATGATTATCTGGCGCTGCTGCGCCGCTGCGATCTGGGCTATTTCCTGTTCGCGCGTCAGCAGGGGATCGGCACCCTGTGCCTGCTGATTCAGGCGGGCATTCCCTGCGTGCTCAACCGCGAAAACCCGTTCTGGCAGGATATGACCGAGCAGCATGTGCCGGTGCTGTTCACCAGCGATGCGCTGGACGTCAGCGTGGTGCGCGAAGCGCAGCGCCAACTGGCGAGCGTGGATAAGTCGGGTATCGCTTTCTTCCGGCCGAACTATCTGACGGGCTGGCAGCGGGCGCTACGGTTAGCGGCGGAGGGGCAGGCATGACGTTAATGCAATTTAGCGGGCTGCTGGTAGTCTGGCTGCTGTCGACGCTGTTTATCGCTACCGCCACCTGGTTTGAGTTCCGCCGGGTACGCTTCAACTTCAACGTCTTTTTCTCGTTGCTGTTTCTGCTGACTTTCTTCTTCGGTTTCCCGCTGACCAGTATTCTGGTGTTCCGCTTTGACGTCAGCGTGGCGCCGCCGGAGATTTTGCTGCAGACGCTGCTGATCGCGGTGTGCTTCTACGCGATTTACTACGTGACCTATAAAACGCGGCTGCGTCCGGCATCGCGTGAGGTTGCGCGTCGGCCGCTGTTTACCATGAACCGGGTAGAAACCCATCTGGCGTGGGGCATTTTGATGGGGCTGGCGCTGCTGTGCGTTGGCATCTTCTTCGCCCACAACGGTTTCCTGCTGTTTAAGCTCAACTCCTACAGCCAGATTTTCTCTGCTGAAGTCTCCGGCGTGGCGTTGAAGCGCTTCTTCTACTTCTTTATTCCGGCGATGCTGGTGGTCTATTTCTTGCGCCAGGATTATAAGGCGTGGATCTTCTTCCTCGTCAGCACGGTGGCCTTTGGTTTGCTGACCTACGCCATCGTCGGCGGGACGCGCGCCAATATCATCATCGCCTTCGCCATCTTCCTGTTTATTGGCATTATTCGCGGTTGGATCAGCCTGTGGATGCTGGCGGCGGCGGGCGTGCTGGGCATCGTCGGCATGTTCTGGCTGGCGCTGAAGCGCTACGGGATGAACGTCAGCGGCGACGAAGCGTTTTATACCTTCCTCTATCTCACACGCGATACCTTCTCGCCGTGGGAGAACCTGGCGCTGCTGCTGCAAAACTACGACAAGATCGATTTCCAGGGTCTGGCGCCGATGATCCGCGATTTCTACGTCTTTATCCCCAGCTGGATGTGGCACGGTCGCCCGACGATGGTGCTCAATACCGCCAACTACTTTACCTGGGAAGTGTTAAACAACCATTCGGGGCTGGCGATTTCGCCGACGCTAATTGGCTCGCTGGTGGTGATGGGCGGCGTCTGGTTTGTGCCGCTGGGCGCCGTGGCGGTCGGGTTGATTATTAAATGGTTCGACTGGCTGTATGAGCTGGGCAACCGGGAGAGCAATCGCTATAAAGCGGCTATCCTGCACAGTTTCTGTTTCGGCGCTATCTTCAACATGATAGTGCTGGCGCGCGAGGGCCTGGATTCGTTCGGCTCCCGCGTGGTGTTTTTCCTCGTGATCTTTGGTATCTGCTTGCTGGCGGCGAAACTGCTGTACTGGTTCCTGGATAGCGTGGGACTGATTCATAAGCGCGTAAAACCGCTTTCGCAACCGCAAGTCTGAGAAGGATGGACATGACTGGGACCATTTCCGCGCCGTTGTACCTGTTAAGAGGGCTGCAGCTCATAGGCTGGCGCGATATGCAGCACGCTCTGGATTATTTGTATGCCGACGGCGTTCTCCGCGAGGGGACGCTAGTGGCGATTAATGCCGAGAAAATGCTGGCCGTAGAGGATAACCCGGAGGTGCGGGCGCTGATTGAGGCGGCGGAGTTTAAATATGCGGATGGCATCAGCGTGGTGCGTTCGCTGCGTAAAAAATATCCGCAAGCCCAGGTGTCCCGCGTGGCAGGGGCCGATCTCTGGGAAGCGTTAATGCAGCGCGCCGGCGCTGAAGGCACACCGGTGTTTTTGGTCGGCGGTAAACCTGAAGTCCTGGCGCAGACGGCGTCCAGCCTGCGCCAGCGCTGGCAGGTGAATATCGTCGGCACCCAGGACGGCTATTTTGCTCCTGAACAGCGCCAGGCATTATTCGAACGCATTCGCGACAGCGGGGCGAAAATCGTCACCGTCGCCATGGGGTCCCCGCGTCAGGAGATCTTTATGCGCGACTGTCGGCGTCTGTACCCGCACGCGCTGTATATGGGCGTCGGCGGCACTTACGATGTTTTCACCGGGCACGTGCATCGGGCGCCGAAGTTCTGGCAGGATCTGGGGCTGGAATGGTTCTATCGTCTGCTTTTACAGCCGAGCCGCATCAAGAGACAGTTCCGCCTACTGCGCTATTTACGTTGGCATTATTCCGGTAAGCTCTGATATTCCACTGCAACCAGGCGAGTTTGCATACATATTCTGTGTAATCTCTTCACTCGCCTGATACTTTATTTGCCATTTCCGCAAAATTAATTAACCATTCGCAGGCTTTATACGCGCGGGGGAGACCTGCGCGTCGGCAAGGCTATGAGTTCAGTTAATAACAATAACCGGGAGTACCCGGAATACGGCAAACACAAGAGGATATATGACTGAGAAAAAAGCGGAGCTCCAGCGTGGACTGGAGGCCCGGCATATTGAACTGATCGCCCTTGGTGGGACGATTGGCGTGGGGTTGTTTATGGGGGCGGCCAGTACGCTGAAGTGGGCTGGACCTTCCGTGCTGCTGGCGTACATTATCGCTGGCCTGTTCGTCTTTTTCATTATGCGCTCAATGGGCGAAATGCTGTTCCTTGAGCCCGTCACCGGCTCTTTCGCGGTGTATGCGCATCGCTATATGAGCCCCTTCTTCGGCTACCTGACCGCGTGGTCGTACTGGTTTATGTGGATGGCGGTGGGCATCTCGGAGATTACCGCCATCGGCGTCTATGTGCAGTTCTGGTTCCCGGAGATGGCGCAGTGGATCCCGGCATTAATTGCCGTGGGGCTGGTGGCGCTGGCAAACCTCGCGGCGGTCCGGCTGTACGGTGAAATCGAGTTCTGGTTCGCCATGATTAAAGTGACCACCATTATTGTGATGATCGTCGTGGGCCTGGGCGTCATTTTCTTCGGCTTTGGCAACGGCGGCCACTCCATCGGTTTTGGCAACCTGACCGAACATGGCGGTTTCTTTGCCGGCGGCTGGAAGGGCTTCCTGACGGCGCTGTGTATCGTGGTCGCGTCATATCAGGGCGTGGAGCTCATCGGCATTACCGCAGGTGAAGCGAAAAATCCGCAGGTCACGTTACGCAGCGCGGTGGGCAAAGTGCTGTGGCGGATCCTGATTTTCTACGTCGGCGCGATTTTCGTTATCGTCACCATTTTCCCATGGGATCAAATCGGCTCCAACGGCAGCCCGTTCGTACTGACGTTTGCCAAAATCGGTATTACCGCCGCGGCGGGGATTATCAACTTCGTGGTGCTGACGGCGGCGCTTTCCGGCTGCAACAGCGGGATGTACAGCTGCGGACGTATGCTGTACGCCCTGGCGAAGAACCGTCAGCTGCCGGCGGCGATCGGTAAGGTATCGCGCAACGGCGTTCCTGCCGTCGGCGTAGCGCTGTCGATTCTGATCCTGCTGGTAGGCTCCTGCCTGAATTACATCATTCCTAATCCCCAGCGGGTATTTGTCTATGTCTATAGCGCCAGCGTCCTGCCGGGGATGGTGCCGTGGTTTGTGATCCTGATTAGTCAGCTGCGTTTCCGTCGCGTACATCAGGCAGCGATAGCCAGCCATCCGTTCCGTTCGCTGCTGTTTCCGTGGGCCAACTATTTCACCATGGCTTTCCTGATCTGCGTGCTGGTCGGGATGGGGCTGAATGATGAAACCCGGATGTCGCTCTTTGTCGGTATTATTTTCCTTGCTTCCGTTACCCTGATTTATAAGGTGTTTGGCCTTGGAAGACAGGGACAAATCAATAATCCGGCTGAATAAGCGTCAAAACGAACAAAGCATGAGCAAACGATAATTTTCTTTAAAAAGGCACTAGACAGCGGGGGAGGAAGTCCGTATTATCCGACCCCGCAACGGCGCTAAGCGCCCGTAGCTCAGCTGGATAGAGCGCTGCCCTCCGGAGGCAGAGGTCTCAGGTTCGAATCCTGTCGGGCGCACCATTAACCCGGTGCTGGAGCTGCGGTGGTTTTAATACCGCGTAAAAGGTTTGCAGTGGTGGCTATAGCTCAGTTGGTAGAGCCCTGGATTGTGATTCCAGTTGTCGTGGGTTCGAATCCCATTAGCCACCCCATTATTTGATAGAGTTGTGAATTTGCGAAGGTGGCGGAATTGGTAGACGCGCTAGCTTCAGGTGTTAGTGTTCTTACGGACGTGGGGGTTCAAGTCCCCCCCCTCGCACCACGACTTTAACGAATTGAACTAAAAATTCAAAAAGCAGTATTTCGGCGAGTAGCGCAGCTTGGTAGCGCAACTGGTTTGGGACCAGTGGGTCGGAGGTTCGAATCCTCTCTCGCCGACCAATTTTGAACCCCGCTTCGGCGGGGTTTTTTGTTTTCTGTTACTTCCTGCCAAGACTTATTCCCCTGATCTTGCTGATAAAAAATCTTCTCTTTGCTTAAGAATACGCGTCAGGAAAACTCTCAATTCATCACTGTGGTAGATGCAATTTCCCCGGATCCTGTGCGATAATAACCGGGTAGATGCTCATTCCATCTCTTATGTTCGCCTTCGTGCCTCATAAACTCCGGAATGATGCAGAGCCGTTCTTACGGTGCTTATCGTCCACTGACAGATGTCGCATTTATGCCTCATCAAACACCATGGACATTACGTTGAGTGAAGCACCCAATTTGTTGTCAAACAGACCTGTTTTAACGCCTGCCCTGATTTCAGCGCAGGCGTTTTTTTCTTTCAGGGGATCGTCAACGCGAAGGCGGGGGAGAAGCGCTATCGCCCCGCAGGAGGCGATAGCCAGACCAGGTTATTGCTGAGGGTTATTCTGCAGCGTCAGCAGCAGGCCATCGCGGCGCATGGTGGCCGCTTCCTCCGGCTGATGCAGGCGATCCAGGGCATCGGCCAGCCAGGCGTAATCAAAGGCATCCGGACGCTGCTTAAGCGCGGCGCGGAAGGCGATGCTGGCCTCCTGCCATTCACCGTGCCGCATCAGCGACTGGCCCAGGGTGCTCCACAGCAGCGGACGGTCGCCAACGGCTTTGATCTGTTGGCGCAGTACTTTCTCCAGCTGTTCCGGGTTATTGGTCTTCAGGCGCGGGATCGGCATCACCAGACGGTCGTCATACTGTTTCTTCAGACCATCAATGATAATTTGCTGCGCGGTATCGTGATCGTCGCTCTCGATGAGGCGCTCGGCCATCGCCACCTGCAGCGGCACCAGCGCCCGCGTTTTACGGCTCTGGTTGCGCCACCATTCACGCAGCCCCTCGCTGCCGCCATCGGCCAGCGCTTTGTCCATCAGGCCAACCCACGCCAGCTGTTCCAGCGCGGCGCGGTGCTCTTCATCGCCGACGTTAGCTTTCGCCATCGACGGAATGATATCCAGCAGCGACTGCCAGGCGCCGGTGCGGGTATAAGCCTGTTCGGCGAGGCGCAGCACTTCCGGATGACGCGGGGTGATCTCCAGCAGCTTATCGATGCCATGGCGCGCGGCGTGATTTTCATTGCGCGCCAGCTGCAGGCGAACGCGGGTGATTTCCACCGGGATCAGATCATCGCCCGCCAGTTCGGTGGCGCGCTCCAGATGCTGGTTAGCGCGCGCTTCATCGCCGCGCTGCTGGGCCGCTTCCGCCGCCAGCAGATAGTTCACCACCGGCTGTTCGGCGTGATCGGCGTTTTTCGCCATCAGCTTCTCAACCTGCTGGTAATCACCTTCCGCCAGCTTAAGCAGCGCCTGCTCGGTTTGCTTACGCGCGCGACGGCGTTTACGGCCGACAAACCAGCCGCGCGTATGCGCCCCGGTGCGGAAAATGCGGCGCAGCAGCCATTCAATGGCGAACAGCACCACCATGGCGAGGATCAGGATAATCACCAGCCCGGTCACGCTGGTCTCGATATTGTAATTATCAGTCTGGATCAGGACGTAGCCCTGATGGCCGGCGATCATCGGGCCAAGCACGATCCCGGCGATCAACAGTGCGAAGAGTAAAAGAATTTTCAGCATGCGTTACTCTCCTTGCGGCGCAGCGGGGGCGGCCGGTGCAGCAGGTGCAGACGGTGCAGGTGCGGGCGCGCCGCCCGCGGAAACGGCAGGCTGCGCCATCAGATTACGCACCCGGGTCTGCATCAGTTTTTCCAGCAACGCCTGGCTCTGCAGCGTCTCCGGCACCGTCATGGTAATGCTTTGCTGACTGAGTTTATCCACCTCTTCAAGGAAGGCTTTAGTGGTGGCGTCATCGGTATCGTAATAGGCGCGTACCCAGGTCGAGACGTTATCCAGCGACTGTTTCCAGGTCTCTTCCTGATGACGCGGCACCGCCTGCGCGGCGACCAGCAGGCGAGAGCGAATATTTTCCCGCAGATAGATATCCTGATTCGGCGCCAGCAGCGGGACCGCCGTTTCATCGCGACGGCGCACGGTGATAAAGCTGTCCATAAAATTCTGCCAGCTTTTCTGCAGATTGATGCGCCATTCGCTGATGGAGCTGGAGAGCTCATCGCTATCAGAATCCATCGGCGAATCGTCATCGTTATTATCCGCCAGCCGCAGGTTATCGATTTGGTTCGCCAGCTGATTAACCTTGAGGATCATGCCGTCGTAGTCCACCTGGTTCACCGCGGAGAGAGTGGCGATGTCGTCGGTAATCGCCCGGCGGGCGCCGATCAGGCTCGGGTCATTCATGTCGGCGAGACTGGCGTCGGCGCTTTTCAGCAGCGCGGCGGCGGTGGTGACATCCTGATCGCTCCACAGCTTACGTCCCGCCAGCTTGACGAGGAAGTCGGCCTGGGCCAGCAGCCAGGTTTTGGCGTCGCTACCGGAAATGACCGCCACTTTTTGCTGGACTTCGTCCAGCTGTTTGGCCAGCGTCTCCTGCTGGCGTTTGGCTTCGTTTAGCTGGTCAGCCTGCTGTTTGATAATGCCTTCCAGTTCGCTTTTTTGGCTCTCCTGCGCTTTTTGCAGCGCCGCGACCTGGCTTGATAATTCAGAGGTGGTTTCGTTTTGACGCGAGGCCTGCTGTTTGTTCAGGCCATACAGACCGATACCGGCGGCTATCGCAATGGCGATAGCGATCGCGCTGAGCGCCAGGCTGGTTTTGTTGCCAGCCTTCTTCTTATCAGTGTTCTCTGGCTGTGGTGTGGTCTCCACGGCCTCCCTGGTCTCTTCAACCACGGCGGATTGATTTTGTTGTTCCGTCATTATGGCTTCCAATGTTGAGAGTTATTGTAATGCGCGTAGCAGCGCATCGTTGTCGGCGCTATCGGCAACCTGAATCTTCTGCCAGCCCAGCTCCCGGGCCTGAAGGGCCAGACGTTCGCTGACAACGACAACGCGGCAGTGCAGGAGCCACCGTTCGCGATACCATTGCGGTATTAACGACCATAGCTGCTGCAGCATCTCGCCGCTGGTGACCACCAGCGTGGTGACCCCGCGAGATTGCCAGCGCATCGCTTCTTCTGCGCCATCGTAATGCTTTGCACTACGTTGATAACATTCACAAAATGTGACCCTGGCGCCGCGCTCGGTCAGCGTCGCGCCTAAGAGTTCCCGCCCGCCATTGCCGCGTAAGATCAGCGCATTTTTCCCGGCAATGTTTTGTAATTCAGGTAATTGTAGCAAGACTTCGCTAATTTCCCGATCTAACGGGTAATGGATATGCTGCCCGCTGACCGTATGCAGGGCCAGCGCCGTCGTGCGGCCAATGGCAAAATAGCGTGGGGAAGTGGGCCAGGGCAGCCCCTGTTGCTGCAGGCGGGCATGGGCGAACTCCACCGCATGCTGGGACAGCGCAAACAGCAGATCGTCAGGCCCGAGGCGGGCAAGCGCGTCGCCCAGCGCGGGAAGCTCCCGGCCAGGCGTAAATTCTATCAGCGGAAAGCCCCAGGCCACGCGTCCCATGGCCCGCAGACGGCTGACCAGCGCTTCTCCTTGCGGTAATGGACGAGTGACCAGGATGCTCATCGTGGGGCTTCTCCATCATAAACTGCCGCGAGAATGTCGCGCGCGCCGTTATCCAGGAGCTCTTCCGCCAGCGAGATGCCGAGCGCTTCGGCCTGCTCTGCTGGCCCGCGCCGTTCGCCGCGTACCATCTGCGAACCATCCGGGGCGCCAACCAGCGCCCGCAGCCACAGTTCGCCGTTGACGAGTTCCGCATAGCTGCCAATCGGCACCTGGCAGCCGCCTTCGAGACGAGTGTTCATCGCCCGCTCGGCGCGCACGCGCACTGCCGTTTCCGTATGGTTGAGAGGCGCTAGCAGCCCCTGGGTCCATGCATCGTCGAGACGGCATTCGATGCCGACCGCACCCTGGCCGACCGCCGGCAGGGATTGCTCCGGCGACAGCGGCTGGCGAATTCTCGCCTCGAGCTGCAGGCGCTTCAGGCCGGCGGCGGCGAGGATGATGGCGTCATACTCGCCGTTATCCAGCTTACTCAGTCGGGTACCGACGTTACCGCGCAGAGAGCGGATCACCAGGTCCGGACGAGTGGCGGCCAGCTGGCACTGACGGCGTAAACTTGATGTGCCAACGACGCTGCCGGCCGGGAGTTCATCAATCGAGGCATAGTGATTGGAGACAAACGCGTCGCGCGGATCGTCGCGCTCGCAGATAGTCACCAGCCCCAGACCCTCCGGGAATTCCACCGGCACATCTTTCATCGAATGAACGGCGATATCGGCGCGCCCTTCGAGCATGGCAAGCTCTAACTCTTTCACAAATAAGCCCTTGCCACCCACCTTTGCCAGCGGAGTATCAAGGATGACATCCCCGCGAGTGACCATCGGCACCAGCTCGACCTTCAGTCCGGGATGCGCGTGTTCCAGGCGCGCTTTAACATATTGCGCCTGCCATAGCGCAAGCGGGCTTTGCCGTGTGGCAATTTTCAAAACTTTGTCTAACATGCTTGTTACCGTCATTGTCGACCACTAACCATCCTAACATTGTTGTCTTACGGATGTTAGTTTTCACGGTTTATGTGGGAGATAGCTCCGGCCCACTCTTTTTTAACCTTTCATGCGCGTGGCGGTTGCCGGAGGCGTAGTGAGGAATTTACAGGTAATAAACGGTGCTACACTTGTATGTAGCGCATCTTTCTTTACGGTCAATGAGCAAGGTGTTAAATTGATCACGTTTTAAACCATTTGTCCGTCCGCTGCTCATCACAACCACACCGACGACGAATGGTGACGGTTTTTGTTGAAATACTGAAATCCTCCGTACTATTGTACCTCGGGTTTTTGAACATCAGGCGATATGTCTTGTACCTCTATATTGAGACACTGAAACAGAGACTGGATGCCATCAACCAATTGCGCGTGGATCGCGCGCTTGCTGCCATGGGACCCGCTTTCCAGCAGGTTTACAGTCTACTGCCAACGTTATTACATTATCATCACCCGCTGATGCCGGGTTACCTTGACGGTAACGTTCCCCGTGGCATTTGCCTCTACACGCCTGATGAAACCCAACGCCACTATCTTGAAGAACTGGAACTGCATCGCGGCATGCAGACCCAGGAGCCGCCAAAAGGCGAGCTGCCGATCACCGGCGTCTACTCGATGGGTAGTACCTCCTCCGTCGGCCAGAGCTGTTCTTCCGATCTTGATATCTGGGTATGTCACCAGGCCTGGCTGGATAGCGAAGAGCGCCAGCTGCTGCAGCGAAAATGCAGCCTGCTTGAGAGCTGGGCGGCCTCGCTCGGCGTGGAAGTCAGCTTCTTCCTGATCGACGAAAACCGCTTCCGCCATAACGAAAGCGGCAGCCTCGGCGGCGAAGACTGCGGTTCGACCCAGCATATTTTACTGCTCGATGAGTTCTACCGCACCGCGGTGCGTCTCGCCGGCAAGCGTATTCTGTGGAATATGGTGCCGTGCGATGAAGAAGAGCATTACGACGATTACGTCATGGGGCTGTATGCCCAGGGCGTGCTGACGCCAAACGAGTGGCTCGATCTCGGCGGCCTTAGTTCACTGTCGGCGGAAGAGTACTTCGGCGCCAGCCTGTGGCAGCTGTATAAGAGTATCGACTCGCCCTATAAAGCGGTGCTGAAAACGCTGCTGCTGGAAGCCTACTCCTGGGAATACCCCAACAACCGCCTGCTGGCGAAAGATATCAAACAGCGCCTGCACGACGGCGAGATCGTCTCCTTCGGCCTCGACCCGTACTGTATGATGCTGGAGCGCGTCACCACCTACCTGCAGGCCATCGAAGATGAAACCCGTCTCGACCTGGTGCGCCGCTGCTTCTACCTGAAAGTGTGCGAAAAACTCAGCCGCGAGCGCGCCTGCGTCGGCTGGCGTCGCGAAGTCGTCAGCCAGCTGGTCAACGCGTGGGGTTGGGATGAAAAGCGTCTGATGATGCTCGACAACCGGGCGAACTGGAAAATTGATGAAGTGCGCAAGGCGCACAACGAACTGCTCGATGCGATGATGCAGAGCTATCGTAATCTGATCCGCTTCGCACGGCGTAATAACCTCAGCGTCTCCGCCAGTCCGCAGGATATCGGCGTGCTGACGCGTAAGCTGTATGCGGCCTTTGAAGCGCTGCCGGGCAAAGTGACGCTGGTGAACCCGCAAATTTCGCCGGATCTGTCGGAACCGAATCTGACCTTTATCCACGTGCCGCCGGGTCGTGCCAACCGTACCGGTTGGTATCTGTACAACCGCGCGCCGGATATGGAATCGATCATCAGCCATCAGCCGCTGGAATATAACCGTTATCTTAATAAGCTGGTGGCCTGGGCCTGGTTTAACGGCCTGCTGACCTCACGCACCCGCCTGTTTATTAAGGGCAACGGCATCGTCGATCTGGCGAAGCTGCAGGAGATGGTGGCCGATGTGTCGCACCACTTCCCACTGCGCCTGCCGGCGCCCACGCCAAAAGCGCTATACAGCCCGTGCGAAATTCGCCACCTGGCGATTATCGTCAACCTCGAATATGACCCGACGGCGGCCTTCCGCAATCAGGTGGTGCACTTCGATTTCCGCAAGCTCGATGTTTTCAGCTTCGGCGAAGAGCAAAAATGCCTGATCGGCAGCGTTGATCTGCTGTATCGCAACTCGTGGAATGAAGTGCGTACGCTGCATTTCAACGGCGAGCAGGCGATGATTGAAGCGCTGAAAACGATCCTTGGTAAAATGCATCAGGATGCCGCGCCGCCGGACAGCGTGGAGGTCTTCTGCTATAGCCAGCATCTGCGCGGCCTGATCCGCACCCGCGTACAGCAGATGATCTCCGAGTGCATCGAACTGCGTCTCTCCAGTACCCGTCAGGATACCGGGCGCTTTAAAGCGCTGCGCGTCTCCGGTCAGACCTGGGGACTGTTCTTCGAGCGTCTTAACGTTTCGGTGCAGAAGCTGGAAAACGCCATTGAGTTCTACGGCGCTATCTCGCACAACAAGCTCCATGGCCTGTCGGTGCAGGTGGAAACCAATCACGTTAAGCTGCCGGCGGTAGTGGACGGATTCGCCAGCGAAGGGATTATCCAGTTCTTCTTTGAAGACGCGGATAACAACGACAGCGGCTTTAACATCTATATTCTCGATGAGAGCAACCGCGCTGAGGTCTATCACCACTGCGAGGGCAGCAAAGAGGAGCTGGTGCGCGACGTCAGCCGCTTCTATTCGTCATCGCACGATCGTTTTACCTACGGCTCCAGTTTTATCAACTTCAACCTGCCGCAGTTCTATCAGATTGTCGAGGTGGACGGGCGCACCCAGGTGATCCCTTTCCGCACCCAGGCGATTGCCGCCGCGATACCCACCAGCCAGGACGTTACCGCCTCGCCGGTGCTGCAGCAGCGCTACTCGTAGATTTGGCCCGGAAAAGGCGCAATGCGCCGTCATCCGGGAAACATGTCATTAACGGAATCTCACCGTCTCACCGGCCTGCTGGCTCGCCGCCTGCTCCAGCAGATCCCAGAAGGTTTCACCGCTGCGATCGCAGATCCACTCGTCGCCTTTGAGATCGAAATGGTAGCCGCCCTGTTTGGTGGCCAGCCACACCTGGTGCAGCGGCTCCTGACGGTTAATAATGATTTTGCTACCGTTTTCAAAGCTAATGGTCAGCACGCCGCCGTTGATTTCGCAGTCGATGTCGCTATCGCCGTCCCAGTCATCCAGGCGTTCTTCGATGGTCATCCACAGGCTATCGGCCAGGCGATGGAATTCACTGTCGTTCATAATTTTATTCTGCTTTTTTGATTTTTGAAGATGGGTCGCAGTATAGCGCGAAACAAAAGCGCGCGCAGTCGGATGCTAAAGGCTTGCTTTTACGTCTTCTCCTGCGATGATAGAAAGCAGAAAGAATGAATCACGGGCAACTATCAATGAAAAACGTTTTTCCTACGCTTGCCGTTTTGTTTGCGATCTTCAGCCTGACCGGCTGCGGTCTGAAAGGGCCTCTCTATTTCCCGCCGGCTGATAAAACCGCGCCGCCGCCGACCAAACCGGTTAACCCGGGCATTCAGAGCTCAACGCCGGATCGTAACGATCGTGGCGATACCGGTGGTCCGAGCCAGGTCAATTACTAACGATAACGTTCTGTTCCGCGCAACTGGAGTAGATGATGCAGTTCTCTAAAATGCATGGCCTTGGCAACGATTTTATGGTCGTTGACGCGGTAACGCAGAATGTTTTTTTCTCGCCGGAGCTGATTCGCCGCCTGGCGGATCGCCACCTTGGCGTCGGGTTCGATCAGCTGTTGGTGGTGGAGCCGCCCTACGATCCGGATCTGGATTTCCATTACCGGATCTTTAATGCCGACGGTAGCGAAGTGTCGCAGTGCGGCAACGGCGCGCGCTGTTTCGCGCGTTTCGTCCGGCTGAAAGGCCTGACCAATAAACGTGATATCCGCGTGAGTACGGCCAACGGCCGTATGGTATTAAGCGTAACGGAAGACGATCTGGTGCGGGTGAATATGGGCGAGCCCAACTTCGAGCCCTCCCAGGTACCGTTCCGCGCCAACAAAGCGGAAAAGACCTATATCATGCGTGCCGCCGAGCAGACAGTATTGTGTGGCGTGGTGTCCATGGGGAACCCGCACTGCGTTATCCAGGTGGATGATGTGGATACGGCGGCGGTGGAAACCCTCGGCCCGGTGATGGAAAGCCATGAGCGTTTTCCGGAGCGCGCGAATATCGGTTTTATGCAGGTGGTCGGCCGGTCCCATATTCGTCTGCGCGTCTACGAACGCGGCGCGGGGGAAACCCAGGCCTGTGGCAGCGGCGCTTGCGCCGCGGTGGCGGTGGGGATCCAGCAGGGGTTGCTCGCTGAAACGGTACGTGTGGAATTACCCGGCGGTCGTCTTGATATCGCCTGGAAAGGCCCGGGCCAGCCGCTGTTTATGACCGGCCCGGCGGCCCATGTCTATGATGGATTTATTCATTTATGAAACCAATCGGGGAAGAACAGCAGGAGGTCGCCAGCGCATTGAACGATCGTGCAGTGGTGGACTATCTGTTGCAAAATCCTGAATTTTTTATTCGTAATGCCGCCCAGGTCGAACATCTCCGCGTCCCGCATCCGGTGCGCGGTACGATTTCGCTGGTGGAGTGGCACATGATGCGGGCGCGTAACCATATCCATGTGCTGGAAGAGAATATGTCGCTGCTGATGGAGCAGGCGGTAGCCAATGAAAGCCTGTTCCAGCGCCTGCTGCAGCTGCAAACGCGGCTGGCGGCGGCGGAGAGTCTCGACGATATGCTTAACCGCCTTCACCGCTGGGCGCGCGAGCTGGGGCTGGCGGGCGCCACGGTGCGCCTGTTCCCTGACAGCTGGCGCCTGGGCGCGCCTTCGAAGTTTACCCACCTGGCGTTAAGCCGGCAGGCGTTTGAGCCGATCCGTATTCAGCGTCTGGGCCAGGCGCGCCACTACCTTGGGCCTTTGAACGGTCCGGAGCTGCTGGTGGTATTGCCGGAGGCGAAAGCCATTGGGTCAGTGGCGATGTCGCTGCTGGGCGGCGATAATGCCCCTGGCGTGATGCTCTTTAGCAGCCGCGATGCGCAGCATTATCAGCCAGGACAGGGGACGCAACTGCTGCAGGAGATCGCCCAGATGCTGCCCGGCCTGCTGGAGCGCTGGATTGAACGCGCATGACCGATTCTCCTCTCTTCTCCGCCGTCGCCCGCTTTCTGCGCCACCTTGGCGTTGAACGCCAGCTCAGCCCGATCACGTTACTGAATTACCAGCGACAGCTGGACGCGCTGATTGCCCTGGCGGATGAGGCGGGTCTGAAAAGCTGGTCGCAGTGCGATGCCGCTCAGGTGCGAAGTTTTGCGGTGCGCAGTCGCCGCGCGGGATTAGGCCCGGCAAGCCTGGCGCTTCGCCTGTCGGCGCTGCGCAGTTTCTTTGACTGGCTGGTCGGCCAGGGCGAGCTCAGCGCCAATCCGGCGAAAGGGATTGCCGCGCCGAAAATTCCCCGTCACCTGCCAAAAAATATCGATGTCGATGACGTCAATCGGCTGCTGGATATTGATCTCAACGATCCGCTGGCGGTGCGCGACCGGGCGATGCTGGAGGTGATGTACGGCGCGGGGCTGCGTTTGTCCGAGCTGGTCAACCTTGATATCAAACATCTCGATCTCGAAAGCGGCGAGGTCTGGGTGATGGGCAAAGGCAGCAAAGAGCGCCGCTTGCCGATCGGTCGCAACACCGTGATGTGGATTGAGCACTGGCTGGATTTACGCGGCCTGTTCGGTACTGACGACGACGCGCTGTTTTTGTCGAAACTGGGCAAGCGCATTTCGGCGCGCAACGTACAGAAGCGGTTCGCCGAGTGGGGCATTAAGCAGGGGCTGAACAGCCATGTGCATCCGCACAAGCTTCGCCACTCCTTTGCCACCCATATGCTGGAGTCCAGCGGCGATCTGCGCGGTGTGCAGGAGCTGTTGGGTCATGCTAACCTCTCCACCACCCAAATCTATACCCATCTCGACTTTCAACACCTTGCCTCGGTGTACGATGCCGCGCATCCGCGCGCAAAACGGGGGAAATAATGCGTTTTTACCGACCTCTGGGCCAGATTTCCGCGCTGACGTTTGACCTGGACGATACCCTTTATGATAACCGCCCGGTCATTGACCGGACGATGCACGAGTCGCTGGCTTTTGTACGCAGCTACCATCCGTCGCTCAGCCAGTTCGACGCCCATGAGCTTAATCAGCTGCGCCAGACGCTGTTGGCATCCGAGCCTGAGATCTATCACGACGTGACCGTCTGGCGCCACCGTGCGCTGGAGTTAGGCATGCGTAACGCCGGACTCTCCGCCGACGAGGCGAAAGCGGGGGCCGATGCGGCGATGGAACACTTCGCCCAGTGGCGCAGCCGCGTCGATGTCCCGCAGGAGACCCACGATACGCTGGCGAAGCTGGCGGAGAAGTGGCCGCTGGTGGCGATTACCAACGGCAACGCCCGACCAGAGTTGTTCGGCCTGAGCGACTATTTCCGCTTTGTGCTGCGCGCCGGGCCGGATGGCCGCTCCAAGCCGTTTGCCGACATGTACCATCTGGCGGCGGAGCGCCTGAACTTACCGCGCGGGCATATTCTGCACGTCGGCGATGACCTGACCACTGACGTCGCCGGATCGCTGCGCTGTGGCATGCAGGCCTGCTGGATCAAACCGCAAGGCGCGGACCTGATGCACACCGCGGACAGCCGCCTGCTGCCGCATATTGAAATTTCACAGTTGGCATCTCTGACCTCGCTGATATAATCACCAGTTACTCTGTATATATTAACAGGGGTTCGTGGAACCCCTTCTCTTCCGGCGGTGCCAATGGACGTTTCTTACCTGCTCGACAGCCTTAATGACAAACAGCGTGAAGCCGTAGCGGCCTCGCGCACCAACATGCTGGTTCTGGCAGGGGCGGGCAGTGGTAAGACGCGCGTTCTGGTGCACCGTATCGCCTGGCTGCTGAGCGTGGAGAACTGCTCGCCGTATTCTATTATGGCGGTGACCTTTACCAACAAAGCGGCGGCAGAGATGCGCCACCGTATCGGCCAGCTGATGGGCACCACCCAGGGCGGCATGTGGGTGGGCACCTTCCACGGCCTGGCCCACCGCCTGCTGCGCGCGCACCATCTGGACGCCAACCTGCCGCAGGATTTCCAAATCCTCGATAGCGAAGACCAGCTGCGCCTGCTGAAGCGTCTGATTAAGGCGATGAACCTCGATGAGAAGCAGTGGCCGCCGCGTCAGGCGATGTGGTACATCAACAGCCAGAAAGATGAAGGGCTGCGCCCGCATCATATTCAGAGCTACGGCAACCCGGTCGAGCAGACCTGGCAGAAGGTCTATCAGGCCTATCAGGAAGCCTGCGATCGTGCCGGGCTGGTGGACTTCGCCGAACTGCTGCTGCGCGCCCACGAGCTGTGGCTGAATAAGCCGCATATCCTCCAGCACTACCGCGAGCGGTTCACCAATATCCTCGTCGACGAATTCCAGGATACCAACAACATTCAGTACGCGTGGATCCGCCTGTTGGCGGGCGATACCGGCAAGGTGATGATCGTCGGCGATGACGATCAGTCGATTTACGGCTGGCGCGGCGCGCAGGTCGAGAACATTCAGCGCTTCCTTAACGATTTTCCCGGTGCGGAAACCATCCGCCTTGAGCAGAACTATCGCTCGACGAGCAACATCCTCAGCGCCGCCAACGCCCTGATTGAAAACAACAACGGTCGCCTGGGCAAGAAGCTATGGACCGACGGCGCCGACGGCGAGCCGATCTCGCTGTACTGCGCTTTCAACGATCTCGACGAAGCACGCTTCGTAGTGAACCGGATAAAAACCTGGCAGGAGAACGGCGGGGCGCTGGAGCAGTGCGCCATCCTCTATCGCAGCAACGCCCAGTCGCGCGTGCTGGAAGAGGCGCTTCTGCAGGCCAGTATGCCGTACCGCATCTATGGCGGCATGCGCTTCTTCGAACGCCAGGAAATCAAAGACGCGCTCTCGTACCTGCGTCTGATCGCCAACCGTAACGACGATGCGGCGTTTGAGCGTGTAGTCAATACGCCGACTCGCGGCATCGGCGACCGCACGCTGGACGTGGTGCGTCAGACGTCGCGCGATCGTCAGCTGACGCTGTGGCAGGCCAGCCGCGAGCTGCTGAAAGATAAAGCGCTGGCCGGTCGCGCCGCCAGCGCCCTGCAGCGCTTTATGGAGCTGATTGACGCGCTGGCGCAGGAGACCACCGATATGCCGCTGCACGTCCAGACCGATCGGGTGATTAAAGACTCCGGGCTGCGCGCGATGTACGAGCAGGAGAAAGGCGAGAAGGGTCAGACCCGTATTGAAAACTTAGAGGAGCTGGTGACGGCGACGCGCCAGTTTAGCTACAACGAAGAAGATGAAGATCTGATGCCGCTGCAGGCGTTCCTCTCCCACGCCGCGCTGGAAGCGGGCGAGGGACAGGCGGATACCTGGCAGGACGCGGTTCAGCTAATGACCCTGCACTCGGCGAAAGGGCTGGAGTTCCCGCAGGTGTTCATCGTCGGCGTCGAGGAGGGGATGTTCCCGAGCCAGATGGCCCTTGATGAAGGCGGCCGCCTGGAAGAAGAGCGTCGTCTGGCCTACGTCGGCGTGACCCGCGCCATGCAGAAGCTGACGCTGACCTACGCGGAAACCCGACGTCTGTACGGCAAAGAGGTTTACCATCGGCCGTCGCGCTTTATTGGAGAACTGCCGCAGGAGTGCGTAGAAGAAGTGCGTCTGCGGGCTACGGTGAGCCGCCCGGTAAACCATCAGCGACTGGGCGCGCCGATTGCCGAGAGCGATACCGGCTACAAATTAGGCCAGCGCGTACGGCATCCGAAGTTTGGCGAAGGCACCATCGTCAACCTCGAAGGCAGCGGCGAGCACAGCCGGCTGCAGGTGGCTTTTCAGGGTCAGGGGATCAAATGGCTGGTCGCGGCTTACGCCCGGCTCGAGGAAGTGTAACTTTAAGAAAAATATCATTATTTTGTAATATTCTGCTACCTTTATACGTTAAGGCGCCTGATTTGCGCTTTCGCGTTCCGTTGCGTGTTGACGCCGATTTTGCGCTGGCGTAACATGCGCGCACGATTACGCTAAGAGGACATTCGCCTTGGACACACCCAGTAGATGCTGGCTCAACTTCCTGTCATTCAGGAACAACTCCTAAGGCTATCCTCTTATGCTGATAGCCTTAGCGGTTGTCAGCGACCTGCCCCATTCCCGTCGCGCTGAGTCAGGCTTAATGGTCTGAAACCCAATTTGTTTCTGTGTGCCCACCGAACTGTCCGATAATTTTTTTGCATTGGGAGTCCCGGTCATGCTGAGCGCATTTCAACTGGAAAACAATCGTTTAACGCGCCTGGAAGCCGATGAGATCAAGCACCTCGCCAGCTCGGTGTGGGTCGATCTGGTCGAGCCTGACGACGATGAGCGAAGCCGCGTGCAGACGGAACTGGGTCAGAACCTGGCGACGCGCCCGGAGCTGGAAGATATCGAAGCCTCCGCGCGTTTCTTTGAAGATGAAGACGGGTTACATATCCACTCCTTCTTCTTTTTCGAAGATGCCGACGATCACGCGGGTAACTCTACCGTGGCGTTTACCATCCGCGAAGGGCGCCTGTTTACGCTGCGTGAGCGTGAACTGCCCGCTTTTCGCCTCTACCGCATGCGCGTGCGTAACCAGACCCTGGTGGACGGCAACGCCTACGAGCTGCTGTTAGATCTGTTCGAGACCAAAATCGAACAGCTGGCGGATGAGATAGAAAACATCTACAGCGACCTGGAAAAGCTGAGCCGCGTGATTATGGAAGGGCACCAGGGCGATGAGTACGACGAAGCGCTGTCGACGTTGGCGGAGCTGGAAGATATCGGCTGGAAGGTCCGCCTGTGTTTGATGGATACCCAGCGCGCACTGAACTTTCTCGTGCGCAAAGCGCGCCTGCCGGCGGGCCAGCTGGAGCAGGCGCGGGAGATCCTGCGCGATATCGAATCCCTGCTGCCGCACAACGAATCGCTGTTCCAGAAGGTGAACTTCCTGATGCAGGCGGCGATGGGCTTTATCAACATCGAGCAGAACCGCATCATCAAGATCTTCTCGGTGGTGTCGGTGGTGTTCCTGCCGCCAACTCTGGTGGCCTCCAGCTACGGGATGAACTTTGAATTTATGCCTGAGCTGCACTGGAGCTTCGGCTACCCGGGGGCGATCGTCTTTATGATGCTGGCTGGCCTGGCGCCGTATCTCTACTTCAAGCGTAAAAACTGGCTGTAGTTGTTGTGCCGGATGCGCTGCGCCTATCCGGCCTGAGTGCTGTACTTTTGTAAGCCGGATAGGGCGGAGCCGCCATCCGGCAATGTCCTAGCTCCGACGCCCCCGCCTTTGCGTATACACCGCATCCATCACGAATATCGCCAGCGCCACCCAGATAAAGCCAAAGGTGACCATTTTATCCTTGCCCGGCACTTCGCCGTAGAACGTCACCGCCAGCAGGAACATCAGCGTCGGGCCGATGTACTGGAAAAAGCCCAGCGTGGAGAGCCGCAGACGCGTTGCCGCCCCGGTGAAGCACAGCAGAGGGATGGTGGTCACCACGCCCGCCGCCATCAGCAGCAGATTGAGCGACCAGGGGTTCTGCCCCATATGGCTGGTGGGGCTGTCGGTGATGCCGAACAGCCAAATCGCCGCCACCGGCAACAGCCACAGCGTTTCCACCAGCATGCCGGTCTGCGCATCGACAGCGATTTTCTTCCGCACCAGACCATAAAAGGCAAAGCTGAAGGCCAAACCAAGGCCGATTATCGGTAGCGAACCAAAGGTCCAGAGCTGCACCAGCACGCCGCAAAAGGCGAGGATCATCGCCAGCCACTGCAGGCGACGGAAACGTTCGCCAAGGAAAATCATCCCTAACAGAATATTCACCAGCGGGTTGATAAAGTAGCCGAGGCTGGCTTCCAGCATATGGTGGTTATTCACCGCCCAGATGAACAGCAGCCAGTTGCCACCGACCAGCACCGCAGAGAGTGCCAGCAGGAAGATCTTGCGCGGCGTCTTCAGCAGCTTTTTCACCTGCGGCCACTGACGGCTAACGCTGATGAGCGCCACCATGAAGAAGAAAGACCAGATCACGCGATGGGTCAGAATTTCATCGGCGGGAACATAGTAGATAAGTTTGAAGTACGCCGGCGCGATACCCCAGATAAAGTAGGCGGCGAGGGCCAGAATAATCCCCAACCGCGTCTGTTTCGCATCCATCGGTAAAATCCATTGCCAAAGAGAGTGATGTTACTCGATTTTGGGCAATCAACCCACCATATAGGTCGCTGTTGCGCTGGCAATATATACCTGAGCTTCGTTATGCAGTTCCACACGGGCTACCGCCACTTTATTGCCGGCGCGCAGCAGGGTGCTGGTCGCGGTAAAACGTTCGCCGCGGCCCGGACGCAGGTAGTCCACGCGCAGGTCGATGGTTCCCATGCGGGAAAGCCGCTGGCGCAGCTCTTCTTCATTGATGGTGTCATGGCGGGTAAGGGTGCTGCCAACGCAGACCAGACCTGCGGCGACGTCCAGCGCGGAGGCGATTACACCGCCATGCAGAATGCTTTGCGCCCAGTTGCCGACCATCATCGGCTGATTATTAAAGCTGAGCTGGGCAAACGCTTTTTCATAGCGCTCCAGTTCGAGGCCGAGGGCGCGGTTAAACGGCATGTGATAGACGAAAATCTCCCCCACCAGTTTCAGAGCTGCTTCGGCAGTAAGTTCAGACATAACACCGGTTCCATTCGTTAATAAAATGTTGATTTTATGCTTCTAAAATATTGATTTCCACTTTCGGAGTGGATTTGGGGGCAGGGGATTAATAAACAGGTAGAATGTCTTCAGGTGAAACAAAAATAAAAACTATTTATCAGGAGACCAGCATGCGTATCTCTTTGGCCTGCCTGGCGGCGCTGTGCGCGCTACCGGCTGGTGTTATGGCGCAGGATGCGTCGGTACACGACAAACCAGCAGTGCGCGGCAGTATTATCGCCAACCTGCTACAGGATCATGATAATCCTTTTCTGCTCTACCCTTATGAAAGCAACTATCTGCTCTACACGTGGACCAGCGATCTCAATAAAGAGGCGATTCGCAGCTATGACTGGGCCGAAAATGCCCGTAAAGATGAAGTGAAGTTTCAACTGAGCCTCGCCTTCCCGCTGTGGCGCGGCATCCTGGGGGATAATTCGCTGCTCGGCGCGTCCTATACCCAGAAGTCCTGGTGGCAGCTCTCCAACAGCAAAGAGTCGGCGCCGTTTCGCGAAACCAACTACGAACCCCAGCTGTTTCTTGGCTTTGCCACCGACTATCAGTTTGCCGGCTGGACGTTGCGCGATATCGAAATGGGATATAACCACGACTCGAATGGCCGCTCCGATCCCACCTCGCGCAGCTGGAACCGGCTCTATGCCCGCCTGATGGCGCAAAATGGCAACTGGCTGGTGGAAGTGAAACCCTGGTATGTGGTGGGCAGCACCGATGATAACCCGGATATCACCAAATATATGGGCTATTACCGCCTGAAGGTGGGTTACCAGCTGGGCGAGGCGATCCTCAGCGCGCAGGGGCAATATAACTGGAACACTGGCTACGGCGGGGCGGAGTTGGGGGTGAGCTATCCCATCACCAAACATGTTCGCGCTTACACCCAGATCTACAGCGGCTACGGCGAATCGCTTATCGACTATAACTTTAATCAAACGCGCGTCGGCGTCGGGCTAATGCTCAACGATCTGTTTTAATCGTTGCACTCTGGCTCGCAGGCGCTGAAAATAGCGCCTGTTTTCTTTTCAGGCAAATGGGGTCAACGTGGCACAGGCGGAAGTATTAAATCAGGAATCGCTGGCTAAGCAGGTTTTACAAGAGACCTTCGGCTACCAGCAGTTCCGCCCTGGCCAGGAGACGATTATCGAGACGGTGCTCGAGGGCCGTGACTGCCTGGTGGTCATGCCGACCGGTGGCGGCAAGTCACTGTGTTATCAGGTACCGGCGCTGGTTATGGGCGGCCTGACGGTAGTGGTCTCGCCGCTGATCTCGCTGATGAAAGATCAGGTCGATCAGCTGCTGGCCAACGGCGTGGCGGCGGCCTGTCTGAACTCGACCCAGAGCCGCGAACAGCAGCAGGACGTGATGGCCGGCTGCCGCAGCGGGCAGGTTCGTCTGCTGTATATCGCCCCGGAACGGTTGATGCTCGACAATTTCCTTGAGCATCTGGCGAACTGGAATCTGGCGATGCTGGCGGTGGACGAAGCGCACTGCATCTCCCAGTGGGGCCATGACTTCCGCCCGGAATATGCCGCGCTGGGCCAGCTGCGTCAGCGGATGCCGCAGATCCCGTTTATGGCGTTGACCGCCACCGCCGATGACACCACCCGCCGCGATATCGTCCGTCTGCTGGGACTTAACGATCCGCTCATACAGGTCAGCAGCTTCGACCGGCCGAACATCCGCTATATGCTGATGGAGAAATTCAAGCCGCTCGACCAGCTGATGCGCTACGTCCAGGATCAGCGCGGCAAATCGGGCATTATCTACTGCAACAGCCGTTCGAAAGTGGAAGATACCGCCGCGCGTCTGCAGAGCCGCGGCATAAGCGCGGCGGCTTACCATGCCGGCCTGGAAAACGACGTGCGCGCCGACGTGCAGGAGAAATTCCAGCGCGACGATCTGCAGATTGTGGTGGCGACAGTGGCCTTTGGGATGGGCATCAACAAGCCGAACGTCCGCTTTGTGGTGCATTTTGATATCCCGCGCAATATTGAATCCTACTATCAGGAGACCGGCCGCGCCGGGCGTGACGGCCTGCCGGCGGAAGCGATGCTGTTTTACGATCCGGCGGACATGGCGTGGCTGCGCCGCTGTCTGGAAGAGAAGCCCGCCGGGCCGCTGCAGGATATCGAACGGCATAAGCTGAACGCGATGGGGGCGTTTGCTGAAGCCCAGACCTGTCGTCGTCTGGTGCTGCTGAACTACTTTGGCGAAGGACGCCAGGAGCCGTGCGGCAACTGCGATATCTGTCTTGATCCGCCGAAGCAGTACGATGGCTTAATGGACGCCCGTAAGGCGCTCTCCACTATTTATCGGGTCAACCAGCGCTTCGGGATGGGTTACGTGGTGGAAGTCCTGCGTGGCGCTAACAATCAGCGCATCCGTGAGATGGGCCACGATAAGCTCCCGGTATACGGCATCGGCCGGGAACAGAGTCACGAGCACTGGGTGAGCGTGATCCGCCAACTGATTCACCTTGGGCTGGTGACGCAGAATATCGCCCAGCACTCCGCGCTGCAGCTGACCGAAGCCGCACGCCCGGTGCTGCGCGGCGACGTCCCGCTGCAGCTTGCCGTACCGCGTATCGTGGCGCTGAAGCCGAAGGCGATGCAGAAATCCTTCGGCGGTAATTACGATCGTAAGCTGTTTGCCAAGCTGCGCAAATTACGTAAAGCGATTGCCGATGAAGAAAACATTCCCCCGTACGTGGTCTTCAACGACGCGACGCTTATTGAGATGGCGGAGCAGTCGCCGCTAACCGCCGGCGAAATGCTCAGCGTCAACGGCGTGGGGACACGTAAACTCGAGCGTTTCGGCAAGCCGTTTATGGCGCTGATCCGGTCGCATGTCGATGGCGACGACGAGTAGTCAGCTGGCTATAAAAGTGCCAGAATAGTTATCCTCTTCATTATTTTCCTGCGAGTTAACTATGCTGATGCTTTTCCTTACCGTGGCGCTGGTGCATATCATTGCGCTGATGAGTCCGGGGCCGGATTTTTTCTTTGTCTCACAAACGGCCATCAGCCGCTCGCGCAGAGAGGCGTTGATGGGAGTGCTGGGGATCACCTGCGGCGTAATGATCTGGGCGGGGGTAGCGCTGCTCGGCCTGAACCTGATCCTCGCCAGAATGGCGTGGCTGCACAACATCATTATGGTCGGCGGGGGCTTGTACCTGTGCTGGATGGGCTACCAGATGCTGCGCGGCGCGTTGAAAAAAGAGGCGGTGTCCCCGCCAGAGCCGCAGGTTGAGCTGGCCCGCAGCGGACGCAGCTTCCTGAAGGGATTGCTGACCAATCTGGCGAACCCGAAAGCGATTATCTATTTCGGCTCGGTGTTCTCGCTGTTCGTCGGTGACAGCGTTGGCGCCGGCGCGCGCTGGGGTATTTTTCTGCTGATTATCATGGAGACGCTGGCCTGGTTTATGGTGGTTGCCAGCCTGTTCGCCCTGCCGGGGATGCGCCGCGGCTATCAGCGGATGGCGAAGTGGATCGACGGTATCGCCGGCACGCTGTTTGCGGGCTTCGGCATCCACCTGATTATCTCGCGTTAACCTGGCGTGATGCTCCACCCGGCTATATCCGGGTGGAGAAAGTGTCAGTGGCGAAGCCGCTGCAGCTCGTCTTCAGACAGACCGGTCATTTCCATAATCGCTTCGTCATCAATACCGCGTTTGCGCATCGCTTCGGCAACCTGCAGCAGGGCCTGATGTTTGCCTTCCTTTATACCTTCCTTTATACCTTGCTGTACGCCTTTCCTGATGCCTTTTTCCATACCTTCTGCGAGCCATGTTTCCGCCAGCGTCATCAGTAATCCTCCATGCTGCGGTACGCGCTGTGCCAGCCCGTATAAGAGTGTCCGAGTATCCTCGGCATCCCCTGCCTGAGCCATATAGTTTACCAATACGGTGATTTGTTGTCCGCTCATCTGCTCCAGCATTAAGAGTTGGGTCAACTTATCCAGCAATTGCGCCATATCGCGCTGACGGATGTGTTTTTGCACCAGCGTCAGGGCCGCCATGCTGCGGTGCTGCATAATGTCGTCGTCGGGGATCACCGTGATATCGACCAGCGGAAACGCTCCGCTATAGAGCTGGCGGGCGGTCTCGGGATCGGCGAAATTATCCAGCCAGCTCATAGACCAGGGATAGGGGCTGCGTCGTCCCTGATAGAAGAGGACCGGGATAACCAGAGGCAGCGTTTTATGGCCATTCTCCAGATGGCGCTGCATGGCGGCGACGGCATAGCGCATTAAGCGAAAGGCCATCAGTTTATCGGGGGCGCTCTGGTGCTCGATCAGAACATGGATATACCCCTTACCGCGGGTGGTTTCCAGCGAATAGAGAATATCGCTGTAGTAGGGCCTGAGGTCGTCTTCAAGAAAGCTGCCGGATTCCAGACGTAGGGTATCCAGTTTGCAGATCGCTGTTAACGCCGGAGGCAGGTGGATCTCGATGAAATCGCGCGCCGTCTCTATCCGTGAGAGAAAAGTTTTAAATACCGCATCATGAGGGGTCGCCGTTTCTGCCATCGCCGTTCATCCGTGAATCACCTATCTGGCGGCATCCTGGCACGGTGGGCTCAGCGTCGACAGCGGGCAAAAAAATTAATTTCCCGCTTTGCGCGCCGGCTCGCGCAGAGAGATAGCTTCGCCCGCCAGGCGAACCTCTCTTTGCGAGCGAGATTTCATCATTCAGGCGTGACGGGCGGAGGCGAGGAGCGCCCCAACCAGCATAAACAGTGAACCAAAGACTTTATTCAGCGCCTTCATCTGCTTTGGCCCTTTAATCCAGGCTGAAATGCGCTGCGCCAGGGTCGCATAGCCAATCATCACAATGATATCGACGACGATGGTGGTGACGCCCAGAACGAGATACTGCATCACCTGGGGCTGGTGGGGCAGGATAAACTGCGGAAACAGGGCGGCCAGAAAAACAATGCTTTTGGGATTGGTGAGATTCACGAACACCGCACGCTGGAACAGTTTGCCGCGCGTCTGCGCCTTCGCCAGCGTATTCAGGTCGATGGCCCCTGCCGCGCGCCATTGCTGGATACCCAGCCAGATAAGATAGGCTGCGCCGGCCCATTTCAGCACCTCAAAGGCCAGCACCGAGCGGGAGAACAGGGTGCCGAGACCGACGCCGACCAGCACGATATGAATGGCCAGCCCGGTCTGCAAACCGGCAATTGACGCCGCCGCGCCGCGGTATCCGTGGTTAATGGAGGTGGTCATGGTATTAATCGCTCCGGAACCCGGGGACAGGCTGAGAATGATTGATGTCAGCAGGTAGGCGAACCACCACTCAATGGTCATGAGAAACTCCCTGATTGTCTGTTTTTATGCCACAATACGCTATTGTGTCAGCATTGTGTGATACACGGCAAAAAAACGATTTTCAGCGGTTAACAGGGGTGTAAACCCGATGTTTGGGCAGAAAAAGGACTGGGAAACACGAGAAAACGCGTTTGCGGCCTTTAGCATGGGGCCGCTGACGGATTTCTGGCGACAGCGCGAAGAGGCTGAATTTAAAGGCGTCGATGATGTACCGGTACGCTTTGTTCGCTTTTGCGCGCAAAATCACGATCGACTGGTGCTGATTTGCCCTGGGCGCATTGAAAGCTACGTGAAGTATGCTGAAGTGGCCTACGATCTCTTTCACAGCGGCTTTGACGTGATGATCATTGACCATCGCGGTCAGGGTCGCTCGGGTCGTCTGCTCTCTGATACTCACCGCGGGCACGTGGTGAACTTCAGCGATTATGTTGATGACCTGGCTGCGCTCTGGCAGCAGCAGGTGGTCCCCGGCCACTGGCGAAAACGGTTTATCCTCGCTCACTCTATGGGCGGGGCGATTGCCACGCTCTTTCTGCAACGCTACCAGGCGCATTGCGATGCGATTGCGCTCTGCGCGCCGATGTTCGGGATTATCATTCGGCTGCCGGACTGGATGGTGCGCCATATTCTCGACTGGGCTGAGGGCCATCAGCGCATTCGCGAAGAGTATGCCATCGGCACCGGACGCTGGCGGGCGCTGCCTTTTGCCGTTAACGTGCTGACGCACAGTCGACAACGCTATCGTCGTAACCTGCGCTTCTATGCCGACGAGCCGCGACTGCAGGTTGGCGGCCCGACCTGGCACTGGGTGCGCGAAGGCATGCTGGCCGGTGACGAAGTGCTGGCGAATGTGGAAAAAGATACCGCCCCGACGCTGCTGCTGCAGGCGGAGGAGGAGCGGGTGGTCGATAATCTGATGCACGACCGCTATTGTGAATTACGGGCCGCCGCCGGCCATCCCTGTGAGGGCGGAAAGCCGCTCGTCATTGAAGGGGCATACCATGAGATCCTTTTTGAAAAGGACGCTATGCGCTCAGTCGCGCTCAATGCCATCGTCGAGTTTTTCAATCGACATACTTAATCCGACGATAACGCTCGTCGCCCTGCTTAGAGGTTAACTTTTTTATGTACCAGGTTGTTGCGTCTGATTTAGACGGCACGCTGCTTTCCCCCGATCATTTCCTGACCCCCTATGCCAAAGAGACGCTGAAGCTGCTCACCGCCCGTGGGATCAATTTCGTCTTCGCCACCGGCCGACACTACATCGACGTCGGGCAGATCCGCGATAATCTTGGCATCCGGTCGTACATGATCACCTCTAACGGCGCCCGCGTTCACGATAGCGATGGTCAGCAAATCTTCGCCCATAACCTTGACCGTGATATTGCCGCCGACCTGTTTGAGATCGTGCGTAACGACCCGAAAATCGTCACTAACGTCTATCGGGAAGATGAGTGGTATATGAACCGCCATCGCCCGGAAGAGATGCGCTTTTTCAAAGAGGCGGTGTTTAACTACAAGCTGTATGAGCCGGGCGAACTGGATCCGCAGGGGATCAGCAAGGTGTTCTTTACCTGTGAGGATCACGAACATTTGCTGCCGCTTGAGCAGGCGATGAACGCCCGCTGGGGCGATCGCGTGAACGTCAGCTTCTCCACCTTAACCTGCCTGGAGGTGATGGCGGGCGGGGTATCGAAGGGGCATGCGCTGGAGGCAGTGGCGAAAATGCTCGGCTACAGTCTGTCAGATTGCATCGCTTTCGGCGACGGCATGAACGACGCCGAGATGCTGTCGATGGCCGGCAAAGGCTGCATTATGGCCAACGCCCACCAGCGGCTGAAGGATCTGCATCCGGAACTGGAAGTGATCGGTAGCAACGCCGACGATGCGGTCCCGCACTACCTGCGTAAGCTGTACCTCGACTGACAAAGATTGACGACTGGCGAATAATTACCCAGTCGTCAACCTGACTCTTCGCTACAATGCCTGTTCTTTATCCAACGAGACGACCATTGTGGCGCTGTTAATTATCACCACTATCCTGTGGGCCTTTTCTTTTAGCCTGATTGGCGAGTACCTGGCCGGTAGCGTCGACAGCTATTTTTCGGTACTGATGCGCGTGGGCCTGGCGGCGCTGGTGTTCCTGCCTTTCCTGCGCACGCGAGGCCAGTCTCCGCGCACGATCGTGCTCTATATGCTGGTGGGCGCGATGCAGCTTGGCATCATGTACCTGCTGGCTTTCCGCGCCTATCTCTATCTGACGGTCTCGGAATTCCTGCTGTTTACCGTGTTTACTCCCCTGTATATCACGCTGATCTACGATCTGCTCAGCGGACGGAAACTGCGCTGGGGCTATCTGCTGAGCGCCGCGCTGGCGGTGCTGGGGGCGGCGATTATCCGCTATGACAAAGTCAGCGATCATTTCTGGACCGGGCTGTTACTGGTGCAGCTGTCAAACCTCTGCTTCGCCATCGGTATGGTGGGGTATAAGCGCCTGATGGAGGTGCGACCGATGCCGCAGCACAATGCCTTTGCCTGGTTCTATGTCGGGGCCTTTATCGTGGCGGTGGCGGCATGGTTTATGCTGGGCAACCCACAGAAGCTGCCGACCACCACGCTGCAGTGGAGCGTGCTGGTGTGGCTGGGCGTGGTGGCTTCCGGGCTGGGCTACTTTATGTGGAACTATGGCGCCACACAGGTGGATGCCGGCACGCTGGGGATCATGAATAACGTCCATGTCCCCGCCGGGCTGCTGGTTAACCTTGCCATCTGGCAGGAGCAGCCGCACTGGCCGAGCTTTATTAGCGGAGCGTTGGTGATCCTGGCCTCGCTGTGGGTCCATCGACGCTGGGTCGCTCCGCACTCCGGACAAACGGCAGATGATCGCAGGCGTGGTTCCGCGCAGAGCGAATAAACGCTTCGGTGACCGGTTGACGCTGCTCGCCATCGCGAACGGCCGCGTACAGCCGGCTCCATAATCCCTCTCCCAGGGTTTTGGTCACCACCAGACCCTGGCGTTCAAAACTTTCCACCACCCAGTGCGGCAGCGCGGCGATGCCCATCCGGGCTGCCACCATCTGGATCAGCAACAGCGTGTTATCGACGCTTTTTAGCTGGGGGCTGATACCGGCCGGCTGCAGGAAATGGCGCCAGATGTCGAGGCGTCCGCGCTGTACGGGATAAATCAGCAGCGTTTCCGCGGCCAGATCCTCCGGCGTAATCAGCGTCTTCATGGCTAACGGGTGCTCAGGCGCCAGCACCAGGCGCACCTCATAATCAAACATTGGCGAGTAATGCAGACCGCTGCGCGGCAGGATATCGGAGGTCATCACCAGATCCAGTTCGCCCTGCTGCAGCGCAGGCTGCGGGTCGAAGGTGACGCCGGAATGGAAGTCGACTTCCACGTGTGGCCAGCGGGCGCGGAAATTCTCCAGCGCCGGCGTCAGCCACTGAATACAGCTATGGCATTCGATAGCCAGCCGCAGCCGGGTCTGCTGCGGTTCGTTACAGTCCTGCAGGGCGCGGGCGATCTGCGGCAGCACCTGGTTGGCCAGCTGTAAGAGGATCTCCCCCTGAGGGGTAAAACGCAGCGGCTGGCTCTTACGCACAAAGAGACGAAAGCCAAGACGCTGTTCCAGATCGCTGAACTGGTGAGACAAGGCGGACTGGGTCTGGTGCAGGGCAGCCGCTGCGCCCGCCAGTGAACCGCTATTCCGCAACGCTTGCAGCGTTTTCAGATGTTTAATTTCGATCATGAAAGTCCTTCACTTCGCCATGAGCAATTTGCGCTTGAGGAATATACAGTAACTGTCAATTATGGATGTGTAAACATCTGGACGTCTAAAACTCGTCATATTTCGACTTGCAGATGCGTTGGCTGCCTTGCATACCCCAGTCACTTCCTTCAGTAAGCTCCTGGGGATGCGCATCGTTGCCGACTTCCTGCAAGCCGAACTATTGATATTTTTTCTTCAGATTCAATGAAATAAGAGAGGAACAAAAATGACAATTATTAACCACACCCTCGGTTTTCCTCGCGTTGGCCTGCGCCGCGAGCTGAAAAAAGCGCAAGAGAGCTACTGGGCGGGCAACGCCACTCGCGAGGAACTGCTGGCGGTAGGCCGTGAGCTGCGCGCCCGTCACTGGGAGCAGCAGAAGCAGGCCGGTATTGACCTGCTGCCGGTGGGCGATTTCGCCTGGTACGACCATGTTCTGACCACCAGCCTGCTGCTTGGCAACGTGCCGGCTCGTCATCAGAACAAAGACGGCTCTGTCGATATCGATACCCTGTTCCGCATTGGCCGCGGCCGCGCGCCCACCGGCGAGCCAGCGGCCGCCGCGGAAATGACCAAGTGGTTCAACACCAACTATCACTACATGGTGCCGGAGTTCGTGCAGGGCCAGCAGTTCAAACTGACCTGGACCCAACTGCTGGATGAAGTGGACGAAGCGCTGGCGCTGGGCCACAAGATCAAGCCCGTGCTGCTGGGGCCGGTGACTTATCTGTGGCTGGGCAAAGTGAAAGGCGAACCGTTTGACCGTCTGAGCCTGCTGAATGCCATCCTGCCGGTTTATCAGCAGGTGCTGGCCGAACTGGCGAAGCGCGGCATTGCGTGGGTGCAGATTGATGAACCGGCGCTGGTGCTGGAGCTGCCGCCAGCGTGGCTGGAGGCCTTTAAACCGGCTTATGACGCCCTGCAGGGCCAGGTCAAACTGCTGCTGACCACCTATTTTGAAGGCGTTAGCGACAATCTCGAGACCATTGCTGCGCTACCGGTCCAGGGGCTGCACGTCGATCTGGTCCACGGTAAAGATGATGTCGCCGAACTGCATAAACGTCTGCCGGCCGACTGGCTGCTGTCCGCCGGCCTGATCAACGGGCGTAACGTCTGGCGCGCCGATCTCGCCGAAAAGTATGCGCAAATTAAAGACCTCGTCGGTAAGCGCGAGCTGTGGGTCGCTTCATCCTGCTCTCTGCTGCACAGCCCGATCGACCTGAGCGTGGAGACGCGCCTTGATGCGGAAGTGAAGAGCTGGTTTGCCTTCGCTCTGCAAAAATGCGGTGAGCTGGCGCTGTTGCGCGATGCGCTGAACAGCGGCGATACGGCGGCGATTACCGAGTGGAGCGCGCCAGTCCATGCTCGTCGCCATTCGTCTCGCGTACACAACCCGGCGGTGGAAAAACGGCTGGCGGCGATCACTCCTCAGGACAGCCAGCGCGCCAGCCCCTATGAGGTTCGCGCTCAGGCACAGCGTCAACGCTTTAACCTGCCGGCCTGGCCGACCACCACCATCGGGTCATTCCCGCAGACGACCGAGATCCGCGGCCTGCGCCTGGACTTCAAAAAGGGAAATCTTGACGCCAGTCATTATCGTACCGGCATTGCGGAACATATTAAGCAGGCGATCGTCGAGCAGGAGCGGTTAGGATTAGACGTACTGGTGCACGGGGAAGCCGAGCGGAACGATATGGTGGAATACTTCGGTGAACATCTGGACGGTTTCATCTTCACGCAAAACGGCTGGGTGCAGAGCTATGGCTCCCGCTGCGTGAAGCCGCCGGTGGTGATCGGCGACGTCAGCCGTCCGCAGGCGATCACCGTCGAATGGGCGAAGTACGCGCAGTCGCTGACCGACAAGCCGGTGAAAGGAATGCTCACTGGACCGGTGACGATTCTGTGCTGGTCCTTCCCGCGGGAAGACGTCAGCCGTGAAACCATCGCGAAACAGATTGCGCTGGCCCTGCGTGATGAAGTGGCGGATCTGGAGGCGGCCGGTATCGGCATCATCCAGATTGATGAGCCAGCCTTGCGCGAAGGTTTACCGCTGAAGCGCAGCGACTGGGATGCCTATCTGCAGTGGGGTGTGGAAGCCTTCCGTCTTAACGCTGCGGTGGCCAAAGACGATACTCAGATCCATACCCACATGTGCTATTGCGAGTTCAACGACATCATGGACTCCATCGCCGCGCTGGATGCTGACGTCATCACCATTGAAACCTCGCGTTCCGACATGGAACTGCTGGAGTCGTTCGAAGTGTTCGAGTATCCCAATGAGATCGGGCCGGGAGTATATGATATTCACTCGCCAAACGTACCGAGCGTGGAGTGGATCGAAGCGCTGCTGGAAAAAGCCGCGCAGCGTATCCCGGCGGAGCGGCTGTGGGTCAACCCGGACTGCGGCCTGAAAACCCGCGGCTGGCCGGAGACGCGCGCCGCGCTGGCGAATATGGTGCAAGCGGCGCGGAATCTGCGCCAGTCCGCTTGATCGTCACCGGAAAAATCAAAAAGGAGGCATTTGCCTCCTTTTTTCATGCTTTGGGCGATTACCCTTTTTTTCCGCCATACTGCGCAAACCAGGCCAGCATTCGCTGCCAGCCGTCTTTGGCTGACTCTTCGTGATAGCTGGCGCGATAGTCGGCGTTAAAGGCGTGATCGGCTTCGGGATAGACCACGATTTCCGCTGTGGCGTTAGCCGCCCGCAGCGCCTGACGCATCGTCTCGATGGTGTCCTGCGGAATGCTGGCGTCTTTCGCACCGTACAGGCCGAGCACCGGGGCGTTGAGATCGACGGCGATATCCACCGGATGTTTTGGCGAATTCAGCGATTTTTCTCCCACCAGCTTGCCGTACCAGGCCACTGCCGCTTTAAGCTGCGGGTTATGTGCGGCATACAGCCAGGTGATGCGTCCGCCCCAGCAGAAGCCGGTGATCAGCAGACGATGGGCATCGCCGCCATGACGCGCCGCCCAGCTGGCGACGTGGTCGAGATCCGCCAACACCTGCGCGTCCGGCACCTTGGTAACCAGCTCTTTAAACAGGGTTGGGATATCGTGATACTCATTCGGATCGCCCTGACGGAAGTACAACTCAGGCGCGATAGCCAGATAGCCCTCCTGCGCCAGGCGGCGACAAAGATCGCGAATATGCTCATGCACGCCGAAAATTTCCTGTACCACGATGACGATCGGCAATGGGCCATCGACGTTTTTCGGACGGGCATGGTAAGCCGGCATGTTTTCACCCTGAGAGGGAATAGAGGTCTCTCCGGCGACAATATGCTCTTCCGGCGTATGAACGGCGGTTGCGGCGTGCGGCGAGGCTGCAGGTGCGAATCCAGGTTGCTTGGTGGTGGTCATGGTATTCTCCGTACCCTTATTTATTAGCGCATCAGTAACTATAGACCCTTTACCTTTAGTTCGGGCGGTAATAAAGCACAGTGCCTGAAAGCGGCTATCTTTTGTTCTGTGACGATGAATATAACTTGTTAATGTGATGTATATCACTATTTACTGAAAAACAACTGCAATCTTTATTGTTCTTGGTGACTATCATCACAAAATGTTGCCTGGGGCTTCTGTACAGTACCGTTTTGCTTCTGCTGATAATTCGACCCACAGAGGAGTTTTTTATGTCCAAGTCTGATGTTTTTCATCTCGGCCTCACCAAGAACGATTTACAAGGGGCTACGCTGGCTATCGTCCCTGGCGATCCGGAGCGTGTGGAAAAGATCGCCGCGCTGATGGATAAGCCGGTTAAGCTGGCATCCCACCGCGAATTTACCTCCTGGCGCGCGGAGCTGGACGGCAAACCGGTGATCGTCTGCTCCACTGGCATCGGCGGCCCGTCTACGTCTATCGCTGTGGAAGAGCTGGCGCAGCTTGGCGTACGTACCTTCCTGCGCATTGGCACCACCGGCGCCATTCAGCCGCACATCAACGTTGGCGATGTGCTGGTCACCACCGCCTCCGTGCGTCTGGACGGCGCCAGCCTGCACTTCGCGCCGATGGAATTCCCGGCCGTCGCAGATTTCGCCTGCACCACCGCGCTGGTGGAAGCGGCGAAATCCATTGGCGCCACCACCCATATCGGCGTGACCGCCTCCTCGGATACTTTCTACCCGGGCCAGGAGCGTTACGACACCTTCTCCGGTCGCGTGGTGAGCCGCTTCAAAGGCTCTATGGAAGAGTGGCAGGCGATGGGCGTGATGAACTATGAAATGGAATCCGCTACGCTGCTGACCATGTGCGCCAGCCAGGGCCTGCGCGCCGGGATGGTGGCTGGGGTTATCGTTAACCGTACCCAGCAAGAGATCCCTAACGCCGAAACCATGAAGCAAACCGAAAGCCACGCGGTGAAAATCGTCGTCGAAGCGGCGCGCCGTCTGCTGTAATTAAGCCGCTTTCCCTTCAGGCCGGATCCTCCGGCCTTTTTTTTGCGTCGCCTCTCGCAGGAAATTCCTTTTAAACTGGACGTTTGTACAGCACAATTCTATTTTGTGTCATCAGGTTATCGCAGGGGGCGTCGTGGATCTCTCCATTATTATCAGCGCGGTTATCGCACTGGCTGCCGGGTTAATCGTCGGCTGGCTGGCGACCAAAGCGCGCGCCGATCAAATTCGGGCCGATCTTATCGAGGAGCGGCGAGAGCTGGATATTGAGCTGAGCGCTGCCCGTCAGCAACTGGTACAGGAAGCCCACTGGCGTGAAGAGTGCGAGCTGCTGAACAACGAGCTGCGCAGCCTGCGGGATATCAATACCTCGCTGGAGGCCGATCTGCGTGAGGTTACCACCCGGCTCGAATCCACCCAGCTGCATGCGGAAGATAAGATCCGCCAGATGGTGAACAGCGAGCAGCGCCTGAGCGAGCAGTTTGAAAACCTCGCCAACCGCATTTTCGAACACAGCAACCGACGCGTCGATGAGCAAAATCGCCAGAGCCTGCATGGCCTGCTGACACCGCTGCGCGAACAACTGGACGGGTTCCGCCGGCAGGTGCAGGAGAGCTTCGGTCAGGAGGCGCGAGAAAGGCACACCCTGGCGCATGAGATCCGCAACCTGCAGCAGCTGAACGCGCAGATGGCGCAGGAGGCGCTGAACCTGACCAAAGCGCTGAAGGGCGATAACAAAACCCAGGGCAATTGGGGGGAAGTGGTTCTCACCCGCGTGCTGGAGGCCTCCGGCCTGCGGGAAGGCTATGAGTACCAAACCCAGGTCAGCATCGAGACCGACAACCGCTCGCGGATGCAGCCGGACGTCATCGTGCGCCTGCCGCAGGGTAAAGACGTGGTTATCGACGCCAAAATGACCCTTGTCGCCTATGAGCGTTATTTCAACGCCGAGGACGACTACACCCGCGAAGTCGCGCTGCAGGAGCACCTTGCTTCGGTGCGAAATCATATTCGCCTGCTGGGGCGCAAGGATTATCAGCAACTGCCAGGCCTGCGCTCCCTCGACTATGTGCTGATGTTTATTCCCGTCGAGCCGGCATTCCTGCTGGCCATCGACCGTCAGCCCGAGCTTATCAGCGAGGCGCTGCAAAATAATATTATGCTGGTTAGCCCGACGACGCTGCTGGTGGCCCTGCGCACCATCGCCAATCTGTGGCGTTATGAGCACCAAAGCCGCAACGCGCAGAAGATCGCCGAGCGGGCGGGGCGCCTTTACGACAAAATGCGCCTGTTTGTGGACGATATGTCCGCTATCGGCCAGAGTCTGGATAAAGCGCAAGAGAACTATCGCCAGGCGATGAAAAAGCTCGCTTCCGGGCGCGGTAATCTTCTGGCCCAGGCGGAGGCTTTTCGCGGGTTGGGCGTGGAGGTCAAGCGCGGGATTAATCCTGATTTAGTTGAACAAGCCATTGCTCAGGACGATCAATATCGTCTCGAAGAGGAGGATAACCTGCGGGAAAATGAGGCATTTTCACCCGACTCTGCCGAGCCGGTGCGTAGCCGGGAGGCGGCTCCGCCACGCTGAAACGTATGGGAAATGCGCTGAGTCTGATACACTCAGTGAACATTTTCTTGAAAAGCAAGCAGGCATAAAGATGGTTGAGGATTCACAAGAAACGACGCACTTTGGCTTTCAGACGGTCGCTAAAGAGCAGAAAGCAGACATGGTGGCGCATGTATTCCATTCTGTCGCCGCAAAGTATGATGTGATGAATGACTTGATGTCGTTTGGTATCCATCGTTTGTGGAAGCGTTTCACCATCGACTGCAGCGGCGTACGTCGCGGGCAGACCGTGCTGGATCTGGCGGGGGGGACCGGTGATTTGACGGCTAAGTTTTCCCGTCTGGTAGGGGAAACCGGCCGCGTTATGCTTGCTGATATCAATGATTCAATGCTCAAAATGGGCCGCGAAAAGCTGCGCAATATCGGCATCGTGGGTAACGTTGAGTATGTTCAGGCCAACGCGGAAGCCCTACCGTTTGCTGATAATACCTTTGACTGCATCACCATCTCTTTCGGTCTGCGTAACGTGACCGACAAAGAGAAAGCGCTGCGCTCGATGTACCGCGTGCTGAAGCCGGGTGGACGTCTGCTGGTGCTGGAGTTTTCTAAACCCATTATCGAACCGCTGAGCAAAGCCTACGACGCTTACTCCTTCCATATCCTGCCGAAAGTGGGCGAGCTGGTGGCAAAAGATGGCGACAGCTATCGCTACCTGGCGGAATCTATTCGTATGCATCCGGACCAGGAAACCCTGAAAGGGATGATGCAGGATGCAGGCTTCGAAAGCGTGGACTACTACAACCTGACGGCGGGTATCGTTGCTTTGCATCGCGGTTACAAGTTCTGACAGGAGGGACGCTATGCCTTTCACACCCCTGGTGACCGCTGGCATTGAAACGGCGCTAAATACTTTCCTCTGGCGCGACAAAGCGCTAAAACCCGCCCGCCAGCGCCTGCTGGGCAAGGTATTGCGGGTACAGCTGCAGGATTTCGCTACGCCCGTGGTGCTGGTGTTCAGTGAACGCCAGGTTGATGTTCTGAGCGCCTGGGACGGAGAGGCTGACTGCACCGTGATTACCCGGCTCAGCGTGCTGCCAAAACTACGCAACCGTCAACAACTGACGGCGCTTATCCGTAGCGGCGAGCTGGAAGTGCAGGGCGATCTGCAGGTGGTGCAGAACATGGTCACCCTGTGCGATCTGGCAGAGTTCGATCCCGCTGAGTTGCTGGCGCCTTATACCGGTGACATCGTGGCCGAAGGCGTCGGTAAAGTCCTCCGCGGCGGCGCTCAGTTTTTACTGAAGGGCGCGCAGCGCCAGCAGCGTTATGTCGCTGAAGCGATCACTGAAGAGTGGCGTCTGGCACCGGGGCCGCTGGAGCTGGCCTGGTTTGCTGAAGAGACGACGGCTATTGAACGCGCGCTGGCCGCACTGGAAAAACGGCTGGAAACGCTGGAGGGCAAATGACGCCAGGAGAATTACGGCGCCTGTATTTCATCATCCACACCTTTTTGAGCTACGGGCTCGATGAGCTTATCCCCAAAATGCGGATCACGCTGCCGCTGCGTATCTGGCGGCGGATGCTGTTCTGGATGCCAAACCGCCATCAGGATCAACCCCTTGGCGCCCGTCTGCGGCTGGCGCTTCAGGAGCTGGGGCCGGTGTGGATTAAATTCGGCCAGATGCTTTCCACGCGGCGGGATCTCTTTCCGCCGCATATTGCCGATCAGCTGGCGCTGTTGCAGGACCGCGTGGCGCCCTTTGAAGGGAAGCTTGCGCAGCAGCAGATAGAGAAAGCGATGGGTGGCCTGCCGGTGGAGGCCTGGTTTGATGATTTCTCCGTTGAGCCGTTAGCCTCGGCGTCTATCGCCCAGGTGCATACCGCGCGTCTGAAAGAGAGCGGCAAAGAGGTGGTGATCAAGGTTATCCGCCCGGATATCTTGCCGATCATTAAAGCGGACATGAAGCTCATCTACCGCCTGGCGCGCTGGGTGCCGCGACTGCTGCCTGACGGCCGACGTCTGCGCCCGCAGGAGGTGGTTCGTGAGTATGAAAAAACGCTGCTGGACGAGCTGAACCTGCTGCGGGAATCCGCCAACGCCATTCAGTTGCGGCGTAATTTCGAAGACAGCCCGATGCTGTATGTGCCGGAAGTGTACCCCGATTACTGCAGCGAAAGCATGATGGTGATGGAGCGCATCTACGGCATTCCGGTTTCCGACGTGGAGGCGCTCGAGGCTCAGGGAACCAATATGCAACTGCTGGCGGAGCGGGGTGTGCAGGTCTTCTTCACCCAGGTGTTCCGCGACAGCTTTTTCCATGCCGATATGCACCCTGGCAACATCTTCGTCAGCTACGAGCACCCGGAAGATCCGCAGTATATTGGCATCGACTGCGGCATTGTCGGCTCGCTGAACAAAGAAGATAAGCGCTATCTGGCGGAAAACTTTATCGCCTTTTTCAACCGCGATTATCGTAAGGTTGCCGAGCTGCACGTCGACTCCGGTTGGGTTCCGCCGGACACCAATGTTGAAGAGTTTGAGTTCGCGATCCGCACGGTCTGCGAGCCCATCTTTGAGAAGCCGCTGGCGGAGATCTCCTTCGGCCACGTGCTGCTAAATCTGTTCAACACCGCGCGGCGCTTCAATATGGAAGTCCAGCCGCAGCTTGTTTTGCTACAGAAGACATTACTTTACGTAGAAGGGGTAGGCCGGCAGCTCTATCCTCAGTTAGACTTGTGGAAAACGGCGAAGCCTTTCCTTGAGTCGTGGATCAAAGATCAGGTCGGTATTCCGGCGCTGGTGCGCGCGTTTAAAGACAAAGCGCCGTTCTGGATCGAAAGAATGCCTGAAATACCTGAGCTGGTGTATCAGAGCCTGCAGCAGAGCAAACAGCTGCAGACCAGCGTCGATACTATCGTGCGGGATATGCATGTGCGTCATGTGCGCCAGGGCCAATCCCGTTATCTGTTTGGTATAGGCGCGGTTTTATTGCTCAGTGGTACGCTGCTTTTTATCCATCGCCCTGAGTGGGGAATGATGCCCGGCTGGCTGATGGCCGGCGGTATCGTGACCTGGCTGATTGGCTGGCGAAAAACCCGCTGATCGGTTCGCCTCTTCATGACGCAGGCTTATTTGCGCAAAATCATGCCGGTGGCCTGACGGCGAGGCGGCTGGCAGGATGGCGTGTATAATGCGTCCACATAATTCATCATCTGTCATAGGGGAACGTGTATGGGTGGTATCAGTATTTGGCAGTTATTAATTGTTGTCGTCATCGTAGTTCTGCTTTTCGGGACGAAGAAGCTGAGCTCACTGGGGTCAGACTTAGGGGCATCCATCAAAGGCTTTAAAAAAGCCATGAGTGATGATGATAAACCTGAAAAGTCGGCGCCAGACGCAGATTTCACGGCGAAAACTATCGCCGATAAACAGGATGATGCAAAAAAAGACGAGACAAAACGCCACGACAAAGAGCAGGTGTAACTCGTGTTCGATATTGGTTTTAGTGAACTACTGCTGGTGTTTGTGATTGGCCTCATCGTTCTGGGGCCACAGCGGCTTCCCGTCGCGGTTAAAACGGTGGTTGGCTGGATCCGTACGCTACGGTCGCTGGCGACCACGGTACAGAATGAGCTGGCTCAGGAGCTAAAACTGCAGGAGTTCCAGGAGAGCCTCAAGAAGGTGGAAAAGGCCAGCCTGAATAACCTGACGCCGGAGCTGAAAGCCTCCATGGATGAGCTGCGTGAGGCCGCGGAGTCGATGAAGCGCTCCTATAGCGCCCACGACCCGGAAAAGGCCAGTGACGAAGCCAATACCATCCATAATCCGGTGGTGAAAGGCAGCGAAGCGCAGCGGCAGGACGTCACGCCGGCGACGGCAGAACATCAGGCCAGCGCTCCGGTTCATGCGCCGGATCCCGTGGCCGACGAGCAACCCGCTTCACCGGCAGAGAAAACAACCGCTACGGCGGCTGCCCCCCATTCTTCCCCCGCATCGAGTGATAAACCGTAAACATGGGCGTAGACGATACACAACCGCTAATTTCGCATCTGATTGAGCTGCGCAAGCGTCTGCTCAACAGCATCATTGCTATCCTGGTGATCTTCCTGGCGCTGGTCTATTTCGCCAATGATATCTATCAGCTGGTCTCGGCCCCGCTTATCAGCAAGATGCCGGTAGGCGCGACGATGATCGCCACCGATGTCGCTTCACCTTTCTTTACGCCGATAAAGCTGACCTTCATGGTGTCGGTGATCCTGTCGGTGCCGATTATTCTGTATCAGGTATGGGCCTTCGTCGCGCCGGCGCTGTATAAGCATGAGCGCCGGCTGGTGGTGCCCTTACTGGTCTCCAGCACTCTGCTGTTCTATATCGGCATGGCTTTCGCGTATTTTGTCGTGTTTCCGCTGGCGTTCGGCTTCCTGACCCATGCTGCCCCGGAGGGGGTGCTGGTCTCGACCGATATCCGCAGCTATCTCGACTTCGTGATGGCGCTGTTTATGGCGTTCGGGGTCTCTTTTGAGGTGCCGGTCGCTATTGTGCTGCTCTGCTGGATGGGCGTCACCACGCCGGAAGAGCTGCGCAAAAAACGGCCGTATGTGCTGGTGGGCGCCTTCGTGGTGGGGATGCTGCTGACGCCGCCGGACGTGTTCTCGCAGACGCTGCTGGCTATTCCGATGTACTGCCTGTTTGAAGTCGGGGTGTTCTTCGCCCGCTTCTACACCGGGAAGCGCCTGACGCGTGATGACGATGCCGCGGCCGAAGCTGAAGCCGCTGAGCACAGAGAAGAGTAATACCGCCAACCGCCCGTCAGGGCGGTTGTCATATGGAGCGATCATGTTTGATATCGGCGTTAATCTGACCAGTTCACAGTTTGCCCGCGACCATGATGAGGTGGTGGCGCGCGCCCGGGCGGCAGGGGTTCACGGCATGCTGCTGACCGGCACAAATTTACCGGAGAGCCAGCAGGCGCAGAGAATGGCGAGTCATTACGCCGGCTGCTGGTCCACGGCGGGGGTTCATCCCCATGACGGCAGCAGCTGGACGCCAGCGGTCGCCGAGGCGATTTATGCCCTCGCCCGCGAGCCGCAGGTGGTGGCGATAGGGGAGTGCGGTCTGGATTTTAATCGTAATTTTTCCACGCCCCAGGAGCAGGAGGAGGCGTTTAGTGCCCAGCTGGCGCTGGCCGCCGAGCTGTCGATGCCGGTGTTTTTACACTGCCGCGACGCCCACGACCGGTTTCTGGCGCTGCTTAAACCCTGGCTCGGGAAGATCCCGGGCGCGGTGCTGCACTGCTTTACCGGCAGCCGCAGCGAGGTGCAGGAATGTCTGGATCTGGGGCTGTTTATCGGTATTACCGGTTGGGTATGCGATGAGCGGCGAGGGCTCGAGCTGCGAGCGCTATTGCCGGCGATCCCGGCGGAACGTCTGCTGCTGGAAACTGACGCGCCCTATCTGCTGCCGCGCGACCTCAAGCCGAAACCCGCCTCGCGTCGTAACGAGCCCGCGTATTTGCCGCATATCCTGGCCAGCGTCGCGGCCTGGCGCGGCGAGGAAGCGCAGTGGCTGGAGGCGCAAACGGACGCCAACGTCAGGGCGCTGTTTGGCGTCGACGTTAACGGCGCTTAGATTTTCTGGAAATCGGTGTTTTTAACGCTCTGCAGGACTTGCTTATTCAGCAGGTTTAACAGCAACATAGAGCGTGCTTCACCGTCCGGCTCGGTAAAGATAGCCTGTAAGCCTTCGAACGCGCCGTCGGTGATCAGTACGCTATCGCCCTCATGCGGCGTTTCCGGGTCGGTAATGCCTTCCGGTTTGTAGATAGAGAGCTGGTGGATGACCGCCGAGGGGACGATAGCGGGTAGGGCGCCAAAGCGCACGAAGTTGTTAACCCCGCGGGTGGCGCTGATGGTGGTGGTATGAATCACCTCTGGATCGAACTCAATAAACAGGTAGTTCGGGAACAGCGGTTCGCTGACCATGGTGCGTTTACCGCGAATGATTTTTTCCAGCGCAATCGTCGGCATCAGGCAGTTAACTGACTGACGTTCCAGATGTTCCTGGGCTCGTTGTAGCTGCCCACGTTTGCAATACAGTAAGTACCAGGCTTGCATAATGACTCATTCCACTTCTAATAACGGCAAGCATAACAAATGGCTGGTGTAATCGCGAAAGCCATTATAATTGAAATCCAAATTTCAGCGTTCTTTCACGCTAATTTAACAAAATTACAGCATCTCGCCGTTGAACACCGTATAATTAGCCGCCTGTAGAGAGGTCAATAACACTTTCATGAAATATCACGATCTTCGCGACTTTCTGACACTCCTGGAACAACAGGGCGAACTAAAACGTATCACTCTGCCGGTCGATCCTCACCTGGAAATCACCGAAATTGCCGACCGCACCCTGCGCGCTGGCGGTCCTGCGCTGCTGTTTGAGAATCCGAAAGGCTATACCATGCCGGTGCTGTGCAACCTGTTCGGCACGCCGCGGCGCGTGGCGCTGGGGATGGGTCAGGAGGACGTCAGTTCGCTGCGCGAGGTGGGTAAGCTGTTAGCCTTTCTGAAAGAGCCTGAGCCGCCCAAAGGTTTCCGCGATCTGTTTGATAAGCTGCCGCAGTTTAAGCAAGTGCTGAATATGCCCACCAAACGTCTGCGCGGCGCCCCCTGTCAGCAAAAAATCATCCAGGGCGATGACGTCGACCTGAGGAAAATCCCGATTATGACCTGCTGGCCGGAAGATGCCGCGCCGCTGATCACCTGGGGGCTGACGGTGACCCGTGGGCCGCACAAAGAGCGGCAAAACCTGGGGATTTATCGCCAGCAGCTGATTGGCAAAAACAAACTGATTATGCGCTGGCTGTCTCATCGCGGCGGCGCGCTGGATTTCCAGGAGTGGTGCGCGGCGCGTCCGGGGGAACGCTTCCCGGTTTCTGTGGCGCTCGGCGCCGACCCGGCGACCATTCTTGGTGCAGTGACCCCGGTGCCGGATACGCTGTCGGAATATGCCTTTGCCGGGCTGCTGCGCGGCACCAAAACCGAAGTGGTGAAATGCGTCTCGAACGATCTTGAAGTGCCTGCCAGCGCAGAGATTGTGCTGGAAGGTTATATCGAGGCCGGGGAGATGGCGCCGGAAGGTCCGTATGGCGACCATACCGGCTACTACAATGAAGTAGACCAGTTCCCGGTGTTTACGGTCACCCATATTACCCAGCGTGAAGACGCGATTTATCATTCGACCTATACCGGCCGTCCGCCGGATGAGCCTGCGGTGCTGGGCGTGGCGCTGAATGAAGTCTTCGTCCCGATCCTGCAGAAACAGTTTCCGGAAATTGTCGATTTCTATCTGCCGCCGGAAGGGTGCTCCTACCGCCTGGCGGTGGTGACGATGAAAAAACAGTACGCAGGCCATGCCAAGCGCGTGATGATGGGCGTCTGGTCGTTCCTGCGCCAGTTTATGTACACCAAATTCGTGATTGTCTGCGATGACGATGTTAACGCCCGCGACTGGAACGATGTGATTTGGGCGATCACTACCCGTATGGACCCGGCTCGTGATACGGTACTGGTAGAGAATACGCCAATTGATTATCTGGATTTTGCCTCGCCGGTTTCCGGCCTGGGTTCAAAAATGGGGCTGGATGCCACCAATAAATGGCCTGGCGAAACCCAGCGTGAATGGGGTCGCCCAATCAAAAAAGATCCTGCCGTCACGGCGCGCATTGACGCCATCTGGGATGATCTGGCCATCTTTAAACAACAGTAAGCGGGGCTAACGCCGCTGTTTTGCTCTTTAGACCCGACAGAGGGGACGCATGACAACCTTAAGCTGTAAAGTGACCTCGGTGGAGGCGATTACCGATACCGTGTATCGTGTTCGATTAGTACCGGAAGCGGCATTCTCTTTCCGCGCTGGCCAGTATCTGATGGTGGTAATGGATGAGCGCGACAAACGCCCATTCTCCATGGCCTCCACGCCGGCGGAACAGGAGTTTATCGAACTGCATATCGGCGCCTCGGAGCTCAATCTGTACGCGATGGCGGTCATGGATCGCATCCTGAAAGAGCGTGAAATTGAGGTTGATATTCCGCATGGCGAAGCCTGGCTGCGTGAAGATGAAGACCGCCCGCTGATTTTGATTGCCGGCGGTACCGGCTTCTCTTATGTGCGTTCTATTCTGCTCACCGCGCTGTCACGCAATCCTCAGCGCGATATCGCGATTTACTGGGGCGGTCGCGAGACCAAACATCTGTACGATCTGGCCGAGCTGGAAGCCTTGAGCGTCAAGCATCCAAATCTGCGCATCGAGCCGGTGGTTGAGCAGCCGGAAGAGGGCTGGCGTGGGCGTTCCGGCACCGTGCTGACCGCGGTGCTGCAGGATTACGGTACCCTGGCCGATCACGATATCTATATTGCCGGGCGTTTCGAGATGGCTAAGATTGCTCGCGACCTGTTCTGCAACGAACGCGGCGCGCGCGAAGATCGCCTGTTTGGCGACGCGTTTGCCTTTATCTGATATCTGCAAATAAAAAACCCGCCCCTGACAGGCGGGAAGAACGGCAACTAAACTGTCTCTCTTCGCCAATGACGTCATCACTGCGTTGGCTGCGCTTGCTCACCCGAATCACTTACTTCAGTAAGCTCATCGGGATTCGCTCGCTTGCCGCCTTGTTCTGACGCCATTGGCTGTGAGATATCCTTTTGTAAATTTACACCCGCTCAAACACGGTGGCGATCCCTTGTCCCAGGCCGATGCACATGGTGGCGAGGCCGAACTGGGCATCTTTACGCTCCATCTGATTAATCAGCGTGGTGCTAATACGCGCCCCGGAACAACCCAGCGGATGACCGAGCGCGATCGCCCCGCCGTTGAGGTTGATCTTCTCATCGATCTGCTCCATCAGGCCCAGATCTTTAATGCACGGCAGGATCTGCGCGGCAAAGGCCTCATTCATTTCAAAGACGTCGATATCGCTGGTGGATAAGCCCGCTTTTTTCAGCGCCAGCTTCGAAGCGGGAACCGGGCCATAGCCCATAATAGACGGGTCGCAGCCGACCACCGCCATCGAACGGACGCGGGCGCGTGGCTTCAGACCCAGTTCGCGGGCGCGGCTTTCGCTCATCAGCAGCATCGCCGCCGCGCCATCGGAAAGGGCGGAAGAGGTGCCCGCCGTTACCGTACCGGTCACCGGGTCAAACGCCGGCCTTAGGGTAGACAGCGTCTCGACGGTGGTTTCCGGGCGGATCACTTCGTCATAGTTAAAGGACTTCAGTACGCCATCGGCATCGTGGCCGCCGGTGGGGATAATCTCGGCTTTGAATGCGCCGGACTGGGTCGCAGCCCAGGCGCGGGCGTGGGAGCGCGCGGCGAACTGATCCTGCATTTCCCGGCTAATGCCGTGCAGACGCGCCAGCATTTCAGCGGTCAGCCCCATCATCCCTGCCGCCTTTGCCACGTTACGGCTCAGGCCCGGGTGGAAATCGACGCCGTGGCTCATCGGCACATGGCCCATGTGCTCCACGCCGCCAATCAGGCAGACGCTGGCATCGCCGGTCATGATCATGCGTGCGGCATCGTGCAGCGCCTGCATGGAAGAACCGCACAGACGGTTAACCGTGTTTGCCGGTACCGAATGCGGGATCTCCGCCAGCAGCGCCGCGTTACGGGCGATGTTAAAACCCTGCTCGAGGGTTTGCTGTACGCAGCCCCAGTAGATATCGTCTATCGCGCTTGCCTCAAGCGACGGGTTGCGCGACAGCAGGCTGCGCATCAGGTGCGCGGAGAGGTCCTCCGCGCGCACGTGGCGAAATGCGCCGCCCTTTGAACGGCCCATCGGGGTGCGAATAGCATCGACAATGACAACCTGTTCCATTGTGACTCCTTAAGCCGTTTTCAGAGCGCCAACCGGACGGGCTGGCTCTACCTGGGGATAATACGCTTCGTTATGGCGCGCTTTGTCTCGCAGACCGGCAGGGACTTCATACAGCGGCCCAAGGTGCTGGTACTGCTGCGCCATATCGAGATACTTCGCGCTGCCGATGGTATCCAACCAGCGGAAGGCGCCGCCGTGGAACGGAGGGAAGCCGAGGCCGTATACCAGCGCCATATCCGCTTCCGCCGGGCTGGCGATAATGCCTTCTTCCAGGCAGCGGACGACTTCGTTAACCATCGGGATCATCATGCGGGCGATAATCTCTTCATCGCTGAAATCGCGCTTCGGCTGGCTGACGTCGGCCAGCAGGCTGTCGACGGCAGCATCTTCTTCTTTCTTCGGCTTACCTTTGCTGTCTTCTTTATAGCGCCAGAAGCCGAGGCCGTTCTTCTGCCCGAAACGGTTGGCGTCAAACAGGGCGTCGATAGCGTCGCGATAATCTTTCTGCATCCGCTGCGGGAAGCCCGCCGCCATGACCGCCTGAGCATGGTGCGCGGTATCGATGCCGACCACGTCCAGCAGATAAGCTGGGCCCATCGGCCAGCCAAACTGTTTCTCCATCACTTTGTCGACTTTGCGGAAATCCGCCCCGTCGCGCAGCAGCTGGCTAAATCCGGCGAAGTAGGGGAACAGCACGCGGTTGACGAAGAAACCGGGACAATCATTGACCACGATTGGCGTCTTGCCCATTTTGCTGGCCCAGGCCACCACTTTGGCAATGGTCTTATCCGAGGTTTTTTCGCCGCGAATCACTTCAACCAGCGGCATGCGATGCACCGGGTTAAAGAAGTGCATGCCGCAGAAGTTCTCCGGGCGCTGCAGAACGCTGGCCAGCTCGCTGATGGGGATCGTTGAGGTGTTGGATGCCAGTACGGTATCCGGGCGCACTTTTGCCTCGGTTTCCGCCAGTACCGCTTTCTTCACTTTCGGGTTTTCCACCACCGCTTCAACGACCACGTCCACGCGATCAAAACCGCTATACTCCAGCGTCGGCTGAATGGTGCTTATGACTCCGGCCAGCTTCAGACCGTCAATTTTGCCGCGTTCCAGCTGTTTATTCAGCAGCTTCGCCGCTTCGGTCATCCCAAGGGTCAGCGATTTGTCGCTAATGTCTTTCATCACCACCGGCACGCCCTTCCAGGCCGACTGGTATGCGATACCGCCGCCCATAATGCCAGCGCCCAGTACGGCAGCATGCTTCGGTGTTTCGACATCTTTGGTCAGTTTTTTCGCTTTCGCTTTGACGTACTGGTCGTTCAGGAAGATACCGACCAGTGCGCGGGCCTCGTTGGTATGAGCCAGCGGGACAAAGCTTTTATTTTCCAGCACCAGAGCTTCTTCACGACCAAGACGCGCAGCGGCTTCGATGGTTTTCACCGCGGTGATAGGCGCCGGATAATGCTTCCCGGCGGTTTGCGCGACCATGCCTTTGGCGATGGTGAAACTCATCGTCGCTTCAATTTTGCTGAGTTTCAGCGGCTCCAGCTTCGGTTGACGTTTCGCTTTCCAGTCCAGGTCGCCCTGAATCGCCTGGCGCAGGATCGCCAGCGCGCCGTCGCGCAGTTTTTCCGCAGCGACCACGCCATCCACCAGGCCGATTTTCAGCGCTTGCTCGGCGCCGACATCTTTCCCGGCAGCAATGATCTCCAGCGCGCTGTCGGCGCCGAGCAGACGCGGCAAACGAACTGAGCCGCCGAAGCCTGGCATAATGCCGAGTTTGGTTTCCGGCAGACCAATGCGCAGATCCGGCGTCGCCAGGCGGTAATCGGTCGCCAGGACACATTCACAACCGCCGCCCAGCGCGTAACCATTGACGGCAGAGATAGTGGGGACGGGAAGATCTTCCAGACGGTTGAAGACGCTGTTAGCAAAATGCAGCCATTGGCTTAACTGCTCCTCAGGGACCAGGAACAGAGAGAGGAATTCAGTGATATCCGCGCCGACGATAAACGCCGCTTTTTCAGAGCGCAGCAGCAGGCCTTTGAGATCGTTTTGTTTTTCCAGTACATCCAGCGCGTGACCGAGACTGGCTACGGTTGCGGTATCAAGCTTGTTGACCGAACCTGGGGCATCGAACACCAGTTCGGCGATGCCATCTTCCAGCCAGTCGAGGTACAGGGTGTCGCCTTTGTAGAGCATGTCAGTCTCCTGAATCCAGCAATATGATCTGGTCATACCAGATGAAACGGAGTGTGGAATTTATGTTAAAGAATTGCAAATTACTCTTTAAATAATTGCTGGTCGGATCACATCCGGCGGAAATCACCCGCACGCAGGTCGATGTGCTAAGATGCGGAGTATCACGATCCCATAAAAGCAAAGGACAAAAGATGGAATCCCTGGCCGCGCTCTATAAAAATCATATTGTTACCCTACAAGAACGTACCCGCGACGTCCTGGCCCGTTTTCAGATGGATGCTCTGCTGATTCACTCCGGCGAGCTGGTTAACGTCTTCCTTGATGACCATCCATACCCGTTCAAGGTCAATCCGCAGTTCAAAGCCTGGGTGCCGGTGACTCAGGTGCCTAACTGCTGGTTGCTGGTGGACGGTGTGAATAAACCGAAGCTGTGGTTCTATCTGCCGGTTGATTACTGGCATAACGTTGAGCCGCTGCCGACCTCGTTCTGGACCGAAGAGGTCGATGTGGTCGCGCTGCCGAAGGCCGATGGCATCGGCAGCCAACTGCCTGCCGCTCGCGGTAATATTGGCTATATCGGGCCGGTGCCGGAGCGCGCGCTGGGCCTGGGAATCGCCGCGGATAAGATCAACCCGAAAGGGGTTATCGATTATCTGCATTACTACCGGGCTTACAAAACCGATTACGAGCTGGCCTGTATGCGTGAAGCGCAGAAGTCGGCGGTGAATGGTCATCGTGCGGCCTATGAGGCTTTTCAGTCCGGGATGAGCGAATTCGATATCAACCAGGCCTATCTTACCGCCACCGGTCACCGCGATACCGACGTGCCTTACAGCAACATCGTGGCGCTGAACGAGCATGCTTCCGTCCTGCACTACACCAAACTGGACCATCGCGCTCCGGCGGAGATGCGCAGCTTTCTGCTCGACGCCGGCGCGGAATATAACGGCTATGCCGCGGATCTGACGCGGACCTGGGCGGCACACGGCGATAACGATTTCGCCCATCTGATTAAAGACGTTAACGACGAGCAGCTGGCGCTGATTAGCACCATGAAAGCCGGGACGCGCTACGTTGATTACCATATCCAGTTCCATCAGCGTATTGCGAAGCTGCTGCGTAAACACCAGTTAGTCACTGACATGAGCGAAGAGGCGATGGTGGAGAACGATCTGACCGGGCCATTTATGCCGCACGGGATTGGTCATCCGCTGGGTCTGCAGGTGCATGATGTTGCTGGCTTTATGCAAGACGACTCCGGTACGCATCTGGCGGCGCCAGCGAAATACCCGTATCTGCGCTGCACCCGTATTATCGAGCCGCGGATGGTGTTGACCATTGAACCCGGCATCTACTTTATCGAGTCGTTACTGGCGCCGTGGCGTGAAGGCCCGTTCAGCAAGCACTTCAACTGGCAAAAAATTGACGCCATGAAGCCATTCGGCGGGATCCGTATCGAAGATAACGTGGTGGTTCACGAAAACAGTATCGAAAACATGACGCGCGACCTGAAGCTGGCCTAATGGAGAGCTGGTTAATCCCGGCGGCGCCAGTTTCCGTCGTTGAGGAGATCAAAAAGAGCCGTTTTATCACGCTGTTGGCGCATACCGACGGCGTGGCGGCGGCGAAAGCCTTTGTCGAGTCGGTCAGAGCGGATCACCCCGATGCCCGCCACCACTGCGTGGCGTGGGTCGCCGGACCGCCTGATGATTCGCAACAGCTTGGGTTCTCAGACGATGGCGAACCGGCGGGAACGGCGGGTAAACCGATGCTGGCGCAGCTGATGGGTAGCGGCGTCGGTGAGATAACCGCTGTCGTCGTACGTTATTACGGTGGTATCCTGCTGGGCACCGGCGGCCTGGTGAAAGCCTATGGCGGCGGTGTCCATCAGGCGCTGGCGCAGTTGACGACGCTGCGCAAGACGCCGTTAACGGCATATACTTTGCAATGTGAATATGGGCAACTGGCCGGCGTTGAAGCGTTGCTCGCCCAATTTTCCGGGAATGTCGTTGAAAGCGAATATCTGGCGTCGGTTCGGCTGCGCGTGGCGCTTCCCCAGGCCGAAGTGGCGGCTTTTTCAGCAAAACTGGCTGATTTTAGTCGCGGTTCATTGCAATTGCTGAAGATTAACGAATAATCCCCTCTGTTTTTTTGCCTATCAAAGGAAGCGCCAGAGATGCATTTTCGCGCCATAACCCGAATCGTTGGACTGCTGGTCATCTTATTCTCGGGGACAATGATCGTCCCGGGATTAGTGGCCCTGATATATCGCGATGGCGCGGGACGGGCCTTCACTCAAACTTTTTTTGTCGCTCTGGCGATCGGCTCCATGCTGTGGTGGCCGAACCGTAAGCAAAAGGGCGAACTGAAATCTCGTGAAGGGTTTCTGATCGTGGTGCTGTTCTGGACCGTGCTGGGGAGCGTAGGGGCCTTGCCCTTTATTTTCGCCGAACAGCCGAACCTGACGGTGACGGATGCCTTCTTCGAGTCATTTTCCGGCCTGACGACGACCGGGGCGACCACCCTGGTGGGGCTGGACTCGCTTCCGCACGCTATTCTTTTTTACCGGCAGATGCTGCAGTGGTTCGGCGGCATGGGGATCATTGTGCTGGCGGTGGCCATTCTGCCTATCCTCGGCGTCGGGGGGATGCAGCTCTACCGCGCGGAAATGCCCGGCCCGCTGAAAGATAACAAGATGCGCCCGCGCATCGCCGAGACGGCAAAGACATTGTGGCTTATCTATGTGTTACTAACGGTCGCCTGCGCATTGGCGCTCTGGTTTGCCGGTATGCCGGCCTTCGATGCGATAGGGCACAGCTTCGCCACCATCGCTATCGGCGGTTTCTCGACTCACGATGCCAGCGTCGGCTATTTCAACAGCCCGATGATCAACTCCATCATTGCCATCTTCCTGCTGATCTCCGGCTGTAACTACGGTCTGCATTTTTCGTTGTTGAGCGGACGCAGCCTGAAGGTGTACTGGCGCGACCCTGAGTTTCGAATGTTCATTGGCGTCCAGTTGACGCTGGTCATCGTCTGTACGCTGGTGCTATGGCTTCATAACGTGTACGGCTCGGTGCTGACGACGCTGAATCAGGCGTTTTTCCAGGTGGTGTCGATGGCGACCACCGCAGGATTCACCACCGATAGCATTGCGCGCTGGCCGCTGTTCCTGCCGGTGCTGCTACTGTGCTCCGCATTTATCGGCGGCTGCGCTGGCTCCACGGGCGGTGGCTTAAAGGTGATCCGTATCCTGTTGCTGTTCAAGCAGGGCAATCGTGAGCTTAAGCGTCTGGTTCACCCGAATGCGGTGTATAGCATTAAATTAGGTAACCGCGCGCTGCCGGAACGTATTCTGGAAGCGGTGTGGGGATTCTTCTCCGCCTATGCGCTGGTCTTTATCATTAGTATGCTGGCTATTATCGCCACCGGGGTGGATGATTTCTCTGCTTTCGCCTCCGTGGTGGCGACATTGAACAACCTCGGGCCTGGGCTCGGCGTCGTCGCGGACAACTTTGCCACCATGAACCCGGTCGCGAAATGGATCCTGATTGCTAATATGCTGTTTGGTCGTCTGGAAGTGTTCACCTTACTGGTGCTCTTTACTCCCACTTTCTGGCGCGAATAACAGGAGTGCTCGTGAAAACTTTAATTCTCTTTTCCACCCGCGACGGGCAGACCCGTGAAATCGCTTCGTTTCTCGCCTCTGAGCTGAAAGAGCAGGGTATCGATGCGGATACCCTGAATCTGAACCGTACCGATAACGTGGAATGGCATCATTATGATCGCGTGGTGATTGGCGCGTCGATTCGCTACGGACACTTTCATCCGGCGGTGGACCGCTTTGTGAAAAAGCACCTGGCAGCATTGCAGGCGCTGCCGGGGGCATTCTTTTCGGTGAACCTGGTTGCGCGCAAACCCGAGAAGCGCACGCCGCAGACCAATAGCTATACGCGCAAGTTTCTGCTCAACTCGCCTTGGCAGCCGCAGAGCTGCGCGGTGTTTGCCGGGGCGCTACGTTACCCGCGTTACCGCTGGTACGATCGGTTTATGATCCGCCTGATTATGAAAATGACCGGGGGCGAAACGGATACCCGTAAAGAAGTGGTCTATACCGACTGGCAACAGGTCTCCCGATTTGCCCGAGAAATCGCGCAAATGATTCGCAAACAGGGCGTTTAAACAGCGTCTTGATGGAAAAGCGAGCGAACGAAAAGTTTTTTTGCATTTCCCCTTGTCACCTCGGAATTACTCCCTATAATGCGCCTCCACTGACACGGAACAACGGCAAGCAAGCCGCCGGGTCAGCGGGGTTCCGGTGAGAACCTCGCAGAGAAAAGCAAAAATAAATGCTTGACTCTGCAGCGGGAAAGCGTAATATGCACACCCCGCGCCGCAGCGAAAAACGAAGCGGCACTGCTCTTTAACAATTTATCAGACAATCTGTGTGGGCACTCAAAGTGACATGGA
>ERZ781275.315-NODE-315-length-59675-cov-6.383764_pt1 | contig 59675 bp, 61 predicted proteins | sample MGYA00375853_ERZ781275 | MGnify/ENA primary metagenome ERZ781275 (study PRJEB29790, sample SAMN03653691) | human gut metagenome | host: Homo sapiens | place: USA: Dallas, Texas | collected 2012-07-23 | study: EMG produced TPA metagenomics assembly of the Gut...
TACCCCTTTCCATTATACAGATTGTTTTTCTGTCCGGCAAATCGGGTATGGGGCATGTTTACCGCGACGGCCTGCGCGAATGGGTACGCAAGCGCAGCGAAAAAGAAAGCGCCCGTCCGTGCTACTAACGCGGACAGGCGCAAAGGTGAAGCGGAAAGGAGCCCCGTTTCACCTGCATTTTATCACGAAAATGGAGGATTTGCAATGATTACTCGTACATCAAGTATTAAATTTCTCGGAGCTGATGCCTCGAGCGCTGAACACATGGCCGGCTATGAATTTGTTGACATGATTGAAACCCCGCACGGAGTTCTACCGCTGTACCGCCCGTCCGCACGAACGGATGGGCGCCCAGATATCGACACTTTGGAGGGCTGGAATTTGCTACGATACGAATCTGCAGAACGGCAGGTGTCCCGCAAGTTGGGCCGCGCGGCTACCCGCGAGGAAGTTTTTGCGCAGCTTGCGGAAAATGATGCGTTTGCATATTCGATTCTTACGGAGGCGCGTGAAAATGGTTGAACGCATGAGGCACTATATAGAAAAAACGCCAACGCTTGCCAGTGCAAAAACATGCCGTGACATAACGCTCGATGAAATGATGGCACTTTGCCGCATGAAAGACAAAGCGGGTGCAATTGCACTTGCTTTCAATTATGGACGAGCAAAAGAGCGCAGAGCAACATTGAGGAACCCGACCAAATAAAAAAAGCCGCCCTCCCGGACGGCCCCACAACAAGGACAGTATAACACGACCGGGAGGGCTTTGCAATGACAACAGAGCAATTGAAAGCATGGCTGCTGGAATACATGCCGCTGAAACTTGAAACGGAAAACCGCCGTGAACACTTAAAGCGGCTTAAAGCATGTGCGGAGCTGCCACCTGTACGGGAGTATGACGGCAGCCAGCACACACGGAGCAGCGGCGAGCGCATGGCTCTGGCGGTTGAGCGGTACACCGAGTACGAAAAAGAGATTCGGCCATACATAGCGGCCAATGAACGCCGGATGCAGGCCATCCGCGCCGCGATCAGTGCCGTGCCCGACCCGATGGAACGCGAAGTTCTGCGGCTGCGGTATACTGACGGGGACTGTTGCCGCCCTTTGCCATGGAAAGAAGTTTCTGTAAACTTGTACGGCGCCTGTGCCGAACGGCACGTTTGCGCAACAAACCGGCTCCACAGGAAAGCGCTGGAACATTTATCACAGCAAATAACGGAGGCACCACGGTGAAAATAAAAATAACTTTTGAGGAACACGAACGGCGGGACGCAGTAACAGCGATCGGCGCGCTGATGTGGTTTCTACCAGGGCTTAAACTGCGCAAAAGTGACCGCTACGCCCCATTTTTTCACTTTTATCTGCACAGTAGGAAGCCACGCCAGCCGCCCGGCGAAGCGAAAAAGGGTTGACACACACCCGCCCCATTTGCTATAATGCAGGCAAAATAAAAAGGCATGAGTACCGCCCCGCGTGGGTTAGTCTTGATTTCAAGGCATGGGAACGACAGGTAAACACACCTGCTCGGCCCATGCCTTTTTGTTTTTCTAAACACGTCTACCCGGACGATAAAAGGAGGTTTCCCCACATGGAGGACATGGAAAACAAAGCCACTCAGGCACAAGAGGACACCCAGCAGCCGGACGCAGCAGCGGCACCGGAGGTGGAAAAGGAGCCGAAGCAGGCTCCGCGAACATTCACCCAGGCGGAGGTTGACAAAATCGTGCAGGAGCGCGTAGCGCGTGAACGCAAGAAGCTGGAGGCTTTTGCCGATGGTGAATCATTTGAAAACGATTTGATAAAACGCGAAAAGGCGGTAACGGTGCGGGAGCTAAAGGCAGAGGCCCGTGAGCGCTTCGCCCGTGACAAGCTCCCGGAAAGCGCCCTCGCGCTGGTGGATTACAACAGCAAGGCCGTTGTAGACGTTGTGGCCCCTCTTGCAAAAGAGGCCAAGGCCGCAGCGCTCCGACAGCCCGCGCCGCGCACTGTAATGGCAAGCGGCCCCCTCGACCCCATCCGCGACGCCTTTCGCCCGAAAAAGGAGTAATGATAAATGGCAGCGACAATCAACCTTGCAACCAAATTCGCGCCTTACACCGATGAACAGTTTAAGGCCGAGAGCAAAAGAAGCATTCTCACGAATCAGGATTTCAGCTGGACGGGCGCACACACTGTGAAAGTGTACAAAATCAGTACTGCAAGCATGAACGACTACGGGCGCAGCGGCCCCGCCGAGGGGAATTTCAGCTGTTATGGCCCCATGGCCGAGCTGAACGCCATAACAGAAGAATTTACCCTGACAAAAGACCGATCTTTCATTTTTGCGATTGACAAGCTCGACCAGGACGAAACTGTCCAGCAGCTTGCCGCAGCGTCCGCGCTGGCCCGGCAGAATCGTGAAGTAGTTATCCCCGAGGTGGACAAGTACACCTATGACGTCATGTGCACCAAGGCGGGCACCAAGGCCGAGGCTAAGGCGCTTACAGCAACGGACATCTACGGGGACATTCTCGCGGCGTCCCAGTCTCTGGATGATGCCGAGATCCCCGAGACAGGCCGCGTGCTCGTTGTCACCCCGGCTACTTACCTGCTGATGAAGCAGAGCAAGGATATTGTGCTTGATAGCGATATCGGCAATGATATGCGCCTGCGCGGCGTTATCGCCAATCTGGACGGCATGAGCGTGCAGAAAGTGCCCGCAAACCGTCTGCCCGCAAAATTCGGCTTTATGGTGGCGCACCCGTCTGCCACCGTGGCCCCCGTGAAGCTTGAGGATTACAACATCCACAACGACACGATTTACAGCAGCGGCGCGGTCGTGACTGGCCGTATCTGCTACGGGGCTTTTGTCCTGGACAATAAGGCCAAGGGCATTTACTACCAAGCCACGACCTGACGAACAACAGCGGCGCGCGGGCAATCGTCTGCGCGCCTTTTTCATTGAGGTGACAGCATGGGAAAACTTGACAGGCTGCTTATACAGGCAGCGGCCCGGAGCCGAGCGCGCACCGGGATACATGTATCCGTTGACGGCTTCTGTGCCCTCTGTGACGGTCCGTGCGCCCATCTGGATGCCAGAGACAAGGACGGGATACAAACGCCTTATGGCCTCGTGCAGGCCGCTTACACAATGGACAGCGCGGACGGATTCGCGGCGCTGCCCACAGAACTTTTGCAGGTGCTTGCTTATGGAAATACGACTTAAAACCCGGACGCCTACGGAGATCCGGCGCACGCTCTCCCGTGTGGCGAACATGGTAGCCAACGGCAAAATGGACGTCAAGCGGGCAAACACCATCATACTGGCATGCAACGCCGTGCTTTCGGCAATCCGCACGGACGAACAGCAGCGTAAAATTGATGAGCTGGAACGCCTGCTGAAGCAGACATAACACGAACGGCCCCGCATTGTGCAGGGCCGTTTTTTCGTCAAAAGTTTTCCCTTATTTTTTCCCTTTATGGAGTACCAGCGCATGGAACGGGATTCCACGCCATACAAAACAAACCTTGATTTCATGCGGTTTTATGGTATCCTGTTCCATAGGATTCCACGCGGGAAAAAGGCAACCTGCAACCTGCGGTTGACAAATTGCAAGGCGCAGGTTGGTAGCGCACAGAAAGGGGAACAGGCTATGATAAGTCCATCAAAAACAAAAGGAGAGATCAGTATGACCTTTGCGGATAACCTTGTGCGGCTGCGGCGGGAAAAAGGCTTTTCCCAGGAACAGCTTGCAGACTTGATGGATGTTTCCCGTCAGGCGGTGAGCAAATGGGAGGCGGGACAGACCATGCCGGATCTGCCCAAGCTGGTGGCTCTGGCGGACCTGTTCGGTACTTCACTGGACGCGTTGGTGCGGCCGGAGGCCGTGGTGGAAACGAAGCCCGGCGGTACGGTGCAGGTGGTGACGGCAGGACAGACGGTGTGTGCCGGCGGGCGCGACGGTAAACGTTGTTCCCGGTTATGAATACAAAAGCAAACACACACTGCTCGGCCTTCCACTGGTGCACATCAACTGCGGCTATGGCCTGCGGCGTGCAAAAGGCGTCATCGCCATCGGCAATATTGCCACGGGCATCGTCGCGCTGGGGGGATTTGGCGTGGGCGTTGTAAGCTTCTGCGGCATTGGTGTGGGCCTGCTGAGCCTAGGCGGCCTTGCGCTGGGCGGGTTCGCTGTGGGCGGCGTGGCCGTGGGGCTGGTGGCGGCAGGCGGCTGTGCCATTGGTATGTACGCCATGGGCGGCGCGGCCGTTGCTTCCCGGGTGGCCGTGGGCGGCGCAGCTGCGGCGCCTGTCTCTGTGGGGGCGAATGCAGATGCGGGCCTGGTTATCACCGAAGCGACGAAGATGCAGGATGTGGCGGCGTATCTGACGGCGAATTGTCCGGGACTCTGTCCCGCGCTGCGGTGGCTGCTGAGCCTGGGGGCGGCGTGAAGCGCTGCGGCATTCCGTTTTTGCCGAGGCGATAAAAGAACGGGCGGCCTGTCGGAATGCCGAAAAAAGTGAAAAGGTAAAAGAGCTTCCGGAGAAAAAGCTGGCGGCGGCAAAGCCATGCAGCCTTGCGAAGCAAAGTGCAGGCCATGGGGCGGATGCGGCCAAAAGGGGAACTGCGCCCGCAGGCGCGTATAGAAGCGTGCAAAGTCCCCTTGCGGACAACCGCGCCGAAAGGGGATGCGGCCCTTAGCGCTCAGATGTCCCCTTTTTCATTTCAAACAATGCTGTGCGCCCCGCGGGCCGGCGCGGGGCGTTTAAAGCGAAGCTGCGGCGAAGACCGCCGTGCGCGGCGAACGGGGCCAAACGCCTGTTCGGAAGCACCTTGGCGAAAAAGCAGTTCTTTTCCAAGATGAAACAGGCTGTCCGGCTTGAAAAAACGGGCGGCCCGTTTTATACTGGAAACATTGGCGTGCAGCAGTGCGCCGGACGGAGGAAAACGCCATGGCTGAGAAGCTGCGGAATATGACTGCGGTATACCTTTTCCGGGAGGGGAAACTGCTGATGCTGTACCGGGTCGGCTCCCGCGTGGTAGCGCCGTCCTGGTGCGGCGTAGGCGGCCATTTTGAGCAGGCCGAATTGAACGACCCTCGGGCCTGTGCTCTGCGGGAGCTGCGGGAAGAGACCGGCCTTACGGAGGAAAGCCTGGAGGAGCTGCGTCTGCGGTATATCACGCTGCGCATGAAAAACGGGGAGATCCGGCAGAATTACTATTTTTTTGCAGGGCTGAAACCCGGCGCCGCAGTGAGAGGCACATGTGATGAGGGCAGGCTGGAGTGGGTGCCGTATGACAGCGTGCTGAAGCGGGAGATGCCTTTCACGGCAAAGACCGTTTTGCGCCATTATCTGCGTGTGGGCTGCAGGACCCGGTGCATCTATGGGAGTGTCACCGAAGCGGAGGACAGTGCATTTACGGAGCTTGCGGAGTTTTAAACCGCGCCGTAGGCTTAGCCCGGCGCATGCACAGGACATCGCCCCGATGGGGCAGAAGGGACCGGATCTATGGCGACGTTTTTTCTTTGTATGATCTACGCGGCATTCATCAGCCTGGGCTTGCCGGATTCGCTGCTGGGCGCGGCGTGGCCCGCCATGCAGCCCGCGCTGGGCGTACCGCTGGACAGTGCGGGCGTGCTTTCAATGATCGTGGCGGGCGGCACGGTGGTGGCCAGCCTTTCGGCGGACAGGATGCTGCACCGCTTCGGCACCGGCCGTGTAACGCTGGTAAGTGTGACAATGACGGCCTGCGCACTGCTGGGCTATGCGCTTGCGCCGGGCTTCTGGTGGCTTGCGCTGGCGGCGGTGCCAATGGGCCTGGGCGCGGGCGCGGTGGACGCGGGGCTGAACAACTTTGTGGCGCTGCACTACGAGGCGCGCCACATGAGCTGGCTGCACTGCTTTTGGGGCGTGGGAGCTACACTGGGGCCTGTTATCCTATCGCTGTTCCTGGGCGGGAAGCATGGCTGGCGCGGCGGTTACGGCGCGGTGTGTGCCATCCAGTTCTGTCTGGTGGCGGTGCTGGCCGTCACGCTGCCCATGTGGGACAGATATGAGGACCGGGCGGCTCTGCGGGCCGAGGCCGCGGCCGCGAAGCAGGCGGGCAAAAAACAAAGCACGCTGAACATTCCGGGTGTGAAAGGCGCGCTGGCGACATTCTTTTTCTATTGTGCCATCGAGGCGGCCGCGGGCCTTTGGGGCGCCAGCTACCTGGTGGAAGCACGGGGGCTTTCAGCAGAGGCGGCGGCCTGGGGCGTGTCGCTGTACTTTTTGGGCATCACTTTGGGACGGTTCCTTTCCGGGTTTGCCAGTATGCGTATGAAAAGCGCGGCGCTCATCCGGCTGGGCCAGCTCGTCAGCGCCGGGGGTGCCGTACTGCTGATGCTGCCGCTGCCTGCCGGGTTCGGCGTGGCGGCAATGGCCGTGCTTGGGCTGGGCTTTGCGCCCGTGTACCCGAGTATGATCCATGAAACGCCTTACCGCTTTGGGGCGGAGCGTTCCCAGGCGGTCATTGGCCTGCAGATGGCATGCGCATATGTGGGCACCACATTTGTGCCCGCTCTGTTCGGCGTGCTGGCCGCACGGCTGGGCATCGGTCTGCTGCCGGCGTTCCTGCTGGCGGGCGTGGCCGGAATGCTGCTGCGTGCGGAACGCGTTCGCACGCTGTGCGGGCGGTAAAGGGGGAGAGGCATATATGCGGCCTTTGAAAATTGCCTTATTGCAGATAGCGCCCTGTGGCGGCTTGGAAGAGAATCTGGAAAAGGGAATCCGTGCCTGTCGGAAAGCGAAGAAGATGGGGGCGGATATCGCTTTGTTCCCCGAGATGTGGAGCAACGGATACAATATTTACGGACGGCCCGCGGAGGAGTGGAAGGCTGAGGCTGTTCCGTCCGGCGGCAGCTTTGTCCGTTCCTTCCAGCGGCTTGCCGGGGAGCTGGAAATGGCCATCGGCGTCACGCTGCTGGAAGAATATGCGGGAGGCCCGCGCAATACGCTTGTTCTTTTTGACAGGTTCGGAGAGAGAAAGCTCGTTTACGCCAAAGTGCATACCTGTGATTTTGATGTGGAGCGGGAGCTGACACCCGGTGAGGATTTTTACGTTTGCGCTTTGGATACCGCCTGCGGTGAAGTAAAAGTAGGGGCAATGATCTGCTACGACAGGGAATTCCCGGAGAGCGCACGGGTCCTGATGCTGAAAGGGGCAGAGCTCATTTTGGTCCCCAATGCCTGTCCTATGGAAATCAACCGCCTTTCCCAGCTGCGGGGAAGGGCCTTTGAAAACATGCTGGCGGTCGCAACCTGCAATTATCCGGCATCTGTTCCGGATTGCAACGGCGGCTCCAGCGCTTTTGACGGCGTAGCATATCTTCCCGAATTGGAGGGCTCGCGGGATACCTGTATCCTGCAAGCGGATAAAGAGGAAGGAATTTATCTTGCCGCACTTGATTTGGCGCGGCTTCGCGCCTACCGCGAATGCGAGGCGCACGGCAACGCATACCGCCGTCCCGAAAAATACAGGCTTCTGGTGGAGCCGCGCGTTGAGCCGCCTTTTGTCCGGGCAGGCCGTCGAAAATAGCAGCAGCAAAAAAGCGCGCCCTGAACAGGACTTTTGAAGGTCCCGTTCAAGGCGCTTTTTTGTATTCAGCTTCCGCCGGCCGCGCGCACGACAATGCTTTTTTCTTTCCAGCGGCCGGAGAAATAGTACGGCACGCAGATGGCCAGCCCCAGCGCCCAGCCGATGGCGTAGCAGAAATGGATGTTCATCGGCCCGAAAAAATGCGCCAGCAGATAGGCCGCGGGCACACGGGCCAGCCACAGCGCCGCAAGGCTGGAGATCATAGGCACCATCATCTCGCCCGCGCCCCGCATGATGCTGGACAGCACGAACATAATGGCCAGCATCCAGTAGAACGGCAGAATGCGCGCCAGGTACGCAAATCCGCTTTCAATGACGGCGGGTTCGGTGGAGAACAGACGCATGCAGAAGCGTCCCGTAGGCAGCAGCAGCGCGGCCACCAGCACGCTGAAGCCGCAGCTCATCCACAGCGTGGCAACAGTGCCCTTGTGCACGCGCTCGGGCCTGTTGGCGCCGATGTTTTGCCCAACGAACGTGGTGGCTGCGGTGGCAAAGCTCTGGATGGGCATAAAGGCAAAGGTATCCAGCTTGTTGGCGCCGTTGAAGCCCGCCATAAACGCCGAACCGTAGCTGTTGATGAGCCGCTGCATGGCCATGACGCCGAAGCTGAACAGCGCCTGCTGCACGCCGGCGGGCACGCCCAGCTTGACGATCTGGCCGAAAAGCGCTTTGTCGAACTTGAAGCAGAACGGATGGATGTGGATCCGGGGATATTTTTTGTTGATGTAGAAAATGCCGAATATCCAGCTGAACGCCTGTGCAATGATGGTGGCAATGGCCACGCCCGCTACCCCCCAGTGGAATACCACCACGAACAGAAGGTCCAGTACGATGTTGATGATGCACGCTATGACAAGGAACAGCAGCGGCGTTTTGCTGTCGCCCAGGCCCTGAAGGATGCCGGAGTTGGCATTATACCCCAGGCTGCCGATCAGCCCGCCCAGCACGATGACCATGTAGATCCAGCACTGGTCCGCGGTGTCGGCCGGGACCGCCAGCAGCGCGATGATGGGGCGGCTGACAAGGATGCCCACGATGGAGAGCGGCACGATGCCGACGATGAGCGCGGTATAGATAGTGTCGATGGTGGCCTTCAGGCGTTCGGCGTCGCCCGCGCCGTAGAACTGGCTCACCATGACCATGGCTCCGATGCCCAGCCCCATAAACATACTGGACAGCAGGAACACCACAGGAAACGCCGTACCCACGGCGGCCAGCGCCGTGCTGCCCACAAAGCGGCCCACTACGATGCTGTCCACCATATTGTAAAGCTGCTGGAACATGTTGCCCACCAGCAGCGGCAGCGCGAAAAACAGGATCAGTCTGGCTGGGCTGCCCTGCGTCATATCCGTCATATTGCTTTTTACTGTCTTTGCTTCCATTTCACAGCTTCTCCAAATCGTAAGGCGTTTCCTGATAGACGTAATAATTCAGCCAGTTCGAAAAAAACAGGTTGGCGTGGCTGCGCCAGCGGAAAACAACGCCCTTAGCAGGGTCGTCATCCTCAAAATAATTCTCCGGTACGGCGATGGGAAGGCCTCTTTTAACGTCGCGCTCGTACTCCAGACGCAGGGTGTCGCGGTCGTATTCCATATGGCCGCACACAAAGATCTGGCGGCCGGAATCCGTGGCGAGGATATGCAGCCCGGCCCTGCCGCTTTCGGCCAGCACACGCAGCGCAGGGCAGGCGTCCACCTCCTCGCGGCAAAGCTCGGTATGGCGGGAATGGGGCGCGTAGAACACTTCGTCAAAGCCGCGCACCAGCGGGTTTTTCGGGCGTGTCACCCGGTGGGCGAAAATGCCGAACACTTTTTGCGGCAGTACGCGCTTGTGGATGCCGTAATGGTAATACAACGCAGCCTGCGCGCCCCAGCAGATGTGCACCGTGCTGTACACGTGCGTTTTGCTGTATTCAAAAATGGCGCAAAGCTCGGGCCAGTAATCTACTTCCTCGTAGGCCAGCATTTCCACGGGCGCGCCGGTAACGATCATGCCGTCGAAGCGCTCGTTTTTGATCTCGTCGAAGGTTTTGTAAAACGCCTCCAGATGCGCTCCGGGCACATGCGTGCTCTCGTGGGAATCCATGTGCAGCAGCGTCAGCTCCACCTGCAGGGGGCTGTTGGCCAGCATGCGGGCAATCTGCGTTTCGGTGGCGATTTTCGTCGGCATCAGATTTACCAGCAGGATGCGCAGCGGGCGGATGTCCTGCGTCATGGCGCGGGCCCGGTGCATGACGAACACGTTTTCTTCCTCGAGCGCCTTGTAGGCGGGCAGGGTCTGTGGAATGATCAGCGGCATAAAGCGGCGCTCCTTTCTGAACCCGCCCGGGGCGCGGGGCGCTGCCGCAGCGGGGGTACAGCATCCATTGTACGGCATGGCGGCGGCATCCGTCAAGCGCCGTGCGTCCATAATAATAAAGTATAAAGGTATTTACAAAGCGTGCCGGGCATGGTATGGTAAACAAGATAGCGTTTTGTAAAAGGGCGGCACTGTAGCATTCCAAAACGACGGACCGTACAAAAATTTTTTCGTTACATGAAACAAGGCTCACAGCTTGTGCCTTCGGCGCAGGCGGCTCCATTCAGCGCGATTTCGCCCGTGGGCGAAACCGCCGCACGTTGTGTTTTGGCGAGGGCTTTTGCGAAACAGGACGGAAAAGCTGCAGGCGGGACGGAGTTTAAGGCGTCAGCCGCGGATTGTGCGGTGCGGCCCGGGAAAAAGGAGAATTTTATGTTAACTGTAACCGACGTCAGCCTGCAGTTCGCGGGCAGCACGCTGTATAAACACGTCGATCTGAAATTTGCGGCCGGCAACTGCTATGGCATCATCGGAGCGAACGGCGCCGGCAAGTCCACGCTGCTGCGCATCCTTTCCGGCGCGCTGGAGCCTACCACCGGCTCGGTGACTATGGGCGCGGACGACCGGATGAGCGTTCTGGAGCAGGACCATTTCAAATACGACGAGTACAATGTTATGGACACCGTCATCATGGGCAACCGCCGCCTGTATGACATTATGAAAGAAAAAGAAGCGCTGTATGCGAAAGAGGACTTTACCGACGCGGACGGTGAAAAAGCCGCTGAGTTGGAGGGTGAATTTGCCGAGATGAACGGCTGGGAGGCCGAGACGGAGGCGGACCAGCTTTTGAACGGTTTGGGCATTCCGATGGACCTGCATACCGCGCCCATGTCGGCGCTGGACGGCCGCCAGAAGGTGAAGGTACTGCTGGCGCAGGCTCTGTTCGGCCGGCCGTCCATCGTGCTGCTGGACGAGCCCACCAACGGCCTGGACATTGAATCCATCGACTGGCTGGAAGAATTTTTGATGGATTATCCCGGCACCATCATCGTTGTCAGCCATGACCGCCACTTTTTGAATGCGGTTTGCACCCATATCGTGGATATCGATTACAACAAGGTGCAGATGTATGCGGGCAACTACGATTTTTGGTACGAATCCAGCCAGCTGATGCAGCAGCTCATCCGCAACCAGAATAAGAAAAAAGAGGAAAAGATCCGCGATCTGCAAAACTTTATCCAGCGCTTTTCCGCAAACAAATCCAAATCCAAGCAGGCCACAAGCCGCAAGAAGATACTGGATTCCATTACGCTGGAGGAGATGCCCGCCTCCAGCCGCAAATACCCTTATGTGGGCTTTGAGCCGGAGCGGGAGGCCGGAAAGGACATCCTGTTTGTGGAGGGCATCACCAAGACGGTGGACGGCGTGAAGGTGCTGGACAATGTCAGCTTTATCGCCAACAAGGGCGACAAAATCGCCCTCGTGGGCGAAAACGAGGCGGGCCAGACCGCGCTGTTCAAGATCCTGACAGGCGAGATGGAGCCGGACGCGGGCAGCTTCAAGTGGGGCGTTTCCACGAGCCGGAGCTATTTTCCCCAAGACAATTCCGCTTTTTTCGAGGGCTTTGACGAGGACCTTATCTGTTGGCTGCGCCAGTACAGCGAGGACACCACCGAAACATATCTGCGCGGTTTTCTGGGCCGGATGCTGTTTTCCGGCGACGAGGTATACAAGCCCGCAAAGGTGCTGTCCGGCGGCGAAAAGGTACGCTGTATGCTCAGCCGTATGATGATGACCCACGCCAATGTGCTGCTGCTGGACCAGCCCACCAACCATCTGGACCTGGAGAGCATCCAGGCGCTGGCCGACGGCCTGGCGCGCTTTCCCGGCAACCTGCTTTTCTCGTCCCATGACCACCAGTTCATCGATGAGATCGCGAACCGCATCATCGAGCTGCCGCTGGGCCAGCCGGGCTGTCTGGACCGCACGGGCACTTACGAGGAATTTTTGGAATGGAAGCACAACCGGTGAGTGAAAAACGCGCGTTGCTCAAATCTGTTTTCGGCTACGAGGGTTTTCGCCCCGGGCAGGAGCAGCTCATCGACGCGCTTTTGCAGGGGCGCGACGCCATGGGCATCATGCCCACGGGCGCGGGCAAATCCATGTGCTACCAGTTGCCCGCGCTGCTGCTGCCGGGCATCACGCTGGTGGTGTCGCCGCTCATCAGCCTGATGAAGGACCAGGTGAACGCGCTGGTGCAAAGCGGCGTGCGCGCCGCATACCTGAACTCTTCCCTGACGGAGGGGCAGACGGCGAAGGCCATAGCCAACGCCATGGAAGGTGTGTATAAAATCATCTACGTCGCGCCCGAGCGGCTGTTCACGCCGCGCTTTCAGAATTTTGCGCAGGGCATGAACATCAGCATGGTGTGTGTGGACGAGGCCCACTGCGTGTCTCAGTGGGGGCAGGATTTCCGCCCCGGGTATCTGGATATCGCCCGCTTTCTGGAAACGCTGCCCCGCCGCCCCGTGGTGGGGGCGTTTACGGCCACGGCCACGGGCGAGGTGCGGGAGGATATCGTGCGCCTACTGGGCCTCGCGGACCCTGTAACCGTGGTGACGGGCTTCGACAGGCCGAATTTGTATTTTGGTGTAGAGGAGCCGCGGGACAAATACGCGGCCGTCACACGGTATCTGGCGGCCCACACGGGCGCTTCGGGCATTGTGTACTGCCTGACGCGCAAGACCGTGGAAGAGGTGTGCGAAAAGCTGCGGGCCGACGGTTACGCGGCCACGCGCTATCACGCGGGCCTTTCGGCGGACGAGCGCCAGCGCAACCAGGACGCGTTTTTGTATGACGAAGCGCGGGTGATGGTGGCGACGAACGCTTTCGGCATGGGCATCGACAAATCCAATGTCAGCTTTGTGCTGCATTACAACATGCCAAAAAACATCGAGAGCTATTACCAGGAGGCCGGGCGCGCGGGCCGCGACGGCCAGCCGGCGGACTGCATTTTGCTGTATGGCGGCAAGGATGTGGTGACGAACCGGTTTTTTATTGAAAAGGACGATGAAAACGACGCGCTGGACGAGGAAACGCGCCGCCTGGTACGGGAGAAGGACGAGGAACGGCTGCGCCGTATGACATTTTACTGCCATTCCGGCAGCTGCCTGCGGGCGTATCTGCTGCGCTATTTCGGCGAGAACGCGCCCGAACACTGCGACAACTGCTCGGTGTGCAGCACGCAGACGGAAAAGGTGGACGTGAGCGGCGAGGCCCGCATCATCTTCCTGTTCCTGAGGGACCTGCGCTACCCGCTGGGCGCGGCCACTGTCATCGACGCACTGCGAGGCAGCGAGAGCGAGCGCGTGCTGCGCCACCGGCTGGAGCGTGCCGACGGCTATGGCCGCCTGCGCAGTGTTTCCGCCGTGCGGCTGCGCGCGATCTTCAACCACCTTACGGCCGCGGGTTATCTGGAACAGGCAGCGGGGCAGTATCCCACGCTTTCGCTGGGGGCGCCCGCGCTGGAATTTCTGGAATACGGCGGCACCGTCACGCTGCGCGTGGCCAGGGAGGCACCCCGCGCCCACGAGAGCACGGCGGCATTGCCCGCGGATATGGCGCTGTTCGAGCGCCTGAAGGAACTGCGTTTGAAATTCGCAAAGCGCGCGGGCGTACCGGCGTTCGTTATTTTCACCGACGCGACGCTGCGCGCCATGAGCGCCCAAAAGCCGCGCACGATGGCTGAATTTTTGAAGGTGCCGGGCGTGGGCGGCAAAAAGGCCGACGCCTACGGCAAAGCGTTTTTGGAACGGATCGGGGAGGAAAGCTGACATGGAAAGCAGTGCGGCGCTGCCGCACGCAGCCCGGGAACTGCTGCTGAAAGGCGGCGGCTGTGCCGTGAACTTCGAGTGTGCGCCGGAGCTTTGCGCGCCTTTGCGCGCGGAGCTGGCCCGAAGCGGGCGCAGCGTTGGCTTCGTGCGTGCGGACGAAGGCTTTTACGACAGAATGGATACGGCGGCTTACCTGCGTCTGTTCGAGCGGATGGCGGGCACACGGGGCATGGCCGACGCCGCGCTGGCCGCCATGGGGCTGGAGGATGCGCGGCGCACACCGCTGCGCCGTTTGACGCCGGCCCAGCGCAGGCGGCTTTCCATCGCGCGGGAGATCGTCCGCGCTCCCGAGGTGTTTTACATCGAAGAACCGCTGGCCGGGCAGGACGCGGAAGGATGCAGGCGTATTCTGGAATGGATGGACGGCGTGCCGTCCACAGGCCGGTGCTGCATCGCGGCCACGGCTTCCACGCGCACGGTCTATCTGCTGCCGGGCGAGCGCTACCATTTGGACGGGAACGGATTGGAAAGGCTTGAGGCCGCCGAGGAAAGCGCGGCGCAGGGCACAGCGGTGGAAAAGATCCCGGCCAAAGCCGGGGAGACATTGCTGCTGTTCAATCCCTCGGACATCGACTTTGCCGAAAGCGCGTCCGGCCGCACGGCGCTCAGCGTCCGGGGCGAAGAATACGCCTGCGCGCTCACGCTGGAGGAGCTATCTGTCCGGCTGGAACGCTACGGCTTTTTTCGCTGCCACCGCTCCTACCTTGTGAACATGCAGAAGGTACAGGAGGTGGTGCGCTGGACGCGCAACAGCTACGCGCTGCGGCTGGAGAACGGGCCGGAATCCGGTGTGCCGCTCAGCAAGGGCCGCATTGATGCCATGCGGCGGCAGTACCGGTTTTGACAAAGAAGCCGCGTATGGCGGGAGAAAATAAAAGCTGTGCCTGCCCGGGCGGCGTATGCGGCGGGGATGGTGCAGCTTATCGTTTCGATACGGATGCCCGTATCTGCTTTATGGGCCTTTGGAGGAATTTTCGCGCCGGAAATAAAAGGGCGGCGGCGGAAAACGGCAATGGTTTCTGCTCCGTTCATGCCCCGTAATGCTCCGTTCGCCGTTTGGGATGCTCCCTTCACGGCATTTTTGTAGCAAGACTGCTTTTTTTTCGGTAAAATGATATCATTCACCGAAAGGAGCGAACCGCCAATGGACATTCTATCCATGCAGAACGTATCCCTTTCCTTCGGCAGTACCCGGGCGCTGGACGGCCTGAGCTTTGCCGTGAAGGAAGGGGAGATTTTTGGTTTTCTTGGGCCTTCGGGCGCGGGAAAAACCACTACCATCAAGCTTCTCACACGTCAGCTCCGGCCCGGCGCGGGAGAGATTGCCGTATTCGGCGCGCCCATTGCCCGCCTTGACAGCACGGCTTATGAACAGATCGGCATTTTGTCCGACAACAGCGGCGTGTACGAGCGTATGAGCATCTATGAAAATATGAAGCTTTTTGCAGACCTGCGCGGCCTGCCCGCCTCCCGCATCGGGGAAGTGCTGGAAAAAGTGGGCCTGGCCGACGCGGGCAAGCGCGTGGCAAAAAAACTCTCCAAGGGTATGCGCCAGAGGCTGATCTTAGCCATGGCCGTGCTGCACCGGCCCCGGCTGCTGTTTCTGGACGAGCCCACCGCTGCGCTGGACCCCGCCACCACGGCGGCCATCCACCGCCTGCTGCGGGAAATGAACGACGGCGGCACGACGATCTTCCTCACCACGCACAACATGGAGGAGGCGGACCGTTTGTGCGCCCGCGTGGCTTTTTTGAACGAGGGGCGTATTGCCGAGACAGGCGTGCCCGCACAACTGAAGCTGAAGTATGCCAAAGACAGGGTGCGCGTATTGCTGGAGGACGGTGAGGCGCTGGAGTGTGCCAGGAATCCAGAGGCGATCGGGGCGCTGCTGGCGGACCTTTCCGGACGGGGCATTGCGTCCGTGCATTCGGAAGAGCCGGACCTTGAAGAAATATTTTTGCAGGTGACGGGGAGGAATTTGGTATGAAAAAGCATCTGCGTGTTTTGCGCACGCTGTTTGTAAAGGACATTGTGGATATGTTCAAAAATCCCAACGTCCTCCTGATGCTGGCGCTGCCGCTGATCTTTATCGTTATCTATCAGTTCGTAGATCTTGGCATGTCGCCCGCTTATCTCCTGATGCTGGGCGTGATGATGAACCTGTGCCTGACGCCGCTTTCCGTGCTGGGCATGATGATCGCCGAGGAAAAGGAAAAGAACACCATGCGCACGCTGATGCTGTGCAATGTGACGGGCGGGGAGTTTCTGGCCGCGAAAACGCTGGCGGTGCTGGCAGGCACTCTGCTGGTGGACACGGTGTTGTTTTTTCTGACGGGCTTCGGCCCGGCGCAGCTTCCGGTATTCCTGCTGGTGTGCACGGCAGGCAGCATAACGATGCTGCTGTTGGGCGGCCTGACGGGGATCGTCTGCCGGGACCAGACCTCTACGGGCACCATTGCAGGCCCGCTGGCTCTGGTATTCATGCTGCCCACCATGTTTGCCGGGATGGGCGGCGTGCTTCAGAAAGTCGCGTCCTTTGTGCCGACCACGGCTACGGCCGATTTAATGTTTCTGGGGCTTGGGCACCAATCGTGGATGGGGGCGAACGTGCTTTGGGACGTCGCTGTGCTTGCCGTGTGGACGGCGGGCAGTGCAGGGCTGTTCGCGCTGGCCTTCCGCAAAAAGGGCGTGGACAACTGAGCGGAATTTTTATCGTTCAATAAACAGCATCCGCCCGCCGGAGACCCGGCGGGCGGATGCTGTTTTCGGTTCAGCGCAGGAAGTATACAAGCTCTTCCTTGGGCGGCTGGGCGGGGGTGACGCTGGCAGCCTCCAGCCAGGGGCCGACGCCGTCATAGATGGGATGCTCCTTTGCGCCCACGGTGGCCGTCACGGTTACCCAGCTGCGGTGCTGCAGCGCGGCGGCGTTTTCCGCCGCGCAGATAAAACCGATGAAAGAGATATCCTCGGCGCAGCATGTCATGCCGAAGCGGCCGGGCACAAAGCAGCCCTTGGGCACACGGGGCGTCTGACAGACATAACCCTTGAAGCGCACGGTCTTGCCCATGTATTTGTCCAGGTTGTCCATAGCGTCCAGATACCACAGCCCGAAATCCTCGTCCGCGATGTCTATGACAGGCGCGTCGGTATCAAAGGGCAGCTCATCCAAAACGTCGTCGGGGTCCACGCTGCCGTCGGTGCGCTCAAACGCCATCTGGGCGCGGCGGTTCACCATGCGAACGGCACGGTGCAGGTACGCCTTGTCCGTGGCGTCGGTGCAGCGGTTGAAGATCACCATTTCAGGGTCCTGCAATTTGTCCACGGCAAGCTGGCGCATATTGGTCATATAGGAGGCGAAGGTGGTAGAGTCCGCCAGAAGGATGATCTGGTAGATATCCCAGTCCGTGGGCAGCGCGTCATACAGCGCCTGAAGCGGCCACATACCGTTGTATTCAATGAGCACGCGGTCCACACGGTGTTTTTTCTGGTAGTCTTTTAAAAAAGCGGTGGTCAGGCCGGCCTGCTCCTCCACCGGCAGAAAGCTGACGTTTCCGCCTGCGAACCTTTCGGGGCGGTATTCATTTTCGCCTTCCTCGCACAGCAGCACCAGCGTTTTTTCGCCGGTGTTGAAGCCCGGGTCCTCCAGCGTTTCCTGAATGAAAGCGGTTTTGCCCGCGTCCAAAAAGCCCGTGAACAGATAAACAGGGATACTCATGCTCATGCCTCCCCGCCGAACAGCGTTTTGAGCGCCGCTTCGTTGAGCTGTGCGCCGATAACGCACAGGCGGCCGGTGTAATCGGCGGCGCCCGTGCGGATGTCCTGCTCACCGGGAACATAGTCAAAATGCAGCCAGGTCCCGTCCGCCGCGGGGACGATGCCCTTGGCGCGCAGCACCGCGCCGTAGTCGCCGGAATCCAGAGCCGTCAGGCAGAATGCAACCTCAGCCTCGGTGAATTTGCGGGGCGATTCCATTCCCCAGCTTGTGAACACCTCGTCCGCGTGGTGATGCCCCTCGTGGCTGTGATGATGGTGTTCGGCGTGATTATGGCCGTGCCCGTCCCGGCATGTCCCGCAGGTGCAGTCTTCGCCGTGGTGATGCTCTTCTGCGCTGTGACAGCAGTTTCCACCGTGTGCGTGTGCTTCGTCGTGGCAATGCTCATCCCCGTGGTCGTGGCGGTGTTCATCATGCCCATGCTCATGTCGGCACGCCTCGCAGGTACAGCCATCTTCATGGTGATGATGCGTGTGGGCAGTTTCCCCGGCAAGAGCGGTCAGTTCCGCCATCAGGCTGTTTTTCTGTTCCATCGCGTCCAAAAGCTGCGCGCCGGTGAGCGCGTCCCACGGCGTGGTGACGATGGGGGCCTTTTCGTTGTGCCCGCGCAGCAGCGCAACGGCCGCGGCCAGTTTATCCTCCGGCAGGTTCTGCGTGCGGCTCAGAATGATGGCGCTGGCGTGCTCGATCTGGTTGTTGTAAAATTCACCGAAGTTTTTCATATAAATGCGGCATTTGGATGCATCCGCCACGGTGACGAAGCCCGCAAGCTCCACATCGGCATGCAGGGCCTGAACGGCGCGGATGACGTCGGACAGCTTGCCCACGCCGGACGGCTCGATGAGGATACGGTCGGGATGGTATTCGTCCAGTACCTTTTGCAGCGCCGCGCCAAAATCGCCCACCAGGCTGCAGCAGATGCAGCCGGAGTTCATCTCCGTTACTTCGATACCGGCGTCTTTCATAAAGCCGCCGTCGATGCCGATCTCACCGAATTCATTTTCAATGAGCACCAGCTTTTCGCCCTTGTAGGCCGTGGGGATGAGTTTTTTGATGAGCGTGGTCTTGCCCGCGCCCAGGAATCCGGAAAAAATTGTGATTTTTGTCATTGCTGTTACCTCCATGCAAAACGCCGCTGCATCCAGGGCAGCGGCGTGTAACGTACAAATACGGCGGAACGCGGAACGTTCAGCCCTGGCAGCCGAGCTCATCCCAGTCCTGGAAATCGGCCGGGTCCGCGATTTTGGTCGGATCAGTCACGGGCACGGCGGGCGGCGCCTCCACAGGGTTCACATTCGGCACGGGCGCGAGGGCTGCGTCGGGATCGAAAGGGCGGTAAGGCGCTTCGGGCGCATCTTCGGCGTCCGTGCCGTCCTCCTGCGGAAATTCGCCCGTTTCAACAGTGTATACTACGTCGTCCAGCGCATCGTCCTGCGGCCAAACCTTCTCGATCAGCTTAACAGCGGCCACGGCGGCGCCGGCCACGAGGCCGATGCCGACCAGTTTGGAAAGAAAGCTCATGATATCCCTCCTTGGGGTGTTGTAAAACCGTCTGCAGACGCTTTTTATACATTATAAGCATCGCGGGCAGATAAATTCATTATACACAAGAGCAGTGTAATTTGCAAGTTGAAAATTTTTAGCACTCGATATAATAGAGTGCTAAAAATTCATGTTTTGTTCATAAATTTAGCGAAAATAGTTCACGAACAGCCTTTATAATAAAAATTGTTCCGAAGGGGAACAAAAAAGAACATGTTCCGGCAAAACAACCTGTCTGCGCGCGGGCGCCGGGAAAAATAAAGTACGCACAGAGAAAAGGAGCAGATTATGTTTGACTTGATTCCGTTTGGCCGCAATGAACGCAATTTGTTCAATTATCTCGATAATGTGGAGCGCAGCTTCTGGGATGGCAGCATTTCCAATATGGCACAGTTCCGCTGCGATGTGCAGGACAAAGGCGACAGCTATCTGCTGGAGGCAGAGCTGCCGGGCTTTGAGCGCGAGGACATCGGCATTGATCTGGACGGTACAACGCTTGTTATCACGGCGCGCCACAGCAGCGAGAGCGGAGAAAAGGACAAAGACGGCAACTATCTGCGCCGGGAGCGCAAGTTTGGCTCGTTCAGCCGCAGCTTCGACGTTTCGGGCGTGGATACGGAACACATCAGCGCCGCATACAAAAACGGTGTGCTGGAGTTGACGCTGCCCAAGCAGGCGGCGCGGGTCCCGCAGGCGCGCCGCATCGAGATCGCTGGGGAATAAGCCCCCAAGTACGGCAGAAAAAGGAAGAAAAAGGCCCGTGGGCCGCCGCAGATACGGCGGCCCACGGGCCTTTTTATGAGATGGATGCAGTGCAGGGAAAGCAGTGTGCTATACGGGAAAGCGCTGCGGGCCGTTTTACCGGCCTGCAGCGCGCGCCCCGTCCGGACATTCCAGCGCCCAGATCTGCCTGTCCCGACGGAACACAAGGCAGGTGGCAGCACCCAGCAGTCCCAATAGGAAGAACAGAAGCGCGGCGCCCGAGCCCTTTCCGGCACCGAACAAAACGCACAGCAGGCTTCCGGCCGGGCGGCGGGCCATGAGCGGCTCGAATACCTTGTCCACCAGCAGGCCGCCGGCAAAGTACCCCAGCGGAATGGTGAAGAACTGCAGCGTATTGCGCGCAGCAAACACACGCCCCTGCATGGCAATGGGGATGTGGGTGCGCATCAGCACGTCCAGGTTGGCATTCATCAACGGGATGGCGGCCCAGCCCAATACCGCGCCCAGACACCAGACGGGGACGCTGCGGCCGAAGGCAAGAAAAAAGTTTTCCGTACTCATGGCCAGCAGCAGGGTATTGCAAACCGCCCGCACACGGCTTTTGGGCGGCGGCAGCGCCGAGGCGGCGGCACTGCCCAAAAGCAGCGCGGCTCCCGTAGCGGTGTTGACGGCACCCAGAGCAGCCTCGCCGCCGCCTTGGCGGGAAAGCAGCATGGCGGGGAATGCCGCGTTGTAGACCGACGCGGTGAAATTGATGGCGGCGAGGAACAAAATCAGGTGAAGGATGCCCCGCTGTCCCTTTAAGAAGCGCAGCCCCTGCCGGGCACAACGAAGCACGCTCTCTGCACGGGCAGCGCCGGAGGGGGCTGCGGGCAGCTTCACCAGAAACAGCAGCGACAGAAACGCGGCAAAAAAGGTGAACAGATCGAACAAAATGACGGCATGGATGCCGGCCAGCGCCAACAGTGCCGTGGCAAACATCGGCGTCAGCATGTTGATCAGAGAGTTGGCGAGCGAACGAAGGCCGCTGGCTTTCTGGTAATGTCTTTCGGGCGTCAGCAGACTGATGGCTACATCCGCGGCGGGCTGCTGCACGGTGTTCATCAGTCCGTTCAATGCGTTGAGACAGTACAGGTGCCAGATCTCCAGCCGTCCGGCCTGAAGCAGTACCAGCACAGCGACCGTGCACAGTGCAGCAAAGCTGTCACTGGCCAGCATAACGGCCTTTTTGTTCCAACGGTCGCTCAGAGCGCCTGCGAAAATGCTCATCACAACATAGGGCGCATAGGAACATACGGACAAAAGCGCTGTGGTGAGTGCAGAGCCCTGCGCCTGGTAAGACCAGACGATGAGGGCGAAATTCGTCATTGCGCTGCCCAGTGCGGAAAAGGACTGGGTCAGCCATAAGATCAAAAAGCCGCGCAGCTCTCTGATCAGTACTTTGAAAGATCTCATATCGACTTTGCTCCTTTTTGTTTGAAATACTTCAATCCAAAAATGCAAAGTCTGCCGGGTGTGGACCGCTATGCGAACCGCACACCGCCGGGACGAATGCGGGGAAGATGCTCCATGCAGGCTCGTCCTGTCAGACCTTGCATGGAGCGGACGCGATGCAGAGCTTCACCGTGCGTATCCTCCTTTTCTTCACGGAAGGAGCCGTCACAGCCAGGTGACAAGTTCTTCCAGGGATTTGCGTTTTTTGGTGCGCAGCGCATCGTCCGCGCGGGCATAGCCGATGGCGATGATAAGACGCACACGGGCGTTTGTGTTCAGCAGCGCCTGCAGCGTTTTCTCGTCGAACCAGCCCAGGATGCAGGTGGAAAGCCCCAATTCGTGGGCGCGGTAGACGAGCTGGGACACAGCTAGGCCGATGTCCGCGGCGCGGTAGTCCTGGTCTTTCAGCTTTGCGCCCACGGCGGCACTGCGGTTGTAGGGCTGCTCCGCCACGACGATGAACGCGGGACAGTCGCCGGCAAATTTGTTCATACCCAGACTTTGGGTGGCGGCGCCCACAGCACGGGCCGTGCCGTCTACGGCCACATAAAAATGGTATGGCTGGCTGTTGCAGGCGCTGGGCGCAAGGCGCGCGGCTTCCAGCACCTGCGTCAGCACGGCGCGGTCCGGTGTGCGCACAGGGTCAAACGCGCGGCAGCTCTGGCGCGTTTCGGTCATTTTTTTATAGTCCATTCAAAATCCCCCCTGTTTCAGGCTGCAAAAAGCCCCGCGCACAGTACAGGCGGGGCGGTAAGGCGCCGATGGTGCCGCGCGCCCTCCCGTCATGGATGCTCGGCCGTGGCCACCAGATATTTGTAGATCTGCGGCTTGAATTTCTCATACAGGCCAAGGCTTTCGTACAGGCCTTTATAATAGGTGAACAGCTTGGCCTTGGTTTTCACCACGCCTACAAGGTCGATCTGTGTATGAGTGATGCTTTTTTCGTTTTTGACGTAATAATACACCGGGGTATCCACCGCGCAGAAGCGGTGGGCATAGCGGATGTATTCCAAATTGAACAGGAAATCCTCGCTCCAGTTCAGTTCCTCCCGGCACAGCACGCCGTTGTCCCGGATGAGCGCCGTGCGGTACAGCTTATTCCACAGCACGCCGTAGTAGAAGCTGGCCGGTTCGTCCATCAGCTCCCGCGCAAATTCGCGCTGGTCCATCACGTCGCGGCGTTTTAAGAAGCCGTGGCGGGTGGTTTTGCCGCCGTCTACGCGGTAGTAATGCGCGATCACCATGTCCGCACCCGCGTGTTCGGCCCGCTCAATGAGCGTGGCCGTGGCGCCCGGAGCAAGGTAATCGTCGCTGTCCACAAACTGGATGTATTTGCCCTGTGCGGCCGCGATGCCCGTGTTGCGCGCGGCGGAAACGCCCGCGTTTTCCTTGTCGATGACATGGACACGGGGGTCGATGCGTTCGTACATGTGGCAGATGGGGCTGGAAGCGTCCTTGCTGCCGTCGTTGACGAGGAATACCTCGATGTTTCGGTAGGTCTGTTTGCGGACGCTCTCGATGCAGCGCGCAAGGTCCGGCGCCGCGTTGTACACGGGGATGACGATGGATACGAGCGGTTGTTCCAAGGGTGCCTCCTTTGCTGTTTCGGTGTGGATGTGCGGAAAAGAAAACGTTATTTACATCATGGGCTTGTCCAGCGCGGCGGCGCCCGTCCACAGCTTGTGGTAAACGCCGTGCTTTGCCATCAGCTCTTCGTGGGTGCCCTCTTCCTCGATGCCGTTCTCGCCCAGCACAAGAATGCGGTCCGCGTGCTGGATGGTCGTCAGGCGGTGGGCGATGGTGAGGGTGGTGCGCCCCTGGGCCAGCCGCGCCAGGCTCTGGCCCACCAGGTGTTCGCTTTCATTGTCCAGCGCGCTGGTGGCCTCGTCCAGAATGAGGATGGGCGGGTTTTTCAAAAATACGCGGGCAATGGAGATGCGCTGCTTCTGCCCGCCGGAAAGCTTGACGCCGCGCTCGCCCACATAGGTGTCGTAGCCGCTGTGCAGCGCCGAGATGAACTCGTGCGCGCCGGCCAGCTTTGCGGCCTGCTCCACCTCGGCGCGGGTGGCGTCCGGACGCCCGTAGAGGATGTTTTCGTACACGGTTCCGCTGAACAGATAAACGTCCTGCTGCACGATGCCGATGGCCCTGCGCAGGGATTCCAGCGTTACGGTTTTCACATCGCGGCCGTCGATGCACACATGGCCGGACGTTGCGTCGTAAAAACGGGGAATGAGGTTGCACAGCGTCGTCTTGCCGCCGCCGGACGGCCCTACGAGAGCCAGCTTTTCACCGGGGCGCACATCCAGGCTTAAATCGTGCAGTACTTTATTGTGGTCGTCCGGATATTCAAAGCTCACATGCTCGAAGGTGATGCGTCCCTGCACATTTTCCAGGGGCTTTGCGTTCTCGTCGTCGAAGATGTCTACATCCGCGTCCATGATCTCGCAGAAGCGCTCGATGCCTGTCATGCCGCGCTGGAACTGCTCGGCGAATTCGATGATGCGCCGGATGGTGGACAGCAGCGTGGTGACGTACAGCATGTAGGCCACAAGGTCGCCCGGCTCGATCTTGCCGTAGAGCATAAACAGGCCGCCCGCCACGATCACAACAAGGTACATCAGCCCGTCGAACAGGCGTGTGGTGGTGTTGAAGGCGGCCATCCAGCGGTAGGTCTCCTTTTTGATGTCCAGGAAGCGTCCGTTGTCCTGCTCGAATTTTTCGCGCTCAAGGTCCTCGCCGCCGAAGGCCTTCACCACGCGCTCACCCAGCAGGCTGTCCTCGATGCGGGCGTTCAGTTCGCCGATGTGGCGGCGCTGCTTGAGGAATGTGGCGCGCACCATATGGTTAAAGCGCGTGCAGCAGACGACCATAACGGGCACCACCGCAAACACAATGAGCGTGAGCCATACGTTCATGCCCGCGAGGATGATGAATGAGATAACGCCCTTCAGCCCGGCGATGAAAAATTCTTCCGGACAGTGGTGGGCGAATTCCGTTACATCAAACAGGTCGTTGGTGATGCGCCCCATGATCTGGCCCACCTTGGTATTGGCAAAGTAGCTGTCGGACAGCTTTTGCAGGTGGTCAAAGGCGTCTCGGCGCATATCCGTTTCAATGCGCGCGCCCATCACATGGCCCGTGTTGGCCATAAAGTAGTTGGCTGCGCCGTCAATGAGCCGAAGCACCAGATAAAGTGCGCCAACGCGGAGGATATAGCTCACCGTCAGGCTGGAAAGGTCGTTTACGCCCATATTGGTGATGGAACGCATGATGAGCGGCAGAACCAGCTCGCACACCGAGGTGAGCGCCGCACAGAACAGATCGAAGCAGAGGATGCCCTTATAGCGGGCCATGTAGGGCCAGAAGCGGCGCAGCAGCGCCGGCGTGGCCATAGAATTTTGCTGTTTTTCCATGATTCTCCTTGTGTTTTCTCCTTTGAATGCCGCGCTCAGCGGCCGAATTCCGTCAGCAGACGCTGGCGTTCGTCCCAGAGCTTTTGGGAAAGGTCCACATAATAGCGGTGGGGATTTTCAAAGCGGGTCACCTCATCCCACAGAGTCGCCACCTGAGCGGCGCAGAAATCCCGGATATCCCGCAGCGGCGGGTTTTCGTACACGCGCTTTCCGTTCACATAAATGGGACGGTTCAGCCGTTCGGCGCGCACGTTGGTAAAGGTACGCTTTTTCCAGGTCTCCACCGGGTCGAACAAGGTGATGCCGTCCGTCACATCCACGGTCTCGTCCGCCATGGTGATGTAATCGGCCATGGCCTTTCCGGTGTCGTTGTCGTAGATGCGGTACAGGTTTTTCAGGTGCGGGATGGTGGTCTTTTCCGCTGTTTCGCTGATTTTGATCTTCGGAAGATACCGGCCGCCGTCCTTCACAGCGGCCAGCTTGTACACGCCGCCGAACACAGGGTCGCTCTTGCTGGTGATCATATTTTCACCGATGCCGAAGTTCGTCACCTGCGCGCCCTGCAGGATCAGGTCCCGCACCAGATATTCGTCCAGAGAGTTGGACGCGCACACGCCGCAGTCCGGATAGCCCGCCGCATCCAGCATTTTGCGCGCCTTTTTGGAAAGGTACGCAATGTCGCCGGAATCGATGCGTACGCCTTTGGGACGGATGCCCAGAGGCTTGAGTACTTCGTCGAACACGCGGATGGCATTGGGCACACCGCTCTTCACCACGCTGTAAGTATCCACCAGCAGCGTGCAGTTGTCGGGGTAAAGCTCGGCGTACCGTTTGAAGGCCTCGTATTCGCTGGGGAACATCTGCACCCAGCTATGGGCCATGGTACCCAGCGCGGGAATGCCGAACTGCCTGTCCGCCATGACGCAGGCGGTGCCTACCACGCCGCCGATGTACGCTGCGCGCGCGCCCAGCACGGCGGCGTCGTACCCCTGTGCCCGCCGGGAGCCGAACTCCATCACCGGGCGGCCCTGCGCCGCACGGACAATGCGGTTCGTCTTGGTGGCGATCAGGCTTTGATGGTTGAAGGTGACCAGAAGCAGCGTCTCGATGAGTTGGGCCTCGATGGCCGGGCCCTCCACGATGACGATGGGCTCGTGGGGGAAAATGGGCGTGCCCTCGGCCACAGCCCAGATATTGCAGTGGAATTCAAAGCGGCGCAGATAGTCGAGGAACTGCTCGGAGAAGCAGCCCTTGCCCCGCAGGTATTCGATGTCCTCTTCGCTGAAGTGAAGGTTATCCACTACCTCACAGAACTGCTCCAGGCCCGCGGCAATGGCAAAGCCGCCGCCGTCGGGTATCTTGCGGAAGAACATGTCGAACACGCCCACCTTGTCGGTGTAGCCTTCTTCGAAATAGCCGGCCGCCATGGTCAGCTCGTAGAAATCCATCAGAAGCGTCAGGTTGCGTGCGTCGTTGATATTTGTCATCACAGATTCCGGCTTTCTTTATTGTATTTGCTGCATTTATTTCAAAAACAAAAAGGGGCGTCAGTCCTCGCCCGGCGGGCCGAAGGTGAAATCGTCTTCGAGGAAGCCGAGGTCAAGCTCGTCCGGCCCGGAGCTGGGGGGACGGGAGGAGGAAGGCTTTCCCGCAGGAGACGGAACGCCGCGCCCGGCTGAGGGAGGCCGGCCGGGCCGCGGAGCGCGGGGCGCATTGCCCGGGCCGCCCGCGCGGCGGACGCGCTGCCGCTTCTGCCGGTTGTACATCCAGAACGTCAGCAGGCCGTATCCCACAAGAAAGATGGCCGTCAGGATACATACCACACGGAAATAAAGCCCGCCGAAGAATGCCTGCACGCGTGACACCGCATACAAAAAACCGTTCCGGGCCACGTCCTGCCCTGCAATGAGATCCACGGTGCCGACCAGCGCGCCGTTCAGCGTCAGCGTCACGGTGCCGACCTTGTCTCCCATGGCAATGGGCGCGTCCACGCTTTCGGGCACATCGAAGGTTTTTTCCAGCAACTCGTCGCTGTCGTTGGGAAGCACGGTCTTAAGGTCGCCCGCGGGGTAGAGCATCAGCGTGTCCGCTTCAGAGGAATAATTCACCTTGACCTCCGTCACGGGCGAACCGGTGTCGATGGAAGGCTTGATGGAGTAATTGGCGAACAGCCAGTCGTAGATGGTGGCGGTGTCATGAAACGAATAAGCATAGCCGTCCTCGGCCGCGTCCCACGGCGCGCCCAGCACCACGCCGATGTATGTCTCGCCTTTGTCGTTGACGGCGGCGGAGACAAAGTTGCGGCCTGCGGCCTGCGTGGACCCCGTTTTGATACCCTTGATGTAGGAACGGTATACAGCAGAGGAGGGCTTGATCATAGCGTCCGAACTGAGAATGGTGTACGGCTCGCTGTGGCTTTCCGCAGCGGGCATCTGGTAGGTCGCCGTACCCACGACGGTGCGGAAAATCTCGTGCTTCCAGCATTCCTGGGCGATAAGCGCAAGATCATGAGCGGAGGAGTAGTTGCCCGCGTCCATCTCCACAAGCCCGTTGGTGCTGGTGAAATTGGTGTTGGTGCAGCCCAGCGCGGCCGCGCGGGCGTTCATCAGCGCGTAAAAGTTGTTCAGGTTGCCGTTGCCCAGGTAATACCCCACGGCCTCGGCGGCCTCGTTGGCGCTTGGCAGCATCATCGCGTACAGCATGCTCAGCGCGCTCACGGTCTCACCCGGCCAAATGTCGGCCGTGGATGAATCCGGGTTGGTGATGGGAGGGACATACAGGCTTCGTTCGGCGGTGATTTTGGTGTTTTCCAGGTCGCTCACATTTTCCATCAGCAGCAGCGCGGTCATCAATTTGGTCAGGCTGGCCACGCTTCGCTGCTCGTCCGCGTTTTGTTCAAATACCACGATGCCCGTGTCCAGGTTGACGAAATAAGCCGACTGCGCCGTGATGGACGTACCTTCGGGCAGCTCGTACCCGGCGGCAAAGGCGCGCGGCGAAAGAAAAATAACGATAAGAAACAGGGCTGCAAGCCCGGCAGCGCATTTTTTCATATGGAAATTCCTCGCAGAAAATGTTAAGATAAAAGAAACACCTGCATAGTATGACCCGGCAGGCGTGAAAAAAGGCTGTTCATACTTTAGATTATAGCAGATTGGCACAAAAATGAAAAGGATTTTTGCCGCCGCGCGCGTTCTGCGCGCGGCGCGAAATACAAACGGGAGGGTAAAACTATGGAGATCAAACGCAACGGGGCAAACGGCCGCCGCGCGCAGAGCGTGTCGCATAACGGCATCCTGTACACCAGCGGTATCACCACCACAGACCTGGACGCCGATATCACGGGCCAGACGCAGGACGTCATCCACATCATCGACAACATTCTGGCGCGCAACGGCATTGACAAAACGCGGGTGCTCACAGCTGCCATCACGCTGGCGGACATGGCCGATTACGGCGCGTTCAACGCCGTGTGGGACGCCTGGGTCGTGGACGGCTATGAACCGGCGCGCAGCGTCACGGGCGGCCAGCTGGCCGTGCCGGAATACAAAATTAAAATTTCGGTGACGGCGGCGCTTTGAGCCCGCCGGAAGGGGGCGTACCGCATGAGCAAATACGTCATGGCCCTCGACCAGGGCACGACGTCCAGCCGCGCCATTATTTTTGACGAGCACCAGAACATCGTCAACATGGCACAGAAGGAATTTACACAGCATTATCCCAAAGCGGGCTGGGTGGAGCACGACCCGCTGGAGATCTATGCCTCCCAGTACGGCGTGCTGGTGGAGGTGCTGGCCCGCAGCGGCATGGAGGCGGGCGAGATCTCGGCCATCGGCATCACCAACCAGCGCGAGACGACCATCGTCTGGGACAAAAACACCGGCCGTCCGGTGTACAATGCCATCGTGTGGCAGTGCCGCCGCACGTCCGATTTCTGCACGAATCTTGTGGAGCGGGGCTATGCGGACGAGATCAGGGCCAAAACAGGCCTGCTCATCGACGCATATTTCAGCGCGACAAAAATCAAGTGGATCCTGGACAATGTGGAGGGCGCACGTGAGCGGGCCGAGCGGGGCGAACTTTTATTCGGCACCGTGGACACCTGGCTCATCTGGAAGCTGACGGGCGGCGCGGCCCATGTGACGGACGTCACCAACGCCTCGCGCACGATGCTGTTCAACATCCATACGCTGGAATGGGACAAGGATATCTGTGCGCTGCTCGACATTCCCATGTGCATGCTGCCCAAAGTTTGCGATTCCAGCATGGTGTACGGTGCGGCGCGCATCGGCGGGGCCGAAATACCCATCGCGGGCGCGGCGGGCGACCAGCAGGCCGCCCTGTTCGGCCAGACATGCTTTGCGCGGGGCGATGTGAAAAATACATACGGCACGGGCTGCTTTATGCTGATGAACACAGGGGACACACCTGTGGAGAGCAAAAACGGCCTGCTCACCACCGTGGCCGTCGGCCTGAACGGGAAGGCGACCTATGCGCTGGAGGGCAGTGTGTTCGTGGGCGGGGCGGTCATCCAATGGCTGCGGGACGAGCTGAAGCTCATCAACGAGAGCGCCGACAGCGAGTATTTCGCAAATAAAGTGAAAGACAGCGCGGGCGTGTATGTGGTGCCCGCGTTCACCGGGCTGGGCGCGCCGTACTGGGATATGTACGCCCGGGGCGCCATCCTGGGGCTGACGCGGGGCGCCGGGCGCAACCATATCATCCGCGCGGCGCTGGAGGGCATCGCCTACCAGACGCTGGATGTGCTGAAAGCCATGCAGGCGGACAGCGGCGTGCAGTTCAAAGAACTGAAGGTGGACGGCGGCGCTTCGGCAAATAACCTGCTGATGCAGTTCCAGGCCGACATTGCGGGCGTGACGGTACGCCGTCCGATGATCCGCGAGACCACGGCTCTGGGCGCGGCATATCTGGCGGGCCTGGCCACAGGCGTCTGGCGCGACCTGAACGACATCAAGGGCCAGTGGACGCTGGACAAGCTGTACGAGCCGCAGATGGAAGCGGCCCGTGCGCGGGAGCTGGTGGACGGCTGGCACAAGGCCGTGGAGCGCGCCCGGGGCTGGGCGTAACGCGGCCGGGAAGGCGCGCTGCCGTTACAATAAAATCAATGCGGACAAAAGCAGCCGCGGCGGGGAGACTCGCCGCGGCTGTTTTTGTTGTACGAAATTTTATTTCCAAGGCCTCTTCCCGGCAAAAAAACAGCCCGGACCCGTTTCAGGGCGCGCAAAGAAAGAACCGTGCGCTGCGCTGAGTATCAAAACGCGGCTGTTCTGCATGTACTGTACTATCACGGCTGAACAGACGGTATGCGGCGCCGGGTGTCCGGCGCGCCGTTACAGCCGGCATGCCGCGGCGGGGCGCGCCGACGCGGCGGGAGAGGGGGAGTGCGCCATGGAGATTTTGCGCGTAGAGGACGTCGGCCACAAATACCAGGCTGAAAACGGGGAAGTCACAGCCTTCGAGCACATCAGCTTCACTGTACAGAAGGGGGAGTTTATGAGCATCGTGGGGCCGTCCGGCTGCGGAAAAAGCACGCTGCTTTCCATCATTGCCGGGCTGCTGCCGCCCACTTCCGGGCGGGTCTATGTGGACGGAGAGGTAGTCACAGGCATTTCAAGGCACATCGGCTATATGCTGCAGCGCGACAATTTGCTGGAGTGGCGCACTATTTTAAGCAATGTGCTGTTCGGGCTGGAGATCCGAGGCGCCAAAACGCCGCAGAACGTGGCCCGCGCCCGGGAGCTGCTCAAAACCTACGGCCTGTATGAATTCCGCCACAAATACCCGCGCCAGCTTTCCGGCGGCATGCGCCAGCGCGTGGCGCTCATCCGCACACTGGCCACAGGGCCGGATATCCTGCTGCTGGACGAGGCGTTTTCGGCGCTGGATTATCAGACGCGCCTGAACGTCACCGACGATGTATACCGCATTTTGAAGCGGGAGCAGGTTACCACGCTGATGGTCACGCATGATATCCCGGAGAGCATCAGCATGGGGGATAAGATACTCGTCCTTTCCGCGCGGCCCGCGCAGGTAAAGGAGATCCTGTCCGTGGACTTCGGGCCGGGGCGCTCGCCGCTCTCGTGCCGGGCCAACCGGCAGTTCGGCCCTTACTTCGACCATATATGGAAAGAGCTGAGTACCGATGAAAAAAGCTAGACCGACGAACCCGCCCGCCGTCTCGCGCGAGCGCACGCTGTATCTGCGCCGCAAAAGGCGGCGCACCCATCTGGTGCACGCGTGCCAGATCGGCTTTCTTGTGTTCTTTTTTGCCCAATGGGAGATATCCGCCCGGCTGGGGTGGATCGACAGCTTTATCCTCAGCCAGCCATCGCGCATCCTGGAAACGCTGCGCAACATGTCCCAGAACCATTTGATGATGCATGTGGGCGTGACGCTGTATGAAACGCTGACGGGCTTTGTGCTGGGCGTGCTGCTGGGCGTGGCCATCGCCGTCGTGCTGTGGTGGTCCGGCTTTGTGTCCCGCGTGGCGGAGCCTTATCTGGTAGTGCTCAACAGCCTGCCCAAGATCGCGCTGGGGCCTGTTATCATCATCGTCGTGGGCGCGGGCACCGAGGCCATCATTTTCATGGCGCTGGCCATTTCCCTCATCGTCACGGTGCTGGAGATGCTGGCGGGCTTCCGTGCCACCAACCCGGAAAGCATTAAAATGGCGCGCACCTTCGGCGCCACAAAGCGCCAGGTATTCACCAAGATCGTATTTCCGTCCAATATCAACACATTGTTTAATTCATTGAAAATCAACATCGGGTTATCACTGGTGGGCGTTATTGCGGGCGAGTTCCTCGTCAGCAAGGCCGGACTGGGGTATCTGATCGTATACGGCGGGCAGGTGTTTCAACTGGACCTCGTGATGTCCAGCGTGCTCATTTTGTCCGTGATGGCGGCGCTGATGTACCAGAGCGTGGTGCTGCTGCAAAAATTCGTGAGCCGTTGGTTCGGGGGCTGACGGCGGGCGGAACAGGGGGAATAAGCGCGGCGAAAAGCGCCGGGCTTACCAATAAAGAAAGGGTGGTAATAAATGAAAAAAGGTTTGGCGCTTCTCCTGTGTGTGTGTCTGGCGCTGACGGCTCTGGCGGGCTGCAGCGGCAAGACAAAAGAAATGCAAAAGGTGACGGTGTGCGAGGTGACGCATTCCATTTTCTATGCGCCGCAGTATGTGGCGCTGGCAAAGGGCTTCTTCGCGGACGAGGGGCTGGACGTGGAGCTTTCCAACGGCGGCGGCGCGGACAAAGTGATGAGCGCGGTGCTTTCCGGCAACGTGGACATCGGCTTTGCGGGGCCGGAGGCCAGCATCTATGTATACAACGAGGGTAAAGAGGACTACACCGAGGTGTTTGCGCAGGTAACGAAATGCGACGGCAGCTTTTTGGTGGGGCGCGAAAAGGACGCCAGCTTTACCTGGGATAAGCTGGCGGGCAAGCACATCCTGCCGGGCCGCAAGGGCGGCGTGCCGTATATGGCGTTTGAGTATGCCATCCGCAAAAACGGCATGGACCCGGCGTCCGACCTGCTGCTGGACAACAGCATCCAGTTCGACAACATGACGGGTGCGTTTTTGGGCGGCACAGGCGACTATGTGACGATGTTCGAGCCGACGGCGTCCTCCGTGGAAGCCGAGGGCAAGGGCTACATCGTGGCGGCTGTGGGCGAGGAAGCAGGAGAGATGCCCTACACCGCGTATTTTGCCAAAAAGAGCTTTATCGAAAAAAACGCGGATATGATCCAGCGCTTTACCAATGCTGTGTACAAGGGCCAGAAATGGGTGGCGGAGCATTCCGCCGCCGAAATCGCGGAAGTGGTCAAAGACAGCTTCCCGGACACCGATATTGCCCTGCTGACCAGCGCTGTCCAGCGCTACAAGGACATCGGCGCGTACAGCACGGACCCGGTGCTCACGCAGGAGAGCTTCGATTTGCTGCAAACGGTGATGACAGCCGCAGGCGAGCTGGAGAAAACAGCGCCGCACGACGTGATCGTAAACAATACCTTTGCGGAAAAGGCGATGCAGTAAAGCGATACGACACAATAAAAAAGCGTCCCGCCAATCAGGCGGGGCGCTTTTTGCTGCGGCGGGTTGAGAAGATCAGGCTTTGCTTGCGGCGTTCGCGGCGGCAAGGCAGGCCCCGCACAGCCAGCGCCTGCCGCCCAGGGAAACAAGGTCCTGTGCGCCGCCGCACGCACAGCACTGCGGGCGCGGATGGTTTTGGGCGCGCAGCAGCAGAGCATCCTGCGCGGGCAAGGCTTCCGCCTCCAGCACTTCGTCCGACGTCCAGCCCAGCAAACTGAACGCTTCCCGGGGCAGCACCACGCGATGCAAAGAATCCACGCGGCGGTCTTTTCAAAGGTTCATGATAAAACACCATCCGATAATTTGATTAAATTTATCCTGACAAAAACAGCCGGCCGTGAACAGTGAGGATTATAATATACTATTGGAAAATAGACTATGGAAAAAGCAACTATTCGACGTGTGGATTTTGACTTATCATAAAAAATAAGAACAGAGCATGTCGGATTATGGATAGGAAAACAAAGAGCTGCAATTCAATGTTCAAGTCGCTTTTAGACCGGGAAGGGAAAACAAGATACTGGCTTGTAAAACAGATGGGAACGGACTATGCGACCGTGAACAAAATCTGCGACAACGCCAGCAAATCTGTGCGTATCGACACGCTGGAGCGTCTGATGAAAGCGCTGGACTGCGAAGTGCAGGACCTGTTTACCGAAGAATGAACATCAGCCGCTCGGGCGGCAAAACGCCTGTGCTTTCGCGCAAAACAAAAAAGGGCCGCACGGTTAACGCCGTGCGGCCCTTTGTATGCCGGTAAAATCAGTCGCTCACGTAGGGCAGCAGCGCAACATGGCGCGCACGCTTGATGGCGACGGTCAGCTCACGCTGATGGAAAGCGCAGGTACCGGTAACGCGGCGGGGAATGATCTTCGCGCGCTCGGAAATGTACTTGCGCAGGCGGGGGATGTCTTTATAGTCAATGTGGTCGATACGATCCACGCAGAAGCTGCAAACCTTCTTGCGGCGTCCACGGGGGCGGCCACCACGGCTATCCTGACGGTCTCTGTCGAAAGGCATGGTGTTTTCCTCCTTGTCTCAAAGTAGCGGAAGGGGCGCGCCGGGCACGTCCGCCTCCTTAAAACGGTAGATCTTCGTTGTCGTCGATCACGGCGAAATCGTCGGCGCTGCCGGCCGAATAGCTGACGGGCTCTGCGGGCGCGGGACGCGCGGCGGGAGCCTGCATGGGCGCGGGCGCGCCGTAGCCGCCCTGGCCGCCGGTGCTGCCGCTCTTTTCGCCGGTAAAGTGGACGTTGTTCGCAACGACCTCAAACGCATAGCGCTTGTTGCCGGTTTTGTCCTCATACGTGCGCGTCTGGATGGAACCGTCCACGGCGATGAGGTTGCCTTTGTGGAAATACTTGCAAACAAATTCCGCAGTCTGGCGCCAGACCACGATGTCGATAAAGTCTGCTTTGCGCTCTTCACCGGCACGCACAAAGCTGCGGTCCACCGCGATACGGAACGTGCATGTCGCAACGCCGTTCGGGGTGTGGCGCAGTTCGGGGTCCGCTACAAGGCGGCCCATCAAAGCTACAACATTCAGCATTATTTTGCCTCCGTTTCAGCTTTCGCGGGAACGGCTTCTTCTTTCGCCACGATCATGGAACGCAGCACGCCGTCGGTGATCTTGTAGACACGGTCGAGCTCGGCGGGGAAGTCGGCTTCACTCGTGAAGTTGATCAGAGTGTAAACGCCTTCGTTCTCCTTGTTGATCGGGTATGCAAGGCGACGCTTGCCCCAATCCTCGACAGAATCGATCGTACCATTCGCTTCGATGAGGGATTTGAACTTGCCGACCAGCGCGGCCGTGGCTTCCTCGTCGAGAGTAGCGGTGGTAACCAGCATTGTTTCATACTTTGCCATTTCTGTGCACCTCCTTTTGGACGTAAGGCCCCCGAAGGGGCAAGGATTACCTGCCTGTTCACGGCAAGCAACTAATTATACAATAAAAACACCGTGCCCGTCAAGCATATTGTGGACAGGCACGGCATTTTTTATGACTTGGTTTGTAAAGAACAGCCGCGGGCTGTTTTCGGCTCTGCGGCCGTTCCGGAGCCGTAACCGCTGAAATGCGTTTTGCGGCGCGGAACAATAAGAACTTTTGTCTTTGTGCCTTCAGCGCCCTACAGCGTTTTGGAAAGTTCTTTCAGGTAAGCGCGGAACGCCGGGCCGATCTCCGGATGCTTCAGCGCGGTCTCCACCTGGGCCTCCATCACGCCCAGCTTGTTGCCCATGTCGTAGCGTTTCCCGGTGAAATCAACGCCCGTCATGCCGCCGGTGCGCGCCAGCACGGCCATGGCGTCCGTAAGTTGGATCTCGCCGCCCGCGCCGGGCTGCGTCTTCTCGAGGATGCCGTAAATCTCCGGTGTAAGCAGGCAGCGTCCCAGGATGGAGAACAGGCTGAATTCCTGTCCGGGCGCAGGTTTCTCGATCATGTCGGTGATGTTGTACAGGTTGCCCGAAAGATGGTCCAACTTCATGGAGGAATATTTCACGATATCGGCGGGAGAGACCTCCTTGATGCCCACGCAGGCCTTTCGGTACTGCGCGTAAGCGCGGCAGAGCTGCGCGGCCACAGGGTCCTCGCCCATGATGACGTCGTCGCCGTACAGAACGACAAAGGGTTCATCCTGCGTGAAGGGGCGCGCTTTCAGAATGGCGTGGCCCAGCCCCTTTGTCTCTTTTTGGCGCAGAAAAAAGATGTCCGCCAGGCCCGCGATGGAGCGCACGTCCTCCAGCATCTTTTCCTTGCCGGGTTTCGCAAGGCCGGCCTCCAGCTCGGGGGCGCGGTCGAAATGGTCTTCCATGATGCCCTTGCCGCGGCCGGTGATGATGAGGATCTCCTCGATGCCGGCGGCGACGGCCTCCTCCACGATGTACTGGATGGCAGGCTTGTCCACAATGGGGAGCATCTCCTTGGGCATGGCCTTTGTGGCGGGCAGCACGCGGGTGCCCAGGCCTGCCGCGGGGATGACGGCTTTACGGATCTTCTGCATGGGAAACATTCTCCTTTGGTATTTTCTTTTTTACAGCCCTACAGGGCGGGGAAAACATGAGCCGAGACTTCCTCCTCCACAAAATGAACGGCGGATTCATTCCAGTATTTTTGATACACCCGGCTGCCGTTGCCATCCAGATTCAGCTGGTAAAGGCGGAAAGTGACCAAGAGATCCTTAGGCTGCCATTGCTCTTCATAAGAATACTGGTACTTCATCCCGATTTGCCGCATCACGCCGCCGCTTCGGGGATTGTTGACATCGTGCGTGGCCGTGATATAGGGCAGCCCGTCCCGCTTTACTTGTGCGGTGACGGCCCTTCCGGCCTCGGTGGCGATTCCCTGATGCCAGAATTCCGCGCGCAGGCCATAGCCGAAATCGTGGGGCTCGGCCATATCTACCTTGACATATCCGATGGGTCGGTTGCCGCGCTTCAGGCAGATGGCGTAGGCATAGGCCTGTGGCTCCGCGTAAAGGGATGCGTAGCGGTCTTCAAAGAATTTTCGGGCCTCATCCATGCTTTGCAGGGGAAACCAGGGCAGAAACCGGTTCACATCCGGATCGCGGTATATTTGATACAGGGCCTCCAGGTCATTCTCCGTGAATTTGCGCAGGATCAGGCGTTCGGTCTCCAATGTGGGAGTATTGCTCAATTTGTTCCTCCCTTTTGCCCGAAGGGGATTTTAGTAAAGATAAAAGGCGGACATCAGGCGATCCGGCCCGATCCATGCGGAAAACGCAAAGCTGCACACCAGCAGCAGCACGCCCACCAGGACCACGGCCACACGGGACGGCCCGCCGCGGCGTTCCAGCTCGGTGCGGTAGCGGTCGTCGTCGGTGCTGTCGTCCTTCATGGCGCGCATCCGCCTGGCCGCGCTCTGGCGGAACAGGTAAAAACCGAACAGGCACGAGGCGATGCGAACGCCCCAGTTCAGAAGCCCGCACACTGTGATGAGCGTGGAGAGCGCCGAGGCGGAGAGAGGCAAAGCCGTGGCGATGCCCAGCGCAGCCATGAGCGAAAGGAGGGACGGGATGCTTACGATAAGGGACACCGCCAGCGCCAGCGCGCCCCAGCCCCACATTTTGCGGTAGAAGAAATAAAACTCCGGGATGAACAGCGCGCTCCAGCAAAAGCTGGTCTTGCGCCCGCTTTCATCCATGCGCTGGAACTGATACAGATAATACGGCGCGGAATTGCCGATGTACTTCATCCAGTCCTGCGTGGAGATGCCGTCGTATTCCTTGGCCAAATGGAGCTGCGTCATCACGTCGCCGGTGGCGTATTGCGCGCCCGGCCCGCCGAAGCCGCCGGGCATGCCCGTGCCGCTCATACCCGGCTCGGCATACTGTGGGCTGCTCTGCGCGGCCTGGGGCGGTACGCCCCCGCGCATGGGCTGGCCGCACCGTTCGCAGAACAGCGTGTCGGGCGGGTTCTGTGCATGGCACACAGGGCAGATCGGCCCGTTGGCATTTACGTCGGGCTTGGCCTCCGGCGGCACGTACTCAAAGCCCTTGCCGTGCTTGGCGCTGAACACGCACCGGCCCTCCGCGGCATAGCATTCCCGGTGATAGGGCGCACCGCATTCCGGGCAGATGACGATGTCGTCTCCCTCTTTCAATACTTTATGGCAGGATGCGCATTTGCAGCCTTTGTAATCCATCATGCAGGGGTTCCTCCAAATTTTCCTATATATCCCTATCTTACTCCAAACAGGCCGTGAAAGTAAAGGGCAAAGCGCCTTTACAAGCGGCTTTATTTCAATTATAATAGAAAAATATGAACAAATACCATACTGCGGGAAAATAAAGTGAGGATTCTATGGTAATTTTAGATGAAGTAAAGCGCCGCCTTTCCGAGCTGGCGCCGGAAGTAACGGATCTGCACGACGCGCTGGCCATCGAGCGCAGCAGGGTGCGTCTGGAGGAGCTGGAGCAGAAGAGCGCCAGCCCGGAGTTTTACGACGACGCGGCAGCGTCCGGCGCGGTGTTTGCCGAGATGGGCGAGCTGAAGGACAGGCTGGAGCAGTACGCCGCTTTGCAGACCATGCTGGAGGATGCCGAAACGCTGCTGGAAATGTGTGCGGAAGACGACGACCCCGCCCTGGCGGAGGAGGCCGACGCGGCCGTGAACAGCCTGGACGCCAAGGTGGAGGAGCTGCGCCTTGTGACGCTGCTGAATGGAGAATATGACGCGAACAATGCCATCCTGACCTTCCATGCGGGCGCGGGCGGCACAGAGGCTCAGGACTGGGTGGAGATGCTGTACCGCATGTACACGCGCTTTGCCGCACGCCACAACTGGATCGTGAAGGTGCTGGACTATCTGGAGGGCGACGAGGCGGGCATCAAGTCCGCGTCCATTCTGGTGGAGGGGCACAACGCCTACGGTTTTTTGCGCAGCGAAAACGGCGTGCACCGCCTGGTGCGTGTTTCGCCCTTCGATGCCTCCGGGCGCCGCCATACCAGCTTTGCCTCGCTGGAGGTCATGCCGGAGCTGGACGACGCCATCACTGTGGAGATCAAGCCGGAGGACATCAAAATGGAGGTGTTCCGCTCCTCCGGCGCGGGCGGACAGCACATCAACAAGACAAGCAGCGCCGTGCGTCTCATCCATATTCCTACGGGCATCGTGGTGAGCTGCCAGAACGAGCGCAGCCAGTTCCAGAACCGCGACATGTGTATGAAGATGCTGGCCGCGAAGCTGTATCAGATCAAAGAGCGCGAGCATCTGGACAAAATCAGTGATATCAAAGGCGTGCAGAACGCCATCGCTTGGGGCAGCCAGATCCGCAGCTATGTATTCATGCCCTATACGCTGGTCAAGGATCACCGCACAGGCTTTGAAAACGGCAACGTCAACGGCGTGATGGACGGAGATCTGGACGGCTTCATCAACGCATATCTGAAAATGTCCAGCAAGGGCGAGCTGTAAGCGCGCCGCGGCTGAAAAACAGCAGTATTCATAGATGTGGATAGAGAAAAGCGCCCTGTTTTCCAAGTGAGGAAAACAGGGCGCTTTTGAAAGCTGTTTTTTGCCGCCGCCTTATGCGGCCGTGAATGGGCAATGGGAGGAAGCGTCAGGAAGGGAGCTGTGCACCGCACTGCGTACAGAATTTTGCCTGCGCATTGTACGGCGCGCCGCAGAACTGACAATACCGGATTGCCGGCGGCTGAGGGGCGGGTTGAGCCGCGGAGGGCGGCACTGCGTCAGGTGCGAAAACAGGCTGCGGCGTGGGGGTGGGCACGGGCTGCACAATGGGCTGGGCCGCAGGCTGCTGGGCAGCTGCCGGGTATGGTGTATAAGATGTGGCGGGCGCCATCGGGGCGGCCGCCGCGGAAAATGCGGTTTGGTATGCTTTGCGGATGGAAGACAGCATGGCCGAAACCTCCGGAACAGAGACGCGAGACGGATCAAGCGCGCGCACGACCTCACAAGCGATGGCGTCCAGCGGCGGCTCCATTTCGCGCCGGAGGAACGCGGCATGATACAAATCATACTGGCGCAGCGCATTGGTGTAGATCGTTTCGCTGGAACCAAGAAACGCAGGAATACGTTCCAATACCAACAGATATGCGTTCATTAAATTGGCGCTTTCTGGCAAACCGCATACATAAGCAGCGGCGGGGTAAAGGATAACCGCCTGAACGTGTTGAGCGGGCATATAGGCAAAGCTGCTTGCGGCGTGCGCCGCGCTGGCAGTGTCCAGCAAAAAGAGGACTTTTTGTTCGTATGCGGCAAGAAGCTGCTGGTCTTCATCATCGTTCCAGATAAAATAGTACTTCAAGCGGGTGGATTTATGAAAGTAGACGCACCATGCGGTGAAAACCAATACCCAACTGATGAGCTGTACAAATATGAGGGGAACGTCCGCACCGGGAAGAAAGAACATTAGAAAAAACAAAAAAATGTTGACAGCGCCGATTGCATAGTAAAAATAGCAGAATTCCCGCCGCCGTGTTCCCAAAAATATAAGCATAAGAACTTGCAGCACAATAACCAGCAAGGTGAAGAAAACCCATAGGGATGCGCCCGAACGGAGGAACGAGAGGGTCGAGTTGAGGTTGCTGAACATACCCAAAACCTGCGTGACGATAAAAAATATCATCCAGCCGCTTAATTTTCTGTATTCCAACGGTACGGTATCGTAATATTGCGTTTGATTCTGCACACGTTCCACCCCGTTTTTTCGGCCGCAGTACTGCGCGGGCAAGAATGCGGCACAATTTATGAATTAACTGTATAATAAAGCACGAATTTTGTCAATCCAACGGGTGATCAAACACTGCGCCTTTCTGCGTACAGGCGGAACAATAAAATATAGCAGCCGCGCTGCTGTTTTCTATGCACATCCGGGCACTTTGTACCCAGATGCTTGAGGTCTTAAGACCGTGGGCCGGGACGGTCCACCTAGCCGCTTCTTATAGCTTTGCTGTGCAAAGCTATAAAAAAACACGGCCGCCTCTGTTCCCAGGGCGGCCGTGTCCGTTTTTCAGATATGACGGATCTTTTTGTTGTACAGGCTGCGGTAGAATACCACTGCCAGCGTTACGGAGGCGACCTCCGCAATGAGGAAGCTGAACCACACGGCGTCCAGCCCGCCGAGCTTGGCAAGCACAAAAGCGCAGGGCAAAAGCAGCAGCAGCTGGCGCACCGCGCTCATGACCAGGCTGAGCATGCCGTCGCCCAGTGCCTGGAATACACTGGAAAACACGATGGCCACGCCCGCGAAGCAAAAGCTGACGGAGATGATGCGCAGGGCGGGAATGCCGATGGAGAGCATCGTGTCCGATGCGCTGAACAGGCTCAGCAGCGGGCCGGGCGCCACCTGGAAGATCACTGTGCCCAGCGCCATGATGGCGGTCGTCATCAGCAGCGAGAGCCGCGTAGCCTGCTGAATGCGCTGGCTGCTGCGCGCGCCATAGTTGTAGCCCACGATGGGCACCAACGCGTTGGTGACGCCGAACACGGGCATGAACACAAAGCTCTGCAGCTTGAAATACACGCCGAACACGGAAACAGCCGTCTCGGTGAAAGCGATGAGGATTTTGTTCATGCCGAAAGTCATCACGCTGCCGATGCTCTGCATGATGATGGAGGGCAGGCCCACCTGATAGATGCCCTTGATGGAGTGCCAGTCCGGCCGGAAGCGGCGGAAGTTGAGACGCACCTCATGGTTTTTCACATGGTTGATGCCGATGCCTACGGCCATGCCGCAGAACTGGCCGATGACCGTGGCCCAGGCCGCGCCTGCCACCCCCATGGCCGGCAGGCCCAGCCAGCCGAAAATAAAGACAGGGTCCAGGATGATGTTCACCACGGCGCCCGTCATCTGGCTGATCATCTGGTATACCGTCTTGCCCGTTACCTGCAGCACACGCTCCATGGTCACGGACATGAACAGCCCGAGGGAGAACACGGTAACGATCCACATGTAGTCCGTGCCGCCCGCGAGGATCTCGGCGTTCTGTATGAACGCTCCCATAAACAGGCCGCTGCACGCCGCGCCGAACACCGCAAAAACAGCCCAGCTCAGCATGGTGACGAAGATGCCGTTTTCCGCCACTTTATTGGCGGCTTCAAAGTTTTTTTCACCCAAACGGCGGGACAAAAGCGCGTTGATGCCCACGGCGGTGCCCACGGACACCGCGATCATCAGGTTCTGCACCGGAAAGGCCAGGCTCACGCTGGTCAGTGCGTTTTCGCTCACCATCGAGACGAACACGCTGTCCACCACGTTGTACAGCGCCTGCACCAGCATGCTGAGCATGATGGGGAACGCCATGCTCGGCAGCAGCCTGTTGATGGGCTGCGTGCCCATGATATTCTCTCTTCTTTCTTCCATTTTTCACGATTCTCCTGTCTTTTTTACAATACCTTACTATTCTAACATACAATATAATAGAAGAAAACGGGGAACAATGCCGGAATGGCAGCGTTCCCCGTTGCAGTATGTGCGCTTTTTGTACAAAAATCCTGGTGAAATTTTTCACCAATATTCCGTCATTTGTCCATGAGCCGGATATCGGTGCCGCAGAAGCACAGTGTTTCGCAGCTGCCCAGCAGGCGGGAAACCACCTTTTCGGTATAACGGCGCTGCAGGTCGGCGTCGTTGACGATGTTGCTGGTGTAGATGGTGGGCAGGCGGCGGCACACGCGGGTATTGACAAGGCTGTACAGGCAGCTGTTTACATAAGGGGAAATATACTCCGTGCCGAGGTCGTCCAGAATAAGCAGCTCCGCGCTTTGCAGCGTGGCCATGGTGTCGCCCTCGCCGGAGGCGAAGCGCTCGCGTTCGATGGCGTCAAACGCGTTCTGCGCGCTGACATACACCACGTCGCAGCCCTTTTGCAGCACGGTATTGGCGATGGAGAGGGCAAGATGTGTTTTCCCAAGCCCCGCGCTGCCGAACAGGTACAGGCTGGTACTCTCCCGCGGGGAGAAATGCGCCGCATAATATTTGCAGTATTCCAGTACCTGGGCCATATGCTGCCGGGCCGTGAGGCCAAGCTCCGGCACCAGTGTATCCGGATATTTTTCCAGCGCGAACGTCTCGAAGGAGCACAGCGAGAGCGGGGAGGAGGCGTTCACCTGCTGCTGGCGCAGTTGCCGCACCAGCGCGTGCACGCATTCGCACACCTCGCCGCCGTCGCGCCCGGTGTCCTGACAGATGGGACAGGTATACGCGGGGACAAGGCGCGCGGCAATATCCGGGTGAGCGGCCAGCAGCGCGTCCCGCTCCCTGTCGAACTGTGCGGCGCGGGCCAGCGCCGCGTCCACGGCCGTCCGCTCCGCGCCCATGGCTGCCAGACGCGCGGCCTCGATGCCGGCTGCGGTGCGTCCGTTTTCCAGCGCGGCCAGACCGGGCACTGTCTGCGCGGCTTGAGCGGCCGCGGCGCGGGCAGCTGTAACAGCACGCTGCCGGCGGCCCGCTACGATGCTCTGCGCCCGGCGGTAAAGCTCATCCCTGTTCATTGTGTTTTCCCTTCCTGCGGCATGCCCGGCACACGCGGTGCGCGCCGCAGCCCGCCGCCCAGAATATTGTGTTTCACGGCGGGCGCGGCGGCCTGCACGTTGCTCGAGCCCATGGCGCTTTCGGCCATTACGTCGCGCACGGTTTTGTAGCCCTTGGTGTACCATGCGCGCAGGATGCCGTTGACATATTTTACGCTTTTTTTCTCGCCCGCGTAGGCGGCAGCCTCGGCGATCATGTCCGGACCGTAACCGTAGCTTTCGTACCAGTCCGCGATGGCACGGCTGTCGGCTTTGGTGAACTTGGCGTCGGCAAGGCCCAGCAGCTTTGCGGTTTCTTTTTCGTGGGCCGCGCGTTGGTCCAGCAGACGCAGATAGCGCTCGGCGGCTTCGCCGGAATCGATACCCTCCCGCTGCCAGCCCAGCAGCGCACGCTCAATGTACCGGGCGCTGCGCTTGCCCAGCGCGGCAAAATGGGCCACGCCGAGCAGGATCATATCCACAGGCATGCCGTCGGAAAGGTACATCGAGACGAGAATGTTGGTGTCCGCCTGCGTAATGACGCCGCCCATCAGCGCCTGGCATTCCTGCACCAATCCCGCAATGGCGGGGTCGCCCTGTGCCGCGCTGGCAACCTCAGGCGTGGTCAGGTGTGCGCGAGGCGCGGGCGCGGCGTCAATGCCGCCGCGGGCCTGCGGTTCGCCGCAGCTCTCCAAAAGGCCGGCGCCTTTCCAGTAAACAAGCGCCGTCTGCGCCCGCTCCGGGCTTTTCAGGCGCAGCGCCGCGGCAATGCGCGCGGGGTCGGTTTCGCCTGTCGCCACGACAAACAGCGCCACGCGCAGCCAGTCGTCCTCCAGCTCCGGCAGCTTGGCGATCACCAGCTGCGGCACGGCCACGCTGTCCCCTTTGTTTTCCACAAGACGGTATGCCATCGTTTGGTTTCTTCCCTTCAAAAATCGCTGACATCCGCGCCATTTCAAACGCAAAGAGGGCGCTGCCGGCTTTGTGCGCAGATATCGGCTTTTATTGTAGCATATTTTTGCCCGGTTTGCTACAATAAAAGCAGCGCAGACGTTCCGGACGGAACAGCCGGACCTGCCCGGCTGCCCGAAAAAGAACGCCGCCGCCCCGGCCGCGCAAAGAGCTGCGGCCGCGATTGCGGGGAAGACGGGCGTTCCGTGGTAAAAAACGCCGCCGCCCCGGCTGCGCAGAGAGATTCAGCCGCAGCTGCCGGTAAAACGGGCTTCCCATTGTTAAAAAGGAGGGCGCTTATGGATGTGCCGACCATCCCGGCCAGGAGCATTGTCATCAAAAACAAAAGCACCGCCTGGTTCGGCACCCGGTATACGATGAATATTTACAGGGGCTGCAGCCACGGCTGTATTTACTGCGACAGCCGCAGCGAGTGTTACGGCGTGCAGGATTTTGATACCGTGCGCGTAAAATCGGACGCGCTGGCCGTCATACGGAACGACCTTCGCTCCAAGACGCAGAGCGGCGTGGTGGCCACAGGCTCCATGAGCGACCCTTACAATCCGTTTGAAAAGGAGCTGCAGCTGACGCGCCACGCGCTGGAGCTGTTGGATGCTTACGGCTTCGGCGCGGCCGTCGCCACAAAAGGGACGCTCATCACCCGGGATGCGGATATCCTGCGGGAGATCGCGTCTCATTCGCCGGTGCTGTGCAAGATAACGGTGACGACCTGCGACGATGCGCTGGCCGCGAAGCTGGAGCCGCGCGCGCCTTCGTCCTCGGCGCGGCTGGCGGCTGTGGAGAAGCTGGCGGGGCAGGGCATTTTTACAGGCGTTCTGCTGATGCCCGTCCTACCTTTCCTGGAGGATACGCCGGACGGGGTGCGCAGGCTGGTGCGGGCGGCGTACAACGCAGGGGCGCGCTTTGTATATCCGGCCTTCGGTGTGACGCTGCGCCAGAACCAGCGGGCCTATTTTCTGGACAGGCTGGACGAGCTGTTCCCCGGCGCAGGGCTGCGGGCGCGGTATGTGCGGCAGTTCGGCACACAGTATGAATGCCGCAGCCCGCGGGCGCGGGAGCTGTGGCAGGCGTTTACGGGAGAATGCCGCGCAACGGGCCTTCTGTATGGCATGCAGGATATTGTGGCAGCGTATCGGCAGGGCTACGGCAGCGGACAACTCAGCTTTTTGTAGCGGAGCGGCAGCCTGGACTTCGGGCAGCGTGCCCGCAGAGTTTTTTCAGCCGGGCTTTTGCTGCGGCCGTGGGATATGGTAAAATAACCGCAGGTCGTTTTTAGGCTGTCCAAAAGCTTTGAGCGGTGAAAGGCCTTGCAAACACTATAAGTTTGTGCCCCTCAAGGTGCTTTAAATAAGAACAATTTTTGACACTTTGGCGCCCAGATGGCGCTTGAATTTCCCATAGAGAAATAAAACGATACGGACAAATATAAGGGAGAACCATCCATATAAATGGAAAAAGGAGAGGGGAACTTGTATATGTATGGTCTGACCCAATCGAACAAATTAACGAACATGAAGTTGCAAAGGATCGATGTATTATGAAACATAAAGTGAAAGTAACGGTAATAGATAAAAAGCTATATCCAGAATTGCAGCAACAGTATTGCGCAGACTCTGATTCGGGTTCTTGCCCTTGCTATAATGTTGGCGATGAATTTGTTTTTTATCGTAATGATGAAAGAGATGATTTCTGGCATATGGGGCTGAATACCTTAACGAAAACAACGTCGGATCCTGATACAGTGGCCGGCGGACCCAAAATGCCACATTGTTCAGAAGCCTGGGATGCAATTTCAAGATACATCTACACAGGGCTGCAGGGTGGCTCGATTATGAAAGGTTGGATGAAAGAAGAGAATACAATGATAGCTTGTTGCTCAGATGGAACAAGGCCTGTAATATTTAAGATTGAGAGAATTGACGAAAAATAAGTACAATTCCAAACAGTACTTATGTGTATTGTCTTATTTGTGGTGCTAAAATGGTGGCTCGAGCCTGCAAAACCAACTTATACGACGATATGAAAATACAGGCGTTTTTCTCGCTTCAATAAACATTTGCAGGAAGTTATAAGGCGATTTCCGTCTCTATAATCAATAAAAAATAGCCGAAGATTGTTTTTCAGATCCTGCGGGCTGTCCCCGGCCCGCGGCTATCAAGATAAGCTTTTTATTGCAGAGCAATAAAAAACAGCCCGCGCCTGTTTTTGGACTCTGCGGGCGGTCTAAACAGCGGCAGTGCCGCCGCTTTTATGTGCAGCCGGGCCGCTCGGGATTTTAAGAGCGTGATTCGGGGGGCCACAGGAGGGTTTCCAGGCTTTGCGCAGCAAAGCCTGGAAAGACGAGCCGCTTCGGCGCAGAGCGCCGCGGCCACAGCGGCACAGCGCCGCGCGGGAGGAATTTTATGAGAAAAAAGGCGAGCGTGCGCCGCACGTTTTACCGTTCATTCTGTCTGCTGATCGTGCTGCCGCTGGTGGCGGTGGCTGCCGCCGGCTCGGCCCTGCTGTACCGCAAGCTGCTGGCCGACGCACGAGAAATGGTGCAAATGCGGCAGGAGGCGGTGTCTTCCGCGCTCACACAGGACGTGCGGCAGGCTTCGCTGCAGCTGGCGCATTTCCTTCTTTCAGAAGACAGCGAGGGCCTTGCTCTGGTGGACGAGCTGCCCGCGTCGTCCAGCCGCCGGTATGAAACGGCCGCCCGGCTGGAGAGCATTTTTGATTATTACCGCCTGACGGGCCGCCGCCTGGAGGCGCTGCACCTGTATCTGACGGACGGTACGTCCTATCAGCTGTATACAGGCCTGGCCGTGCCGCAGAACCGGGTGAAGGAAGCCGCGTGGTACCGCGCCGCCCGGCAGAGGCCGGGGGAGGTCTGTGTGGGCGTGGCGGAGCCGGGAACGCTGCTCTCCGGCAAAAACCGGCGCGGAGATCTGCTGCTGACGGCGGCGCTCCAGGTGGAGCCGGGATATGGTGGGAGCGCGCTGGAAGTGGCATGCCTTTATTTTGAGACGGACGCGGAGGAGATGTTGGAAAGCTACAACAGTGAAGCGGGCGCGGTGCGGATGGCGCTGGCTCTGGATGGGGCGTTCCTGGCCGGGGACGAGGCGCTGGCGCCGGCCGTAGAGCGTTTCCTGGGGCCGGAGGGCGTTCCCGGCGGCGGAATGGATTGGGGCATCGCCACACAGGTGCGCAACACAGGCCTCACCGTGGTGTCGCTGGTGGACAACCGGAAGCTGATGGCGGGCTACGAACGGACGCTGTGGCTGTGCGCCGGAGCGGTGGCCGCGATGCTGGGCTCGTACGCGCTGTTTTCGGTGCTGTTTCTGCGGCGCATCGTGCTGCCGGTGCAGCATCTGAACGAGGGCATGGAGCGTCTGCAGCAGGGAGATTTCACCCATAAGCTGCCGCCCGAGGGCCACCTTGAGATGCGCCAGCTTCTGCAGCGCTATAACGATACCGGTGACAGGATGCAGGCCCTGATCGAGGAGAACCGCCTGCGGGAGGAGCAGCGCTATGCCGAGGAGCTGAAGGCCCTGCAAAGTGAGATCAACCCTCATTTTCTGCTGAATACCGTCAATACCATCCGTTTTATGGCGGACCTTGCGCGCTTTGATTCCATCCGTGACATGGCGGCGGACCTGATGGAGATTCTGCGCTGTATGCTGCGGACTCCCGCAGAGCGTTATACGCTGGCGGACGAGGCGAAAATACTGGAAGCGTATATCCATATCATGGAGGTGCGGTATTCCGGCAGCTTCAGCTTCCGGTGCGCTTTCAGCCCCGAGAGCCTGGCGTGCCGTTTGCCCAAGCTACTGCTGCAGCCTCTGGTGGAAAACGCCCTGCTCCACGGCCTGGAGGGCTGCGAGGACGGCGAGGTCAGCCTGTCCGGGCGCACGGAGGACGGCGTTTTGTACCTGAGCGTCTGCGACAACGGTGTAGGGATGGGCCCGGAGCGGCTGGCCGCGTGCCTGTCCGGCCCCGGTGAGGGAAAAGCCGGCTCATCCATCGGTTTGGCGAACGTGCAGCGGCGCATCCTGCTGCAATACGGTGCGCCTTACGGCCTGTGGGTGGACAGCGCGCCGGGCCGCGGCACCTGTATTTCGATCACGCTGCCCGCTGGGAGCGGGCGGGAAGGAGGCTTGCCATGCTGCGCGCAATAATCGTGGACGACGAGATCCTGGTGCGGGCCACGCTGGAAAAAATGGTGGACTGGGCGGCCGAGGGCTTTCAGCTTGCGGGCTGCTACGCCAATGGACAGGCCGCGTTGGAGGCTATGGAGCGGTGTCCGGCGGACCTTGTGTTCACAGACATCAAAATGCCCGTCTGCAGCGGGCTGGAATTCATCGACGGCGTGCATGCCCTGGGCCTTGCGCCCCACATCGTAGTGCTCAGTGCTTTCGATGAATTCCCTCTGGTGAAGCAGGCGTTCAAAAAAGGGGCGGCGGACTATGTGCTCAAGCAGGAGATCGTTCCCGCCCGCATGCTGGAGCTGGTACGCGAGGCACGGGCGGCACTGTGTGCCGGCGGCGATGCGCCGGCACCCGCCCCAGGCGCGGCGCCGCTGCGTGATACCAATGCCATTTTGCAGGACGTGATTTTCCACAACGCGCTGCCGGGGGAACTGCCAGGGCTGGAGCAGGGCTATGTTGTGGCCTGCTTCTTTCTGGATGAAATATACCGGGAGATGGCGCGTCTGGGCACGGACGTGAATGCTACGCTGACCCAGCCCCTGACAAAGCTGGTGATGCAGATGCCGCAGTTCCGCTCCACCGACGGTTTTTATTCCTTTGACATGTCGCGCCACTTTTTGTTTTATTCTTTGGCACAGCCCGGCCGTACGGTGGAAAAGGCCCGCACCTTTCTGGCGCAGGTGCAGCGCGCATGGAAGAATTACATGAATATTTCCTGTACGGTGGGCATGGCCGCGCCCCATGCCGAGCCGGAGACGTCGTTTTACACGGTGCTGGAGCAGGCCGAGACCAACACCACCCTGCGCTATGTGCTGGGTCCGGGGCGTATCTATGACGAAAGCTATTATCCGCAATTCGACCCCGTGACGGCGCTGCGCCAGGCAAAAAGCTGCATGCCCTTTATCCGTGCCGTGATGGAGGCCGATTTCGCGCAGGTGGAGCAGTATAAGAACGAGCTGGTGGGCTATATGCAGGACCTGCCGCTGGAGCAGGGCCAGTCTCTGGCGCTGCTGTACCTGTACAATTTGTATTATGAGATGGGCTTTTACGATATGCAGGTCGCCTACAAGCTGGGGCTGGACCACCGCCTGTACCAAAGGCTGCGCGCCATCGAGATCCAGCGGGACCTGGTGATCTATTTCACCTCGGTGCTGCGGCGCATCATGGAATATTTTGAATCCAACTACGACCAGCAGTTCCCGGACCCCGTCCTGCGGGCCAAGCGTTTTCTGGACGACAGCTACATGCGCGCGGACCTGACGCTGGGCGAGGTGGCGCAGCGCAGCGGCTACAATGAAAAATATTTCTGCACGCTGTTCAAAAAGCGGTTCGACGTATCCTATTCCGACTACCTCACGGGCCTGCGCATTGCCGCCGCGCGGGAGCTGCTGGAGAAAACCAATATGCGCATGTACGAGGTCTGCGACGCGGTGGGCTACAACAGCGTGGAGCATTTTCTGCGTACGTTCAAACGGGCGACGGGGCAGACGCCGCTGCAATACCGGAAGGAAAATGTAAAAAAACATCAATAAAACAAACTCCGTGTCATTTCAAGGCGCGGAGTTTTTGTGTTATGCTCATAGTACGTTTTACAGAGTGCGCGGCGGCACGGCGGGCGCCTTGCCGCCGCGGCACAGCTTAAAGGAGGAAAATCATGATGAAAAAAGTTTTGGCACTGGCTCTGTGCGTGTGCATGGCCGCCATGCTGCTGGCGGGCTGCGGCGGCGCGGGCAGCTCTTCCGCCGCCGCTTCCGCTTCCGGCAGCGCCGCTGCGGGCACCAGCGCCTCCGCCGCGGGCGCGCTGGACCCAAACATCAAAGCGACGCTCACCTTTGCCACCTGGGACAACGAGGCTATGGATCTGTACGATGAGCTCGACTTGGAGGGGCGTTTTCAGGAGCTGTACCCCAACGTGAACATTGAGATCGAGGAGTTCAAGGACGACGACGAGTATTTCAACCAGATGAAGATTCGCGCGTCTGCTGGTGAGCTGCCGGATCTTATGTATCTTCAGACCCGCTTTTTCCCTGTGTTCAAGGATTATATGGTGGATTTGAGCGACACCAAAGCGGCGGCGAACAACCTGCTTGCCGAGGATGTAAAAGCGGACGGTCGTATCATCGGTATTCCGGAAAAGCTGGCGGGTGACTATGTTTATTATTGGGCCGACGTGTTTGAGGGTGCAGATGTGAGCGTGCCTCATACATGGGAGGAATTTGTAACCGCCTGTGAGACGCTGCAAAACCACTACGGCGCCTCTGACCCTGACTTTATGGCCATAGCCATGGGTGCAAAGGATAGCTGGCCCGTATATCCTTTCATGGAGAATTCCCCGGCCAGCGTGTCCGGCAACGGCTTGTATTGGGACTATATGGCCACAGTGGATGAGCCGTTCGCTGAAGGCGAACCCATTCGCGAGGCTTACACGATGGTGTATGATTTGTTCCAGAAGGGCGTGCTGGGCGCCGACCCTCTTGGCCTTGGCTATGACCAGGCACTGAGCCTGTTCCTGAATAAACAGGCAGGTCTGATGATCGACAACTCCATGGGCCTTGCCAAAATTAAGGCCAGCGGTGTGGATTTGACAGAGCTGAAATCGTTCTATCTGCCGTACAGCAAAGAGGACGGTAGCATCAACCGCGTCATTTTGGGCGATTTCTACATGGGCGTTACCAATACCTCTGAAAATCAGGAGCTTGCCAAAGCGTTCCTGGAATTCTATTTCAATGATTTCTATCCCGACTATGTCCAGAAGATTTCCTGCGAAAGCACCATGTCCACTGCGCCGAAGGAAAAGGACCACTTTATGGCTTATGCCGATGAAGAAGGCGAAACAATCAATCTGGTGAACTACGTAGGCGGCGGCGACGATTACACCGCCATCGTCAACGAGTGCAAGTTCGACTACAACAAGGTGGGCACCTCAATGCTGACCGACGGCTTTGATTTGGAAGCAACCTTCGCCCAGCTCAACGCCGACTGGTCCGCCGCGCGCGAGAAACTGGGGATGAAATAAGCTCCCCGGCAGCGCATCCGTAAGCAGAAAGGCGGCGCACAGCCGCTTTCATCCGGGGCCTTCGGGCCCCGGCCGCTTTTTGCGGGCTTTTGAGCAACCAAAATCGTTCAGGAGGGCAGCTGTATGAAGTCCATCCACAAAAGCCGGAACCGCTTTATTATTTTGTCGCTCGTGGTGCCGGTGATCCTGCTGTTGATATTCGTGGTCTACCCTTCTGTGGATTTGGTGGCCATGAGCTTTACAAGCTGGGACGGCGTTTCGCCGGAGCGGCCGTTCAACGGGATACGCAATTACATCGAAATGTTCACAAAGTCTCCGGACCTGTGGCTTTCCCTGCGCAACAACTTTATCTATTTGGCCGTGCACATGGTGATGATCCCCATCGAGCTTGGAATCGCCGTGATGCTGAACAGCGGCTTTAAGGGCGCAAAGCTGGTAAAGACCATCGCGTTTCTGCCGTTTATCATCAACGGCGTGGGAATGTCCTATGCGTTTTCCTATTTCTTCTCCCCGGTGAACGGCGCGTTCAACCAGATCCTGACGGGGCTGGGGCTTTCCGGCTGGATCTGCAAGTGGCTCAGCGACCCTGCAATTGTCAATTTCGTGCTGGCGGCGGTGTCCGCCTGGCGGTTCAGCGGATACCACATCGTGCTGTTTTCCACGGGCCTGACGTCCATTCCCACCGAGATGATGGAGGCAGCCCGTATCGACGGCGCCAATGCGTGGCACCAGCTCTGGCGCATCCAGCTGCCCAACATCTGGCTGGTGTTCAGCTTCGTGATGTTCGACTGCATCCGCGGCACGCTGCAGTGCTTCGATATCCCGTTCATCATGACGAACGGCGGGCCGGGCTACGCCTCGTCCACCTTTACGCTGTACACCATCGACACCGCGTTCAAGTACAACAGCTTCGGCATGGCCGCCACCATGGCCGTGGCCATCATGGCCATCGTCATTCTGGTGTATGTGTTCCAGAACGTGGTGCTGAAAAAAGTGTTCAACCAGGAGGAGGCGGCGTGATGAACCGGGACAAATGCAAACGCGCGCTGTTCCTGTGCGTGAAATATCTTGTGAGCGCCGCGGTGGTTGCCGTGGTTGTCGGCCCATTGCTGGTCACGCTGTTCACATCGGTGAAAACACAGGCCCAGCTCGCCTCCACCTCACCCATCCTGCCGCCCGCTCCCGGTGCGTGGAACTGGGACAACTATGCCGAGGTGCTGGGCGCGAAGCTGCTGCCCGTGGCAGTGAAAAACACCGCCGTGATTTTGGTGGTGAGTATTTTCTTCAACGTGCTGCTGGGGTCCGTTACAGCTTATTGCCTGCAGCGCTTTGAGTTCCGCTTCCGCAGGCTGGTGATGGGCTGCTTTTACCTGGGCATGCTGGTGCCCACCTTTGTGGTCGAGATCGCCCGCTTCAAGGTCATCCAGAGCATGGGACTGTACAACACGCTGGGCGCGCCCATCATCATCTATGTGGCGTCCGACCTGATGCAGCTGTACCTGTACATGCAGTTCGTCAGCAAGATACCCAAAGCGCTGGACGAGAGCGCGCTCATCGACGGATGCGGCTATTTCCGCATTTTTTACAGCATCATTTTTCCGCTTCTGGCCCCGGCAACGGCCACGGTCGTCATTTTGAAGATCGTCAACATCGTCAACGACATGTACGTGCCGTACCTGTATATGCCGAAAACAAAGCTCAAAACACTGACCACATTTTTGATGAATTACGCGGGTGCGCAGCAGGGCTCCTGGCCCACGCTGGCAGCCGCCATCATCGTAGTACTCATCCCCACCGTAGTGCTGTACCTGATTTTCCACAAGCAGATCACGGAAGGGCTTTCGGCGGGCGCAACAAAGGAATAAACGGAGGTATTGACCATGAGCGAATTTATGTCTTACGATCCCTGGGCGGAGATCACCACCCGCAACGGCTATGCCGGCGACGAAATGGTAGCCATGCTGCAAAAGGCCATCCGCAGGGGCAAGGAAGAGGACGCGCTGCACGCGGCCTATGAAATGTACATCACCAGCCCCCAGTTTGAGGAAAAGCTGTGGCGCCGCCTGCTGTGCATCAGCGTGGAGGATATCGGCTTCGGCAATCCGGATGCCCCCAACCTGGTGTACACGCTGTTCAAAATGCGCCAGGAATTCCCCTACAACGACGGCGACAGGCCCATGTTCTTCGTGCATGCCATCCGTTACCTGTGCCGCCAGAAGAAAGAGCGCTCCAGCGACCATGTGAAAAATCTGCTGAACCACGAGTTTGAAGTGGGGACAAAGTTTGAAGTGCCGGATTACGCGCTGGACATGCATACCCGCCGCGGCCGCGAGATGGGCCGCGACGTGTACCACTTCCTGACGGAGGCCAGCCGCGTGGAGCCCTATTACGAGACCGAGGGCGCGGCGGAGATCTATGAAAAATACAAGGCGCTGCTGGAAAGTGAGGACCAAGGCGAAAAATGCCCCAATGCGTTTGAATTCAACTCCTGGCAGTATTGAGGAAATCCCCGGTTTTGGCATTGCCAAAACCGGGGATCTTTGTTCTGCGGCTCAGTCGATGACTGTGCGGGTGCGGCCGATGCCCACGCTGGCCGCCGTCAGCTTTTTCCAGGTGTTGCAGCCGCAGATGCCGTCCGCCGTCAGGCTCACGGCGCGCTGGAACGCACGCACCGCGTTTTCCGTGCCGCCGCCGAAGATGCCGTCCAGCGGGCGGTTAGTGTAGCCAAGCGCATTGAGGGCATCCTGCAGGATCAGCACATAGGTGCTGCGGCTGCCGCGCCGCACGGTGGGGTAGCCCGCCGTGGTGCCGCTGCACGCGGGAGTACCGTAGCGGCGGTCGAAATGCACCCAGGTCGGCGTCATGGAGATGGGCTCCACATAGCCCCAGGCGCCGGTTGCCACAGCCGCGTTGCGGATGGCCACGCGCTGGGAATACGAAACGTTCTGCCCCACGTCGAAGCTCACGCCCGCGTAGTGCTGGCTGGCCGTTCCGTGGCCGCCTTCCCAGATGCGCTTGAACGCATAGCCGATGTAAATGCCCTTACCGTAACGCCGCCGCGTAAGGTTCCATGCCTCCATGGCGCGCGTCGTCGTCCAAAGCGTAGGGCTGTTGGATGAGCCGCGGAACTCGCGCACGCGCATCGTGTTGCCGTAGGCGTAGGGCATCGGGTCGTTTTCAGACAGGTTATAGGTGAACAGACGGTTGGTGTACTCGTCGTATACGATGACCTTGGCCATGGCCCTATTCCTCCTCCATGATGTAATAATTGTAAATGGCGTCCCAGGTGGCGCGGTCCACAAGGCCCGTCACAGGCAAGCCGAAGCCCTCCTGGAATTCCTTCACGGCATTGAGCGTAATCTCGTCGAAAATACCGCTTTCGGGCACGAACCAGGCCACGCAGAAGCGGGAGGCGATGCCGTTCATGTAGCGCTGCAGGCGGCGGACGCTTGGCCCGGCGCTGCCGATTGCCAGCACGAAGCCAGGGTATTCACCCTCCGGCAGATCGTTTTCGCCTTCGTCGGAGGCAAGGCTCAGGTAAGTGATGACGAGCGCCGCCCAAGTGGGTTCATCCACAATGCCCGTGATGGCGAAGGCGAACTCCCGCTGGAAGCTCTCCACGGCGTCCTTGGTTTCGGGGCCAAATTCGCCGTCAAGCACGGTGATGGGGGAGATGGTGTCGTAGAACGAGCCGATGTACGCCAGCATGAACTGAACGAACTGCACCATACTGCCGCTCATGCCCTCCTGAAGGTCATAGCCCGGGTATGCAAACACACGGAAGCGGTTCACCGGGCCGTCCACGTTGCGCAGCGTGGAGAACTGGTTGTAAATGCTGTTCCAAGTGGCCGGGCCGACGACGCCGTCCACCGCCAGGCCGAACAGGCGCTGATAGGCCCGCACGGCTTCCGCCGTTGCGGTGCCGTAAATGCCGTCAAAGGCGATGACGGGAATTTCCGTGTAGTAGGCGCTCATCAGGTACAGGTAATACTGCACTTCCTTGACCGCCCGTCCCGTAGAGCCGATACGCAGAGGCGCACCGGGGTAAGTGCCCGGGCGTTCGGTGGGCGCCAGCAGGCCGTTGATGATGCCTGTGTACACCTCGTAGATCTTGTTCCAGGTCAGCTTGCCCACCAGACCGTCCACGGTAAGCCCGTAGAATTGCTGGAAAGCGCGCACAGCACGCTCGGTGGCGGAGCCGAAGATGCCGTCCGCCGTGATGGCCGGGATGGCGCTGTTGGAGTTGGAGATGATGCGCAGATAAAACTGCATTTGCTTGACGTCGTTGCCGCGGCTGCCTACAGCGAGCGTGGTGCCGGGGAACTGGCCCGGAGTATCGACGTTGGGCGGGGCGATATCTGTCTGGATAGAGCTGTATTCGTTGTAGATGCTGTTCCAGGTCGCCTGTCCCACGATGCCGTCCACCGTCAGGCCGAAATGCTGCTGGAAGGCGCGCACGGCCCGGTCCGTGGCCTGGCCGAAGATGCCGTCCACCGTGACGGTGGGAATGGTGTCCACAAATTCGGCCACGGCGTTGAGCCAGAACTGGATCTGTTCCACATCGTCGCCGCGGCTGCCCACACGCAGCAGGGTGCCGGGCCATTGGCCGGCTACAAGGTTGCCGGTGGCGGCCTCGCCTTCGCTGGAAAGCTCCGCAAGCTTTTTGACCGCTACGTAAATATAGCTGATCTTGTACCAGGTATCCCGGCCGACAACCCCGTCTTGGGCAAGGCTGAACTGCTTTTGAAATTTTTTTACCACAGCCTCGGTAGAGGCGCCAAACACGCCGTCCACCTCGAGAGTGCCGAAGAAGGGGTAGTTGCGGGCGATGCGGTTGAGCTGGCGCTGAATGGTGCGCACGGCATTGCCTGTGCTGCCCAGGCGCAGCGGTGTGCCGGGATAGCTTTCGGGAATGGCCTGAATGTTATTGGTGCGTACGATCTCAATATTGTTGCCGTAGTAATATTGCAGGATGGACAGCGCGTTGCGTCCCTGATTGGCCAGCGTGACGGTGCCCCATTGCTTCATGCCGGGGCAGGATACGGTTTTGCCGTCGCAGTACTCGGTGTAATAGGGGTCGATGGTACCGATGCGGCGTACGTAGGTGTTGAAGATGTCGTCGGTAATGCGGCTCATCACCTCGAAGATGTTACGGCCATGGACGTAGTACTGGTCGTAGCTGGTGGAGCTGGTGATTTGAAAATTGTAGCCTTTGCTGCGGTACCATTCAGTATATACGCGGTTCAGCGCCAGGCTGATTTGAGCGTGGATGTTGGCCCGCAGGGCCTGCTCCGGCCAGGTGGGGCCAACCAAACCCATAAAAATGACTGCAATCGCTTAAAATATTATATCAAGAACGTAATTATGCGAATGATAGTGACACACTGGAGATATTGATGTTATACATTGTAGTGTTGAGGTTTTAGTGAAAGCTACTTCATGTGTGTTCAACTCCCTTCATCCGCACCAAACCAATATAATCCGAACCCCATCTTCCTTATTGGAGATGGGTTCGGATTATTTATTCTCTTAAAAAAATTGAGGATACTCACTTCCCAAATGGCGTAATCAAGCGACCAAACTCCAAACCAAGAGGACCGAGAAAACCAAATTTGAGATGAAAAAAGCAGCCACCGTGTCAAGCAAAAGCTTGCGTAGGTGTCTGCGTCTATTCAAATAGCGTAGAAATACCGTTTTATCAATATTTACAGAAGAAGTGTATGTCCAAAGCTGATTTTATCGTTCTGGCAAATCGGCATATTTAAAATTCAAACACAACTAAAAATATTTGTGCCCAAAATTTATTGCAATTTCAAAAAGTTGTGTTACAATAATTCCGAGCACAATAAAATATTTATGTGTTTGAATTTTATAAGAAAAAGTAGGTGAATGAGTGGACATCCGTGAACTTGCAAAAGAAGTTATCATAGACAAAGGCGGTATCGCCAAATCAGCTGATTTTGTGGCAGCAGGAATGCGTGCGGTAGATGTAGTGAATATGTGTAATGCAGGGTATCTTGACCGTGTGCGCCACGGCTACTATCAACTTGCCGGGCAGGATACTTCTTCTGAGGAACAACTACTTGCAACGCTCATTCCGCAAGGAATCGTATGTGTTGAATCCGCTCTTTTCCATTACGGATATAGTGACTTTGCACCTCGCAAGTGGTCAATAGTTGTTCCCCGATCTATGTCAAGAACAAAGCTGGAACTGGATGTTCTTGCTCTACAGACCCATTATGTTCAGCCAGAGCTTTACGAGCTGGGTAAAACGACAGACAATTTTAACGGTGTTACACTTCCTGTATATGACCGTGAGCGCACGATTTGCGATTGCTTCAAATATCGCTCAAGACTGGACAACGAGCTTTTTAATAAGGCTCTTAATGCCTATGCAAATGACACAAAGAAGAATCTTCAAAACCTTTCTGTTTATGCCAAGAAACTCAAGGTATACAAAAAGGTCACAGAACTGATGGAGGTACTACTAAATGGCTGATATTGCAGCATCCGTGCTTGCACGGCTCAAAAACAAGGCAAAAGAGGCCGGAAGAAGCTATCAGCTTTGCCTGCAGCTCTTCTGCCAGGAAGAATTCCTTCGTCGTTTGGAAAATTCCAAATACGCAGAAAATCTTGTGTTAAAAGGAGGTCTGTTCATCTATTCTGTTACCGACTTTGACAGTCGGGTAACGGTGGATGTGGATTTTCTCCTTCGGAAAGTGCCCAATACCCCTGAGCAGTTAAAGCCTGTTTTGGAAGAAATCATTGCAACGCCCACCGGCAACGATTTTATTACTTTTGAGATTAAGAGCATTGAACCTATAGCCGTCGCAAAAAAATATGCCGGCATCGGCGCTTCTGTTGTGGCACGAATTAAAAACACAAAGACGCCTTTTGGCATTGACTTCGGTGTGGGTGATGTGATTGTACCAAAGCAGGAAAAACGCCAGATCCCCACACAGCTTGATGACTTTTCTGCCCCTACCATAAACACTTACTCCCTTGAAACAACAATTGCCGAGAAGATAGATGCAATCCTCAGTCTGATGGAATTCTCCAGTCGAATGAAGGACTACTACGACATCTACTATCTTGCCAACAAGTTTGACTTTGACGGCGCTACGCTGACAGAGGCACTGAGAAAGACTTTTAAGAACCGCGGACACGCTTTTACCGTTGAACAGTTTGAGCAGGTAATGGCTTTTGACGGTGAGGAAGCTATGCAAAAGAAATGGAAAGCATTTTGCCGAAAGATTGATACAAAGACAGATAACTATGGAACTGTACTCAAAACGATAAGTGATTTTCTTGCAAAGCCATTTTCAGCGGCTATAAGTTCAAATAATTTTTCCGCCAAATGGCATATAGATGTTTGCTTGTGGAAATGAGGTGAGTGAACATGAAAAGCAAAGAGGCAAAAGCACGAATTAAATTTAATAAGCTGCTTGAAGATATGTTTATTTATGGCGAATTGCTTTCTACAGGATACATAAAAAACGATATTTCTACTGCCTGTGTGCACCGGGCAGCGATCACATAGAGAGAACAGGCCCCAGCTGCAGCTGGGGCTATTTTTTTACAGGTTACATGCCCAGGGGGAAGTGTACCCTTTTGCAGGCGGAGGTTTGAAACAGCGCCCCGGGAAACCGGGGCGCACTGCGTTTCACCCCTCCCCCATACCCCCACCCCGGGTATATTACCGGCTGGGGAAAAGAAAAGGGACGTTTTCCACCAGGCTGAAGAGAGGAGAGAGAAAAATCGACCAGACGATCATTGGAATCGACCATGGCTACTACGCCATAAAAACGCGGCATTGTGTGTTCCCAACTGGGATCACCGCGTATGACCATGAACCCTACACCCGACAGGATGTGCTGGAATACGAGGGCCGATGGTATGTGTGCGGGACGGGACGGCAGCCTCTGCAGAGGGATAAGACCGCCAGCGAGAATTACTATCTGCTGACGCTTGCAGCCATCGCCAAAGAATTGCGGCAGCGCCGGATGAAGGGACAATGTTCGGTAACACTGGCAGCAGGACTGCCCTTGACCGGCTTTGGACGTGAAAAAGGAGCCTTTGAAAAATATCTGCGCCGTTCTTCCCAGCCGGTGAAATATCGGTATGAAGATGTGCCGTATGAGGTGACAGTCACGGACGTGAAGCTGTTCCCGCAGGGCTATTCGGCGCTTGCTCTACGTCCAGAACTCATTACAGGGGAACCGTCTGTCCTGCTTATGGACATCGGCGGCTGGACGGTGGATCTGATGCGGCTTGATAACGCTGTGCCCAACGCAGATACCTGCCGCAGTCTGGAATGGGGCATGATCCGGTGTCTGGATGGTGCGAGAGAACAGGTGCGCCGCACCATGGGGCTGTCGGTCACGGACGCGCAGATCGAGCGCGTATTGAGTGGACTGCCCTGTGCACTGGATGAGAAAGTACGAGAGGTGATTCGGCAGCAGGGTCGCACGTACACGGAACATTTGCTGTCTGCGGCAATGGAGGCCGGGTTTGACCTCAAGGCGATGCCAGTGGTGATGCTGGGCGGCGGAGCCAGCGTGGTGACGCGATATGTCCGGGAAGGCGACCTGTGCCCTTCCCGGTTTCGTGGACAGTAAAAATGAAGAAAAAACAGAAAGAAACG
>ERZ781275.320-NODE-320-length-58607-cov-3.868117_pt1 | contig 58607 bp, 61 predicted proteins | sample MGYA00375853_ERZ781275 | MGnify/ENA primary metagenome ERZ781275 (study PRJEB29790, sample SAMN03653691) | human gut metagenome | host: Homo sapiens | place: USA: Dallas, Texas | collected 2012-07-23 | study: EMG produced TPA metagenomics assembly of the Gut...
ATAACAGCCCCGAAAGAGAAAGCAGCCGAGTGGCGGGCCAGAGGCTCGTCATGACCTTTAAACCCCTGATTTTAAGCACCATGCAGTGCATGACCGGCATCGGCCCGGCAGACTATGAGGACGCATACCAGGACGGCGTGGTGGCGTTTATGGAAGGCATGAAAAAATATGACGAAACCAAGGGCGGCCGCTTTAACGCTTTTATCAAGACCCATTTACAGCTCTATTACCGAAAGTGGCAGAGCGGGCAGTTCAACCATTCTGTCACAGCAGAGAAACTGCTGTCAGCGCCCGCGGGCAGCAGCGATGGGTTAACACTGGAGGAAGTGATTGCCGATGAAGCCATTGACCTGGAAGGCTGCTATATCGAGAGGGAGGACCAACAGCGGCTCTGGAAAAGTGTGCACGCCTTGTCCGCCAGGCAGGGAAAGGTCCTTTACCAGAGTTTTCATGAAAGTAAAAGCCTTGTGCAGATCTGTAAGGAAATGGGCGTAACCCACAAAGCCGTCCGAAAATTAAGAGACAAAGGGCTGAAAAATTTAAAAAAATCCTTAAAGGGGGTCCCATTTTGACCTTCAAAAAAGTATGTATAGAGTGTAAGGCAAAACGCCATACAAAATACAAACCGCAAAGGAGAAATACACATGGCAGTCGAAGAAACCAAAAAGGACACCAAGCTCAAGGTAACCGTCAACCACGGTGAAAAACTGGGGAAAATCGAACGCTCCAGCAAATCTTACGGCGACGTAGACCACGAAGCCACCAAGGAGCAGATGAGAAGCGCCTACAAGCACATCACCGGCATGCAAGAGCCCATCGGCGAAGGATGCGAGCGTGTCACTACCAGCGACATCACCGAGATCGTGTAAGCAGCACATTCAAATTTGAAAGGAGATAAAACATGGCAGTCGAACAGAAAAAAGAACTGGTAATGTATTTTGAACGCACCGACGGCAAGGAATTCAGGATGACCATCCCGCACTATAAGGAGGGGCTCACCGACGAGGAAGTCAAAACTGGCGCAGACGGCATCGTAACCGATAATATCTTCAAGCCCGAAGGCTTCCCCCTCGCCAAACTCTCTGGCGCCAAGCGCGTAGACACCACCACCACCGACGTGGCCGTAGAGTAAAAATGGGGCGAAAGCCCCTTTTTTATGTGGAAGGTTGAAGGGAGACCCAAATGAAAAATTTCTACAAAACCATCAGTCGAAGATTAATCTTATCAATCCTGATCCTGATTTCCTGCGTTTTTCTCACTGGCCTGAGCATAGCGCCGGAGGAGGTGCCTGTGCCCCAGGCAGAACCGTCGGTATCAGCGCCGCCGCCACCGCCCGAAACCCCGCAGGACGGAGCCGTCATCGACCACCCTCTGCCTGAGGACCCCATCCTCACCAAGGGCCCCTGGGCGTCGGAACACTTCCTTATGTCTGAATACGCCTGCGACTGCGCAGGCTATTGTGACGGCTGGCCCGCGGAAATGGACCCGGAGCTGCTGGGAAAGGTGGAGGAGCTGCGGTGTTATTTTGACCAGCCCGTCATTATCACTTCAGGTGTTCGCTGTGAAAGACGCAACGCCGAGGTAGGCGGCATCGAGAACTCCTGGCACCTGTCCGGCCACGCGGCCGACCTGTACTGCCCGGGGGTGCCCTGTGACGAGGTGGCCGCAGCGGCCCGGGCGCTGGGGCTTGGGGTTATCGAGTATCCAGACCGCCAGTTCGACCATGTGGAGATCTGGCGTTAGAAGGCATCATCCTTTTCAAAAAAGGATGTCACGGATAATATATTTATGATATAACATGATGTGAAAAAGAACCCTGATAAAAAATCAGGGTTCTTTTTATGATAACAAACTAAGAACAGAAAGGGCTTAAAGCTTTATCTGTGCATAGGCCCCGTTATTTATAAGGACATCACAGCCACTGTGCGGCCCAGGCGGCAAGCTCGCTGCCGGGCGTATTGGCCGCGAACCGTTTTCCGCTTTCGACTTTTGCACCTGGGGCCAGAGCCTCCAGATTTTTGCCGGAGCTGCCAAGAGGGCTGCCGCCCGATGTCGCAAAGGGGATGACTGTCTTTCCGGAAAAGTCATAGCTTTCCATAAAGGTGTCGATAATAGAGGGCTCTCGGTACCACCATACTGGAAATCCAACGAACACCACATCATACAGCCCCATATCCGCCACCTTTGAACGGATTGCCGGACGGCTGCTTCTGTCGTTCATCTCAACAGAGCTTCGGCTTTTGGCGTTCTGCCAGTCGAGGTCTGCGCTTGTGTAAGGCGTTTCCGGCTGGATCTCAAACAAATCCGCCTTGATTTCCTGGGCCAGTTTTTCGGCCACGGTCTTTGTCACCCCGCTTGCGCTGAAATACGCAACGAATACTTTACTCATTTAAAAAATCCTCCTTGTATGTTTTGATTGACTTGTTTCTTATAATCGCCTTATGTTAATGATACAACTTGAAGTTAACTTTAAGTCAAGCGTTAATTAAAATTTTTTTCAAAGAGGTATGTGAGGCTTCGTATTTCTGCGATTGGCTATCGTCATACAGGATGGCGCCTTACGCCTGGGTAAAAAATATCTGGAGCTCCTCTGGCGTTTTATCCATGAGCGCGTCAACGGCCTCTGGCGCCGCCAGCTTGGTGGCGATATTGGCTAAGATGTCCAGGTGGTCATCGCCCGCTCCTGCAATGCCGATCACGACCTTTACAGTGACGTCGCCCCAGGGAGTGCCGTCTGGGAAGAGCTGGACCGACAGGCCGGTTCGCTTGATTTTAGCCTTTGCCTCCTCAACGCCGTGGGGGATGGCGATACCGTTTCCGATATGGGTCGCGAAGGATTCCTCGCGCTTGATCATAGCCGGGATGTAGTCTGCGTCCACGCAGCCGCTGTCCACAAGCATCTGGCCGGCCCGGCGGATCACAGCCTCCTTGTCATCAGGGGCGCAGCCGGTCTGAATGCTGTTAAGGGGCAGGATTTCGGAGGCGTTATGGGCCGTTCTGGTCTCAGGACAGATGCTGGCTGCTTCGCAGTGGGCTGGGATGTCAGTCTGGGACAGGCGTGCGGCCAGCACATCGTACTCTGGCGCGTTCATGAAGTTGGTGATCAGCACCAGCTCTGCCTGAGGAGCGCTGTGAGCGGCCCTTTCCCGCAGATCATGATGGGTCACGACAATCTGGGCGTGGGACGGAATATCGGACACAGAGGCGTGCTCTACACAGATGTCGTCTCGGCCGGCCGCATTCAGCTTTTTACTGAGAACCGTGGCGCCCATCGCTGAGGAGCCCATACCCGCGTCACAGGCAAAAACAATGTGGCGGATGGCAGAAACATCGGTGTCCGGGCTCAGGACTGGGGCGGCCTCGCCCTTGGCGGCGGCTTTCATGGCGTCCTTTTTGGCGATGGCGTCCTCGAGGTTTTCATCCTTGCCAAAGATTTTGAGCAGTGGCAGGGCAATGGCAAAGGAGACGGCCGCTGCCACAGCCACACCGGCCAGCACGCCCAGGTAGCCGCCGCTTTTGGGAACCATGGCCATAATGGCGAGAATGGAACCCGGTGAGGCCGGGCCGACCAGGCCAGCGCCCATCAGGTTAAAGGTAAAGACGCCCGCAGCGCCGCCGCCCATGACCGCCAGAAGCAGGATGGGGTTCATGAGCACATAGGGGAAATAAATCTCGTGGATACCGCCAAAGAAATGGATGATAATGGCGCCCGGCGCCGTATCCCTGGCGCTGCCCTTCCCGGCGAGGCAGTAGGCCAGCAGAATACCAAGACCAGGACCCGGGTTGGATTCCATGAGAAAAAAGATGGATTTTCCGGCTTCCTGAACCTGTTGTAAACCGAGTGGGGTCAGAATACCGTGGTTAATGGCGTTGTTCAGGAACAGCACCTTGGCCGGTTCGATAAAGAGACTGGCAAGGGGCAGGATGCTGTGGTTCACAAAGAACTGGACGCCGGCAGCCATAGCGCCAGTGGCAGCCAGCATGGCCGGCGCAAAGACATAGTAGGACAGAATGGCGAGGATGCCGCCGAGAATGCCAACCGAGAAATTGTTGATCAGCATCTCAAACCCGGCCTTGATGTGCCCTTCGACCAGGGCATCAAATTTTTTAATGAGCCATCCGGCAAAGGGCCCCATAATCATGGCGCCTAAAAACATCGGCACATCCGTGGCAACAACGACACCCATCGTGGCAATGGCAGCCATAACGCCGCCGCGGGAGCCGCCTGTGAGCTTGCCGCCTGTGTAGGCAATGAGCAGCGGCAGCAGATACTGGCTCATGGGGTCCACCAGCTGTGCAAGCTGCTCGTTGGGCAGCCACCCGGTTTTGATAAAGAGGGCAGCGATCAGCCCCCAGGCGATAAAGGCGCCGATATTGGGCATAACCATGCTGCTTAAAAAACGGCCGAAAACCTGAACTTTCTCTTTCATGATACTTCTCCTTCAAAATTTACAAAATCATTTAAAAACGGTGTCGGCTCGGTGATGTCAGCGGCTCTGTGCGCTCAGGCTTCGGCGCAAATGCCGAAATGTCTGAAAAGGATGGCCTCAGCGTCGTCATTCCACAATCCGTTATGGGCGTCGCAGCAGTCTGCCAGCTTTTTAAACAGCGGATCTGTTTCCCCCAGTTTAGCAAAATCTTCAATGGCCGTCAAAGGCATATTGAACTGAGTGTAGGTGAGCTTTTTGCCGCCCGGAATTTTGGGCAGGCCCAGAGTCGCCTCCGCGATGCTGTCAATGCCGCCGATGTGGGTGACCATCACCGACGGGTCAATGACGCCTCTGGCGGCCAGAGCGTTGGCCTCAATGAGGTCATTGTTGTCACCGCCGGTGGTGCCCATGATGTGGCTGCTGGTGTAATGGACGTTGTACAGGTTAATATCGGCCATAAAGTCCTTGTTGGTGGGGCCGGCAAAGAAGTTCATGCAGCCGTCAAAGGCCAGCAGCCGGTCGCCCAGCTCAGCGACCTGATGGATCGGCGCGTACACAAAAACATCGTCGTAGCCGTGTCCCTCCGAGATGGTCATCAGGCCATCGTAAGCGTCCTCCAGAGCGGTGGTATTCACATAGACCAGCTCGATGCCCTTCTGCGCTGCGCTTTCCGGTGAGATCACCGTTCTGGCCCGTTCGATGCGGGCGTCGTCGATGTCAGTCACCACAATGCGTTTTGGCTTGTTCTCAAAGTTGAGGCCGTATTCCACTGCGCCCAGCCCCATAGGCCCACAGCCGCCCATGATGAGAATATTGCCGCCTGCCTTGGTGCCCATGGCGTGGCTGTGGTCGCGCTTGTTGGTGTGGTAGTTTGAGTGGTACCCGCCGATAATGCAGCTCATGGGTTCGCCCAGAGACGCCTTGTAAAAGCTTTTTCCCTCATAGGGCATCAGGCAGCCCAGCTCCATGACCTCGTGCGGCATGATGCAGTAGGTAGTGGCGCCGCCGCACCATTCGTAGGAGTAGCCCGGAGAATCAAGTCTTCCCTTGTAGTTCAGGGCTGGCTGCTGCGCGAATTTCTGGCCCGGCTTAAACTGATCCTTCCATTTTTCACCAACCTCCACAATCACGCCGGCAAACTCATGGCCGATGATGACCGGGTTGGTGTCCACGTTCTGTGGGCAGCGCTTATGGGCCTTGCCCTGGTCCACAAGCTTGTAGGTCGACATGCAGATGCTGTCGCTCATGACCTTAACCAGGATTTCATCCTCCCGGATCTCTGGCAATTCAAATTCTTCCAGCCGTAAATCATCTTTTCCGTAAAGACGGACTGCTTTCGCTTTCATGTTTATACCTCACTTCTTAAAATCACAATAATTCGCTATAGAAATAAACTTGTTTCACAACTTATCCAAAGTATAACATTGCGATTTATTGCTGTCAAGCAAAAAATCAAAATAAATCACATTTATTTAGTTGTGATTAGTTGGAAAAATGTGTTAAAATAGTAAAAAAGAAAAGGGAGGCACACCTATGAGCAAATCACTGACAGCAGACCGGCGGAACCGCATTGCCCAGATCCTCATGAAGGAAGGCAGCATCAAGGTTGGAAACCTGTCCGAGCGCTTTGGCGTTTCTACCGAAACCATCCGAAAGGATATCATCTATCTGGAGGAGGAGGGCATTGCTACCAAGAGCCACGGAGGCGCCATCGCGAAAAGCGATTTTGTGGAGCGTCCGCTCAATGTTAAGGAATCCGAGCACGCCGACGCCAAGGCCGCCATCGCCACAGCCGCCATCCGGCTTATCCAGCCCGGCGCTGCTGTGATACTGGACACGGGAAGCACCACTGGCGCCATCGCCAGACAGCTGCTCCTGAAAGAAGGGCTGACCATTTTTACCAACTCAGTGACCATTGCAGCCATGCTGGCAGAATCTGACAATGCGGTATACCTGTTTGGTGGTTTGGTGCGCAGCAGCAGCAAAGCCGCGGTCGGCGACTGGGCCACTGGCGCGCTGGCAGCCGTGCACGCCGACATTGCGTTTTTGGGCTCTGACGGCTTCAAGGGACTGGCAGGCCCGTCCACGCTGTCCTACGAGGAGGCCGAGTTCAAGAAAAAGGTCATTGCTGCCAGCACAGCCACCTACACGGTGTGTGACAGCAGCAAAAGCCAGAGCGCCGGGCTGTTTGCCTACGCCGGCTGGAAGGACGTGACTGGGCTGATCATCGACCAGAACATACAGGAAAGTGCCGCGGAAGACATTTCCAGAGAGACAAAGCTGATTCTGGCAAAAAACTGACCCTGGCGGCCTGCGTTTGATTTCAAGAGTCCCCAGCGGACATTCATAAAAAGGCGGTATACGTTATGAACCACAAGATTATTTATTTTGAGGGCGAGGGCTTCACCTCGCTGGCAGATTTTAAAAAGGCCTGCATCCTCGACATTGACCGGGTGCCCACCATCATTGCCTATGACAAGGGGCAGCGGCTTGAGCTGCGGAATATCCGCAGCGTTGCCACAGAAGAGCTGAAGGATTTTGGTACCCTGCTCAAGATTACGGCAGACCACCAGACCGTTTACGCGGCAGTGGTGATCGTCAGCTTTAAAGGCGGCCTGGCTGTGGCCCACAACGTCAAAACCGCCAACCTGAAGGTCCAGCTCGAAAAGCTGGCCGGCCTGGACGATTCGGTTGAGCGCTACGGGTATTATGAGGTCCGGAAGAAGTAGAATCAGCCTGAAGAAAGCAAACAAAGCCACCATCCTGCGGCATGTGCAGGATGGTGGCTTTGTCTTTAGTGTGAATTTTTATTGTTCGTTCCAGTAAATATTCATGATCTCAATCAGGCGTGACCAGTTCTGGTAGCGCTTTTCATAGAGCTCGAAGTTTTCAGAGTGCGATGTGACTGGCGGGTTGATCTTAACGGCCTGCTCAAAAGCTTCCTCGTAGCTTTTGTACAGACCAGTGCCAACCCCTGCGGTGATGGCGCAGCCCAGGGCACCTACTTCATTGCAGTCTACGGTCTCGATGGGAAGCTCGATAATGTCGGCAAAAATCCTTGCCCATACCTGACTTTTGGCGATGCCGCCAGTCAGACGCACCACATCCGCTTTACAGCCCGAGTCCCGCAGAAACCGTATGTGGTAGCGGTGCATAAAAGCAACGCCCTCGGCCAGAGCATAGGCCAGCTCGGCATAGGTGGTGTTCTGGTCGATGTTGAAAAATTCAGCTTTTGCATTTGGATGGACACTCGGCTGCGCGACAAAAGGCAGGTACATAACCTTGGAGGTCTCAATGGGAACCGATGCGATCAGCTCGTTTAAAACCTCGTAGTAAGAGCCACCCTGCTTTTCGGCAATGAATTTTGCTTCCCCGCCCATAGCTTTGCAGAACCATTCATAATTTGAGCCGGAGGCACCTGTGAAGGCACAGTTCAGATATTCCCCTTTTGTGAGGTAGGGCATATTTGCCGAAGCGCCTGGGATGATCCGCGTGGAATGGGTCTCATTGATACACCAGGTCCCTGCGACGGCAGTTACAATACCGTCTGCTGTGGCTCCAGCCCCCACCAGGCAGGCCAGGACATCCATCATACCGGCAACCACTGGCGTACCTGGCTTCAGGCCGGTTTCGTCTGCGGCCCTTTTGGTAACCCTGCCGACAATCTGTGAGGATTCGGTTGCGAGCTTAGGTAAAAAAGGCTCAATTTCTGGGATACCGTACAGGTTCAGGAGCTCTGTGGAGTAGTCGGTGGTTGTCAGATCCAGCATGGCCGAGCCGCCAAAAATATTGGCGTCGGTTGCGAATACGCCGGTCAGACGATACATCAGATAATCCTTGAACAAGAGAATTCCGCCTATTTTTTCATAGACTTCAGGCTTCTGGTCTTTAAACCATCGCAGGATCGGCCCAGGTTCCCCCGCGTAGAGGGTTCCCTTAATAATATCGTTGATCCGGTCAAAGGAGCCTTCGCGCTTGTAGCCCTCGACAATGGTGTTGGCCCGGTAATCCTGGGAAAAAACGCCGGGCGCGATGGATTTTCCGTCTCGGTCTAAAATGATCAGCCCGTTGCCAAAAGAACACATGCCAATGCCGGCAATTCTCGAAGGGTCGACGGCGGCTTTAGCAAGCATGGATTTGATGCTGGCTGAGGTAGACGCCCAGAGCCGGTCGACGTCAAACGTCTCAAAGCCGGGTGTGTGCGATTCCAGACGCATCGTCGGGTTAGACGCGCTGGCAATTTCTTTTCCACACTGGTCAAACAATACGGTTTTAATCGAGGTGCTTCCGCCGTCGATTCCAATTAAATAGCTTTCCATAGTGATTCCCCCCTGTTTTGATAATCAAAAGATCAGTGCTAAGAGCGGTTGTCTGAACCCAATAACATGATTTTTTTGCTTACGGCTTCTTTTAGCGCGTTAAGCGGACGAAGATTGGCGGTTGAAGGCCAGATGGCCATGTTTTCCATTTCGTTGAGCTGCTTTTTCATCTCGCGGTAGTAGGCGTCAATGATTTCCGAAAAAACATTGAGCTTGCAGATACCAAGGCGAACGGCTTCCCGTACCTGTTCGTCGGGGGTTCCAGAGCCGCCGTGCATAACCAGAGGAACCGACGAGAGTTTGTTCAGCTGCGCGAGCCGGTCAAAATGCAGCCTTGGCTCGTGGACATAGACGCCGTGGGCTGTACCTACAGCAACCGCCAGTGCGTCCACACTAGTCTCTTCGATGAAAGCGCTCATTTCATCCGGATTGGTCAGTGAGTCATCCGGATTGTCGTAGGCGCCGTCCCTGTTTTTTTTCACGTCAGTTTCTGAACGACCGACAATCCCATCGCCGACATGGCCCAGCTCAGCCTCGACCGATACGCCGTGGGCGTGGGCGTACTCGGTTACCTTCTTTGTGTTTTTAACATTTTCTGCAAAGGGCAGAACAGATCCATCGTACATGACAGAGGTAAATCCGCTGTCAACAGCCTTCTTGATAAACGCTGTGTCGGTGGCGTGGTCGAGGTGCAGGCAGACAGGGACAGAGGCGCGGCTGGCCATTTTACGGGCGCCATCAAGCCAGTATTCCATTTTGTCCCCCTCGATGTCGACACATAAGGCCATGAGAATAACAGGAGAGCGCAGCGCTTCCGCTGTCTCTAAAATAGAGAGGGTCATGTCATTATTGCTGGTGTCAAAGGCAGCGACGCAGTAGTGGTTATCCCTCGCGGGCTTCAAAATTTCAGATAAGGTTACGAGTGCCATTTTTATTCCTCTTTCTGTGGTGTATTTTTTGATAACAGGGTTTACAGAACGTCGGGATTGACCAGAAAGCGGGAGGTCTTATCCTTCGGAAAAGACAGCATCTCACGGGCCAGCATTCCAGGCGACTGGGTAAAAGCGTCACGGCTGCCGCCGGCCATGTGAGGGCTCAGGGTCACGTTGTCAAGCGTGACCAGCGGGTAGTCTTTTCCTGGCGGCTCCCTGTCGTATACATCCAGCGCTGCGCCCATGATTTTATGGTCTTTTAGAGCCTGCCACAAAGCCTTTTCGTCGACAAGACCCGATCGGGAAGTGTTGATAAAGTAAGCGGTGGGCTTCATGAGGCTTAGCATATGTGCGTCGAAAAGCTTCTCCGTTTCCTGTGTAAGACGGCAGTGAAGGGTGACAAAATCAGAGCGCTGCAGAAGTGTCTCCAACGAGACCAATTCGATGCCTTTGGTTTCCGCTGTCGGTTTAAAGTAAGGGTCATAGACCAGCAGCTCCATCTCAAAACCCTTCAGGCGCTGGGCCACTTTTTTTCCGATGGCTCCAAACCCTACAATACCGGCAGTTTTTCCCGAAAGGTCGGGCATTGTCTCCTTGTTGGTATAGTCCCGTACCCAGTTTCCAAGCTTTAAGTTCATGTGTGCCTTTGCGATATTTCTGCACTCGGCGATCATCAGCCCAACCGTGTAGTCTGCCACAGAGTTGGCGTTCCTGCCCGGTGTGTTGTAAACCGCGATGCCCTTCTGGGTGGCATAGGCGACGTTGACATTGTCATAGCCGCCGCGCAGAACGCCGATGGCTTTCAGGTGGGGACAGCGGTCGATCATGTCTCGGGTAACCGTACAGAATTGTGTGATGATAATATCCGCGTCCTCGACGGCTCTTTTGATGGCCTCGGGCGGCTCATAAGCCTCGCTGCCACCTGTCTCTACCGCGAGGTTGATAGCCTGCAGCGCATCATAGCTGCCGCACTGCCATTCAACGGTTTCAATGGTTTCGCCTCTTTCGGCAAAGGCAGCAAAGCCCCTTTTGATATCCTCTCCAGATATCCAGACATCTCCAATACCTGCGATTTTCATTTTTTTCACCCCTTCATGTAAAAGTTATCTCCATCATATCACCGCGTATAACATTTGTCAATTACAAATGTTATACGCGGCGGCGCAAAAAAAGACTGGAAAGCCAGTCTCATGCAGAAAATAGTTAAATAAGAGAAAACAGGCAGGCGGCCTGTCAGGAAAGCCTTGCGATGATGCCCTCCGCCAGGGCTTCATCGATGATGATGTCTGTTACAATGCCCAGCTTTAGTGCTCCGGTTACCGCGTCGATTTTTTCGTTGCCGTTTACAAGCGCCAAAACGCGTTTAACCTTTGCCAGATTTTCAAAGGGAATACGAATCATGGAGGCAGCGCCGATGGTCTCAGTGATCCGGCCCTGGAGGTCAAAGTAGTGGGTACAGATATCGCCGATGATATTGGCACAGTCCTCGGCGAGGAGCTCGCTCTCACCCGGGTAATACGAGCGGTGCTTCAGGTTGCCGATGGCACCGATGCCGATCACCGCGAGATCAATTTCCTGCCATTGGTCCAATATTTCGGCGTAGGCCTGGGTCCTGGTAAAAAGCTCATAGTCCTCTGGCGACAGGGGACCCAGGGGAAGGTTGATAAAATGGGCTGTACCGCCCGTTTTTTCGGAAAGCATCCGCACCATCTCGTTGATCATAAAATAGGCGGCAGCCTGGCTGCTGGCGCCGACCAGCGGGAAAATATCTGCCCGCTGTAAGAGGCTGCTCTCGCTGCACTGCTCGACAAAGCTGTAGACAGAACGGCCCCATGAAATACCGATTTTATGCAGCCCTTCGCGGCAGAGATCGTCAAAATAAAGGGCTGCCCGCTGCGCAAGCATCTTCCGGGCCAGCGCGTCATCGTTAAAATGGCCGGGAACAATGGTGACATTTTGTATTGGGAAAATTTCCTTTATCATTTGGGCGGCTTTGCTGAGGTTGGTCTCGACATCATTGATCTTAATTTCGACGATGCTGCGTTCGCGGGCCTCGCTCAGCATTTTTGATATGCTCTGTCTTGTCGTACCAAGTTTTTTTGAAATGGCCTGTTGTGTCATGTTTTCTTCATAGTAGAGCCGGGCGACCTGGACCAGCTTCTGTAAGTACTCGGTATCATTCATTGATGTTTTCTCCCGTTTGGCGATTCATTTTAGACCATTCTATCACAGTTTGACAGAGGGGACAATTTTATTTTAAACTGTGCTGCCGCACAGCATTTTTGTTTTAGACCCCAGCCGTGCTATAATAAAGAAAACAATCCAAACGAAAGAGGAAAAGACATGAAGGAAACCATTCGCGTCGCTTTTTTTGATATTGACGGTACGCTGGCCAGCCATAAGGTGGAGAGCAGCAATTTTCTGGACCGGGTGCCGGCCTCGGCGCGCCGGGCCCTGTGCGCGCTCAGGGAGAACGGCATACAGCCCGTCATTGTGACAGGCCGTGAGCCCAGTGTGATCCGCCAGTTTGTTGCGGATCTGGAGATGGACACCTATATTGCGGCCAACGGGCTGAGCCTGACCCATGGCGGCGTGGAGGTCTGGCGGCAGCTCCTTGCGCCGGAGGTGGTCGCAGCGCTGCTGTGTGAGCTCAGGGAGGTCCGTGATGTGGCGGTTGTGCTGGAGAGCACTGCCGGCAACGTGCTGTGCTGGAATGAAAGCCCCTACACGGTCGATTTTGACGTGAGCATTGAGGGCGCCCTCGAACGGGCCTGCGAGTACGGTGTGTACCAGCTGGCCATCATCGGTGATGGGCTGAAGGGCCGTGTACAGACAGCGCAGGAGGGGCTGAAAGCGCGGGTGGTGGCGCCGCTGGTGCTGGACATTCTCCCGGAGACGGTGTCCAAAGCGTCTGCCATCGAGCGGATGCTCGGACTGCTGGGGTTTGACCGCTCACAGGCCATTGCCTTTGGCGATGAGGAGAATGACCTGGAGATGTTCGGCGCAGTGGACTACACAGTGGCGATGGGAAACGCTATCGACGCGCTGAAGCAGACCGCCACCTATGTAACCGACAGTGTGGACGAGGACGGTATTTACAATGCCTGTTGTCATTTTGGCCTGATTTAGCGTCAAAAAAAGGTAAAAGCCCTTTCGGGCTTTGGGTAGGAATCTCAAAGATACAGGCAGTTTGAGCAGAGGATTGCCTGTTTTTGAGATGAGCAAAATTGGCAATTAAATACGATGGTCCTGTTTCTTTGGAGAATGAATTCGGATGCTGTTATGGATAGAACATAGAGTTAGGTGTGGGCAGAGGATTGGGGAAATCGCCTGCCCGCGATCAAACAGAGGAGTACTGTTTCGGTTTATGAAAAAAACCATCCGAAAAAGGTAAAAAAACTTTATCAGGATATTTTCTTGATGGCATCATATTTAATTGAATTAATATTATAATAATTGCCTGTATTTGTCAACGATAAAACTGTAATTGATTACGAATTTAAAACCAAAAAGTCCTTCTTTTTGTCGCCAAAACCGGCCGGACTTTGTTTGATAAATGTTTATCAAGTAAAAATAGCGTTAAGGGTGTGTTTTTCGCTTGTAAAAATATAAAAGAACATGCTAAATCGGCCAAAAAATTAAGGGAATTTTGGCAAAAAATAGGGGGTTTTTATGATTATTAAAGTTATTTTCAGAGTTTAAAGGTTATCTTTAATTGGATAAATAAAATAATAAGGCTATACTTATTGAGTGATTTTGGAGAAAAGCGGTGCTTTTTGTTGCCTTTTTTACAAAGCGGCAGGGGCGGCCTCAAATAAAATTTTGTAAAATAAGCAAAAAAACGGCATTAAAAACGAATTTTTTCCAGTTTATAGGCAATTTACTTTAAGAGTGTTTATTAATCAGTATAAAATGTGCTATAATGAAATCAAAAAATAACTAAAAATACGTTATATCTGCGCAGTGGCGCGTGCCCAGCGCGGCGGAGAGGGATGGTGAGCCCCATAAAGAAAATTAAATATGTTCTGACTGTTTTTTTATGCCTTCTGATGGGTCTGGCCGGTGTGGGCTGCGGCGGCTCGGAGGCCTCAGGAAGCGGCACCTACACGCTGCCGGAGCTGGTGATCCCAGCTTATTCCGGCGCAGACACCTCCAGTTGTGATGTGGGAGGCTTCGACACCACCGGCGCGGACAGCGGCTATGTGATGGCGAGCTACACGGGCGGTGTGCCAGCCAAGCTTCAGGTGGCAAAGGACGGCGTGAAATACAATTACGATATACCCGCCACGGGCGAGTACACGATTTTCCCGCTTCAGATGGGAAACGGTACCTATTCCATACGATTGCTGGTGGGGGTAGGCGATAACCGGTACACGGCTGTTCTGGAGGAGGATGTGGATGCCTCTCTCTCAAGTGAGTTCGCGCCCTTTGTGGTGCCGAACCAGATTGTGGACTACAACGCGGACAGCGCCTGTGTGGCCTTTGCCAGAGAGCAGGCTGCCGGCATGAGCTCGGACGCGGACGTGGTCAAGGCGGTTTACGCCTACATCAAGGATCATGTGACCTACGATGTCGCCAAGGCCCAGTCGCCGCCGGTGGGCTACATCCCTTCAGTGGACGACACTTTTTTAACCAATACGGGTATCTGCTTTGATTACGCCTCGCTGGCGGCAGCCATGCTGCGGTCCTGCGGCATCCCGACCAAGGTGGAGACCGGCTACATATCGCCGTCGGGCATCTACCATGCCTGGAATGAGGTCTACGTGAAGGACTCAGGCTGGATTGAGGTGGGCTTTAAGATTGACGCGAATACCTGGACGCTGCTGGACCTGACCTTTGCGGCAGGCTCCTCGAAAAGCGACCTGTCAGGCTTTATCGGCGACGGCAATGAGAATACCTATGAAACGCAATATACCTATTAGGAGGTACAGAATGGGAAGAGTAAGTAAGAAGCAGGCCATGAGCTCTGCGGAGCTGTCCGCGCTGTTTACCAGCATGTCGATGGTGCTGGATTCAGGGGTCACTGTGAACGACTGCCTGTCAATGATGGTACAGGACGCGGAGGACAGCCGCTTTAAGCGTGTCCTGGAATCGGTCGAGAAAAATTTGCTGGAGGAATACTTCCTTTATAAAGCCATGGAAAAAACCGGCGGTTTTCCGGAATACGCACTGGGCATGATCGAGGTCGGCGAGACCTCCGGCCGCCTGGCAGAGGTGCTTGGTTCTCTGGGCGATTACTATCTGCAGGAGGACGGTATCAAGAAACAGGCCAAGAGCGCGGTTCTGAGCCCGCTTTTACTCATCGCCATGATGGCAGTGGTCGTGCTGTTTCTGGTCTACGCCATTATGCCGGTGTTCAAGGATGTGTTCCGCCAGCTGGGGGTGGACCTGAACGGCGCCTCGGGCAACGCGCTGGCGTTCCAGGCCGGAAATGTCATTATGATCGTGGTGGGCGTTGTGCTTGTGCTGCTGCTTTGCTGTGTGCTGTTCTATGTGTTCAGCCCGGCGGGCAGGCAGTTCTTTAACGGACTGGCAGAGCGCTTTGGTGCCACGCGGGACATCTTTTACCGGCTGGACGCGGCACGCTTTATGGGGGCACTGTCCATCCTCATGACCAGCGGTATTGCCATGGAGCAGGCTCTGGGCCTGGCCAGGCAGACCGTGTCGAGCCAGGCCTTTGGCGAGAAGATCGACGCCTGTCGGGCTTCGGTTGAGCAGGGCGAGCCCTTTGAGGAAGCCGTATTAAAAACCGGGCTGCTGAGGGGCGTTTACGCCAAGGTGCTCATGGGCGGCAGCAAAAGCGGTTCTCTGGACCGGGCGGCCGCGCACATCTCAAAAATTTATTTTGAGGAGGCCGAGGATAAGATCGACGGGCTGATCGCAGTCATCGAGCCGGCGCTGGTCTCGCTTTTGTCCATTGCCATTGGCGCCATTTTGGTCGCAATTCTGCTGCCGCTCATCGGTATTATGGCAGGTATCGGTTGAAAGGCAGCGCTGTGAAAAGAGGGAATTTTAATGGAAACGAAAAAGAATAAAATACATTTTCTGCCCTCGGTTATCATCTTTGCGGTCATCGTGCTTCTGGTGTGGCTGCTGTTCAGCCGGGCGTCTGCCAGCATGGATACGGACGGCGGACAGACGCTGGAGACAGCCCTTGAAAACTCTGCGGTACTGTGCTATTCCCTGGAGGGCTTTTATCCGCCGAGCTTAGACTACCTGGCCGACAACTACGGCGTGGTGGTGGATCGGGAGCACTACATTGTCCACTATGATGTCTTTGCGTCCAACATAATGCCAGACATCCGCGTGGTGCCGAAATAGGAAAGGAGCGGGAAATGTTTCATAACAAACAAAACGAGAGCATGCTGTCAACCTTTGTCCTGCCTATTTCGCTGGTCTGCCTTTTCGCTTTGTCGGCTCTGGTGCTCACCTTTCTGGGCTCGGAGAGTTACAAGCATATCAAGGCCAACTATGATGACACCTCCGAGGCGACGGTGGCGGTCTCCTACCTGAGCACTAAGGTGCGCCAGAACAACCGGGAAAACGCCATTACAGTGGTTCACAGGGCGGACGGCGACCGTCTGGAAATACTGGAGAACATTGGGGATAAGGCGTACCGGACCGTTATCTACTGCCAGGACGGCGCCCTGTATGAGAGCACCTTTTCGGACGGACAGCCGGGCGGCCTGGAAGCCAACGCCATGCGCGTCGCGGATCTGGACGCTCTGCGTGTGCGCGCAGAGGGAAGCAGACTCCTGAATTTTGAGGTGACAGGCAAGAATGGCACGGTGCACACCTTTTCGCAGAGCGTCGTGGGAGCGGACAGCCAGGAAGCAGGTGATGCACAGTGAAACAGCGCTTCAGATCATCGGGCTTTTTTGTGGAGCTCATCATTACCATTGTCTTTTTTGCCATTGCCTGCTGTATTATTGTGCAGCTTTTTGCAAAGGCCGGACTCATAAGCAGCGAGGCGTTTGACAAGCGGGGCGCGGCAGCCCAGTGCCAGACGCTGTGCGAGACCATCAAGGGGACCGGCAGTCTGGACGGTGTGCTGGAGGACGGCTGCTATGAAAAATCCGGCAGCAGTATCCGGGTTTTCTACGACAGGAACTGGAAAATGACAACAAGGGATGCTGCGGTGTTCAGTGTTACTGTGACCACTGAGGCTGTGGCCCAGACCGCGGGGAGCCTGGAGAAAATGCGTTTTGAAGTCCTCAAGGGCACAACGCCGCTCTACACCATGTCCGGCGCCCAGTATTTTGAAGAACCAGCGGAGGTGCAGTGATGCGTAAAAACAAGCAGGGCATGAGCGTGGGCGTCGTATCGCTTATTATGATTTTTGTGGTTTTTCTGCTGGTGAGTCTGGCGGTCCTGAGCCTGACCACCGCGTCGGCCAACGCGCGCATGGCGGACAAATCCCTGGCCATGCAGAGCGCCTACTATGAAGCTGACGCTAGAGCCCAGGAAACCCTGGCCCAGGTAGACGGCGTGCTGAGAAGCGGCGGCGCGGACCCAGGCGCCCTCGAAGCCCTGGGGCGGGACGTCGTTTATGACCCGGAAACGGGTGTGATCGCTTTTGACACAAAGGTCAGCAGCACCGCCACCCTGAAAAGCGAGCTGCGTGTCGAGGGAAACAGCGTGTTAGTGACCCGGTGGCAGACCGTAACGGACGGCGAGTGGCAGACGGACAGTGACACTAAGAATTTATGGAAGGGAGGGGCCTCGTAAATGGAATTACTGGATTATCTGGAAGAATCAGTGGCCCGGAAGGCATCGGATGTTTTCATCATCACCAATTTTCCCTGCTCCTACCGCATCGACGGCAGGATCGTCAGGGGTGAGGGCGAGGTGTTCACGCCCCAGGAGACCGAGCGCCTGATCCGTGAGATCTACGACCTGACCGGCGGCCGCTCCATTGAGAAATTTGAGGAAAACGGCGATGATGACTTCTCTTTTGCCCTGAAGGGCATCGGCCGTTTCAGAGCCAATGTGTACCGCCAGCGTGGGACGCTGGCAGCCGTGATCCGGGTGGTATCCTTTGGTCTGCCGGACCCGGCGTCGCTGTCGATTCCGCAGACGGTACTGGAGCTCAGCAAGAAGAAGAACGGGCTGGTGCTGGTGACCGGGCCTGCGGGCAGCGGGAAATCCACGACGCTGGCCTGCATTATTGACAAGATCAACCATGAGAAGAGCGGGCACATCGTGACAATGGAGGACCCCATTGAGTACATCCACCGGCACAACCAGTGCATTGTGACCCAGCGTGAAATCCCCCACGATTCCCAGAGCTATGTGACGGCCTTAAAGGCAGTCCTGCGCCAGTCGCCAGACGTCATTCTTCTGGGTGAGCTCAGAGACCTTGAGACCATCGAGATCGCCATGACAGCGGCTGAGACCGGCCAGCTGGTCTTTTCGACCCTGCACACCACCGGCACCGCCAACACCATCGACCGGATCATTGACGTGTTTTCCGCGAACCAGCAGCACCAGATACGCACCCAGCTTTCCATGATTCTGCAGGCAGTGGTGTCCCAGCAGCTGGTGCCCACAGTGGACGGCAGCCTGACGCCAGCCTTTGAGATCATGCTGGTCACGCCGGCCATCCGCAATATGATCCGGGACGGTAAGGTGCACCAGATCGACTCGGCCATTTTCTCAGGCACCAAGGACGGCATGTGCACAATGGATACCAGCCTTCTGGAGCTGTACCGCCAGGGCCGTATTACCGAGCAGACAGCCCTCATGTACAGCCAGAACCACGAATCGCTGGCCCAGAAGCTTAAGGCGGCCAAATAAAAAACTTTACTTTTCAGCTGGGGTTCGGTACAATATATATGAATGATCATTCATATGAAAGGAAAAATCCATGATTGATAAAAACGGCATTGAGCGCTGTGATTTTGCCCACGCGCATGAAGATATTGTAAGAACGGTCATGGACCGGATGCCCGACGAGGAGACCTTATACGACCTGGCGGAGCTGTTCAAGGTTTTTGGGGACTCCACACGGGTTAAGATTCTCTGTGTCCTCTTTGAGGCTGAGATGTGTGTCTGCGACATCGCCGAGCTTCTGAGCATGAGCCAGTCCGCCATCTCCCACCAGCTCCGGGTGCTCAAGCAGTCCAAGCTGGTCAAGAACCGGCGGGAGGGAAAAACGATTTTCTATTCGCTGGCCGACGAGCACGTCCGCGCCATTTTTAACCAGGGAATGGAGCATATAATGGAATGAGGGTACGGTCTGGAACAGACCGTACCTCTTTTTAATGGAGAAGCGTGGGTGTTATACCTGGCGAGCCGGCTGCCTTTTAACTGGGTAAAATCTTTTTGAAAAAAATCGGAAATATTTTCTTGACAAATCCTGTAAAAAAAGCTAAAATAAGTATCGTGCTCAGAACAGAGTACACTGTAGGGGTGTCGCCAAGCGGTAAGGCAATGGACTCTGACTCCATCATTCGCAGGTTCGAATCCTGCCACCCTTGCCATTTTGTTTATCGGATCAGCAATGCTGGTCTTTTTTCTTTTTTTGCACACCCGTGTCAACATTTGGCCGTGAGAAATATTGGAACAGGCTTTTCTTTCCGCGTGATCAGGCGTATAATATGGCCATTCTATGGAAACGGAAAGGCTGTGGCTCCAGACCAGCTGTTATCCGGCTCTGACTGGGGGTGAGCGAAAGAAATGGGCAGATGTAAGATCAGCTTAAAGCTGGTCTTTTTTTTATGGTCAGGAAAGCGTATAATAAGGGTATTATGAAAATCAGGAGAGAGAATAATGAACACTTTAAATAAAGCGCTGGCCGGCAAGCTGGACAGCCTGAGAGATGTGATCCGGGGCTATGAGAAGCCGTGTATCGCCTTTTCCGGCGGCGTGGACAGCACTTTACTGCTCCGGGTGGCTGTGGAAACACGGGGCGCGGCGGCGGTGCCCATGACGGTTAACGGCAGCATGATGCCGCGGTCTGAGTTCGGAGATGCTAAAGCGCTGGCCCAGAGCATGGGTGCCTCGCTGTGTGTGCTGGACGTGGACGTGTTTTCAGTGCCCGAATTCGTGGAAAACGGGTCACAGCGCTGCTATTACTGCAAAAAGAATATCTTTACCCAGATAAAAGGCCACGCCCAGGAGCTGGGCTGCGACGTTATTTTTGACGGCTCCAATCTGGACGATCTGGACGATTACCGCCCGGGCCTGCTGGCGCTGGAGGAAATGATGGTTGTGAGCCCCTTTATAAAGGCAGGGCTCACCAAGCAGGATATCCGCGGCCTGTCTGCCTTTTACGGGCTGCCAACAGCCGACAAGCCCGCCATGGCTTGTCTGGCGACCCGTATCCCGGGAGGCGAGCCGATCACGCGGAAAAAGCTGCTGATGGTGGAGCAGGGCGAGGAATGCCTGAAGGTGCTTGGTCTGCGCCAGTACCGTCTGCGCTATATCGGCAGCATGGCGAAGATCGAGTGCGCCGAGGAAGATTTTGAGCTGCTTATGGAAAGAAGGCAGGAGCTGGTGAGCAATTTGAAAGCCATTGGCTTCAAGACCGTTACCCTTGACCTTTCGGGGTACCAGTGCGGCAGTATGAATGAGGTGAAAAAATGAACGCAGAACAACTGAAAGCCCTGCTGACGCAGGTTAAAAACGACGATACGAGCGTCGAGGACGCTCTGGAGCAGCTCAGGGAGCTGCCCTATCACGACCTTGAATACGCCAAGGTCGATTACCACAGGGAGCTGCGCAACGGCTTTCCTGAGGTTATTTACAGCCCGGGCAAGAGCCTTGGCCAGATCCGCGGCATTGTGACGGATATGCTGGCCCGCACCACCGGCAATATTCTGGCCTCCCGTGCCAGTGAGGAAGTCTATGAGGCCATCCGCGAGCTAACGCCGGACGCGGTCTATTATAAGGAAGCCCGGTCTGTGGTGGTGAAGCGTGAGCCCTACCGCGTATCGGAGGGCACCATTGCGGTGGTGTCCGCAGGGACTTCGGATATTCCGGTGGCAGAGGAGGCCGCTGTGACGGCCGAGGTTATGGGAAACCGGGTGAATCGCCTGTACGACGTGGGTGTGGCTGGGATACACCGGCTCCTTGACAACGTGGACGTCATCAACCATGCCCGGGTCATCATCGTGGTGGCCGGCATGGAGGGCGCTCTGGCGAGCGTAGTGGGCGGCCTGACCGATAAACCAGTGGTCGCAGTGCCCACCAGCATCGGCTACGGCGCCAATTTTGGCGGCGTTTCAGCCCTTCTGGGCATGCTGACCTCCTGTGCCGGAGGCATTGGTGTGGTCAATATCGACAACGGCTTTGGAGCAGCCTGTCTGGCTTCAAAAATTAATCAACTGCAGTAGGAGGGACCATGAAAGTATTATATTTTGACTGTTTTGCAGGCATCAGCGGCGATATGACGCTGGGCGCCTTTCTGGACATCGGCGCAGACCCTGCGCATCTGGAGCGGGAGCTGGCTAAGCTTGGCGTGCCGGGCTTTCATCTTGAGATCGATAAAACCCAGAAGCGCGGCATCACCGGGACTAAGTGCCGCGTGGTCATGGATGGCCACGAGCATGCCCACCGCCATTTTAGCGATATTGTGGACATCATTGAGGGCAGCGGCCTGGACGAGGCGGTCAAGAAAACCGCCATTGCCATCTTCAGGCGTGTGGCCGAGGCTGAGGGAAAGGTGCACGGCGTGCCCATGGAGCAGGTGCACTTCCACGAGGTGGGTGCAGTGGATTCCATTGTCGATATTGTGGGCGCGGCTATCTGCTTCCACGACATTGCGCCTGACGTGGTGTACGGCTCGGCAGTGAACGCAGGCCAGGGCTTTGTGAAGTGCGCCCACGGCCTGCTGCCAGTGCCGGCGCCTGCCACAGCGGAGATCATCGGAAAAACCGATTTTCCCATCTACGCGAAGGGGGTGGATGGAGAATCCGCCACACCGACGGGCATGGCAATCCTCGCAGAGCTGGCCAGCTATTCGGCAGGCTTTCCGCAGATGGCAGTGGATACCATCGGCTATGGCTTTGGCGACCGTGAGTTTGAGATCCTGAATGGCCTGCGCCTTTTTGTGGGCCATACCGATTCGGAGGACTGCGGTATCCTGGTCATGGAGACGAACATCGACGATATGACCGGCGAGACTGCCGGCTACGTGCTGGAGGGCCTCTTTGAGCAGGGCGTGCGCGATGCTTTTTACACGCCTATTTATATGAAGAAAAACCGGCCAGCCGTCAAGCTGACCGTGATCTGCGACGCCGGAAAGGAGGAGACGGTCACCCGTTATATCTTTGCCCAGACCAGCAGCATCGGCCTGCGCAAATATCAGGTCGACCGCGCGGTCATGAACCGGGAGATCGAGACTGTGGACACACCCTTTGGTCCGGTTCGGGTTAAAGTGTGCACCTACGGCGGCATTGTCAAGCGCAGCCCGGAATACGAGGATTTGAAGCGCATTGCCGGCGAAACAGGAAAATCCTTTATGGAAATCGAGGCCGCTGTTTATAAATATCTCTAAAAGGGTAAAATTAAACTGAATTTAAAGAACTCTGTGTTATAATGAAGTAACAGCAAACGGCAGAAAAAGGCAGTGATTTATGAAGTGCATTGTGATTAAAAAACATTGCCTTTTTCAGGATTTCCAAATGTAAAGGAGAATTAAAATGGCAAGTTTTAACTTAGGCGAAGAGCTGAGAAAAGTACTGTTGGCGGGTGTAGGCGCAGTGGCGACCACTGCTGAAAAATCCCAGGAACTCATCAATCAGCTGGTTGAAAAAGGCGAGCTGACTGTGGAACAGGGCAAAGTCATGAATGAAGAGCTGAAGCGCAACATCCGGGACAAGGTTAAGGAAAACGTGACCGTTGTCGTCAAGGACGACGAACCGTCTGTGGACAAGGTCGTTGAAACCATGGACAAAATGAGCCCGGAAGAATTACAGGCCATCAAGGATAAGCTGGCCCGAATGGAGCGTGAAAATGCAGAAGACGCAGAGGTCAAAGACGCAGAATAATCCATTAAACCATGAAAATGAACCCTCAGGCGCCCATGACACCAAGGAGTACAATCGGCAGCGCCTGAGGGAAATCATGGCGATATTGGCCAAATACGATATTGTCAAAGGCATTACACCTGTCAAGCTGCGGCTCATCATCGAGGATCTGGGGCCGACCTTTGTCAAGCTTGGACAGGTGCTTTCCATGCGCCAGGACATCCTTCCGGCTGAGTACTGTCATGAACTGACAAAGCTCAGAACCGAGGTGCGTCCCATGGACTTTGAAGAAGTGGTGACGGTCATCGAGGAGGAGTATGGAAAGCCCCTGAACGAGATCTTTACCTTTCTGGACCGGACGCCTCTGGGCTCGGCCTCCATCGCCCAGGTGCACCGGGCAGAGCTGAAGGACGGCAGTTCCGTGGTGGTCAAGGTGCAGCGCCCCGGTATTAAGGACACCATGGCGCGGGATATCGCGCTGCTGGAAAGGGCAGCCACACTGCTAAAGATTGCCGGCGGCACCGGGAACGCCATCGACTTTAAAATGGTGCTGGACGAGATGTGGTTTACAGCCCAGCAGGAAATGGACTTTTTGATCGAGGCTCACAACGCCGACGAGTTCTATGAGCTTAATAAGGACATTGTCTACGTGACCAGCCCCATTATCTACCATAAGCACACCACCTCCAAGGTGCTGGTTATGGAGTACATCGCTGGCGAGGAGATCGACCAGACCGACCGGCTCAGAGAGCTGGGCTATGATCTGGATGAGGTTGCCCTTAAGCTTTCGGAGAACTATATCAAGCAGGTCATCGATGACGGCTTTTTCCACGCCGACCCGCACCCGGGCAATATCCGTATCCGTGACGGCCAGATTGTCTGGATCGACCTGGGGATGATGGGAACCCTTTCCTCAAAGGACAAGGACCTGTTCAAGCAGGCTGTGGAGGCCATGGCTACCGGTGACGTAGACGGCATGAAGAACGTGGTGCTGTCCCTCGGCGTGCACACCGGACGGATCAACCACGCCAAGCTGTATTCAGACATCGACAACATGATGGACGAGTACGGCACCATGGATCTGGGTACCATGAACATCGGTACCATGATGGAGGATCTGCTCCAGCTGTCCAACAACCATCATATCGCCATGCCAAAGGGCGTGACCATGCTGGCCCGCGGCTCGCTGACCATCGAGGGTGTGCTGAGCATGCTGGCGCCCCAGACCAATGTGGTGCAGATCATGATCAACCACATGTCCGCCGAACGCCTTGAGAACCTGGACCCCAAACGGGAAGCGCTGGAGCTGGGGCGCGAGCTCTACGGCGCGGCCAAGAGCACCCTGAGCCTGCCCGGTCAGGCGCTGGATCTGCTGCGCATGACGGTCAAGGGACAGACAAAGATCAATCTTGAGATCACCGGCTCCGAGGAACCGCTGAACACCATTGACCAGATGGTCAACAAGATTGTGAAGTGCATCATCGCCGCTGCGCTGCTCATCGGCTCCAGCTTTATCAGCACCACCAACATGGAGCCAAAGCTGCTGGGCATACCGGCGCTGGGCACCATCGGCTATATCGTGGCCCTGATTCTGGGCGCGAATCTGATTTACAGCATTCATAAAAAGAAAAAAGAGATCAATAAATAAGGCAGGGTCTGAAGCAGACCCTGCCTTATTTTGGCTTAACGCCTGAGCGCTTCAATGGGGTTGAGGTTAGAGGCGCGGTAGGCGGGAAAAATCCCGAAGGCCAGGCCGATGAGGGTGCTGGCTCCAAAGGATACGAGCACCATGAGAGCCGGAACGGCAAACTGGAAGCCCAGAAGCGTGGACAGGAAGCCGGCAGCGATGCCGGCGCCGACGCCGAAGACGCCGCCCAGCAGGCTCATGGACAGCGCCTCTGCCAGAAACTGGGCGAGGATATCGCGCCGTTTGGTGCCCAGCGCCTTGCGGATACCGATTTCCTGGACCCGCTCACTCACAGACACCAGCATGACGTTCATGACCCCAATGCCCCCCACAATCAGTGAAATTCCTGCGATCCCGGCCAGAAGCTGGGACAGGCTGCCGCTGATGTCAGATCCTGCGCTCAGCATTTCATCCTGTGAGGAGACACTGTACATGGTGGGCGGCAGCCCTTTTTTAATGGTGAGGTAAGCCGATACAGCGGATTTTACCTTGCTGATCTGTTCCTTGTTCTCTGCCTTGACATAGAAGCTGCCAACGTCATCGCCCAGGTCAAAATACCGTGAAGTGGTCAGGGGAACCAGAATCAGGTTGTCTGTGTTGACGCCCAGAGATTCGCCCTGGCGCTCCAGAACACCGACGATTTTATAATCGTCGCCGCCAAGCTTCAGACGGCTGCCCGCCACTCTGGTGGTGTGGAACAGGTCAAGGGCAATGCCTGCGCCGATGACGCAGACCTTGCTTTTTTCCTCCAGATCAATGATGGACAAATTCCGGCCAGACTGCAATTTTAAATTGCGCAGGCCCAGGTACTGGTCATCGGTTCCGGCCAGGATACTGCGCTTCGAGGTGTTTTTTTCAAAGTAGGCTTTAGCCGAGAGAAATTTAAAAGGCGCGAGGGTCTGAATGCCGGGCAGCTTTTTCAGCTCGCCCAGATCCGGGGATTTCAGCCCGTCGTTTGGGCTTTCGGCGTAGACACTGGCCGTCAGAATATCGCCGCCCAGAGCGTCCATCTTCTGGCTGACGGACTGGTTGGCGCCCTGTCCAATGCCTACCAGAAGAATGACCGAGGCGATGCCGATAATGAGGCCAAGCATGGTCAGCAGACTCCTGAGCTTGTTGGAGAGCAGACTTGCGGACGCGTATTTCAGGATTGTGGACAGCCGCATGGCGCACCTCCTGACGTGTCCTCGCAGAGCCTGCCGTCAAAGATCTGGAGCACCCGGCCGGTTTCCCGGGCCAGGCCAAGATTGTGGGTGATGAGAACAATGGTCTGCCCCTGCTGGTTGAGCCGCTGGAACAGGGACATGATTTCAATGCTGGTCTTTGAATCCAACGCGCCGGTCGGCTCGTCGGCCAGAATGATCTCCGGCTGTCCGATGAGGGCCCGGGCGATGGCGACGCGCTGCTGCTGACCGCCTGAGAGCTGGGAGGGGATGTGCCTTTCACGCCCCCCGAGACCAACGCGCTGCAGGTAATCATGGGCGGCAGCAGTCATTTCTTTTTGACGGATGCCCCGAAGACTCAGTGGGAGCTTCACGTTTTCCAGGGCGCTCAGCTTACTCAGAAGATTGAAATTTTGAAAAACAAAGCCGATCTTCTGGTTGCGCAGTGCTGCCAGTCCGTTGTCCGACAGGGTGCTGACCTCCTGGCCATCCAGATAATAGGCGCCGGAATCCGGGATGTCCAGCAGCCCGAGAATATTCATGAGAGTGGACTTTCCAGAGCCGGAGGGCCCGACAATAGAGACAAACTCGCCTGGCCTGACATGCAGACTGATGTCGGAGAGTGCCTGGACAGCCTCACTGCCCAGACAGTAACTTTTTTCAATATGCGAGAGCCGTATCATTACAGAACCTCCTGCTCAGTCATGTTCATCTCCCCGCCAGAGGTTTCCGCGTCTGACGGCTCACCCGCAGATGGGAGAATGACGGTATCGCCTTCGTTGAGACCGCTTGTGATCTCAACGTCCTGGCCGTCAGATATGCCGGTTTCGACTTTGCGCTGTTCCTCTGCGTCCCCAGCTTTTACCGTGACATATTTGCCGTCCTCGCCGCTCTGGATGGCTGCGACAGGCACACTCAGCACATTGTCGGCGGACCGGACGTTAATGCTGCAGCTGGCAGACATGCCAAGCTTCAGACTTCCGTCATTTTCAAAATCTGCCGAAACCGTGAATTTTGAACCGGATGTGTCATATTTGCCAATCTGGCTGATGGACGACAGCTTTCCGGCAAAGGCTTTGTTGCCAAAGGCAGCCACAGTAATGCTGACAGGCTGATCCTCATGCAGGCTGGCCAGGTCATTCTCAAAAACACTCATCTGCACCTGCAGATTGTGAACGTCGGAGACCTCAACTGCGTGTTCGGCGGTCAAAGCCTCGCCCTTTGCGGGCAGGGCAGTGCCTGTGATAACCAGATCAAAGGGGGCGTTTAGGGTTTTGCCATTGGTGTACTCTACGACCGGGTAGCCCTCCGAGACGGTCTGCCCGACTGAGGCGCACAGGGCCTTGAATTTATAATCCGTATTGGGCTTCAGGCTCTGGGTCCGGCGGGTTTTGATCTCTCCGGAGGACGTGAAGGTCTGGACAATGTTTTTTTTAACCGCGTTCGCTGTCATGACCTGGCTGTTTTCGGAAGCCTTGGCCTGTGCGGCGGTGTTTGACCTGAGATAGGCATAGGCCATCACGCCGATGACTGAAAGCAGGATGGCGATGATCAGAATTTGTTTTGCGTGTTTCATCTGATGTTCCTTTCTGCCCGGTTATCCGGTGGTGCTGAAAGCTTTGGCAGTGGCCTTGCGCTGCTGTGCCGAGACAGAAGTGTCAATGTCGGGCAGGGGTTCTATTTTTTTAGTCATTTCTGTTTTCTGGGCCATCAGCAGTCCGCCCAGGATCAGGATGACAACCGTCAGCAGAGCGATGATGGCTTTAAATACTTTGATGTTCATATGTTTACCTCCGTTTGCTTTTCTGTCTGCATTCTAGCAAAAGCAAACTTAAAAAATCGTGAAATAAAGGCAGCGTAAAAAATTAAGATGGCTTTAAGCAGATCTGTTTCACTGTTTTTTAAGGCAGCCTGTGGTAAACTGGAACAAAAAGGAGGTTGCTGATGAAGCTTTTGATTATCGAAGATGACCCAAACCTGTCCGATGTGATCAGGCAGTGTGTGGCGCCTTTTTACCAGACCGAGCAGGCCTTTGACGGCGAGGAGGGGCTCTATTACGCCAGCCAGAATATCTATGACCTGATTCTGCTGGATCTGATGCTGCCCCTTATTGATGGCTATGAGGTGCTCCGGCAGCTGCGGGAGCAGAAAATTTACACACCGGTGCTCATCCTGACAGCCAGAGGGACCATGACCGACAAGACAAAGGGGTTTCGTACCGGCGCGGATGATTATCTGGTCAAGCCCTTTGACAGAGACGAGCTTCTGCTGCGCATCGAGGCGATTCTGCGCCGCAGCACAGGGCATTACGACATTGCGGCCCTCTGCTTTAAAGAACTGCGGGTCGAGACAATGACGCGAACCGTCACCGTTGCCGGCGAAGCCCTTGACCTGCGCGGCAAGCAGTACGACATTCTCGAATATCTGGTCAGCCACCAGGAGCAGCTTGTGACCAAGGCCCAGATTTTTGACAAAATATGGGGATTTACCACAGATACAAGCTCCAACGTGGTGGAGGTGTACGTAAGTGCACTGCGCAGGATTCTGTCGGGATGCGGCTATGATAGCTGTCTGAAAACCATTCGAGGTGTCGGCTATATGCTGACCAGTGGGGAGAAGGCGCATTGAATGAGAAAAAATGGATTCGCCGGGAATTTATACGGAGCCTGCTGCTTTTTATCTTGGCCTTTTCGTGTATCTATTCAGTGCTGGGCCTGCTCATCTATGGCATTGTGCGAACCAACCTGTACGCGTCAGTGGACGAGATACTGCTGGCCGACCAGGGAACAACCTACGCGGCGTTGATGATGGAGGAGGGAAGTGTGCTTGAGGCCGAGGAGCCGGAGAGCGGCGATGTTGCCACCGATCAGGCCGAGCTGATCGGCGACCTGCCCGAGATTAACCCGAGAGTGCTGTATATTGCGAGAGACAGGGATGGCAGCCCGCTCTATTATTCGGATATAAACGGCGATCTTTATGAGGAGCTATACAAAGGCTTCACCTTTAATTCCAATGAGCTGGACACCCTGTATTTCATGACGCTGGGCGGGCGCTACCATTACCGGGCCATCAACCGGATGATCGAAAAAGCCGATGGACAGAAGGAATACCTGCAGATACTCATCAACGTTGACGCCGAGGATGAGATCCTGCGCAATGTGGTAGCGGGACTGGCTGTCTCGCTGGGCGTGGCGGTCTTTCTGTCCGCCGGCGTGGGCTGGCTGCTGTCCCGGCGCATTTTGAAGCCAGTGACTGAGGCGTACCAGAAACAAACTGAGTTTGTCCAGAACGCCTCCCATGAGCTGAGGACACCGCTGACCATTATCCGGACCACCCAGGAGCTGCTCCTCAGCAACCCGGAAAGCCGGATCATTGACAAGTTTGAGGCCATTAACCGCACCATCGACGAGACACGGCGGCTGACAAAAATGACAGAGGACCTGATCCTGCTGGCAATGACCGACACAAGCCAGACAAAACTGCAGAAAGAGCCAGTGTCCCTTGAACATCTGCTAAGCGGCGTGGGCGAGGCCTACTGTGAGATCGCGGGGCTGGAGGGCAAGAAAATGAGAATGGATTTTCGGTTTAAGGGAAATATTGAGGCAGATTCGGACAAGCTCCGCCAGCTCGCGGTCATTCTGCTGGATAACAGCTTTAAGTATACCGAACCCGGCGACAGCATTGCCATGAGCACTGAGGAGAAAGATGGAAAAGTGGTTTTAAGGATCAGCGATACCGGCATCGGTATCAGCGATGAGGATATGCGCCATGTCTTTGAACGCTTTTACCGCGCCGACAAGGCAAGATCCCGCCAGACTGGCGGCAGCGGTCTGGGACTGACCATTGCCGAGAATATTGCCCTGCTGCACGGCGGCAGTATCCAGATGCGGCATCATACGCCAAAGGGCGTAGAGGTAATTGTAAAGCTGCCCGCTTAGCAGGCAGCCCGTGTCAGGAGAGCCACAGAGACAGCTGCGTCCTGCCGTCCGCGCAGCGTTCGCATTCAAAACGGCATTTTCCAGACACTGACAGGGCCTGGAGGTCTGGGGAGAGAGTGTCCAGAGGCTGTGTGCCCGGGAAGGTACAGACAACCCTCAGGCACTGACGGGAGTAGTCAAGGCTTAGCGTAAGCTCGGATTCAGAGCAGGGAGAAGCCGCCTCGCAGGCAGCGGCGGCCGTGTTCAGCACAGCGAGCAGAGAGGGGGAGAGGGTATTGTAGTCCAGAGGCAGGATATCCGGCACGCTGGCCTGGGCACTGACAGCCACGCCTTTTTCGGACAGGGCGCCCAGCCTGCCATTCACAAGGGTGTCGATCAGGTAATTGCCGCTGGTGAGAATAGGCTCTGCTGTCTCAGTCTCATCCAGCAGGTTTTGCAGCAGATGATTGGCAGGGCCGAGATCGTCATCATCCAAAAGCTTTTTGAGGACAAGCAGATGGTGCCTGAAATCATGAAGCAGCATTTCAGAGGACTGCAGCTTTTCGTTAAAAACTGCGCAGGCTTCCCGGCTCAGGGCTTTCTGGGGATCTGGCGGCGTGGTCTTTTCCTCCAGCTCCGCCACCCAGGTCAGGTTCTGGAGGCTGAAAAAAGCGACGCAGAGCAAAAGCACCAGCATGAGGGCAGTGGCAGAGGTGATGATCCAGCCGTAGAACAGATCGTTGGGCGTCAGGAAGATCCAAAGATAGAACAGCACCGGCGGGACGCAGAGGCTGGGCCAGAACCCCGTCCGGGTTGGTGTCAGGAGGTGGCTGGACATGCGGCGCATAAGTCTGAATAAAAACGGATAGGTGGCGGCCACCAGCACCACGTAAAGGCAGAGACCCGACAGGGGCCAGAGATAGCCGTCCTGTACAAAAGGACCCACCGACAGCTCTGGAAACAGCAGCCGGTTGAGAAAGGACGCCACCAGCGCGATACCAGCGTAAAAACTGGAGATAAAGGTCAGGCAATAGAGCTTTTTAAAAAAAGGCGCGCGGATTACAAACAGGTAAATGAGAAAGCAGCAGCCCTGCTCCAGAAACATGAGCAGATTGATGAGATTTACGTTGGAAGCGGGTTTTCCGGCGCGGATGGTATCCATAAAAACCATGGCGATAAAGATTCCGAGGATCAGGAAACCGCCAAATACAAAGAAGAGTACCGGGCGCTTCCGCTCCCAGGTCTGTCTGGCCCAGAAGGGGTAAATGCACAGAAAAGCAGGCGGTACGGTCTGCATCAGGAAGCCGAGCAGCGCCCTGAAAAAATAGAATATCATAAGTTACACTCCTGTCAAACGAGGTTGTAAAGCTTTGCTGGTTACAGTTTATCACAAAAAAATATGGTGGACAACGATTAAAAAACAGCAGCGCCCAGGCGTGCTGTTTTTTAAAAAGACTGTTTATTTTTTCATCCTGCCATTGGTTTTGGATAAACGGTAGGCCAGGGTACAGAAAGAGATGCCCATTGATAAAAAGGCAATGCCAGCCCAGATCACAATGGTGAAGGCGGCAAAGACAGGGTGGAACAAGAGCACTATGGAAAGAATGACAACCACAATGCCCAGCGCCAGTGTCCAGCCCCATGCCTTATCGCCCTTTGATTTGGCCGTAAAGGCAAAGCCGATGGTGTTAAAGCCGCCGAATAGAATGGCAAAGGCAACGTAAAAGACCAGCACATCTGCGGTAATGCCCATGTTGGCAATCATGATAATGCCGAGAATGAGCATCAGAATCCCGGATACCAGATTCCAGCCCCATGCAGGAATGCTTTTGCGGTTGATCAGGGTAACCGCAGTGGAGGCGAGTCCGGAGATCAGAAATGTGATGGCAAAGACAATAGCAAGGGCAGCAAATCCATTGGCTGGCGTAAAAAACAGCCAGACACCAAGGCCGATGGCGAGGATACCAAGAATCAGAAAAACCCACCAGTGTTTGATGGCACCTGTAAGCTCCTCCTCAAAATTTTCAAACGATTCTTTATTCATATCAAACTCCTTTCATAAAATAGTGGTTGAAAAACGATTGGTTTTATTATATCGGATGGAAGAGGGCCGCGCAATAAAACCGCACAAATAGCAGGTTTAACCGCCTGAATGCAGCTTTAGAGAAAGCATTTAGGCGGTCAGACGAGCCATTTGTGCGGCCGTCAAAAAATACCACCAAAAGCGTGCTATAATGAGTAAAAACAAAGCTATGGGGGTGTGAAAATGATTACCTTTTTTGCTGCGCTGGCGATTTTAATCGCCGGATATTTTACGTACAGCAAAGTGGTCGAGCGGATATTCGGGCCTGATGACCGGCCCACGCCAGCCACTACCATGACCGACGGCGTGGACTATGTGCCCATGAAACAGTGGAAGATCTTTCTGATCCAGCTGCTCAACATTGCTGGCCTGGGGCCCATCTTTGGCGCCATCTCCGGCGCGCTGTGGGGACCCGTTGTTTTTTTATGGATTGTTTTCGGCACCATTTTTGCCGGCGGCGTCCACGATTTCCTGTCTGGGATGATCTCCATCCGCCACAGGGGCAGCAGTATTTCTGAGATTGTGGGAATCTATCTTGGAAAGGGTATGAAGACCGTTATGCGCGTCTTTTCCGTGGTGCTGCTGGTACTGGTGGGCACTGTTTTTGCCACAGGACCTGCGGCGCTTCTGGCCATGCTTACGCCCGATGCGCTGGATGCTGGCTTCTGGCTCATTGTGGTTTTGATTTATTATTTCGCGGCAACTCTGCTGCCCATTGACAAGGTTATCGGGAAAATCTATCCCTTTTTCGGTATTTGTCTGATCATCATGGCGCTGGGCGTGGCCGGCGGCATCATCATCCAGGGCTACACCATTCCAGAGCTGACCCTGCAGAATCTGCACCCCAAGGAGCTGCCTGTCTGGCCGCTGATGTTTGTGACCGTGGCCTGCGGCGCGATTTCCGGCTTTCATGCTACCCAGTCGCCTATGATGGCGCGGTGCATAACCAGTGAAAAGCAGGGGCGCTCCATCTTTTACGGCGCCATGGTGGCCGAGGGCGTCATCGCCCTGATCTGGGCCGCGGCGGGCGTAGCTTTTTATCAGTCCACCGGCGGGCTTCGGGAAGCCCTTGCCGCCTATGGGGGACAGGGCGGCGTGGTCTATGAGATCTGCAATACCTTGCTGGGACCAGCGGGCATGGTGCTGGCCATGATCGGCGTTATTGCCTGCCCTATCTCCTCGGGCGACACAGCCTTCAGGAGCGCGCGCCTCACCATTGCGGACTGGTTTGACATCTCCCAGGACAAGATGCGCACCCGCTTGTACATCACCGTCCCGCTGCTGCTGGTGGGCCTGCTTTTATCCCAGATTGATTTTGATATTGTGTGGCGGTATTTTTCCTGGAGCAACCAGACGCTGGCCATGATCGCGCTGTGGGCCGGGGCGGTATACCTGTGCAGAAACCAGAAGAATTTCTGGATCGCCGCGGTTCCGGCCACCTTTATGTCGGCCGTCAGCGCTACCTATATCCTCATGGCAGAGGAGGGCCTGCGCCTGCCCGTCGCCTTTGCCTACCCGGCGGGAGTTATCTTTGCCGCAGCCTGCGCGGTGGTGTTTTATTTTAAGGCGGTGCGCCCTCCGCAGGCGCTCAGGCCCGAGAAAATGTAAGGAATGAGGTACGGCGTGTTTTAGACCGTACCGTTTTTTAAACGAGAGGAGAACCCATGAAAACAAGACGGAGTGCCCGGGGACTGCTGCTGGCAGCCCTTTTGCTGATGAGTATCCTGCTGCCTGGCTGTGTCGCCCGGCAGGCAGAAAATAAAGAAGCCCCGACCGATTACGCTGTGGCGGCGAACTGGCTGGCGATGCCCGATACACCCGATAAGCCAGTGGATGTCTTTTACCTGTATCCTACGGCCTGGCATAAGGAAAGCGCGGAGGAGCCTAACATCTGCACTGTTGACAACGCCACCCTGCGCGAGACCGCGCCCGAAATGCTGAGACAGCAGGCCAGCGTCTTTGAGCCTGTGGCCAATGTCTACGCGCCCTATTACCGGCAGGTCGACGCGGCTTACTGCCTGGGTCTGTCCCATGACGAGGAATACGCTCTGCTGAACGGCGTGCCCAAGATAGACGTGTTCGCAGCCTTCGACTACTATCTTGAGCACGAAAACAACGGCCGCCCCTTTATCCTGGCCGGTCATTCCCAGGGCTCCAACATGCTGCTCTACCTGTTGGGCGAGTATATGAAGGCGCATCCTGTGGTTTACAGACGGATGGTGGCCGCCTACGTGATTGGTTATTCTGTTACTGGGGACTACCTCGCCCAGAACCCACATCTCCGGTTTGCAGAGGCGGCCGATGATACGGGTGTGATCATCTCCTACAATACCGAAGCGCCAGGTGTCACAGCGGATAACCCTGTACTGCTGCCCGGCGCAAAGGTCATCAACCCCATCAGCTGGACCCGGGATGAGACCCTCGCGCCAGCAGAGCAGAGCCTCGGCTCTGCCAGCAGAGAGGACCCGTCTGTCAAGAGCCTCCCCTCCGCTGACGCCCGTATCGATAAAGTCCGCGGCGTCCTAATCTGTGACAACCAGGACACCGATGCTCTGGCCCCCGGAAACGCTGTCTTTCCAGAGGGTGTTTACCACGGGTACGACTATGCCTTCTATTACTACAACCTCCGCGAGAACGCAGGGCAGCGGATCGAGGCTTATTTAGCGAGGCGGTAGAGGGGTGATGTAAGGTGAGTCAGACTTGGGGCGTTGTCTGAAATCAAAAACTGAAAAAATGCTTAAATGACTCGATTTTTGTAAAGAAAAATAAAAAAACGGCTTGGTTAAGCCGTTTTTTTATTTGGTATAAATTTTGCGTTAATTAAGAACTGTCGAGAATATTTTAAAAAGTGAGGAGTGAGATCGTGAGAAAAAAAGAAGTGGATTATACGCAGCTGAGTAAAATGAAAGTGTTATTGTTGATTTTTTTGTCGGGGGCAGGAAGCGGTGCGATTTACGCACCAGTCTATTTAAAAAATGTGTTTTACGAGCCACTTTTGCTGGGGCTGAATATTTCGAACGCTCAGCTGGGGCTTTTATCCGGCGTGTACGGCATTATGGCAACGCTGTTGTACATCCCCTGTGGCATGATTGCCGATAAGCTCAGGCTGCGCACCATGGCGGCGGGTGGTTTTATCAGTACGGCGCTGGTAACTTTCTGGTACGCTATGCTGCCCTCCTACAGTGTCCTGCTTGTCATTTTTGTGGTGTATGCAGTCACAACGATTTTAGTGTTTTGGGGCTTTCATTTTAAGGTACTTCGGTTTTGCGGGCCAGAGGAAAAGTATCCATCCCTCGTAGGGTTATGTTACGCATTGTACGGACTGGGGGGGCTGGTGATCAACGGCGTGGCCTTGGCTGTGTTTAATAATTTTTCGGATTATGTGACAGGCGTAAGGTTTTCGCTTTTGTTTATCGGGGTCTTAATCCTGGCACTGGGCATCCTTTCCTTTTTTACGGTGCCGTATTTTAAGGGCGAGATTGTGACCGACCCTGATAAGAAGTTTAACATCAATGAGTTTATGGAGGCGTTAAAGCATCCTGGGGTGTGGCTGTCCAGCATGATTTTGTTTTTTGTGATGATTGTGTATATGGGCATGAATTACACAACGCCCTATTTAACAGATGTTTTTGGCGCACCTCTGGCCTTGGTTGGCGTGATTGGCATGGTACGTTATTACGGCATCGCCATCATCGCCGCGCCGGCGCTCGGTGCGTTCACTACTAAAATCGGCTCGCCCTGTAAGGCGATTATCTGCGTCATGATTGGCTGCGGGCTGTGCTGCGGCGCTTATGTCATAATGCCGCCCACAGGCTTCTTTTTAACCGTGGCCATTGTCATCACGCTGATAATTGGTTTTCTGGCCAATGGCGCCTATGGCGTTACCTCATCGGTTTTAACGGAGACTCATGTACCGCCCCACATTTTTGGAGCGGCGACCGGTCTGCTCTCGGTCATTGGCTTTTTACCGGAAAGCTTTATGCACCAGGCTTTTGGCAGCATGATTGACCATTATGGAAACACAGGCTACACTTATATTTTCCTGGTTCTCCTGGGAAGCGCGGTTATCGCGGTTTTGGGCTGTGTGGCGACCAAAAGGGTTTTAAAAAAGAAAGAAGCGCAGGAAAAAAGCGTTGTGCCGTTGCTGCCTGAGGAATAAAGAGGGCGATATGCGTGTGAGTATCTACCCCAGAGGGAGCCTTAAAAAATATTTTGGCTTTGAAAAGGAGAGAGTACTGGAGGTGCCGGAGAATTTAACGGTTGAAGCGCTGTTTAAGGTGATCGGCTTTGAATGGGAAAGCTGCACAAGCTTTGGTTTTGCCGCCGTTAATGGAAAGCGTGTCTGTATTAATGCGCCGCTGAAGGCTGGTGATGTTGTGAAAATATATCCCAGAATAGCAGGCGGCTGATTAAAAACAATAAAATAATGGAGGATGGAAAAGGATGAATGATTTTAGTTTTGGACTGGCAACGGATATAAGGTTTGGAAAAGATGCGGTGGCCTCAATTGGCGAAATCGCGCTGGAGTATGGGGCCAAAAAGGTTTTGCTGGCTGCCGACAAGGGCATACGCGGCACAGGTCTGCCAACAAGTATCAGAGGCTATTTGGCGGCGGCGGGGATCGCCTGTGTTGATTTTGATAAAATTGTCCCAAATCCCAGAATATCGGATTGCGAGGAAGGTGCGCGGCTGGGGCTTGAGGAACAGATAAATCTGGTGATCGCGGTCGGTGGCGGCAGCAGCATTGACACATCAAAGGCCATTGCGGGCATGATTGGGCATCAGACATCTGATTTTAGGAGGATTCAATTTCCGAATGCCTATACCTGCGACCCCTGTCCGCTGATCGCAGTGCCGACAACGGCTGGAACAGGCAGTGAAGTCACGACCTGCGGGGTCATTACAAATGCGCAAACCCATGAAAAAGTCTATTGCTATGATATAAAATGCGCGCCGACAGTGGCGTTATGCGACCCGGCTGTGCTTATGGGGCTTCCGTCCGCGATCGCAGCGGCAACAGGAATTGATGCCCTGACCCACGCCATCGAGGGCTATGTCTGTACCTGTACAAACCCGGTGACCGAGGCCTTTGGGCTTTACGCCGTTAAAAAAATAAGCCAGCATTTCAGAAAATATATCTATGACCGGGATATTGAGAGCTGCTCCGAGATCATGGTCGGAAGCTTGCTGGCCGGTCTGTCCTTTGGCTACTCCGACACCGCTGCGGTGCATGCGCTGGCAGAGACCATTGGCGGCCGGTACGATACTCCTCACGGTGTGGCCAACGCCATTTTCCTAGCGGATGTCTGTGAATACAATATTCCGGCGAACTTACCGAAATATGTCGATATTGCAAGAGCGATGGGCGTGACAGGCCAGGGGCTTACCGACCGTGAGCTTGCCCAGGCGGGCGTGGATGAGATCCGGAGACTAGTGGCGGATGTACGGATTCCAAGGCTGAACGAGCTGCCGGGCATTGACCCAGAGGATTTTGAAGAGCTGGCCGAAAAGTGCGTGACCCATGTTTCAAACCCTGATAATCCAATTGTTCTGACAAAGGAAGAGTTTTTGTGTTTTCTGAATAAAGCCTACAATGCCTGATAAACCTGCTTGGCGCCGCTCAAGCCGTGGCGCTGAGCTATTGGAAATGATAGAATGAAGGAGGCAGAAGAATGAAAAGACTAAGATTGAATAAAAAAAAGTGTATTGGCTGCCAGCTCTGCGCGCAGATTTGCTCGGCCATGCACGAGGGCGTGTTCTGCCCGTCAAAAGCGCGGATTTTCATTGAAACCTATTATGATAAAGGGATGGCGATAAAATATAAAGACGACTTCTGTATCGGCTGCGGAAAGTGCGCGAAAAACTGCCCGCAAAATGCCATTGTTGTAACGGAGAGGATCATCGTAAAGCAGGAATGTTGTACAGGCTGCGGCGTCTGTGCGGAGGTCTGCCCTAAAAAAGTGGTCCGGCTGCGTGATGAAAAGGCTGTTATCTGCGACGCCTGTGGCGGCGAACCGTTTTGCGTGCAGGTTTGTCCGCAGCAGGCCCTGCAGTACAGGTAAGTGGGGTAGAGAGATGCTGGGATATCAAAATAATTTATTGAGAATCAATTTGAGTACTGGAATCGTACAGGCTGAGCCGCTGCGGATGGATTGGGCAAAAAAATATATCGGCTCAAAGGGGCTGGCCATCAAGTATTTATATGAGGAATTAAACCCAGGGATAGATCCTCTGTCCGAGGATAATAAACTGATTTTTATGACAACGCCCCTGACAGGAACCAGTATTCCCTGCTCGGGCAAGCTGTCCATCGCGGCGAAATCACCGGCAACCGGTACGATTTGCGATTGCTCCATCGGCGGACACGCGGCTTTGAAGATCAAATACGCGGGCTATGACGCAATGATTCTGGAAGGAAAATATGAGAAGCCGTGCTATATCTTCATTGAGGATACCCATGTGGAAATTATGGACGCCGGACAGTATTGGGGGCTGGGTGCCCATGTCACCGAAGCCATGCTTTCAGAGCTTTATGGGCATGAGTACAGCTATCTCACCATCGGGCCGGCAGGGGAGACAAAGTGCGGCATGGCCTGTATCAACTCAGATTACTACAGGCAGGCCGGCAGAGGCGGTATGGGTGCAGTGATGGGCAGTAAAAATGTAAAGGCCGTGGTCATCAAAGGCACTGGCAGTGTGAAAATTCCCAACATACGGGAAGCCTGCCGCCGCATCATTGAGATTGAAAAAGAAAATGTACTCCAGGAGGACAACACCTATGTTTTTGACACCGGCACAACGGCTTTTTTGGAGGCCTGCCAGGACGGGGGGATCCTGCCTAAAAAAAATTTCAGCGACACGACCGATGACCGCTGGACTGAATATAACGGCGACGTGCTGTTGAAAGGACTGGAGGGAAAAAGGGGCTGTGGCAGCTGTGGACTGGGCTGCGGCAATTTCTTAAAGCTTGGCGATGTTATCTGCGAGGGACCGGAGTACGAGTCCATTGCAGTAGCTGGGCCCAATGTTTGTAATGCCGATGCCATTAAAATTTTGAAATCTAATAAAGTGGCGGATGATATGGGGCTGGATACGATCAGTGCAGGCGATACCATCGCCTGGGCTATGGAGATGACAGAGAAGGGCATTCATGATTTTGGCATTCATTTTGGCGAGATCGATAAGTATATTGAATATCTGGAGTTGATGGCCAGAGCTGAGGGGATTGGTGCAGAGCTTGCGCAGGGCGTTAAGAGACTATCAGAAAAATATGGCGGTCAGGATTTTGCCATGCACGTTAAAGGGCTGGAATATCCGCAGTATGAGCCGAGAGGCTCCTGGGGAATGGCACTGGCCTATGCGGTCTCAGACCGCGGCGCCTGCCACATGCGGGCTTATGCAGCCAATGAGGAAATTTTTACCGCAACCGCGCCGCCGTATACCAGCGAGGGTAAGGGTGAGATTGTTTACCGCATGGGCTGGTGGAGCGCCGTTAAATTTTCATTTGGGATATGTGACTTTTGGGGAACCATTACCTTGGATTTAATGGCAGAAATACTGGAGCTGGTGACGGGCGAGCAGTGGACGACAAAAGAGCTGGAAGAAATCGGGGTCAGGGTTTTGAATATGGCGCGCGCCTTTAATCAGAGAGAAGGGTTTAACGGCAAGGATGACACTGCGCCAAAACGGATATTCCGGGAGGTGCTCCGCAGCGGCGCAGGAGCAGGTCAGAAAATACCCGAAGCTGCTTTTGAGGATATGAAGCAGCAGTATTATAAATACATGGGATGGAATGAAAAAGGAATCGTGCCAGAAGCAATTCTTGAGGCACTGTAAAAGGATGGGGAGTCCACAAGGGAGGGGAAAGACCATGAAAAATAATAAAATTGACAAGCTGGCCATCGGTGCAACGCTTTTAATTGTCGCAGTGCTTTCGATCTATATTATATCATTTCCAGCTGCCGCAACCTTTCATTTAAATCAGCTGCGACTTTTGATTGTTGACAAGCTGGGCGTTTATTTTATTCTGGTAACCATGGGCGTCTTTATTGTCAACATTGTGCTCGCTTTTTCAAAATACGGCCAGATCAGAATCGGGGAAGGGCAGCCCGAATACCGAACCTTCAGCTGGATCGCGATGATCTTTTGTGCGACCATGGGTACTTGTATTCTCTATTGGGGAACATTGGAATGGGTTTATTATTATACGGCACCGCCGATGGGATTAGAACCTGAGAGCATTGCGGCGGCGCAGGTCGTTTTGTCTTATAATTTTTTTCACTGGGGTATACCGGCCTGGGGCATTTACGCCATCGGCACTGTGCCCATCGCCTACCGTTATTATGTACGAAAACAGAGCGGACTTTCGCTGGCAGGCGGCTGCGAGGGTGTCACCAGAGGCAACCCCATTCTCGATAAGCTCATTAATATCGTGTTTATTTTTGGCATTATATCCGGGATCATCATTGTCTTTGGTACTGGTATCCCCATGCTGGTCAACAATCTGCACAACAGCATTGGCACGCCGGACACCTTTTTGATGCGGATTTTAATGATTGTGCTCGTGACCTTTATTTTTACCCTGAGCGCTTACGCAGGTCTTGAGAAAGGCATGAAATTCTGCTCTGACATCACGACCTATATGGTTTTTGCTCTGCTGGCCTTTATTCTTATTTTTGGCGGCACACAGTTTCAGCTGGAGAATACGGTAAAAAGTTTTGGGATGATGATCAGTAATTTCATTCCCATGTTTTTTGAAACAGAGCCAATTACCAAGACCGGTTTTGTGGGCGACTGGACGATTTTTTACTGGGCGTGGTGGATCACGCTGGCTCCCTGGCTTTGGATTTTTATCGCTAAAATATCAAAGGGACGCAGCATACGGGAAATTGTGCTGACTATTTCCGTGGCAGGTCTGGGCAGTACCGTTCTGTTTTTTGGTGTCCTTTCAAATTATGGGTTGCATTTACAGTTGACTGAGGCTTTCGATTTTGTTACGATTTTACAGACTCAAAGTCCTGAGCAAGTGATCTCTACGGTTATTATGGCTTTGCCCTTTGGTAAAATCGTGTTATTTATCTGGTTTGTTGTGGGAACGATGCTGCTTGTGACCACCTTAGATTCAGCCGTTTTCACACTGGCGGCCGCATCTATAAAAGACTTGAAAACCGACACCATTCCCCCCAATTATCTCAAACTATTCTGGGCTATAGCCATTGCGGTAATCCCCATTTGCCTGATGTTTGCGAATGCAGATCTGAATGTCTTTAAATCGACCATTGTCATTACAGCTATTCCGGTTTCGGTCATTTTGATATTCTGTATCATCTCAATTTTTAAATGGTTAAAAGAGGATTATGGGAATATGACCCGGAATCAAATTAACGCACAGTTTTTTCAAGATAAACAAGAAAGCCATCATGCCAGAGAATAAATGCTTCTAGAGGCCATTTGCCGGCCTCTGTTTTTTAATTTGAGATGGAGTAATTTAAACCCATTGAAGAAAAAACAGAGAAAGGATATAATAAAATTATTAAACCACATTATCAGGGGGGATGGATAATGTATAATAAAAAATTTAAATACAGTGCCTCCTATCTGGAATATCTCAACAGCATTGATAAATCCTTTTATATTGATGTTTTAGAGCACTGCACCAATGAAGTATACGTCTCGGACGCAGAGGGAACGGTGATCTATGTCAATCCGAGGGCAATGCAGAACTATGGCCTGGAGCCTGAAAAGCTGGTGGGAAAAACCAACTATGATGTTTGGGAAGGTATGTGGTATCCGCGAGTTATTGACCGCTGTATCGCAGAGCGCCGTTCCATCTGCGTCCTGCAGACCTACCTGATCACAGGGAAAGAGCTGGTGACAGTGGCAACGCCTGTGTTTGACGAAAACGATCAGGTGGTGTATGTGGTTTGCGTTGTTCAGGAGGAGGAGCAGGACTACGATATCAGCTACAAAAACATTGAGGGTGCCGGAAATAAAAAAGAGAGCAAGGCGAAAAGAGAAGTTGACAATGAAATTGTCAGTTACAATTCAAGCTTTTGCAACCTGTTGATCCGTATGCAGCGGGTGGCTCAGTCCGATGTGCCCGTGATGCTTCTAGGCGAGTCGGGTACCGGCAAAAGCTTATTGGCAGAGTATGTTCATAAAAACAGTCTGCGCAAGGATAAGCCGTTTATCATGATCAACTGCGCAGCCATTCCAGAGAACCTTTTGGAGTCCGAGCTCTTTGGCTACAGTCCCTATGCCTTTACAGGCGCAAATCCCAAGGGAAAAGTTGGGTTGATTGAGTTGGCAGACGGCGGAACCTTATTTTTGGACGAAATTGGTGACCTGGCGCCAAGCCTCCAGGCCAAGCTGTTAGATGTCCTTGAAAATAAGCGGTTTATTCCTGTCGGGGGGCAGGAAGTCCATTCAGTTGATATCCGTGTGATTACGGCGACGAATCAGAACCTCGAAAAGCTTGTAGAGGATAAAAAGTTTCGGGAGGACCTGTTCTGGCGGATTAATATCTCCGCCATCACAGTACCACCCCTGCGGGAGCGCCGGGACGATATTCTGCCGCTGATCACTTTTTTTCTAAATAAAAACAACGTAAAATATGGAAAGAAAAGGGAGATATCGCCGGAGGTCATCGGTATTTTGCAGGCTTACAGCTGGCCTGGAAATATCCGCCAGTTAAAAAATCTGATTGAGCTCTTGTGCATTATGGCCAACGGTAACACGATTACCATTGAGGATTTACCCGATTTTATTCTGGATAAGGTTGGCGAGCGAAGTACTGCCGAAAATGCCTTTGAAGCCATTATCGACCAGGTAAAGCAAGCGGTGATACAGGATTACTATAAGCGTTATCCCAGCAGCCGTGAGCTGAGCAAGGCACTTGGTTTTAGCCAGTCAAAGGCCAACCGGCTCATAAATCAGTATTGCAGGACACTGGAAAGCGAAGCGGCAGTAAGCAGCACTGTGGATGAAGGATAAAAAGATTTAAAAAACAGGTACGGCGCATTTCAGACCCTACCTGTTTTTTTAATCTAATTGAGAATGGCAAAAGCGATGTTCAGATAGGTAGCGAACAGAATCCAGAGGAGGTAGGGCACCATGAGGCCCGCAGCCAGAGTGGAGATCTTTTTAAACCACACAATACAGGCGATGACCGCCGCGTCCAGGAGCAGGATAACCACGGCTGCCAGCCAGAAGGAGCTGCCGCCAAAAAAGAGGATACTCCACAAAAAGTTGAGGAGCAGCTGAATGACAAAAAGCCCGACGGCTGAGCGTTTGAGCTTTTCGTCTGTGTTCGTCCGTAAAACCAGAAAAATGGCAATGCCCATGAGCAGGTAGAGCACGATCCAGACCGGCCCGAACACCGAGCCCGGCGGCGACAGGGGCGCCTTGTTGAGCATGGCGTATTTACCGGCAATGTCGCCGGCCAGAAGTGAGGAGCAGAAGCCCACCAGCTCCACCACCACCACGGCGAGGATTAACTGAAGAATAGGTATTAATTTATTTTTAGTCATGATATTACCTCCTTTAAGGCTTTTGTTTTAATCATATTTATCCAGAATCGGGCTTGTGAAACAAAAAACAGCCTGCAGACAATACGGATCACCGTATTCATTTGCGCCCGGGTGTGCTAAGATAAGAATAACAGAGGCTGCTTTACAGCGATGTTCGGATCGCTGTGGGGTTACCTGCTGCAGTAGAAAAAAGAATATGAGGTGAACCAAATGACTGAAAGAGAAAAAATGCTGGCGGGTGAGCTGTACGACTGCAGCGATCCGGAGCTGCTGGCGCAGTGGCACAAAGCCAAGGACCTGGTGCGGGCCTATAACCAGACAGCTTCAGAAAATTTGGATGAGAAGAACCGGATTTTGGCGGCCCTTTTGGGAAAGCGTGGTGCAAACCTGTGGATAACACCGCCGTTTTATGTGGATTATGGCGTCAACATCTGCTTTGGTGAGAACTGCGAGGTCAACATGAACTGCACATTTTTGGACGATAATAAAATCGTCATCGGGGACAATGCTCTCATCGCGCCCAATGTCCAGATATACACGGCATTTCATCCGGCCAGCGCGGCGGACCGTTTCGGACCGCCCAGAGAAGACGGGAGCTTTGCTTTCTGCAAGACCCAGACCGCGCCAGTTATCATCGGCGACAATGTCTGGATTGGCGGCGGAGCCATTATTCTGCCCGGTGTCACCATTGGCGATAATGTGGTCATCGGCGCGGGCAGTGTGGTGACAAAGGATATTCCATCAGATAAGGTTGCGATCGGAAGCCCCTGCCGGGCTGTCCGGGAGAATACATGAGCGTGGAACCGTTCTGACTGAAGCTGAGGACAGAGCAGTTTTAATTGGTTGTACTTCTGCTGTACTCCCTACGGTATCATAGAGGAAAGAATACCCGTGAAGGAGGAACAGAAAATGAAACTGCGGAAAACCATTAAGAAGAATTTCAGCCCGCTCCTGGCAGCGCTGCTGGTAACGCTCCTGCTGGCAGTCATGATTTTAATGGTGGGCCTGATCGGCCGCTCCATAAAGGATCAGCTGCTGCGCTCAGGTAGTCTTCCCCAGGGGCAGATCGTCAGCCTCGCAGAGGAAACGCGCTCGGGAGGCGAAAAGCGTGGTGTTTTATAAAAAGAATAATATTTCTGGAAACTTCCGGCGCTGCCAAAGGGCAGCGATACCAAAAAGGGTCTGCTGAAATCATTGCGATTTTGGCGGGCTCTTTTTTATTTATGAAGAATTTCTTAAGTGTATTGACAATTCGTCTGGATGAATGTATTATTGTATTAAGTTCTTAGTACAACAATACAGTAATACAAAGGAGGACATTATGGAATGGATCATTGATTCCGACCGGCCGGTATACAAACAGCTCATCGAGCAGATAGAACTCCGGATCGTTTCCGGTCTTTTCGCCCCAGGCGATAAATTGCCATCGGTCAGAGAAATGGCGGCAGAGGCTTCAGTCAATCCGAACACTATGCAGAAAGCACTTTCGGAGCTGGAGCGGACAGGCCTTGTGTATGCGCAGCGGACAAGCGGCAGATTCATAACGGAGGATAATAAAATGATACAGGAAACAAAAGAAAATTTAGCGATCAAGGAAATTGAAAACTTCCTGGAAAAAATGGAAAAGCTCGGATTTAAGAAAGAAGATATCATCACACTGATGGAACGTGATGATAAGGAGGGAAAATAATGAACCCAATTTTAGAATGCATTGACCTGACAAAGAAGTTCGGCACCAAGGAAGCCTTGTCCGAAGTGAACTGTCAGCTTCCAAGAGGCCGTATCATCGGGCTTTTAGGTCCTAACGGCAGCGGCAAGACCACACTTATCAAGACAGCGACCGGGCTTCTGACCCCCACGTCCGGACAGCTTCTGGTGGCTGGCATGGCCCCCTCGGTCGAGACCAAGAAGATTGTGTCCTACCTGCCAGACCGCACCTATTTAAGCGACTGGATGACCGTCACCCAGCTCATCGCCTTCTTTGACGATTTCTACGAAGATTTTAACAGCGTGAAGGCCTACAATATGATCAGCGACCTGGGCATCGACACCAAGGACCGCATCAAGACCATGTCCAAGGGGACCAAGGAAAAGGTCCAGCTGATCCTGGTCATGAGCCGCGACGCAGAGCTGTATCTTTTAGATGAGCCCATCGGCGGGGTCGACCCGGCCGCGCGGGATTACATCCTGGGAACCATCATTACCAATTATAACGAAAACGCGACTGTGGTCATCTCGACCCATCTGATCGCCGATATTGAAAAGGTGCTGGACGAGGTGGTGTTCATCAACCAGGGACGCATCGTCATGAATGCCAGCGTGGATGAAATCAGAGAAAAACAGCATAAATCCGTGGATGAGCTGTTTAGAGAGGTGTTCAAATGTTAGGAAAACTCATGAAATATGAAATCAAGGGAACGGCCCGTCTGCTGCTGCCCGTCTACGCGGCGCTGCTGGCCATGACCCTGATTAATAAAATATTCCTGTCCATCAACTCAGAGGCCACGGGCTTCATCATGACAACCGGTATCAGTATGGCGCTCTATGTCTGTATCATCATTGCTCTGGTGGTCATGACCTTTATTGTCATCATTCAGCGTTTTTATAAAAACCTGATGACCGACGAGGGCTATCTGATGTTTACGCTCCCTGTGCCTACCTGGCAGCAGATTGTCTCCAAGCTGGTCATTGCCCTGATGTGGACCTTTGTATGCGGTATTGTTATCATGCTGTCCATTATGATCCTGGCCATCGACGGCGCCAGCCTGCAGTATATGGGTGAGTTCTTCCAGGAACTGGGGCGTGCCTTCAACTCACCAGAGGGCGGACAGGCTGCCCTGATTCTGATCGAGCTGTTTATCCTGATGATCGTTGGCGTTTGCTGCAATGTTCTTCAGGTGTATACCTCCATCTCAGTGGGACAGCTCTTCGGCAAGCATAAGATCATCGGCGCTTTTGTGACCTACATTGCCATCAACATCATTCTGCAGATCATTTTTACAGTGATGACCGTCAGCTTTGCCTTAACCTCAGATACCAGTATGCTCAACGCGTTTTTTAACAATATGGACCCTGTGACCGCAGTCAACTGGATGCTGAACATTGGAACCCTGGGTAACCTGATCCTGTCAGCGATCTACTTTGCAGTGACGAACTATATCCTGAAAAATAAACTCAACCTGGAATAATCCAGAGAGAAATTTAAAACCCCCGGCACGGTCTGAAGCAGACCGTACCGGGGGTTTTTAGGTTCTTGCTCACTTACCGTACACGGTTTTTCTTAAGAAATCCAGATCATCGGTTTGGGACATCTCGTTCGAGGACCATTGGTCGTCAATCATCATGACGCGCTTACTCTGGGAGGTGTACGGCTCCCAGACGACGCCGGATGCAAGGGCGGTGCCCTGGTTGGGATCGCCGGTTTTAATGAAGTTTACCCAGGCGGTGTGCATGTCGACGGCGGTTTGTTTTCCGGCCTTGTCGAGCTTCAGGCTGTCAAGCTCATTGCCGAATACAAGCGGTAGCTCGGAGGCGTGGTAGGCTGCAGGGTTATCCGGGGTGCTGTAGTTAAATTCATAATAGTAAACCGGATGCCCGTTTTGGCTAAGGGTGTCGGCAAATGTGGTGGCACCCAGGCGGAAACCGGCCAGCGTCAGCAGCTGCCGCGCTCTATCAGAGGCTGTGTGTTCGGCGTCGACCGGCCAGCGTGCAAGGGCTTGCTCCGCAGCTTCAGCCCCCAGAATACGGTAGGCGTAGGCGGCATAATCTCCGGCCTCCAGACCATCCGGAATAAAAATCAGACCCTCATCCCTGTTGTTTCCGACTAACAGGCGAACCGGGTTATAATCCCCATTAGCCAGTGCCTTCTGGGGGTCGACGGGCAGCACCACGCCATCGTTGACTGGCCAGAAGCTCAGGGCGTTGGGCAGAGTCATATCCATGTTAAATTGGGACATGGCTGTGAGGGCGTGGCCGTCGATCTGGCGCAGGCGATTAAGCCCCTACAGACTGTCGTCCGCCCCAAAGCTACGGGCAAAAGCACCGGAGACAGCGGCAGACGCAGACGCGTTGCCTCCTGAGTAGGGCGAGACTGCCGAAGCGTCCAGAATACAGCCGCTCTCCATAATGGCCTGATTAAAAAGCCCTTTGGCCAGGGGGCTCATGATCAGGGCTGAAACGCTGAAGGAACCAGCCGATTCACCGCCGACGGTGATGTTTTCGGGATCACCGCCAAAGGCACTGATGTTTTCCTTCACCCATTTAAGAGCCTGTATCTGGTCCAGTGTGCCAAAGTTGCCTGTTGTGCCGTCCTCAGCTTTTGAAGCCTCAAGCCCCAGAAAGCCAAGAGCGCCCAGCCGGTAATTGATGGTGACGCCCACCACGCCGTCTTTGGCAAAATTTGTACAGTCATACATGCTTTTTGCCCCAGAGCCCTGGAAATAGGCGCCGCCGTGGATAAAAACATAAACCGGCTGTTTTTCGCCCTCCTGGGCGCTGGTCCATACGTTCAGGTTCAGACAGTCCTCATCTGGTGTGGGAATATCATCTGCAGTGGGCTGGAGTGCCGATGAGCCAAACTCAGTACAGTCCAGGGTGTCACTCCAGGGCTCTGCTGGTTCGGGCGTCAGGAAGCGCAGACTGCCCACCGGCGGTTTTGCATAGGGAATGCCTTTGTAAACAGACACGCCGTCCTGCTCGAGTCCTTGCACGCGGCCAAGAGTTGTCGTCGTATAAACAGATTGAACGTCCGAGTCCACAGCTCGTCCACCCGTGGATGAGCAGCCTGCCGCTGTTAAAAGCAGGCCCAAAATCAACAAAAATAGAACTAAAAATTGCCGTTTACATGTTTTCATTGCAAGCCCTCCATGTTTTTAGTACTTTTATTATAACGGCATAGAGCGCAGGCTTCAATCGTTCCACTTAAAAGACAGGTCTGACCGCATAAACAAGATGGTTTCTTAAGAATAAAAAAGAGAAGTCAGGCAGGTGATGTGTCCCCCTTTTACTGGACAAAACAGTAGAAGGGGATTTTTCTTATGCGTTACAGTTATGAATTTAAATTAAGATGTGTAGAATTGTATAAAGAAGGGAGCTGGATGGAAACACCAGAAAATATTAAAACAAAATTCTTTAGAGATAAAATCAGACAATGGTGTCGAATTGTAGACTCGTGTGGTTCGCAGGTGTTAAAACATTCTGATCAATCTAAAGAATGGGCACCTGATTTTTCATTCAGATCAAGGTTGGCAGTATCAACATGAATTTTACCGGAAGACTTTGAAAAAACATGGGATTATCCAATCTATGTCCAGAAAAGGCAATTGTTATGATAATTGTATCATGGAAACTTTCTTTGGAAGACTGAAAACAGAAATATATTATGACCATGAATCAGAATATAAATCTTTTGAAGTGTTCTCAGTAGCAGTTAAAGAATATATATACGACTATAATAATAAAAGAATTCAGGCTAAAACAAAATGGATGCCGCCTGTGATTTACAGACAAGCATCCACATAATAATTTCTATTCGATATGTGTCCAGAAATCTGGGTACACATCATAGGGTGACTTCTCTTTGGCCGGTACGGTTTATATAGACCATACCGGGGGTTCTTGGTTTTACTCCACAGTCTCCGTCTGAGTCCCCGGAACAGGGACTGCGTCGGAAATGGGAAGGATCTTCTGATGATAGATGCGTCTTAAAAAAGCCGCACTGAAGAGAACCGAAGCGATCTCGGCAATGGGGAAGGACCACCAGATGGCGTCCAGATTGCCGGTGAGGGACAGCAGATAGGCCGCGGGCAGCAGCACCACCAGCTGGCGGGCCACTGAGACGATCAGGCTCAGCACCGCGTTGCCAAGGGCCTGGAACACGGACAGCGAGATGATACAGAAGCCCGCGAACAGAAAACTCAGGCTGATGATCCGCAGCGCCACTGTGCCGATGGCCAGCATATCCGGCGAGGCGTTAAAAATGGAAAGAAGCGCTCCCGGGAAGAGCTGGAATACAAGAAAGCCAAGGATCATGAGCCCCACGGCGTACAGCATGCTCAGCTTGATGGTTTTGACGAGCCGGTCCTTTTTCTGAGCGCCGTAATTGTAGGCAATGATGGGCACCATGCCATTGTTCAGGCCCATGACCGGCATAAAGATAAAGCTCTGGAGTTTGAAGTAAACTCCGAAAACCGCTGTGGCCGTAGAGGTAAAGGCCAGCAGAATTTTGTTCATGCCAAAGGTCATAACTGAGGTGATGGACGCCATGATAATGGAGGGCACGCCCACCGCATAAATACGCCGGATGGTGCCGCCGTTTGGCCTGAAGCCCCGGAGCTTCAGGGTGAGCTCATGGTTTTTCCTAAGGTTCAGAATACAGGCAAACAGCATGGCCACGACCTGGCCGATTACCGTCGCGGCGGCTGCGCCGGCTACCCCCATTTTTGGGAAGCCAAAAAGCCCGAAGATCATGATGGGGTCCAGAATCAGGTTGATGATGGCTCCGGTGGTCTGGGTGCACATGGTGAGCAGCGTCTTGCCCGTGGCCTGAAGCAGGCGTTCAAAGGTAATCTGCCCGAAAATGCCAAAGGAAACCACAGAGCAGATCGCCAGATACTGGGTGCCGTAATCCACGATTTCCCCAATGTTTGTCTGGGTCTCGAAGAAAAAGCGGGTAAAGAAAAGCCCGAAGATAACGAAAGCCAGAGAGCTGAGGACAGCCAGGAAAACTCCGTTGTTGGCAGCCCGGTTGGCCTCTGTAAAATTTTTTTCGCCCAGGCTCTTAGACAGCAGAGCGTTGATCCCCACGCCTGTGCCTGTGGCGATGGCGATCATCAGGTTCTGTACCGGGAAGGCCAGCGATACGGCAGTCAGCGCGTTCTCGCTGATCATGGACACAAACATGCTGTCCACAATGTTGTAGAGCGCCTGAACCAGCATGGAAATCATCATGGGCAGGGCCATAGTGATCAGCAGGCGGTTGACCGGCATGACGCCCATTTTGTTCTCACCGGCCGGGTAGGACTCTTGACGCATAAAGATCACTCCTTTTTGAATATGAATTAATTTTTCACAAAATGAATAGCAGTGCCCATCCCTGAAAAACTGAGATGTCACACTGCCTGTTATTATTATAATAATTGCCGGCTTTAATGTCAATGAATGAAGGACAGGCTGTTGCCGTTTGCAAAATGTGAATACGTTTAAGAAAAACATGATACAATAATAGAGAAAACTCAGAAATGAAGCATAAAGGAAGAGGAAAATTATGAACGAAGCATTGCGAGCGATGGTAGAGGCCTGCGATTTTGAGGAAACCGTAGCCGTCGACCCCAGACAGATTCACATCACCCAGGACGTCCGGGACGCCTGCGCCAAAAACGACTGTGGCCATTATGGCCAGAATTATATGTGTCCCCCGGCCGTCGGTGATCTGGACCACTACCGTGAGGTGGTAAACAGCTACACAAACGGGTTGTTGTTTTCACAGGTATACCGGTTTAAAAACCGGCAGGATTACCGCCGAATGAATGAGATCATGGCTGGATTTGAAAAAACCGTGGAGAAGCTGCACCGCGCCATCCGCCAATCCGATTTGGAGGGAACCGTCTTTTCAGCGGGCTGCTGCACCATCTGTAAGGAATGCGGCATCCTGACCGACGAGCCCTGCCGTTTCCCCGACGAGGCCATGCCCTCCCTGGAAGCCTCCGGCATCGACGTGGTTCAGCTCACAAAGGATACCGGACTGGTCTACAATAATGGGCCCAAAACCATGACCATCATCGGCCTGATTTTATACAACGAATAAAAGCTTAAGAAAAGACAGCCTTGTGAAGGCTGTTTTTTGCGGTTTTAATGCGCGTGACAGGTCATGAAAACGTGAGCGGTTAGAAAAGGCGGCAGACACACTTGTTTTTACTTGGAATTATGTTATAATATCCTCATTGTACGTTCATGTAAAGTAATTCTGTTATAAGGAGGGGAATGGCTCAAACCACTTTGCATCAATGGAACAAAAGCGCCAGAACTCATACGTGAGCCCGTAATATTTGAGTTGACGAGGACAGGGAGTATCGAAAATTCGGCGGATGCCCTGGAAGGTGGACTGTTAAAACAGCGGAGTGATCCGCTGCACAGAGCAGACACCAAAATCTACTTGAATGAGGTGCATTTATTATGTGTGGAATCGTTGGTTATATTGGTCTGAATCAGGCCCAGAAAGTATTGATTGATGGTCTCTCAAAGTTAGAGTACCGCGGTTATGACTCAGCCGGCATTGCAGTGCTGGACAAGGACAATGCGATTAAAGTCAAAAAACGCAAGGGCCGTCTGAAAAATTTAGAGGATGAGCTTGAAAAAGAAGCTCTGATGGGTACAGCTGGCATTGGCCATACCCGCTGGGCCACCCACGGCGAACCTTCTGATATCAACTCCCATCCCCATTGCAGCATCGATAACCGCATCGCGGTCGTCCACAATGGGATCATTGAAAACTACATCGAGCTCAAGGAAGAGCTGATCAAAAAGGGACACCTTTTTGTGTCCGATACCGATACTGAGGTCATTGCCCATCTGCTTAATTCTCTGTACACCGGGGACATGGTTGAAACCCTGCGCCTGGCCATTGACAAAATCAAAGGCTCTTACGCGCTGGGCATCCTCTGCAATGAAGAACCCGACCGTATTATCGCCGTTCGTAAGGACAGCCCGCTGATCGTGGGCCTGGGCGAAGGCGAAAACTACATCGCTTCCGACATCCCAGCTATCCTAAGATACACCCGTAAGGTCTATCTGCTGGATAACGACGAGATCGCCATCCTGACCCGTGACAGCGTCACCGTGCTGGACGAATCCGGCCGTGAAGCCGGCAAGCAGGTCTTTAACGTGGATTGGGATCCAGGCGATGCCGAAAAGGGCGGTTACGACCATTTTATGCTCAAGGAAATCCATGAACAGCCAAAGGCGATGGCCGATACCCTGACCGGACGTTGCTTCCCGGATAAAATCGTGCTGGACGACGTCAACCTTGACGCCGAAACCATGAAGAGTATCAACCGTATCCAGATTGTAGCCTGCGGAACCGCCTACCACGCCGGAATGGTTGGAAAATACCTGATTGAAAAATTTGCCCGCGTAGCCGTCGAAACCGAACCGGCCTCCGAGTACCGTTATAAAGACCCGCTGGTCGATGCGCACACCCTGCTCATTGTCATCAGCCAGTCCGGCGAAACCGCCGACACCTTAGCCGCTATCCGTCTGGCCAAAGAAAAAGGCGCCCGCGTCCTGGCCATTACCAATGTGGTGGGCAGCTCCATCGCCCGCGAGGCAGACGATGTGCTGTACACCAACGCCGGTCCCGAAATCGCTGTGGCCTCCACTAAGGCTTACGTGACTCAGGTGGGCTGTATGATTTTGCTGGCCCTGCATTTCGGTCTGTTAAACGGCCAGGTAGACGAAGGCACCATGAAGCGTGTTACCAATGGCCTGAAGGATACCTCAGCCCTTATTGAAAAAGCTTTGGGAGACCATGACAAGATCAGGGAATACGCCTACGAACATTTTAAGGTTGATGATATGTATTTTATCGGGCGTGGACTGGACTACTACACCTGTCTGGAGGGCTCCCTGAAAGCCAAGGAAATTTCCTATATTCATTCCGACGCTTATGCGGCCGGCGAGCTGAAGCACGGTCCCATCGCTCTGGTTGATGTGGGAACTGTCGTCATTGCGGTCTGCACTCAGGAGAACGTCTTTGATAAAATGCTCAATGCTATCAAAGAGGTAAAGGCCCGCGGCGCCAACGTTATGGCCATTGCCAAAGAAGGTCATGAAGAGATCATCCCCGAAGTGGATCAGGTTTTCTTCATCCCACAGATGGATGATGAGATCACCCCGATCCCAACGGTTGTTTATCTCCAGCTCCTGGCCTATTACCTGTCCGTCGCCAGAGGCTGCGACGTCGACAAGCCAAAGAACCTGGCAAAATCCGTCACGGTTGAATAAAAAAGAAATTGCGAAAATAAATAAAGAGGTACGGTCTGTTTCAGACCGTACCTCTTTTTGATTAAATGATCAGCACTTCCGCAAATAGTCCTGCTTTACACCAGAAAGCAGATGCCCTCGGTATTGATTTCACGCACGATGTTCTGCCCCTGGAACAGACAGCTGTCAACAACATTCTGGTCTATCCTGAAAAGACGTGGAACAATGGCCTCGATGATGTTGACAATGTCCGGAATGCTGAGTTTCCATCGATCTTCAAAATAGTTGATAAAAAAATCCCTTCGCGCAGCAGACTGCATCACCATAAAAATATCAAACTCCTGCTTAGAAATAGATAAATTAAAATCTTCAATGTAATTCCAGTAGACAACGTCAGTGACTTCTCTGAGCATTTCATAATTTGAATGCTTTTTTTGCCGCAGTTCTTTAAAAAAAACACAGTTGTTTTCATTGCTCAATAAAATTTCATAATAAATATGCGACACGACAATCTGTCGGTACAGGCTGTTTGTAATGTTCAACTCAGAATAGCTGTCAACCCTGTTTTGGATGCTTCGGTAAAAATCCTTTAAGATCATTGAGACCAGCTGATCCTTAGTCTTAAAATAATAAGTGACAAGCCCCTGTGGCACCTGAGCTCTCTCTGCAATTTTTTTGATAGTCCCCTTGATATAGCCTTCTGCATAAAAAACTTCTTTAGCCGTAGCGTATATCTTTTCCCGACTGTTTTTCTCTTCCATAGCAACCTCCATTCTTGTATTATAGCATTTTTAAACAAAAATAGCAACAAAATCATCGTTTGTGCACAAAGGATCATAAAATGTGTAAAAAATGGTTTTTATAGTATTTTACATAAAAAATACAACTATAAATCGATAACATAAACAAAAAAATAAAAAATAATTGGTTTTTTATTAAGAAAAACAAAACTGAGCTTGACAAAAGAAAAACAGCGTGATATAAAATAATTAGTTTTCGAAAACAAAATACAAAAAAGAGGGGATTGCATTAATGATTAGTGCTGAAGAGATGAAACAAGAGCGCACCGAGCTGTTTCAGGATTTATATACCTTGAAAAAACCAAAGCGCGTTCCGATTACAATTAAGGTGAACAATGAATTTGGCATCCAGTACGCGGGAATGGATCTGATTGATACTCAATGGCACCCCGAAAGGATGGAGGCTGCTGCCAATAAAATCTGCGAAGATTTTTTTGCCGACAAGAATCCATTTGGATCCAGACGTTTTCCGGCTTTTTATACCTTTACAGATTCAACTTATTTCAAAATTGCGTCCAGTGGGTTTTTACAGCATCCGGAAATTGCGCCGATGCAGCCGGAGGAATACCCAGAGCTGGTTGCCAGCCCTTATGATTTTCTCATCGAAAAAATTTTGCCGAGGCTTTACAAGGCCTTTGATGGCAGTAATATTTTGCAAAGTCTGAATTTTGCGGTCAGCATGAAGGCCAAAGAAGATGACGATCAGGCAGCAGGCGCGATCAGCAAAAAGATCAGTCAAAAATTTGGATATTTTAATCCGGATGCAAAGTCAGCCGTTTTTGCACCATTTGATTTTATCGCGGATATTCTGAGAGGCTTTACCGGAACTCTGATGGATATAAGACGCTGCGGTGAGATGGTTCAGGAGGCCTGCGAGGCAGTGCTGCCACTAATGGTTCAGCTGGGGATTACAAGCAGACCAACTGTTATGAGTGAGTGTTATATTCCGCTTCATATGGCGCCTTATATGAAGACAAAGGACTTTGAAAAATATTACTGGCCCACATTTAAGACCATGATCGAGCAGATTATGGCATCCGGACAGGGAATCTCAATTTTCTGTGAGCAGGACTGGACACGGTATCTCGACTATCTGGCTGATCTCCCTAAGGGACTCCGGATTCGCTTTGAATATGGGGAACCGCAGCAGATCAAGGACAAAATTGGCCATAAGCACATTATATCAGGTCTGTATCCCTCAGCGTTTTTTGCGACAGAGAAGAAGTCAGTCTGTCTGGATAAGGCCAGGGAGCTGATGGATATTCTGGCGCCGGGCGGGAACTATGCCTTTGATGTGGACAAGGTCATGGCAACCTACGATGGCGGCGGCGAGAACATTGTGGCAGTGCTGGATTTTGTAAGAGAATATGGAAAGTACTGAGGTGTTGAGAATGAAGTGGCAGAGAGAATCAAAATATTATATCACCTGGGATGAATTTGTTGAGATGCATCCAGACCTTGACGAGCACAACCAGACGGCCGCGAAGGATCGCTTCGAGCAGTATCAGGAACAAATTTTCCGGCTGATTATGTCTTATTTGTTTTAAGGAGAGAGATAAATGGAAAATGCCGATAAAAAACAGCTTTTAGAGAAAAGAATCAATCGTTTTGTCACAACGAGCAACCTTGAGGAGCCGGATATTGTGCCAATTATGTCACAGATCAATTCCTACGCCATTGCCTACTGCGGAAAAACTGCGTGGGATGCGTTTGAGGACCCAGAGCTTGAGAGACAGTGCTACCGGAGAGCCAGTGAAGCCTTCTACTTTGACGGCCTGTCAATTTTTGGACTGAACCATCCTTTCAAGGCATACCTTGATGTGGAAAGCCCAACCTACTTTGTCTCGGAAGACGGCGTGACCATTCAGCACCGTGAGACTTCATCCATGACCGATGCTGAATACGATGAGTTTTGTGAGGATCCCATTGCTTTTATTGCTAACAAAATCGCGGCGCGTAAAATAAAGGCTTTTGAAAAGCCCTATCCAGAAAATTATGAGGCATTGAAAAAACTGCTCGACACTATTGCGGCCTTCAAGCAGAACAGCGCTGAGAACCGCAGGTATGTTCTGGAAGAGATGGCCATGCCCATTCTGTCCAGCCGTTCCGCGCCAAACCCCTGCGATAACTTTTTTGATTTTATCCGCGGCTTTAAGGGGACGCTTAAGGATATACGGCGCTTTAGCGATAAGGTGGGGAAAGCGGTTGAGGCTTTAACGCCATACTATGAAAAAAGCATTCCGAGCAGTCAGGAGGAGCCGTTTCCATGGCTTTTAAGCACCTGTCACATACCGACATTTTTATCAAAGGAACAGTTTAAAAAAGTTTACTGGCCTTACATGAAGCGCTGTATTCTGGCAGCGCACGAAAATGGAACAAAGTATATGGCTTTTCTTGAAGGTACCTGGAAACAGCACTTTGATCTGTTTGAAGAAATACCAAAAGGGGCTTTGATTGCTATCTTGGAGAGTGATGACATCATCGACTTTAAAAAGCGTTTTGGTGACCAGATTACTGTGGCAGGCGGTATGCCGCTGGCAATGCTGAAGCATGAAACTGAGAAGGCCTGCATTGACCAGGTGAAACGGGTTTATGACGCCTGTGCGCCCGGCGGCGGTTTTATCTTCACGGTTGACAAGCCGCCCCTTGGACCAAAGGATCTGAATGTTGATAACTTAAAGGCGGTCAACGCTTTTGCGCATGAATACGGTCGATACTAAAAGGAGGAGTTGACATGGAGGAAAAAACAGTGCTGGAATTGATTGAAGACTATGTCAAAGAAAAGGCAGACGACAAAGAGCTCACAGAAGAACAGCTAAGAAAGCAAGTTGAGGCAAATGTTATCGCGTTATTGAGAGTTTAAAGGAGAGAGAAATGGAAGCAATCGATCATAACAAATCGGCTTTAATCGATGAACTGCAAAAGCCCAAGGTTCGTCCGATCGGATACATCGCGTTGATTCTTGGCATTATCATGTTTTCAGGCATACTGACAGGTAATCCAACGTTTTTAAAATTCTGGGATTATTCAAACCTGACGGGTAAATTTGGCGCTCTTGGCGAAGGCGTAAAAAACATTCAGGGAAGCGGCGGCAGCGGCGCGCGCGATGGCTTTATGTACGCTCTGACCGTCTGGCCGTCCATCAGTCTGGCCCTCGCGCTGATCAATGTCATTGAGGGGATGGATGGGCTAAAGGCAGGACAGCGCCTGCTTAACCCACTTTTAAGACCTTTGCTTGGCATTCCGGGGTGGTGCTCACTGGCACTGGTCGCGGGGCTGACGGCGTCCACTGATGCCGGGACAGCATTGACCCTGGATCTGGTTGAGAACGATTTAATTAACGAGCGGGAGCTCTCGATCTTTGGATGTTTTAATTTTGTGGCCTCAGGATATATTGGCAGTGCCCTTACCCTTGCCGGTACCTATGTGCCTTATCTGAATGAATATGGTATTGGACTCTGGCTGGTGCTCCTGGTTGGGGTGCTTGGGAAGTTTTTAGCAGGTAATATGATGCGGCTCTACATTCTGCTGACAAGCCGGAAAAAAGAAGCGAAGGAGGCATAACGATGAATTTTAAGGACCCCACAGGCAATGTTTTAACCGATTTTACAGAGGGCGCAAAGAAAGGGATATGGATGGCGCTGTTCAATCTTACGCCAAACTTCATCATGGCTTTTACGCTTATCCAGATTTTAAATTTAACGGGCTGCATGGACATTTTGTCCAATGTTTTCAGTCCGCTCATGGGAATTTTCGGATTACCGGGAGAAGCGGGCGTCTGCCTGGTAACAGGTTGGCTGTCCTGCCCCGGTGGTATTGCGACCATGTGCTCGCTGGCCGAATCAGGTGTTATTACAGGCAAGGCGGTGGCACAGCTGATCCCGATGATCTACTTGTTTGGCGGACAGCTCCAATATACTGGAAGAATTTTATCGATGATTAAAATGCCGGGAAAATATTATTTTCCAACCTATATTATTGGTTTTTTATGTATGATCATCGTGGGAATCATCATGCGCTTTGTAGTCGCAATGTTTTAGAGAATGCGAAGGGGGCCATTGCCCCCTTTCAAAAAAGGGGAGGCATTCACATTGGCAGATTTAAAGGAAAAGTATCTTTCAGTCATTCAGATACCAGAATTGGATAAAGGGCTGACGCCCAAAAATGACCGCTACTTTGTTTTTAAGAACCAGCCAGCCTGCCTGCTGGGAAAAAGAGCGCATTTACAGGTAAGTCTGATCATCGCAGCGTTTATTTCGTCCTTTTTCTTCAAGAACGACCGGGTGTATCTGGCAGCGTGCTGTGTCGCCTTTGGCCTTTGTCTGTGGTACCTTTATGACAGCCGTTATATGAAATATTACAAAAGGATGATAAAAGCCTATTCTTTTTCAAGGGATAAGCAGGTACTCAAAAACCTTAACCGTCTGATCGACAGTAAGCGCGTTTTTATATCAGACATGCCACAGGTCTACTATGTTTTAAAAGCAAAGGAACGGCTGAGCAATAAAGATTTTATGGCAGCAGAATACCTGGCAGACCAAATGCTGAAGGAAAAGAGGAACAGCATTGAGGGACTGTATTTAAAAGCGCTCTGCCGCTACTGCAAACAGGACAGCATCGGTGCCAAACATTATTTCCTGCTGCTCAGCAAAAGAAACGATGCACCGGAATACGCCGAGTGTGCGCAGGCACTCATGGCTGAGGGAATGTAGAAAAATGACGCTGCAGCAGTATTTGCTCCTGAGTGTTCTGGTACTGGCCGTTCTGCTGTTTTTCACAAAGTGGATCAGCTTAACAGC
>ERZ781275.324-NODE-324-length-58289-cov-3.942456_pt1 | contig 58289 bp, 66 predicted proteins | sample MGYA00375853_ERZ781275 | MGnify/ENA primary metagenome ERZ781275 (study PRJEB29790, sample SAMN03653691) | human gut metagenome | host: Homo sapiens | place: USA: Dallas, Texas | collected 2012-07-23 | study: EMG produced TPA metagenomics assembly of the Gut...
CCGGACGCTGGCTGGCCGTTATACTTCGCCACCACGTCATAGCTTTCGCCACCCAGCTCAATTTTGGCGACATCACGCAGACGAACCTGGGAACCATCCTGGTTCACCTTCAGCAGGATGTTGCCAAACTCTTCCGTATTGGTCAGACGCGTCTGTGCGACGATGGACGCGTTGAGCTGCTGGCCTTTCACCGGCGGCGTACCGCCTAACTGACCAGCGGCTACCTGGGCGTTCTGCGCTTTCAGAGCGCTGATCACGTCCACCGGCGTGAGCTGGAAGTTATTCAGTTTATTCGGATCCATCCAGATACGCATCGCGTACTGGGAACCGAAAAGCTGAACGTCGCCGACGCCGCTGGTACGGCTGATCGGGTCCTTCATGTTGGCCGCCACGTAGTCCGAAATATCGTCCTGGTTCATGGTGCCGTTGGTGTTAATAACGCCGACAACCATCAGGAAGCTGCTGGACGCTTTCTCAACGCTGATCCCTTGCTGCTGTACTTCTTGCGGCAGCAGAGGGGTGGCCAGGGCCAGCTTGTTCTGAACCTGAACCTGGGCGATGTCCGGATCGGTACCGGATTCGAAGGTCAGGGTGATGGTCGCCGTACCGGTGGAGTCGCCATTCGAGGACATGTACATCAGGTGATCGATACCGTTCATATTCTGTTCGATAACCTGAGTCACGGTGTTCTGCACGGTTTCGGCGTCAGCACCGGGGTACATGGCGGTAATGGAAATTGCTGGCGGCGCAATCGTCGGATATTGCGCCACCGGCAATTTGAGGATCGATAATCCCCCAGCCAGCATGATGATGATGGCGATCACCCATGCAAATATGGGGCGATCGATAAAGAAATTAGGCATGTCTTAACGGCTCCTGTTTAAGTTAAGACTTGGTTTGTTCTGATGGCGCGTTGCCTGCGGCTTGCTGTTTATCATCAGAAGCTACTTCCTGCGCTTTTACCTGCACGCCTGGTTTGATTTTTTGCAGGCCAGTGACGATAACGCGATCGCCGGATTTCAGACCGTCAGTGACCAGCCATTTATCGCCAATCGCTTGAGAAGCAGTGACCTGGCGGACTTCGACCTTATCGCCTTCACCCACTACCATGACGCTGGCATCGCCGCGCGGCGTACGGGTGACACCCTGTTGCGGCACCAGCAGGGCGTCAGGGTTAACCCCTTCTTCCAGACGGGCACGGACAAACATCCCCGGTAGCAGGGTGTGATCCGGGTTAGGGAAAATAGCGCGCAGCGTGATAGAGCCGGTGGTCTGATCGACGGTGACATCCGAGAATTCCAGCGTGCCAGCCTGCGGATACTTAAGACCGTCGTTAGTCACCAGCTCCACTTTCGCTTTCCCGTTTTCCTGTTTCAGACGGCCATCGGCCAGCTCCTGTTTCAGGCGCAGGAAATCATTGCTCGACTGGGTGACGTCGACATAGATCGGATCCAACTGCTGAACGGTTGCCAGGGCGGTTGTTTGACCATTTTGCACCAGCGCCCCTTCGGTCACCGCGGATTTACCAATGCGACCGCTAATCGGCGAGGTGACTTTGGTGTAGGCCAGATTGATGCGCGCGGTTTCAACGGCTGCTTTCGCCGCGACCACGGCCGCATTGCTCTGCTGCGCCGTCGCGACGGCGGTATCGTAGTCTTGTTGACTGATATATTTAGTGCCTAACAGTTTCTGATAACGCTTGACCGTCAGTTGATCCATGTTTGCCGCCGCCTGGGCTTTTGCCAGGTCGCCTTTGGCGCTGTCATAGCTGGCCTGATAGGTGGCTGGATCGATCTGATACAGGGAAACGCCGGCCTGGATATCGCTACCTTCCACGAAGTTACGTTTTAAAATAATGCCACTGACCTGAGGACGAACTTCCGCAATGCGATAGGCGCTGGTGCGGCCTGGCAGTTCGGTGGTTATTTGTAGAGGTGCGGATTTGAGCGTCACAATACCGACTTCCGGCATGTGCTGGGCTCCTTGTTGAGCCGGTTTATCGTCACATCCTGTTAGCGCTAAGCTGCCTGAGAGCATCAGAACGACCGCCAGAGGCGTTAACCCTCTGTTTTTGTTCATATGTAAACCTCGAGTGTCCAATTTCAAAATGTTCAGTGGCTCAAACAACCACAAACCCACTACAGTCTTTCTATTATGGTCGTGCTATGGTACATACATTCACAAATGTATGTAAACGTAACCTCTGTAAAGTCATTAACCTATGGCACGAAAAACCAAACAACAGGCACGTGAAACCCGGCAACTGATTCTGGATGTTGCTCTGCGTCTGTTTTCGCAGCAAGGCGTATCATCTACCTCGTTGGCAACAATTGCAAAAGCTGCGGGTGTAACGAGGGGGGCTATCTACTGGCATTTCAAGAATAAATCAGATTTATTCAACGAAATTTGGGAGCTGTCAGACGCCAGTATTAGCGATCTCGAAATTGAGTATCGGGCAAAATTCCCCAACGATCCACTCTCAGTTATCAGGGAGATATTAGTCTATGTTCTTGAAGCGACAGTGACAGAAGAGCGTCGTCGGTTGATGATGGAGATTATCTTCCATAAGTGCGAATTCGTCGGAGAAATGACCGTAGTGCAGCAGGCCCAGCGGCAGCTCTCCCTGGCGAGCTACGAGCGTATCGAGCAAACCTTAAAAGAGTGTATCGCGGCGAAGCTGTTGCCTGCCAATTTACTCACCCGGCGAGCGGCGATTTTAATGCGCAGCTACCTTTCAGGCCTGATGGAGAACTGGCTGTTTGCTCCCGACTCGTTCGACCTGCATGCGGAAGCGCGTGACTACGTCGCCATCCTGCTGGAGATGTATCAATTCTGCCCCACGCTTCGCGGCCCGGAGAGCCTGCCAGCTTAACGAAGCGTGCGGATGAGCGTGAATTTTTAGCGCGGTCCGCCGCTATTCGCCAGCGATGAGAAGTGCTATTCTGCGCGCTTGCGACGACCCCCGGTATTCTCCGGCATTTGCATTCATTCATATTAACTATGCTGCACACGATCTCCAGGCAACGCGCCACGTTCATCTTTACCATTATGCTGCTCTGTTTTATTGGCCTTTTCAGTCCAGTTCAGGGCCGCGCCGCAGACCTCCCTGACCGGGCGGAGGTGCAGAGTCAGCTCAACACATTAAACAAGCAAAAGGAACTGACTCCGCAGGATAAACTGGTCCAGCAGGATTTGACCCAGACCCTGGAAACATTGGATAAAATCGATCGCATCAAGAGCGAGACGACGCAGCTCCGCCAGCAGGTCGAGCAAGCCCCGGCGAAGCTGCGCCAGGCGGTGGATAACCTTAACAACCTGAGCGATGTCCCGAACGACGACGCGACGCGCAAGACGCTGAGCACGCTCTCCCTGCGTCAGCTGGAATCACGCGTCACCCAAACGCTGGACGATCTGCAGAATGCGCAAAACGATCTGGCAACCTACAACAGCCAGCTGGTTTCCCTGCAAACGCAGCCGGAACGGGTGCAAAATGCGATGTACAACGCCTCCCAGCAGCTGCAGCAGATCCGTAATCGTCTGAATGGCACCTCGGTGGGCGATGAGACTCTGCGTCCGACCCAGCAGGTGTTGCTGCAGGTCCAGCAGGCGTTGCTCAACGCGCAGATCGAGCAGCAGCGTAAGAGCCTCGAAGGCAACACTATCCTGCAGGATACCCTGCAGAAGCAGCGTGACTATGTGACCGCCTGGAGCAACCGGCTGGAGCATCAGCTGCAGCTGCTGCAGGAGGCGGTGAACAGCAAGCGGCTGACGCTGACTGAGAAAACCGCCCAGGAGGCGGTCACGCCGGATGAAACCACGCGTATTCAGGCCAACCCGCTGGTCAAGCAGGAGCTGGATGTTAACCACCAGTTGAGCGAGAAGCTGATCCAGGCGACGGAGAATGGCAACCAGCTCGTGCAGCGCAATATACAGGTAAAGAACTGGCTCGACCGCGCCCTGCAGTCTGAGCGGGATATTAAAGAGCAAATTTCCGTGCTCAAGGGCAGCCTGCTGCTGTCGCGTATTCTTTATCAGCAGCAGCAGACGCTGCCGTCGGCGGATGAGCTGCAGGATATGACTAATCGCATTGCCGACCTGCGGCTTGAACAGTTTGAAGTTAACCAGCAGCGCGACGCCCTGTTCCAGAGCGATGCCTATGTCGCTAAGCTGGAAGAGGGGCACAGCGCTGAAGTAACCGATGAAGTGCACGCCGCGCTGCTGGAAGTGATCGACATGCGTCGCGAGCTGCTTGACCAGTTCAATAAACAGCTGGGGAACCAGCTGATGATGGCCATCAACCTGCAGATCAACCAGCAGCAGCTGATGAGCGTCTCCAGCAGCCTGAAAGAAATCCTGACCCAGCAAATTTTCTGGGTGAACAGCAATAAACCGATGGACTGGGAGTGGATTAAGGCCTTCCCGGAAGCGCTGAAAGGTCAGTTTAAGGCGATGAAAATCACCGTGAACTGGGAAAAAGCGTGGCCGGCGGTATTTATCGCTTTCCTCGCCGGATTACCGCTGCTGCTAATTGCCGGCCTGATCCGCTGGCGTTTGCAGTGGCTCAAGGATTATCAGGCGAAGCTGGCTTCTCAGGTAGGCCAACTACGCAATGATACCCAACTGCATACGCCGAAGGCGATCTTTATCGACCTGATCCGCGCCTTACCGGTGGTGCTGGTGATTCTGGCGATTGGCCTGATCTTACTCACCATGCAGTTAAATATCAGCGGACTGCTGTGGGCGTACAGTAAAAAACTGGCGATGTTCTGGCTGGTGTTTGGCCTGTGCTGGAAAGTGCTGGAAAAGAACGGCGTGGCGGTCAGCCACTTTAATATGCCGGCGCAGTTGACCAGCCACTGGCGGCGGCAGATTGTCCGCGTCAGCCTGGCGCTGCTGCCGCTGAATTTCTGGTCGGTGATTTCCGAGCTGTCGCCGCTGAACCTGATGGACGATGTGCTGGGGCAGCTGGTGATTTTCTTCAACTTACTGCTGATCGCGGTGCTGGTTTGGCCGATGTGCCGGGAAAGCTGGCGCGATAAAGAGTCGCACAGCCTGCGCCTGCTGACGATCACGGTGCTGTCTATCGTTCCGGTGGCCCTGATGGTGCTGACGGCGACCGGCTACTTCTACACCACGCTGCGCCTGGCGGGACGCTGGATCGAGACGGTTTATCTGGTAATGATCTGGAACCTGCTGTACCAGACCGTGCTGCGTGGCCTGAGCGTGGCGGCGCGGCGTATCGCCTGGCGCCGGGCGCTGGCGCGCCGTCAGCATCTGGTGAAGGAGGGCGCGGAAGGCGCCGAGCCGCAGGAGGAGCCGACTATCGCCCTCGAGCAGGTTAACCAGCAGACGTTGCGCATCACCATGCTGGTGATGATCGCGCTGTTCGCGGTCATGTTCTGGGCGATTTGGTCGGATTTGATCACCGTTTTCGCCTATCTCGACAGCATCACCCTCTGGCATTACAACGGCACCGAGGCGGGGGCCAGCGTGGTGCGCAGCGTGACGATGGGCAGCATGCTGTTTGCCATTGTGGCGTCGATGGTTGCCTGGGCGCTAATCCGCAACCTGCCGGGGCTGCTGGAGGTGCTGGTCCTGTCGCGGCTCAATATGCGTCAGGGGACTTCCTACGCCATCACCACCATTCTTAACTATGCGATTATCGCCATTGGGGCGATGACGGTATTCGGGTCGCTGGGCGTCTCCTGGGACAAACTGCAATGGCTGGCGGCCGCGCTGTCGGTTGGTTTGGGTTTTGGTCTGCAGGAGATCTTCGGTAACTTTGTCTCCGGCCTGATTATTCTGTTCGAACGTCCGGTGCGCATTGGGGATACGGTGACTATCGGCACCTTCTCCGGTACGGTAAGCAAAATCCGTATTCGCGCCACCACCATTACCGACTTCGATCGCAAAGAGGTGATCATCCCGAACAAGGCGTTCGTTACCGAGCGCTTGATCAACTGGTCGCTCTCCGACACCGTGACCCGCGTGGTGATCCGCCTCGGCGTCGCCTATGGTTCCGACCTGGATAAGGTGAAGGAGGTGCTGCTGAAGGTGGCGCACGATCATCCGAAAGTGATGCAGGAGCCAGCGCCGGCGGTCTTCTTCACCACCTTCGGCCCCAGTACGCTGGATCATGAACTACGTCTGTATGTCCGTGAACTGCGCGATCGCAGCTACACGGTGGATGAGCTCAACCGCGCCATCGACCGTCTGTGCCGGGAGAATGACATCAACATTGCCTTTAACCAGCTGGAAGTCCATCTGCGAAATGAAAAAGGTGATGAAGTCACGGAAGTGAAGCGGGATGGAAAGGGCGACGATTTAGCTCCCTCCGTCGCGTCTTAACTGAAGAGGGGCGGCGCAACGCCGCCCCTGCTGCATCAGGGCGCCAGCGCGGCGAGCTCCTCGTCGCTAAGCCCGGTGAGTTCCCGCACGATTTGTCTTTCGAGGCCGCGCGCCAGCATTCTGGCGGCGATGCTGCGAGTGGCTTCCTGCTCGCCCTCCTGCTGCCCCTGTTTACGGCCTTTCTCTTCCAGCCATTCGGCAATGGTCATCATCAGCTCCTTATGCCTGGGCGACTGCGCCGCCAGCGCGCGGATCAGCGCCCCCGGATGTTCCGTTGTACCCGCCTGCAACATATAGCGCAGCAGCGTATTCAACTGCGCTTCTGTCAGATAGCCTTGCGTCATCAGCGCAATCAGCGGCACCTGCAGCTCGGCCAGATCGCGATGGCGGATATGCTTTTGCAACAGCTCCAGCATGGCCATCCGCCGATGACGGACGATCTGATTATCTGGCATAACGGTGAGGTCCACCAGCGGAAAATCACCGCTATAGAGCGCCTTCGCCAGCGCCGGTTCGGCGAATAGCTGTTGCCAGTTGCGGGGCCAGGGCCAGGGGGTGACCTTGCCGTGATAAAACAGAATCGGCACCACCAGCGGCAGCGTATCGTGGCCAGCGTCCAGATGACGCTGCATGGCGGCCAGCGCGTAGCGCAGCAGTCTAAACGCCATCAGCTTGTCCGGGGTACTCTGGTGCTCAATCAGCGCGTAAACATAGCCCGGTCCGTGGCGGGTGCGCAGTGAGTAAAGGATATCGGAATAGCTGGCGCGCAGGTCCTCTTCAACAAAGCTACCGGAGACCAGCTGCAGCGAATCCAGCTCGCAGATTGCCAGAAACGGCGCGGGCAGATACAGCTGCAGGAAATCCTTCGCCACCGCCTGATTCATCAGCATCTGGCGAAAAACCGCATCGTGCGGGGTTTGACTGACCTTTTCCATCAATATTGCCTCCATCGGCGTCATGCGCAGAGGACCACTCTGCCAGCACTCCGCCGTGGGCAACATCTTACTTCTGCGGCGTTTGCGAGGCGCTTTCCGCGTTTTTTAACTTGTTTGCATAATCCCGCCTGACAATTTCCAGCGCGTCCAGCACGGTTTGCGCCGGGATCTGATGTGATTCCAGCAACATGATTAAATCGACGGCCAGTTTGACCTCATCGGGGGCATTTTCCAGCGACATCGGACTCTCCTGTTAGCGCGTCAGCCGCGCCAGTACGTTTTCAATCTTATCCAGCGCCTGTCGGCAGCGCGCCAGCCGTCCACTGTAGACCTCGACTTCCCTGGCCAGCCGCTGCTGCTCGTCGAGGCTGGTAGCCTGCGTCTGCTGGCGCTGGCGTTGGTCGCGCATCGCCTGCAGGCGGCGCTCATACTCCTGATGCTGTAGGCGACGGCGCTGCCAGCGGCTCAGCGTTGGCGAGGCATGGTCCCAACTGCGCAGCGACCAGGTGGCGGTTTCGCGACGCAGCGCAGCGATTTGCGCCGCCAGACGCTCGGCGATCCAGGCTACCTGCGGCAACTGCTGGCGCTCGACGGCCTGGCGGAGTTGGTGAAAGTTGTGTTGGGCTTCCGCCAGATAGGCCTGCATCAGCGTGCTGCGGGTGTGGAAGAGCTGGCGGTCAAAGCGCGGGCTGAGGGTCGCGTGCTCCGCCAGCGGCGCCACCTGCGCGGCCAGCTCGCTGAGCTGATTGTTCAGCGTTTGTAAAAGTTGAGCTGTTTTCACCAACCCCCTCCATTCTCCATCAGCCAACTGTGCTACAGTAGCCGTATCTGTTTGATAACGATTCGCATTATGCCACCTGTTATTTTAACCATTATCGGCTGGCTGGCGGTAGCGCTGGGTACGCTGGGCGTCTTCTTACCGTTGCTGCCGACGACGCCGTTTATTCTGCTTGCTGCCTGGTGCTTTGCCCGCTCATCGCCGCGCTTTCACCAGTGGCTGCTGTATCGCTCATGGTTCGGCGGCTATCTTCGCCACTGGCAACAGTACCGCGCCATGCCTCGCGGCGCCAAACCGCGCGCCATTGCCATGATCGTGGCGACTTTTGCTATTTCGCTGTGGCTGGTTAAGCTTACGTGGGTGCGCATCATGCTGTTGGTCATTCTGGCCTGTCTGCTGATCTTTATGTGGCGCATTCCGGTGGTTGACGCAAAGCAACAAAAGCACTGATGCGCAATAATGCCTGTTGCAATTGTTGCTGACAGCCAGTAAATTCTGGCGTTTTCGAGCGCGGGTAAGCCTGGTCAAAGGTTAAACAAATGTTTCTTTGGCCCCTTTTGCACGCCCGTGGGTAACACCGTTTCAATCAGGCATACACTTATGACCGCAACTGCACAGCAGCTTGAATATCTGAAGAACAGCATCCAGAGTATCGAGGATTATCCAAAACCGGGCATTCTTTTCCGCGATGTCACCAGTTTACTGGAAGACCCGAAAGCTTACGCGCTCAGCATTGAACTGCTGACCGAGCGCTACAAAGACGCGGGAATTACCAAAGTGGTAGGGACTGAGGCGCGTGGCTTCCTTTTCGGCGCACCGGTTGCGCTGGCGCTGGGCGTGGGCTTTGTTCCGGTACGCAAGCCGCGTAAGTTGCCGCGTGAAACCATCGCTGAGAGCTATGAGCTGGAGTACGGCACCGATCAGCTGGAGATCCACGTTGACGCCATCAAACCGGGCGACAAAGTGCTGGTGGTGGACGATCTGCTGGCGACCGGCGGAACCATCGACGCGACGGTCAAACTGATCCGCCGTCTCGGCGGCGAAGTGCAGGATGCCGCTTTCATTATCAATCTCTTCGATCTGGGCGGCGAACAGCGCCTGGAGAAGCTGGGGATCCACTGCTTCAGTCTGGTGCCGTTCCCGGGCCACTAAGCAAATCCCTCCACATAGCCTCGCCGATCGGGCGGGGCTGTGATAGCATGACCCCTTCGTGATTTCACCTTCCAGCGTTTCAGAGCCAGCCCATGAGTTATCAGGTCTTAGCCCGTAAATGGCGCCCACAAACCTTTGCTGACGTCGTCGGCCAGGAACATGTGCTGACCGCACTGGCGAACGGCTTGTCGTTAGGGCGCATTCATCACGCTTATCTCTTTTCCGGTACCCGCGGAGTCGGTAAGACCTCCATCGCCCGCCTGCTGGCGAAAGGGTTAAACTGTGAAACCGGCATCACCGCCACCCCCTGCGGCGTGTGCGATAACTGCCGGGAAATTGAACAGGGGCGCTTTGTCGATCTGATTGAGATTGACGCCGCCTCACGCACCAAAGTCGAAGATACCCGCGACCTGCTGGATAACGTCCAGTACGCGCCGGCCCGGGGCCGCTTCAAGGTCTATCTCATCGACGAAGTTCATATGCTGTCGCGCCACAGCTTCAATGCGTTATTAAAGACGCTGGAGGAGCCGCCGGCGCACGTCAAATTCCTGCTGGCGACGACGGATCCGCAGAAGCTGCCGGTGACGATCTTATCCCGCTGCCTGCAGTTCCACCTGAAGGCGCTGGACGTTGAACAGATCCGCCATCAGCTGGAGCATATTCTTGGCGAAGAGCAGATTGCCTTCGAGCCCCGCGCGCTGCAGCTGTTGTCGCGCGCCGCCGACGGCAGCCTGCGCGATGCCTTAAGCCTGACCGATCAGGCTATTGCCAGTGGAGAAGGGCAACTGACGGCGGCGTCGGTGAGCACCATGCTCGGCACCCTCGATGACGATCAGGCACTGTCGTTGATTGAAGCCCTGGTCGCCGCCGATGGCGAGCGAGTCATGGTGGGCGTCAATGACGCCGCCGCGCGCGGCGTTGAATGGGAGGCGCTGCTGGTGGAGATGCAGAGCCTGCTGCACCGCATCGCCATGGTTCAGCTGTCGCCTTCGGCGCTGGGCGCCGACATGGCCGCGGTCGAAGTGCGCATGCGCGAACTGGCGCGCACCGTACCGCCGGGCGACGTTCAGCTCTACTACCAAACGCTGCTGATTGGCCGCAAAGAGCTACCCTATGCCCCGGACCGGCGGATGGGCGTCGAAATGACGCTGCTGCGCGCCCTGGCGTTTCATCCGCGTAAGCCGCTGCCGGAGCCCGAGGTGCAGCCGGCGCAGGCCGCCGCGCCCGCGCCGCGCCAGCCGGTTTCCCCCGCAGCGCCGCCACAGCCGCCGCAGAGTTTGCCGCCGACCACCAGCCAGGTGCTGGCGGCCCGCAGCCACCTGCAGCGCAGCCAGGGAGCAACCACCCCAAAAAAGAGTGAACCGGCAGCCGCTTCCCGCGCGCGGCCGGTGAATAACGCTGCGCTGGAGCGACTGAGTTCGATTACCGAGCGCGTCCAGGCTCGTCCGGCCGCGGCGGCGCTGGAGCAGGCCCCGGCGAAGAAAGAGGCTTATCGCTGGAAGGCGACGACGGTGGTTGAAGAGACCAAAGTCGAAGTCGCCACGCCTAAAGCGCTGAAAAAAGCGCTGGAGCATGAAAAAACGCCTGAGCTGGCGGCCAAGCTTGCCGTTGAAGCGGTCGAGCGCGACAGCTGGGCGGCAGAAGTGAGCCAGTTGGCAGTACCGAAGCTGGTCGAGCAGGTGGCGCTCAACGCGTGGAAAGAGCAGGAGGGCAATCGCGTCTGTCTGCATCTGCGCTCCAGCCAGCGCCACCTCAATTCCGCCGGCGCACAGCAAAAGCTGGCTGAAGCGCTGGGGGTGTTGTACGGTACGCCCGTTGAATTGACCATCGTGGAAGACGATAATCCCGCGATGCGCACGCCGCTGGAGTGGCGGCAGGCTATTTATGAAGAGAAGCTCGCGCAGGCGCGCGAAGCGATTATTGCGGATAATAACATTCAGACCCTGCGTCGTTTCTTTGACGCCGATCTGGATGAAGAGAGTATCCGCCCCATTTGACTGCAAGTTTGACTTGCAGTCAGTACCTTTAATGATGACTGACTGAGAGAGAAGCCTATGTTTGGTGGAAAAGGCGGCCTGGGTAACCTGATGAAGCAGGCCCAGCAGATGCAAGAAAAAATGCAGAAGATGCAGGAAGAGATCGCTCAGCTGGAAGTGACCGGCGAATCCGGCGCGGGTCTGGTGAAAGTGACCATTAACGGCGCGCACAACTGCCGCCGCGTGGAGATCGACCCAAGCCTGCTGGAAGATGACAAAGAGATGCTGGAAGATCTGGTGGCTGCCGCGTTCAACGACGCTGCGCGCCGTATCGAAGAGACCCAGAAAGAGAAGATGGCTTCCGTCTCTGCCGGTATGCAGCTGCCGCCAGGCTTCAAGATGCCGTTCTGATGCAAACCAGCCCGCTGTTAACTCAGCTTATGGAAGCACTGCGCTGTCTGCCGGGCGTCGGCCCGAAGTCGGCGCAGCGCATGGCGTTTACCCTGCTGCAGCGCGATCGCAGCGGCGGGATGCGTCTGGCGCAGGCGCTGACGCGCGCGATGTCGGAGATCGGCCACTGTGCCGATTGCCGCACCTTCACCGAGCAGGAGGTGTGCAATATCTGCAGCAACCCGCGTCGCCAGGAAAACGGCCAGATCTGCGTGGTGGAGAGTCCGGCGGACATCTACGCCATTGAGCAGACCGGACAGTATTCCGGCCGCTACTTCGTGCTGATGGGGCACCTGTCGCCGCTCGACGGCATCGGGCCTGATGACATCGGGCTCGATCGCCTGGAGCAACGGCTGGAGGCGGAGTCGATCACCGAGGTGATCCTTGCCACCAACCCGACCGTTGAGGGCGAGGCGACAGCCAACTATATCGCGGAGCTGTGCGCGCAGTATGGCGTCGACGCCAGCCGAATCGCCCACGGCGTGCCGGTGGGCGGAGAGCTGGAGATGGTCGACGGCACCACGCTGTCCCACTCGCTGGCCGGTCGCCACAAGATTACTTTCTGAACAAATGGAGGCGGCTATCGCCGCCTCCGCTTGAAAAATTTCCCCGCTGTCCCCATCTCCCACTCAACGGTTTTTTACCCATTTAAAATGGCATTGTTGAGGTTGAATCAGATGAAAGGACAAGAAACTCGTGGTTTTCAGTCAGAAGTAAAGCAGCTTCTGCACCTGATGATCCATTCCCTCTATTCCAACAAAGAAATCTTTCTGCGTGAGCTGATTTCCAACGCCTCTGATGCGGCCGATAAGCTGCGTTTCCGCGCGCTGTCGCAGCCGGATTTGTATGAGGGAGACGGCGAGCTGCGCGTGCGGGTTTCGTTTGATAAAGACAACCGCACCCTGACCATCGCCGATAACGGTATCGGTATGAACCGGGAAGAGGTTATCGACCATCTCGGCACCATCGCCAAATCCGGCACCAAAGCGTTCCTCGAATCGATGGGTTCCGACCAGGCGAAGGATAGCCAGCTGATCGGTCAGTTCGGCGTCGGCTTCTATTCGGCCTTCATCGTGGCGGACAAAGTGACCGTGCGTACCCGTGCGGCGGGCGACAAGCCGGAAAACGGCGTGTTCTGGGAGTCCGCCGGCGAAGGCGAATATACCGTAGCTGATATCACCAAAGCCGATCGCGGCACCGAAATCACCCTGCATCTGCGCGAAGGCGAAGATGATTTCCTCAACGACTGGCGCGTGCGCTCTATCATCAGCAAGTATTCCGACCATATCGCGCTGCCGGTTGAGATTGAAAAACGGGAAGAGAAAGACGGCGAAACCGTGATTTCGTGGGAAAAAATCAACAAGGCGCAGGCCCTGTGGACCCGCAGCAAATCCGAAGTTAACGACGACGAATACAAAGAGTTTTATAAGCATATCGCTCACGACTACAGCGACCCGCTGACCTGGAGCCATAACCGCGTGGAAGGTAAGCAGGAGTACACCAGCCTGCTGTATATCCCGTCGCAGGCGCCGTGGGATATGTGGAACCGCGATCATAAACACGGCCTGAAGCTGTACGTCCAGCGTGTGTTCATCATGGACGACGCCGAGCAGTTTATGCCGAACTACCTGCGCTTCGTACGCGGCCTGATAGACTCCAACGATCTGCCGCTGAACGTCTCCCGTGAAATTCTGCAGGACAGCAGCGTGACCCGCAACCTGCGCACCGCGCTGACCAAACGCGCGCTGCAGATGCTGGATAAGCTGGCGAAAGACGATGCCGAAAAATATCAGACCTTCTGGAAACAGTTCGGCCTGGTGCTGAAAGAGGGGCCGGCGGAAGATCCGAGCAACCAGGAGGCGATCGCCAAACTGCTGCGCTTCGCGACCACCCATACTGACTCCTCCGCGCAGACCGTGTCGCTGGAAGAGTACGTCTCGCGCATGAAAGAAGGTCAGGAGAAGATCTACTACATCACTGCCGACAGCTATGCGGCGGCGAAGAGCAGCCCGCACCTCGAGCTGCTGCGTAAGAAAGGGATCGAAGTGCTGCTGCTCTCCGATCGCATCGACGAGTGGATGATGAGCTACCTGACCGAGTTCGACGGTAAAGCGTTCCAGTCTGTCGCTAAAGCCGACGAGTCGCTGGACAAGCTGGCGGATGAAGTGGACGAGTCCACCAAAGAAGCCGAAAAAGCGCTGGAGCCGTTCGTTGAGCGTGTGAAAAACCTGCTTGGCGACCGGGTCAAAGAGGTGCGTCTGACCCATCGTCTGACCGATACCCCGGCGATTGTCACCACCGATGCCGACGAGATGAGCACCCAGATGGCGAAGCTTTTCGCGGCTGCGGGCCAGGCGGCGCCGGAAGTGAAATACATCTTCGAACTGAACCCGGCGCATCAGCTGGTGAAACGCGCAGCCGATACCCAGGATGACGCGCAGTTCGGCGAATGGGTGGAACTGCTGCTGGATCAGGCGCTGCTGGCCGAGCGCGGCACGCTGGAAGATCCGAACCAGTTTATCCGTCGTATGAACCAGCTGCTGGCTTCCTGACGCGAACCTGAACGAGTAGCCCGGCCGAGCGACGCGACGCCGGGAACGGGATAAATGCCCCGTCTGAGCGATTTGCTCAGACGGGGCATTTCACATTGGATTGCATAAAATATCTCACCATTAACCGTTTCAGCCGCACCGCCTTCCTTGAGCCATCGCCGTTCTGGTGGTATGGTTTAGCGTTTTTGAAAAATTGAATCGACTTTTGAGGGGATTTTCGTAATGCGTATTATTCTGCTTGGCGCTCCGGGCGCGGGTAAAGGAACTCAGGCTCAGTTCATCATGGAGAAATACGGTATTCCGCAAATCTCCACCGGCGATATGCTGCGCGCTGCGGTAAAATCCGGCTCTGAGCTCGGTAAGCAGGCGAAAGACATCATGGACGCCGGCAAGCTGGTGACCGATGAGCTGGTTATCGCGCTGGTTAAAGAGCGTATCGCCCAGGAAGATTGCCGTAACGGCTTCCTGCTGGACGGTTTCCCGCGCACTATTCCGCAGGCTGACGCCATGAAAGAAGCGGGCATTACCGTTGATTACGTGCTGGAATTCGACGTGCCGGACGAACTGATTGTCGACCGTATCGTTGGCCGTCGCGTTCACGCGGCATCCGGTCGCGTATACCACATCAAATTCAATCCGCCGAAGGTGGAAGGCAAAGACGACGTGACCGGCGAAGAGCTGACCACCCGTAAAGACGACCAGGAAGAGACCGTGCGTAAGCGTCTGGTGGAATATCATCAGATGACGGCGCCGCTGATCGGCTACTACACCAAAGAAGCGCAGGCGGGCAACACCAAATACGCCAAAGTCGACGGCACCAAAGCGGTGGCTGACGTGCGCGCCGAACTGGAAAAAATCCTCGGCTGATAAAGCCTTTTCTCATCCTGCTGCGGCAGGATGAGAACTCCTCTCATTCCTACCTTTTGCTATGATTGGTTCCGTTTAGCGCCATTTCAGCTACAATTGGCTGCGATTCAAATGGTTAAGAGGCGGTAATGCATCAGACGAAAACAGGTATCTTGCTGGCCAATTTAGGCACTCCCGATGCGCCCACCCCCGGTGCGGTGAAGCGTTATCTGCGACAATTCCTCAGCGACAAACGGGTGGTGGATACGTCTCGTCTGCTATGGTGGCCGCTGCTGCGCGGCGTCATACTGCCGATTCGCTCTCCCCGCGTGGCTAAACTCTATCAGTCCGTCTGGATGGAAGAGGGGTCGCCGCTGATGGTATACAGCCGTCGCCAGCAGCAGGCGCTGGCCGCCAGACTGCCGGATACCCCGGTGGCGCTGGGCATGAGCTATGGAACGCCGTCGCTGGCCAGCGCGGTGGATGATTTACTGGCGCAAGGGGTGGGGCACATCGTGGTGCTGCCGCTGTATCCGCAATATTCCTGCTCGACGGTGGCTGCCGTCTGGGATGAGCTGGCGCGGATCCTCGCGAAAAAACGCGCCATTCCCGGTATCTCGTTTATTCGCGATTACGCCGGGCACCCGGACTATATCCATGCTCTGGCGGCCAGCGTGCGCGCCTCGTTTGCCGTTCATGGGGAACCGGATCTGCTGCTGCTTTCCTATCATGGGATCCCGCAGCGCTATGCCAACCAGGGAGATGATTATCCTCAGCGCTGTCGTGATACCACGCGGGAACTGGTCTCCGCGCTGGGGCTGCCACCGGAGCGGGTGATGATGACCTTCCAGTCGCGCTTTGGCCGGGAACCCTGGCTGACGCCGTACACCGATGAGACGCTGAAGATGCTCGGCGAGAAAGGGACGAAGCATATTCAGGTGCTGTGCCCGGGCTTTGCCGCCGACTGTCTCGAAACGCTGGAAGAGATCGCCGTCCAGAACCGGGAAATCTTCCTCGAAGCGGGTGGCAAGCAATATGAATACATTCCGGCGCTTAACGCGGACGCCGCGCATATTGAGATGATGGTCAACCTGACCGCGCCTTATCGCTGATCGCGCGCAGGGCGGGGAATATGCTACTATTTCCCGCTTGTTCCCTGTTATTTAAGCGCCACTATGAAATTTCCCGGTAAACGCAAATCCAAACACTATTTTCCCGTTAACGCCCGCGACCCGCTGCTACAGCAAATTCAGCCGGAGAATGAATCCAGCGTCTCCTGGGTGGTGGGTATCGACCAGACGCTGGTGGATATCGAAGCGAAAGTGGATGAGGCGTTTATCGTGCGCTACGGCCTGAGCGCGGGCCACTCTCTGGTGATTGAAGATGATGTCGCCGAGGCGCTGTACCAGGAGCTGGTGCGCAATAATCTTATTACTCATCAGTTTGCCGGCGGCACGATCGGCAATACCATGCACAACTACTCGGTGCTGGCGGACGATCGCTCGGTGCTGCTTGGCGTCATGTGCAGTAATATCGAAATCGGCGGCTATGCCTATCGCTACCTGTGCAATACCTCCAGCCGTACCGATCTGAACTATCTGCAGGGCGTTGACGGCGCCATTGGCCGCTGCTTCACCCTGATCGGCGATAGCGGCGAGCGCACCTTCGCCATTAGCCCGGGTCATATGAACAAGCTGCGCCCGGAAAGCATTCCGGAAGCGGTGATCGCTGGCGCCTCGGCGCTGGTGCTGACCTCCTACCTGGTACGCTGCAAGCCGGGCGAGCCGATGCCGGACGCGACGATGAAAGCCATCGAGTATGCCAAAAAGCATGATGTGCCGGTGGTGTTAACTCTTGGTACCAAATACGTGATTGCCGATAACCCGGCGTGGTGGCAGCAGTTCCTGCAGGATCATGTCTCGATTCTGGCGATGAATGAAGAGGAAGGGGAAGCGCTGACCGGTTTTGCCGATCCGCTGTCGGCGGCGGACAAAGCGCTGGACTGGGTCGACCTGGTGCTGTGCACCGCCGGACCGGCGGGGCTATATATGGCGGGCTTCACCGAAGAAGAGGCGAAGCGTAAAACCCAGCATCCGCTGCTGCCGGGGGCGATCCCGGAATTTAACCAGTTTGAATTCAGTCGCGCGATGCGTCACCAGGACTGCGTCAATCCGCTGCGTATTTATTCGCACATCGCGCCGTATATGGGCGGCCCGGAGAAGATCATGAATACCAACGGCGCAGGCGACGGCGCGCTGGCGGCGCTGCTGCATGACATCACCGCCAATAACTACCATCGCAATAACGTACCCAACTCCAGCAAACACAAATGCAAATGGCTGACCTACTCCTCGCTGGCGCAGGTGTGTAAATATGCCAACCGCGTGAGCTATCAGGTGCTGAACCAGCACTCGCCGCGTTTAACCCGCGGCCTGCCGGAACGTGAGGACAGCCTGGAAGAGGCGTACTGGGATCGATAAGCGAGTCCCTCTCCCGACGGGAGAGGGCTGTACATCAGCCAGTGACCACTTCACCGGCGGGTGGCGTTTCCAGAAGCTGCAGCATGGCGCGGGCAATTTCCCGCTCGCCCATCACCACCTGATTGGCCCCACGGTCGATAATGTAATCCACTTCATCATCGTAATGGGCGCGGGCGATAATCTCGATATTCGGACATTTTTCCCGTGCGGAGGCGACAATCTCGCCGGCCTCATAGCCGTTGGGAATGGTCAGCAGCAGCCAGCGAGCGCAGTCGAGATGCGCCAGCTCCATGATCTCTTCATTGGCGGCATTGCCCAGCACCGCGCTGATCCCGCGCTCGCGTAGCTCATCCACGCGGGTGCGCGAGGTTTCAACCACCACCAGCGGGATCCCCTGGGCCATCAGCTTCTCGCCCAGCAGGCTGCCGACGCGGCCGAAGCCGACCAGCAGCGCGTGGTTGCAGATATCGACCGGCACCTGCTTCTCGTCTTCCAGCACCTCTTCCAGGGTCTGCTCGTCGAGGGTTTCGGTTTTATCGAGATATTTTTCCAGCAGGGTAAACAGCACCGGGTTGAGCATAATCGAGATGATCGCCCCGGCCAGCACCAGGTTTTGCCCGGCCTGCGGCAGCAGGTTAAGCGCCATCCCCAGGCCGGCGAGAATAAAGGCAAATTCACCAATCTGCGCCAGGCTGGCGGCAATGGTCAATGCGGTACGCGGCGAATGACCAAACATACGCACGAGGAAAAAGGCGGCTGCGGATTTACCAAAGATAATGATCGCCAGCGTCGCCAGCACCGCCAGCGGCTGCTGGACCAGCACCATTGGGTCAAACAGCATGCCGACGGAGACAAAGAACAGCACCGCGAAGGCGTCGCGCAGCGGCAGGGTGTCATGGGCGGCGCGGTGGCTCAGCTCGGATTCATTAAGCACCATGCCGGCAAAGAAGGCGCCGAGGGCGAAGGAGACATCAAACAGCTCCACGGCGCCGAAGGCGATGCCCAGCGCCAGGGCCAGCACCGACAGGGTGAACAGCTCGCGCGAGCCGGTGGCCGCGCTGCGGGACATGATCCACGGCACCAGCCGACGGCCGACCAGCATCATGATGGCGATAAAGGCCACCACTTTGCCAATGGTGATCCCGAGGTCGAGGGCGAGGGAAGCGAAGCCAACGTTGCCTTTCTCCGCCATACCGGCCACTGCCGGCAGCAGGACCAGCGTCAGGACCATCACCAGGTCTTCCACAATCAGCCAGCCGATGGCGATCTGCCCGCGCTGACTGTCAATCAGCTGTCGTTCCTCCAGGGCGCGCAGCAGCACCACGGTACTGGCGGTGGAGAGACACAGGCCAAAGACGATGCCGGTCATCAGCGACCAGCCAAGGGCGGCGGAGAGCGCCATACCCAACAGCGTCGCCACAGCTATCTGGGCGATGGCCCCGGGAATGGCGATCGACTTTACCGCCATCAGATCCTTGAGGGAAAAATGCAGCCCGACGCCGAACATCAGCAGGATCACGCCGAGTTCCGCCAGTTCCGGAGCCAGTTTGGTGTCAGCAACAAAGCCAGGGGTGAAAGGTCCGGCCAGCACGCCCGCTAAGAGATATCCCACCAGAGGAGAAATACGTAGCTTATTGGCAATCATGCCGAGAATAAAGGCGAGCACGAGGCCGCCGACAATGGTGGTGATTAGCGGTGTTGCGTGGTGCATTCCGTCTCCTTTCCAGTGGTGAATCGGTCCATTTTGCTACCCTGTCCGCGTAATAGTTTATGACAAAAACGTTCACTTTGTTTATGAATAATTCTTGAATTGTGCAAAAAAATGCAATTAGGGGATGAAAAGGCACAGAAGGGAAAATCGAGGGAGGAATGCGCGCATCAGGCCGATGGCGCAAGGGGTAACGGCGGCCAGCGTTACACTTTGGCCGCCGGATAATCAGGCTTTTTGCCGGTTATCAGGAAGAAATATCGTCAGGAATCCCAGCAGCGGCAGGAAGGCGCAGATTTTATACACCAGGTCGATACTGGTATGGTCCGCCAGCAGGCCCAGCACCGCGGCGCCAAGGCCGCCCATGCCAAAGGCGAAGCCGAAAAACAGACCAGAAACCATACCGATACGTCCCGGCAGCAGCTCCTGGGCATAGACCAGGATAGCGGAGAAGGCCGAGGCGAGGATAAAACCAATGATCACCGTTAAAATCCCGGTCCATTCAAGGCTGGCATAGGGTAAAACAAGGGTGAAGGGCGCCACGCCGAGGATAGAGCCCCAAATAACGTATTTTCGCCCAATCTTATCGCCAACGGGCCCGCCAATCACCGTCCCGGCGGCCACCGCGAACAGGAAGGCAAACAGATGCAGCTGGGCATTTTGCACCGATAAGCCGAACTTATGCATCAGATAAAACGTGTAATAGCTGCTGATGCTCGCCATATAGAAATATTTCGAGAAAATCAGCATCAGCAGAATACCTACCGCCAGAATCACCTTATTGCGCGGCAGCGGATTGACGATCGCCGGCTTCGGTTTGCCCTTATTCATCCGGTGCTGTGCGGCGTACCAGCGGCTGATTTGCGACAGCACGACGATAGCCAGCAGGGCGGCCAGTACGAACCAGGCGACGTTGCCTTTACCATACGGGGCGATGATCACCGCCGCCAGCAGCGGACCAAGCGAACTGCCGAAGTTGCCGCCGACCTGGAACAGCGACTGGGCCAGGCCGTGACGGCCGCCGGAGGCCATCCGCGCTACGCGGGACGATTCCGGATGGAAAACCGAGGAACCGGTACCCACCAGCGCGGCGGCCAGCAGCACCATACCGAAGCTACCGGCCAGCGCCAGGAGGATCAAACCGCAGAGGGTAAAGCACATGCCCACCGGCAGCGACCACGGCATCGATCGTTTATCGGTAATATAGCCAATCACCGGCTGGAACAGCGATGAGGTGAGCTGGAAGGTGAGAGTGATCATCCCGATCTGCACAAAGGTAAGGGAGAACTCGGCCTGCAGCAGCGGGTAGATCGCGAGAATGAGCGACTGGATCATATCGTTAAGCAAATGGGACAGGCTGATCGCGCCTAAGATGCCAAACGAGGTGCGCGCTTTTTGCGGCGGCGCAGCGGGGCCGGACACGGGTTGAGCGGTCTGATTGATTGCCATAGGTTCACGTCACTTTTTTATATAGCTTTCGTTATTTGTACGCCATGCGACTGCCCTGATTTTCCCGGCTACTGCATGGGAAATATGACGAACGGGCTAACGCACTGCCATACAACGCGAAGGCGTATAGAGGATGCAGGTGGAATTATTATCCAACTAACATACCTGCTGACAAGGTTTGAAGGAAGTCGCAATTCTGAAAACATATTTGTCAATGCGACTAACTCGCTATACTTTCGGCACTTGGGATTAAGTCAGGGAGTGAAGCATGCATTGTTTAAAACACAGCGTGGCGCTGGCGTTATTCGCCGCGTTATCGCTGGGCAGCCTGTCCGCGCAGGCCTATGAGCAGGATAAAACCTATAAAATTACCATCCTGCACACCAACGATCACCACGGCCATTTCTGGCGCAATGACTACGGCGAATATGGCCTCGCGGCGCAGAAAACGCTGGTGGACGGTATTCGTAAAGAGGTGGCGGCTGAAGGCGGTAGCGTTCTGCTGCTGTCCGGCGGGGATATCAATACCGGGGTGCCGGAGTCTGATTTACAGGATGCAGAGCCCGATTTTCGCGGCATGAACCTGATCGGCTACGACGCGATGGCGGTGGGGAACCACGAGTTTGATAATCCGCTGAGCGTGCTGCGCCAGCAGGAAAAGTGGGCGAAGTTCCCGTTCCTGTCGGCCAATATTTATCAGAAAAGCACCGGCGAACGGCTGTTCAAACCCTGGGCGCTGTTTAAGCGCGGCGGGTTAAAAATCGCGGTGATTGGCTTAACCACTGACGATACGGCCAAGATTGGCAATCCAGAATATTTCACCGATATCGAATTCCGCAAACCGGCGGAAGAGGCGAAGCTGGTGATCCAGGAGCTGCAGCAGAATGAAAAGCCGGACGTGATCCTGGCCACCACCCATATGGGCCACTATGACAACGGCAACCACGGCTCTAACGCGCCGGGGGATGTCGAGATGGCGCGGAGTTTACCCGCGGGCTCGCTGGCGATGATCGTCGGCGGTCACTCGCAGGATCCGGTGTGCATGGCGTCGGAAAATAAAAAGCAGGTCGACTATGTGCCAGGGACGCCGTGCGCCCCGGATCGTCAGAACGGCATCTGGATCGTCCAGGCGCATGAGTGGGGCAAATACGTCGGCCGCGCCGATTTTGAGTTCCGCAACGGCGAGATGAAGCTGGTGCACTATCAGCTGATCCCGGTCAACCTGAAGAAAAAAGTGACTTACGATAACGGCCAAAGCGAGCGGGTGCTGTATACGCCGCAGATCGCGGAGAACCCGCAGATGATGTCGCTGCTGACGCCGTTCCAGAACAAAGGTAAGGCGCAACTGCAGGTCAAGATCGGCAGCGTGAATGGTCATCTGGAGGGCGATCGCAGTAAAGTGCGTTTCGTGCAGACCAATATGGGCCACCTGCTGCTGGCGGCGCAGATGGCGCGCAGTAATGCGGATTTCGCGGTGATGAGCGGCGGCGGGATCCGCGACTCCATTGAGGCGGGCGATATCACCTACAAGGATGTGATGAAGGTCCAGCCGTTTGGCAATGTGCTGACCTATGTCGATATGAGCGGCAAGGAGGTGGTGGATTACCTGACCGCCGTCGCGCAGATGAAGCCAGATTCCGGCGCCTATCCGCAGTTTGCCAACGTCAGCTTTGTGGCCAAAGACGGCAAGTTGAACGATCTGAAAATCAAAGGCGAACCGGTGGATCCGTCGAAGACCTATCGGATGGCGACGCTGAGCTTTAACGCCACCGGCGGCGATGGATACCCGAACATCGCCGATAAACCCGGGTATGTGAATACCGGCTTTATCGATGCCGAAGTGCTGAAAGAGTATATCGAGAAAAACTCGCCGCTGGATGCCGCCGCCTATGAGCCGAAAGGCGAGGTGAGCTGGCAGTAAGCCTGGGTTTCGGGTGAGCTATTTCCACGGTGGCGCTACGCTTACCGTGGCTACGAGTTGGGGAGCCCGGATAAGGCGCGTGCGCCGCTATCCGGGATAGTGTTATCAATCGCGGCGGGCGATATCGGCGAACTTCGCATCCAGAAGCTGCGCCAGATCGCTGGCCGCCAGCTCAATATCCAGCCCGCGTTTGCCGCCGGAAATATAGATAGTGGCAAATTCCTGCGCCGGGGCGTCAATCACCGTCGGCAGGCGCTTTTTCTGCCCCAGCGGACTGATACCGCCCACCAGATAGCCGGTGATACGCTGCGCCACCATCGGGTCGGCCATGTCGACTTTCTTGGCGCCCAGCGCTTTCGCCACTTTCTTCAAATCCAGTTGCCCGGCGACCGGGGTGACGGCGACCGCCAGATGCTTCATATCGCCATTAACGGCGACCAGCAGGGTCTTGTAAACCTGATCGGCATTGAGGCCGAGCTTGCGCACCACTTCATCACCGAAGTTGGTCTCATTGGGATCGTGATCGTAACTGTGGATCTGAAAGGGAATTTTGTTTTTTTCGAGTAATTTAACGGCGGGAGTCATAGCTATCCTTCTTACCAACCGGTTTTGCGTGACGTCAGAATACGCCCGCAGGTTGTCTAAAAAATAGTACCATCTTGCGCAATAGTGTTGGCAGTGATGGTCACTTTGAGCGACAATCAGACGATCCGGGATACAAATCCCGGGATAATAATAATGATGAAATTCCTCTTTGACGGGCCAATAGCAATATTGGCCATTTTTTTATGTCAGCATATCCGGCAGATTCCCTTCGCCATACAGATGCAGCGCGCCGACGGCGACCACGTAGCGCCCCGGCGGCAAGGCCAGCAGCGTCTCGCGCCAGGCGAGATTGCGCTGATGCATCAGCACATCATATAAAGACTGGCTGAAGGTCGTCGGCAGCGATACCGCACCGCGCGACGGCGGTTGCTCCAGCCACCAGCCGATCATGACCTGCAGTAAACGGGCGTTGGTGCGCCAGTGGGTCAGCGTATCTTCCAGCAGCGCCATTCCGCCATCGGGCAGGTCGCGCAGCAGCGCGATCTGGCTGTCGGCGCCTTCCAGCTCCATCACCGCTATGTTGCTCTCGCGGGCGGCCATCAGCAACTGATAATCGATACCGTAATCCGGCCGCAGCCCCAGCTTCTGCGCCTGGGTGGCCTGCAGAACCATCGCCACCTGCCACAGCGGCTGGCTGTCGAACAGCTCGACCGACAGGCCCAGCTCGCCGGCTCGCGCTTGTAGCTCGCTCAGCTGCGCGTCGCTCAGGCGCTCCGCCAGCGGCGGATAAGCGGGGAGATTGCTAAACGGGGTTTCATTGCCGCTGATATCGGCCTCGACGATTAACGCATCGGCCTGGCGTATTTTTTTCAGCAGTTTCGCTGGCGGCGGCGCCATGTCGCGGGTGCCCATATGGATGCTGCCGACGAGGTGCAGATAACGTTCGCCGGGCAGGACGATATCCATCGCAGGCCAGGAATAAGACGAGCCGACGGCGGCTCGCCACAGCATTTTTATCCGGTTTAACAGGCCCATACGCGCTCCGAAGTGTGAGGCATTCATGCTAGCGCATATGGTGATACACGTCACCCTTCCGGCGGGCTTTTCTTGTCCCGGAAAAAAAGCGGGCGCCGATCCTGTCAGCGTCCGCTTTCCTGCAACAGCGTTTACTCTTTTGGTTTAAAGCGCAACAGGCGGTTAGCGTTACTCACCACGGTGATTGACGATAGCGCCATCGCCGCGCCGGCGACCACCGGATTGAGCAGCGTGCCGGTCAGCGGCCAGAGGATCCCGGCGGCAATCGGGATACCCAGCGAGTTGTAGACAAAGGCCCCCAGCAGGTTCTGCTTCATATTGCGTAAGGTCGCCTTCGAAATCGCCAGCGCATCGGCCACGCCGTGAAGGCTATGGCGCATCAGGGTGATCGCCGCGGTTTCAATAGCGACATCGCTGCCGCCGCCCATGGCGATACCGACATCCGCCTGCGCCAGCGCCGGGGCATCGTTAATCCCATCGCCAACCATCGCCACTTTGTGCCCCTGGCTCTGCAGACGCTTAATGGCGTCGGCTTTACCGTCCGGCAGCACGCCGGCAATCACTTCATCAATGCCGGCTTCTTTGGCGATGGCATTCGCGGTAGTGGGGTTATCCCCGGTGAGCATCACCAGGCGGTAGCCCTGACGATGCAGGCGCGCCAGGGCGTCGACGCTGTCTTCGCGCAGCGGGTCACGGATGGCGAACAGCGCGGCCGCCTGACCATCCACCGCCAGCAGCACCGGCGTAGCGCCGCGCGAGGCCTGCGCCATCATCTCGCTTTCTATATCGCTGGTGGCGATATGCTGCTCGTTGAGCAGCGCCTGGTTGCCGAGCAGCAGGCGATGACCTTCCGCCTCACCGCTGACGCCAAGGCCGCGCAGGGTGCGGAAGCCGCTCACTTCCGGCAACGGGCTGTCTCCGGCTTTATCGAGGATCGCTCGCGCCAGCGGATGGCTTGAGCCCTGCTCGAGCGCGGCGGCAAGACGCAGCGCGGTAATCTCATCAACGCCAGCGAAAGTTTTCACCGCCACCACCTGCGGCTTACCTTCGGTCAGGGTGCCGGTTTTATCGAACACCAGGGTGTCGAGTTCACTGGCGCGCTGCAGCGCATCGGCGTCGCGCACCAGTACGCCGTATTCCGCCGCCCGGCCAACGCCGGAGATGATCGACATTGGCGTCGCCAGCCCTAAGGCGCACGGACAGGCGATAATCAGCACCGTGGTGGCGATCACCAGGGTATAGACGATCTGCGGCGCCGGGCCGAAGAAGTACCAGATCGCCGCGCTAATCAGCGCAATGGCGACCACCGCCGGGACAAACACCGCGGAGATTTTATCCGCCAGCTGGCCGATCTCCGGCTTGCTGCTCTGCGCCTGGCGCACCATGCGGATAATACGTGCCAGCGTGGTCTGGCTGCCGACGGCGCTGGCGGTGAACAGCACGCTGCCGTCCTGCACCACGGTGCCGGCGTGAATGGCATCGCCATCGCCTTTTTGCTGTGGTACCGGTTCGCCGGTGAGCATCGCTTCATCAAACCAGGCTTCGCCCTGGCTTATCACGCCGTCAACCGGAACGCGATCGCCAGTGGTCAGGCGCAGCGTCATGCCGGCCTGAACTTCAGCGAGCGGCAGATCCTTTTCTCCCTCAGGGGTCACCACGCGGGCTGAAGGCGGCGTCAGGTCGAGCAGTTTTTCCAGCGCTTTTGAGGAGCGCTGGCGGGCGCGGGCCTCCAGCATATGGCCGAGGTTAATCAGGCCGATAATCATTGCGCTGGCTTCGTAATAGAGATGGCGGGCTTCCATCGGGAACCACTGTGGCCACAGGTTGACGCTCATCGAGTACAGCCAGGCGACGCCGGTACCGAGGGCCACCAGCGTATCCATGGTGGCGGTGCCGTTTTTCAGGCTTTTCCACGCGCTGCGGTAGAAGTGCCCACCGGCGAAGACCATCACCGCAAGGGTGACGAGGCCGATGACCAGCCACAGCGAACGGTTGTCGTCGCTGACCATCATGTTATCGCCGATCATGCCCCAGACCATCACCGGCACGCCGACCAGCAGGGCGACAATCGCCTGCCAGCGAAAACGTTTCATGGTGGCGATGGCGGTTTCCTGCTGACGTTCGCGGCGTTCCAGATCGTCCTCGATCGCCTCCGCGCCGTAGCCCGCTTTCTCCACCGCCTGCACTAATTCTGCGGCGGACGCACTGCCCATCACCAGCGCCGTGCGTTCCGCCAGGTTAACCCGCGCCTGTGAGACGCCCGGCACCGCGGCAAGCGCGTTCTGTACCCGGGAGACGCAGCTGGCGCAGCTCATGCCGTTGATCAGCAGCTGTTGACTGTCATCTTCGTCATGGGCTGCCGGAAGCTCAGGAGTGGCCGCTGTCAGTGCTTCCGACGGGATTGATGATTCTGCCAGCGGTTTAGCCTTTGGGTGGCTGAGCTCCGCGCCGTATCCGGCTTGTTTAACGGTTTCAATCAGCGCTTGTGCGCTGGCGCTGCCCGTCACATGGGCTTCAGTGAGGGTGACTTCCGCTTGCTCAACGTCAGGACGCTGCTCCAGACTCTCTTTCACGCGTTTGACGCAGTGGCCGCAGGAGAGGCCATCCAGCGTCAGGTCGATAGTGTTAGACATAAATAACTCCTGAATAATTTTCCGGTCAACGATTGACCAGAACCACTCTTTCATCGAGTATTAAGAAGGTTAAACCTTCCAGCAAGGGGAAGGTCAAGGAGAAAAAATGAATATCAGCGATGTGGCGAAAAAAACCGGCTTAACCAGCAAAGCGATTCGTTTTTACGAAGAAAAGGGGCTGGTGACGCCGCCGTTGCGCAGCGAAAACGGCTACCGCACCTACGGTCAGCAGCATCTCGATGAACTGACGCTGCTGCGCCAGGCGCGGCAGGTGGGGTTTAATCTGGAAGAGTGCCGCGAGCTGGTGGCGTTATTCAACGACCCGTCACGCCACAGCGCTGATGTGAAAAAACGCACGCTGGAGAAAGTGGCGGATATTGAGAACCACATCCGCGAGCTACAAAATATGCGCGCGCACCTGCTGGCGCTGGCCGAATCCTGTCCCGGCGACGACAGCGCGGAATGCCCGATTATCGATAATCTTTCCGGCTGCTGTCATCGCAAGGCGCAGGCTTAACGAACGACGGGTCTGATCCGTAGCGTAATCCCTTCCACGGCGACCACTTCGACTTGACTGCCTGGGGCGAGGTCCTCGTCAGCCATCACCGGCCATGAGCTGTCGCCCACGCGCACGTGGCCGCGGCCGTTTACCAGCGGGGCATCCAGCGTCAAACGGCGGCCTATCAGCTGCTGCCCGCGCTGGTTGAGTTGAGCATCGGCAGGACGCTGCAGTTTGACGCGCTTGCGCAGCCACTTCGACCACAGCCACGCCGCCAGCAGAGTGAGGACGGCAAACAGCGTGCCTTGCCATTCCCAGCTCAGCGGCAGGAGCCAGGTCAGGGCGCCGGTCACCACGCCGGCGACGCCGCTCCACAGCAGGTATCCGCTGCCGCCCAGCATCTCGGCCGCCAGCAGCAGCCCGCCGAGGCTTAGCCAGAACAGATGAGGGTGGGCGAGGATCATGTCGATCATGATTTTTTCCGATCGCCAGCGCCTTCTTTGATCAGCTCGCTGATCCCGGCGATCGATCCCATCAGGCTGCTGGCATCCAGCGGCATCAGCACCACTTTACTGTTGTTGGCGGCGCCAATCTGCTGCAGCGCATCGGTGTATTTCTGCGCCACGAAGTAGTTGATCGCCTGAATATCGCCTGAGGCGATCGCTGAGGAGACCATCTGGGTGGCGCGGGCTTCCGCTTCAGCGGAACGCTCGCGGGCCTCCGCCTGCAGGAAGGCGGACTGCCGCTCGCCCTCCGCCTTGAGGATCTGCGACTGCTTTTCCCCTTCCGCTTTCAGAATTTCCGCCTGACGCACCCCTTCGGCCTCAAGGATATAGGCGCGTTTGGTACGTTCGGCTTTCATCTGGGCGTTCATCGAGGCGATAAGCTCCGCCGGTGGGCGAACGTCGCGAATTTCGACGCGGGTGATTTTCACCCCCCACGGGTTGGTGGCGTCGTCAACGATATGCAGCAGGCGGGTGTTAATGCTGTCGCGCTGGGAGAGCATTTCGTCCAGCTCCATCGAGCCGAGCACGGTACGAATGTTGGTCATCGTCAGGTTGACGATCGCCTGCTCAAGATTACTGACCTCGTAGGCGGCCTTTGGCGCGTCAACCACCTGAATAAAGCAAACGGCGTCGATGGTGACGTTGGCGTTATCTCTGGAGATAACCTCCTGTGAGGGGATGTCGAGCACCTGCTCCATCATGTTCACTTTGCGGCCGATGCGGTCCATAAACGGCACGACTAAGCTTAATCCCGGCTGCAGCGTCTGGGTAAAACGCCCGAAGCGCTCCACCGTCCACTGGTAGCCCTGCGGGACGATTTTCACCGCCGCGGCCACAATGACCAGCGCGACGAAAATAAGGATAGGAATAAAAATCAGCATCAAAAACCTCCTGTCTTGTTGCCTGGTGAAGCGCTACAAAGAAATAGCGCGTGTTTAAACTGAGTATATCTTTCTCCACCACCGGGAGAAAGGAAAGTGCGGTAAACTAGCGGTGTTTCAGAAAATAATCAGGAAGCCTCATGAAGGAAAATAACGCGCTTTTGCGTCTCGAGGGTGTGGGATTTAAGACCGACGACGCAGTTATTTTACACAATATCAATCTTGAGCTCAGACCCGGGGAATTTAAGTTGATTACCGGGCCATCCGGCTGCGGGAAAAGCACCTTGCTAAAAATTATCGCCTCGCTGCTCAGTCCGACCTCCGGACGCCTGTTTTTCGACAATGCCGATGTCGCGACGCTGTCGCCAGAAAGGTATCGCCAGCAGGTCTCTTACTGTGCGCAGACGCCGGCGCTGTTCGGGGATTCGGTTTACGATAACCTGATTTTTCCGTGGCAGATCCGCAATAAACAACCGGAACCGCAGGCGCTGGTGGCCGACCTGAAGCGCTTTGGTCTTGGCGAAAATATGCTGGAAAAATCGATTAATGAACTATCCGGCGGGGAAAAGCAGCGCGTCTCGCTGATCCGCAATTTACAATTTCTGCCGCGCGTGCTGCTGCTGGACGAAATTACCAGCGCGCTGGATGACAGTAATAAACAGAATGTGAATGACATTATTCATGGCTACGCGACGGAAAAGCAGGTCGCTGTTCTGTGGGTCACCCACGATCGCAACGAAATTTCGCATGCCGATGAAGTGATTACCTTGCAGCCTGCCGGCGGAAACATGCAGGAGGTACGGCATGAACGGGCATAACATTACGAACGAATCGTTGGCGCTGTCGATGGTGCTGGTGCTGATCGCTATTCTGGTGAGCTATCGGGAAAAGCTGGCGCTGGAAAAAGATATTCTCTGGAGCATCTGCCGGGCGATCGTGCAGCTGATTATCGTCGGCTATGTATTGAAATATATCTTTAACGTCAATCATGCGGTTCTGACGCTGTTGATGGTGCTGTTTATCTGCTTTAACGCGGCGTGGAATGCCAAAAAGCGCAGCAAGTATATCGATAAGGCTTTTGTCTCGTCATTTATCGCCATCACCACCGGCGCCGGGCTGACGCTGGCGGTGCTGGTGTTCTCTGGATCGATAGCCTTCGTCCCGATGCAGGTGATCCCGATTGCCGGGATGGTGGCCGGGAACGCCATGGTAGCGGTGGGACTGTGCTACAACAATATGGGCCAGCGCTTCAGCAGCGAGCAGCAGCAGATTCAGGAGAAGCTGAGCCTCGGCGCGACGCCGAAAATGGCCTCGGCGCGGCTGATCCGCGACAGCATTCGCGCGTCATTGATACCCACCGTCGATTCAGCGAAAACGGTCGGCCTGGTGAGTTTGCCAGGGATGATGTCGGGGCTAATTTTTGCCGGTATTGACCCGGTAAAGGCGATTAAGTACCAGATCATGGTGACCTTTATGCTGCTGTCGACCGCCAGCCTGTCGACGATTATCGCCGGCTATCTGACCTACCGGAAGTTCTTCAACGCCCGCCATCAGCTGGTGGTGACGCAGCTGAAAAAGCGCCCGTGAACGATCCCGGGTTGCGGCGTTCACGCCTCACCCGGGCGACTAAGGCTAGGTTCCTCATCGTTCGCGTAGCCCGGATAAGCGCAGCGCTATCCGGGGCTGGCAACGGATTAGTACAGCAGCGAATAGAGCTGACGGCGGTATTTGGCGGCCAGCGCATCGCCGGTACCGAGGGCGGCGAGGATCTCCTGCAGCATCTTGCGCGCCTGGCCGTCGCCAGCGCCTAAATCCTTCTGCAGATGGCTGAACAGCAGCGCCAGCGCTTCTTCGTTACGCCCGACCTGATGCAGCTGTAGCGCCAGCTGGGAGGCCAGCTGCGCGTCCTCCGGATTCTGTTCCACCTGCTGCTGCAGCTGCTGGATTTCCGGCGTGTCGGCGGCCTGTTTGAGCAGCTCAATCTGCGCCACCAGACCCTGATAGTGGGTATCCTGATCCTGCAGCGGAATAGTCTTCAGTACATTTTCCGCTTCATCGGAACGGTGCAGAGCAATCAGCGTTTCCGCCAACAGCAGGCCAATCTGGCTGTCCTGATTCGACAGCTGCCAGGCCTCTTTCAGCAGCGGCAGGGCATCGGCGTATTTTTCTTCCTGCATCAGGGCCAGGGCCTGCTGCGCTTTCAGCTCCTCTTCGCGGGGCAGGACTTTATCCAGCAGGGCGCGGATCGCTTCTTCCGGCTGCGGGCCTTCAAAACCGTCCACTGGTTGGCCGTTCTGGAACAGATAAACCGTAGGGATGGCGCGCAGACCAAACTGTGAAGCGAGCATTTGCTCGGCGTCGCAATCGACCTTTGCCAGCGTAAACTGGCCGTTGTATTGAGCGGCCAGGCGCTCAAGAACCGGGGTCAGCTGTTCGCAGTGCTGGCTGCGGGCAGACCAGAAGTAAAACAGCACCGGGACGTTCATGGACTGCTGTAGCGTCTGCTGCAGGTTCGCTTCGCTAATGTTGACAATATTCTGTTCGGACATGGGCATTTCTCGTTAGTCGATTTCTGTTTTACATGGGGGCGGCATTCCGCGCTTCAACTCAGCCGTGGATAATTTTGTCCATCGCGCGGGCTGGCAGCAGGCGTTTGAGCAGCGCCACCGCGTGGGTGACCAGGGTGACCGGGTAGCGCAGCTTCGGCTTATCGCTGATAAAAGCGTGGCGCACTTTTTCCACTACCGCCTCCGGCCCGAGGGTAAAACGGGCGGCGATGCCCGGGTTTTCAACGGGCTTGTCGCTTTGCGTCTGGTTGACGTTATCGGTAAAGCGGGTGCGGATCGGGCCCGGCTCAATCAGGCTGACCTTGATACCGCTGTGACGCAGCTCCATGCGCAGTGCGTCGGACCATGCCTCGAGGGCGTATTTACTGGCGGCGTAGGCGCCGCGGCCGGGGCTGGCGATAAGCCCCATCACCGACGAGGTCATCACGATGCGACCTTCGCCGTGCGGCGTCATCGCTGGCAGCAGCAGCATGGTGAGCTGATGGGCACCGAAAAAGTTAGCGGAAAACTGCTGTTCCATCTGCTGGCGGCTGATGGTGTTCAGCGGGCCATAGACGCCGTATCCGGCGTTATTGAACAGGCCGTAGAGACGATTATCGGTCAGCGCAAGCACCTCCGCCGCCGCGCGCTCCACGCTCTGCGGGTCGTCCAGATCGAGCAAAATACCGGTTAGCCCCAGCTCCTGCATCCGCGCCACGTCCTCTGCCTTGCGGCAGGCCGCCAGCACGCGAAAGCCCTGGCGGGTTAAATCCAGTGCGCTTTCCAGACCAATTCCGCTGGAACAGCCTGTCACTAAAACCGTTTTTTGCATAACTTTACCTGTCAGCGACCCCTGGCGTTCAGGAGTCATGATTAACTAAGGGAGCCAGCCGGTTCGCCATCCACTCGGCGATAAACGGCTGCGCGTCGCGATTCGGGTGAATGCCGTCGTCCTGCATCCACTGGGGTTTCAGATACACCTCCTCCATAAAAAAGGGCAGGAGAGGAATAGCGAACTCTTTGGCCAGGGCCGGGTAAATCGCGCCGAAGGCTTCATTATAGCGGCGGCCATAGTTCGCCGGCAGGTGAATTTGCATCAGCAGCGGCTCGGCGTTGGCCGCTTTGATATCCTTAATAATGGTGCGCAGCGTCTGCTCGGTCTGCTGCGGCGGAAAGCCGCGTAGCCCGTCATTGCCGCCGAGCTCAACCAGCACCCAGCGCGGCTGATGCTGTTTAAGCAGCGCAGGCAGACGGGCCAGCCCTTGCTGGGAGGTATCGCCGCTGATGCTGGCGTTCACCACTGGCGTTTTCGCCTGCCACTTCTCATTGAGCAGCGCAGGCCACGCGGCGTTGGCCGCCATCCGATAGCCAGCGCTCAGGCTGTCGCCGAGGATCAGCAGCGTATCCGCCGCCATCGCGCGGCAGGTAAACAGGAACAAAAACAGGAAAGGCACATGCCAGCGGAAAACATACTTGAAGTTCATCATCTTAAGAAGTCCGTCGGTCAGGGGGAGCATCAGCTCTCCATCCTTACCGGAGTTGAGCTGGTTGTCAAACCGCGGCAGACCATCGCCCTGATCGGCGAGTCGGGCTCCGGTAAATCGACCCTGTTGGCGATCCTCGCCGGCCTGGACGATGGCAGCAGTGGGGAAGTATCGATGCTGGGCAAACCGCTGCATCGGATGGATGAGGAGGCGCGGGCGGCGCTGCGGGCGCAGCACGTCGGTTTTGTCTTTCAGTCGTTTATGCTGATCCCGACGCTCAACGCCCTGGAGAACGTCGAGCTGCCGGCGCTGCTGCGTGGCGCCAGCGACAGCCAGAGCCGGGGCGATGCCCGCGCGCTGCTTGAGCAGCTGGGGCTTGGCAAACGCCTGCACCACCTGCCGGCACAGCTCTCCGGCGGTGAACAGCAGCGGGTCGCGCTGGCCCGGGCCTTCAATGGTCGTCCGGCCATTCTGTTCGCCGATGAGCCCACCGGCAACCTCGATCGCCAGACCGGGGATAAAATTGCCGATCTGCTGTTCTCGCTTAATCGCGAACACGGCACCACCCTGATCCTCGTCACTCACGATCCGCTGCTGGCGGCGCGCTGCGACCGTCGTCTGCGCCTGGTGGATGGCCAGCTGCGGGAGGAAGCATGATCGCCCGCTGGTTCTGGCGCGAATGGCGCTCGCCGTCGCTGCTGATCGTCTGGCTGGCGTTAAGCCTCGCCGTGGCCTGCGTGCTGGCCCTGGGGTCGATAAGCGATCGGATGGAGAAAGGCCTCAGCCAGCAAAGCCGTGAGTTTATGGCAGGCGACCGCACGCTGCGCAGTTCGCGCGAGGTGCCTGCTGAGTGGATCGCGCAAGCGGGCCAGTCAGGGCTGAGCGTCAGCGAACAGCTGAGCTTCGCCACCATGACCTTTGCGGGCGATACGCCGCAGCTGGCGGACGTCAAGGCGGTGGATGACCGCTATCCGCTGTATGGCACTCTCGAGACGCAGCCGCCGGGGCTGAAGCCCCAGGCGGGCAGCGTGCTGCTGGCGCCAAGGTTGATGGCGCTGCTGAACCTGAAAACCGGCGATACGATTGACGTTGGCGACGCCACGCTGCGCATTGCCGGGGAAGTGATTCAGGAGCCGGATGCGGGGTTCAACCCCTTCCAGATGGCGCCGCGGCTGATGATGAATATGGCCGACGTGGCAAAGACCGGCGCCGTGCAGCCCGGGAGTCGCGTCGCATGGCGCTATAAGTTCGCCGGCGACGCTGAACAGCTGGCCAATTATGAGCAGTGGCTGCTGCCGAAACTCGGCCCGGAGCATCGCTGGATTGGTCTTGACCAGGACGACAGCGCGCTGGGCAAATCCCTCGAACGCTCGCAGCAATTCCTGTTGTTATCCGCGCTGCTGACGCTGCTGCTGGCCGTCGCGGCGGTGGCCGTGGCGATGGGCCACTACTGCCGCAGCCGCTACGATCTGGTCGCCATACTCAAGACGCTGGGCGCCGGACGGGCGCAGCTGCGCAAGCTGATTGTCGGCCAATGGCTGCTGCTGTTGACGCTGTCGCTGATAACCGGCGGGGCAGCAGGGCTAGCGCTGGAGCGCCTGCTGTTGCTGATGCTCAAACCGGTTCTGCCCGCCGCGCTCCCGCCGGCCAGCGGCTGGCCGTGGCTGTGGGCGGTGGGCGCGACCGGCGTGATTTCCCTGCTGGTGGGCCTGCGCCCCTATCGGCTGCTGCTGGCGACCCTGCCGCTGCGGGTGCTGCGCCAGGACGTGGTGGCTAACGTCTGGCCGCTGAAAATCTGGATCCCGACGGTCAGCGCCGTGGTGGTGGGCCTGCTGGCGTGGCTGATGGGCGGCAGCCCCCTGCTGTGGTCGGTGCTGGCCGGGGCGGTGGTGCTGGCGCTGCTGTGCGGCCTGGTGGGCTGGGGATTGCTGTGGCTGCTCAAACGCCTGACGCTCAGCGCCTTGCCGCTGCGTCTGGCGGTGAACCGCCTGCTGCGCCAGCCGTGGTCGACCCTCAGCCAGCTGGCGGCGTTTTCCCTGTCGTTTATGCTGCTGGCGCTGCTGCTGGTGCTGCGCGGCGATCTGCTCGACCGCTGGCAGCAGCAGCTGCCCCCGGAGAGCCCAAACTACTTCCTGATCAATATCGCCCCTGAGCAGATAATGCCGGTGAAGACCTTCCTCGCCGAACATCAGACGCGGGCGGCGGAATTTTATCCGATCGTCCGGGCTCGTCTGACGCAGATCAACGGCCACTCCACGGACGGGAACAAAGACGAAGCGCTGAATCGCGAGCTTAATCTCACCTGGAGCGAACAGCGTCCGGATCATAATCCGCTGGTGGCCGGCAGCTGGCCGCCGAAGCCGGGCGAGGTATCGATTGAAGAGGGACTGGCGCAGCGGCTGGGGGTGAAGATCGGCGATACGGTGACCTTTACCGGCGATACTCAGGACTTCAGCGCGAAGGTGAGCAGCGTGCGCAAAGTTGACTGGGAGAGCCTGCGGCCCAACTTCTTCTTTATTTTCCCCTCCGGGGCGCTGGACGGGCAGCCGCAGAGCTGGCTCACCAGCTTCCGCTGGGATAACGGTCCCGCGATGTTGACCCAGTTGAACCGCGAGTTTCCTACAGTCAGCCTGCTGGATATCGGCGCCATCCTGCGTCAGGTCGGCCAGGTGCTCTCCCAGGTCAGCCGGGCGCTGGAGGTGATGGTGGGCCTGGTCACGGCCTGCGGCGTGCTGCTGTTGCTGGCGCAGGTCCAGGTCGGTATGCGCCAGCGGCATCAGGAGCTGGTGGTCTGGCGCACGCTGGGGGCCGGAAAATCGCTGCTGCGCGCCACGCTGTGGGCGGAGTTTGCCCTGCTGGGGCTGGTCTCCGGCCTGGTGGCGGCGATAGGCGCCGAAGTGGCGCTGGCGATGCTGCAGACGAAAGTCTTTGATTTCCCCTGGACGCCGGACTGGCGGCTGTGGGTGATGCTGCCGCTGACGGGGGCGGTGTTGTTATCCCTGTGCGGCGGCGGGCTGGGGCTGCGTTTGTTAAAAGGGAAAGCGTTGTTCCGTCAGTTTAGCCAGTAAGATTATTGCATTTTGATGATGCGCCGCCGTTTTTGGCGGCGCTTTTATTTTAAGCGCACAAATTGATAACTCGTTGATTTTTAAGCGCACAAAACATTAAAAAACCGACAACACGCTGTACTGATTCGCGGTTAATATTCAGCTGGTAAATATAAGGTTGCTTATTAATCAAGGAAAAACTATGGCACATAAAATAAAAGCGCTGGCGATCTCGATCGGCGCAACACTGGTGTTCGCTTCATTTGCTTCTCACGCGGAGATCACGCTGCTGAAACAAGATCCGCAGGCGGGCGATCCGTTAAGCCGGCTTAACTTTACCGTCGGCGGGAGTATTCGTCCGCAATTCAACATGATGACCGGCGATGGCGATAAAGGCTCCTATAAGCGTAACGGTTTCGACGGCGGCACCCGTTTCCGCTTCGCGGCGGATTACTACCTGTTCGATGATATTAGCTGGATCAGCTACTACGAACTGGGGGTGAACATTCCGGCGCTGTTTGACTGGGATAACCACTACGCAGAAGGGGCGAACAATACTACCCGCCGCATGCTGTATACCGGCCTGAAAAGCGATACCTGGGGGACGTTAACCTACGGGCAGCAGAACAGCATTTACTATGATGTGGTGGGGGTGAAAACCGATATCTGGGACTACGACATGATCGGCCAGGCCCCGGGCAACGGTATTAACGGCGATTACGATGGTTCTTATCGTTCACGTAATATGCTGAAATATAAGAAAACCGTTGGCGATGTCGATCTTTACGGCTCTTATCTGTTCGAAGACAGCGAATACCTGCCGGGTAACGGTCTGCGCTATAAACGTAAAGGCGGCGGTTCTGTTGGCGCGGACTACCACATCATGAAGGATCTGACCTGGGGGACTGCGTGGAACTACACCCGCGCCGAAATGCGCGACCCGTCAACTTCCGACAGCAAAACCTATGACCAGAACATCGTCGGTACCGCGCTGAGCTGGACCCCGGATAACTGGACCTTCTCCTTCGGCGGCGGCTGGTATCAGAACTTCCTCACCACCAAAAAAACCGATGTGCATAATTACTTCGCCGGCGACGCCTGGGGGATTGAATATTTTGCGGGCTATAAATTCCCGATCAATCAGTATGCCGTTAAATCTATTCAGCCGTACTTTATGGGCGACCGCCTGCAGTATGTGAATGGCCGCAACTACCAGCGTATCGATAACGGTCTGGGGATTAGCTTCCAGCTGGATTATGGTTTCCGCGTTGACTACGAGCACGTGTTTACCTCCAGCACCGACAATCTGGGCGATATGAACCTGGTGCGTCTGCGCTACGACTTCTAAGCGGTCACATCTCCCCGGTCGCGATGCGCTCACCGGGGCTACAAATCATGCCGACCGGTAGCCCGGCTAAGGCGTTTACGCCGCAAGCCGGGACAATCGAGCATGCGATTACTTCTCCAGCCAGGCGGCGACCTCCTGCCAGCTGCCGCGAAAAATAATCTTCCCGGCTTTTTTCCCCAACTGATAGCGATACATCGGGTCGTAGTATTCTTCCAGTAGCGGCACCAGCCAGGCGAAGTGCGCCTCGGTGCTGGCGGTGCGCTGCTGCTGCGCCAGCGCCTCATCGAGGCGTTCAGTGAGCTGGGCAAAACGCTGCAGCCCCAGGCGACGGCGGATGGCAAACAGGCCGTGATGCAGATACTCGCCGTATGCCTGCCAGCCTTTCTCTTCGCCATACGCGGCGATAAAGTCGCGATACATGCGATCGAAATACTCCTCGCGCAGCCGTTCGAGGCGAACGTCAAACGGATCTTCCACCACCGCCAGCGGCGATTGCGCCATGCGGATGCGCAGGCACTCCGGCAGATGGTTGGCGCCGATCATATGGCCTTCATCTTCCAGCACCCAGCGCGTCTGCTGTTCGGCTTTTTTGAGCAGGCTGACCGCCAGGTGGTTTTCAAAGGTGGCTTGCGGATGCTGCGGCTGTAGCGTGCGGCCAAACGAAGAGCCGCGGTGGTGGGCATGGCCCTCCAAATCGATACCGTCCGGTCGCGAGCAAACCAGCTGGGTTTTGCCGTTGCCGGTGCAGCCGCCAATCAGCACGATCGGCCGCTGTACCAGCGCGTCGGTAGCCTGGATCGCCGCCTGGCGCAGCGCTTTATAGCCGCCGACGATCAGGGGGTAATCCACGCCAGCTTCTTTCAGCCACTGCTGGACAATATGCGAGCGCTGGCCGCCGCGGGCGCAGCACAGGTAACCGTGCGGGTAACGGGCGCATGCTTCCAGCCATGACCGGATCCGGCTGGCGCGCAGATCGCCCTGAACCAGCTTATGGCCGAGCGCCAGCGCCGCTTCCGGCCCCTGGCGCTTATAGCAGGTGCCGACCGCGGCGCGTTCTTCATCATTCATCAGCGGCAGGTTGATCGCCGCCGGCATCGCGCTTTGGCTAAACTCCACCGGGGCGCGTACGTCAATCAGTGGCGTATCGCTGGCGAGAATGGCGCGATAATCCGTCCCATTGGTCATGGGGTATCCTCTGAAGTCAAAACAGAAATGGGCTTTATAGCAAGGGGGGGATTGTACGCGCCTCAAGGTGTGCCGGGGAAGGGGATAGATCAAATCCCCGGCACGAAGAGTTTAGCTGAGCTGCGATTGCGCCCAGAACAGACCGCTGGTGTACTCCGCTGGCAGCAGCGGCTTGATCGCTTCCAGCGTCGCGCTCAGACGGTCAGTATCGCTGTCGGTCAGGTTCAGGTGGCCGACTTTACGACCCGGGCGCACCTCTTTATCGTACCAGTGCAGGTGGACCAGCGGCAGCTTCAGCCAGTCGTAATTGAGATCGGTGCCGATCAGGTTGATCATTACCGACGGGCTGTTAACCACTGGCGGCGGCAGCGGCAGGCCGGTAATCGCTCGCAGATGCAGCTCAAACTGGCTGATGGAGGCGCCATTTTGCGTCCAGTGGCCGCTGTTGTGCACGCGCGGCGCCAGCTCGTTGATCAGCAGTCCCTCGGCAGTGACGAAGCACTCCATCGCCATCACACCGACGTAGTTCAGCTCGTTCATGATCGCCGTCAGCATGCTTTCCGCTTGCTCCTGCTGGCGGACATTGGCCTGCGGGAAGGCGACGCTGGCGCGCAGAATACCGTCCTGATGCAGGTTGCGGGTCAGCGGGTAGAAGACGGTGCTGCCGTCATGGGCGCGGGCACCCACCAGCGACACTTCGCCGGAGAAGTTAATCCCCTGCTCGACGATGCACTCGCCGTAGTTATCGGCCGGTAGCTGATCGATCTCGTTTTCCCGCAGACGCCACTGGCCGCGGCCGTCGTAACCGCCAACGCGACGCTTAACGATCGCCAGTTCGCCAAGGCGGGCAAACACCGCCGGCCACTCGCTTTTATCCGCCAGCAGCTGCCACGGGGCAGTGGCGAGACCAAGCTTGTCAAACAGCTGCTTTTGCGTCAGGCGATCGGCGATAATCGGGAAGACGTCGCGGTTGACGAACGCCGGGTGGCGGGCCAGCTCGCGGGTGAGGGCGGTTTCCGGCCAGCGTTCAATTTCTGCCGTGATGACGCTCTGCTGGAATGGCACCGCTTCCGGATCGGCTTCCAGCCCCACCGGCCAGACGGCAATACCCAGCGGCTCGCCGGCCTGGCGCAGCATACGGCCTAACTGGCCGTTGCCGAGTACGCATACCTGTTTCATGCCGCACCCCGCGGGTCCGGGTTATCCAGCACTTCATCGGTTTGCGCCTGGCGCCAGGCGCTCAGGCGCTGGTGGAGTTCAGCATCATGCTGGGCGAGGATCTGCGCGGCGAGCAGACCGGCGTTCGCGGCGCCGGCTTTGCCGATGGCCAGTGTGCCGACCGGAATACCGCGCGGCATCTGAACAATGGAGTAAAGGCTGTCGACACCGCTTAAGGCTGCGCTCTGAACCGGTACGCCGAGCACTGGCACCAGGGTTTTCGCCGCAATCATGCCCGGCAGATGCGCCGCGCCGCCTGCCCCAGCAATAATCACCTGATAGCCATTGCTTTCGGCGCTTTCAGCGAAGCTGAACAGCTTATCGGGCGTGCGATGGGCGGAGACCACTTCGACATGGTACGGAACGTTCAGGGCATCAAGAATTTCTGCGGTAAATTGCATGGTAGCCCAGTCGCTTTTGGACCCCATCACGATGGCGATACGCGCCGAATTATTGCGGGAAGACATACGTCTTAAAACTCCTGTGGGTGTGTTTCACACTGCTTTAGAGGCCACAGAGAATAGCATGAACTGCCGGCAAGGAAAACGGTTGCGTGTGCATGGTTAGCCGTCTTTTGTCTCGCTCTGCGATGACGACGATCGCGGCTTATTGGCCTTGATCTCATTCATGCAACAAGTGATAAGCAGTACTAACCCCCAGGGGAGCATCAGGGTACCCATCATCAGTAAATAGATTTGTACCAGTCGGCTCTCGTGAGGGCGGGTACAGAGCAAATAAATGGCATAGAAATAAATAGCCCACGCCAGCATCGCACACCAGACAAACGTCAGCGTGTTGCCGAGAGCGATGCCGATTAAGGCGATATAACTTATCCCTAACGGATTGAGGATCGCGATGATCATTCCCCAGATCAGCGGCTGGCTCCACTTTTTCCTGCTCATGCTCGTTCCTTGAGAGTGATGTTGTGGAAGACTAGCATGCGCAATGCCGGCAGGAGCATACCTCCGTCCAGGCAAGAGGGGATTTCAGAATTGTGCTCGCGCAGGAATTAGAACGGGAAATGGATCAGTTCGACGTCGTCCGGCGTCACCTTCACCATCGAACCTTCGCTGTGCCAGGCGCCGAGTACCACGCGCCATGCGGGCTGGCCGTTGGCCTGCAGGTCATGGACCGCCGGGCGATGGGTATGGCCGTGGATCAGCCACTGCACGTGATGCCGCTCCATGGCGTTAACCACCGCCTGTGGATTCACATCCATAATTTCCATTGATTTGCTGCTGTTGGCGGCTTTGCTGTCGGCGCGCATGCGGGCGGCGATGCGGCGGCGGACAAACAGCGGCAGAGCCAGGAATAGACGCTGGATCCACGGGGTGTGGACTTTCGCGCGAAACGCCAGATAGCCTTGGTCATCGGTGCACAGCGTGTCGCCATGCATAATCAAGACGTCACGGCCATAGAGGTCCAGTCGCTCTTCTTCGGCGAGCAGGATCATCCCGCTCTGACGGGCGAAGCGCTGGCCGACGAGAAAATCGCGGTTGCCGTGAATGAAGTAGCAGGGCACGCCGGCGTCGACGACGGCTTTGATTGCCGTAGCGATTTGCTGATGCAACGGGTTGGGATCGTCATCGCCGATCCACGCCTCAAACAGATCGCCAAGGATATACAGGGCGTCCGCCTGACGGGCTTCCCCCTGTAAAAAACGCAGAAAACCGGCGGTGATCGCCGGTTCTTCTGTTTGCAGGTGCAAATCTGCAATAAAAAGTGTCGCCACGAATTACTCGCTGACGGTGACGCTTTTGATGATCACATCGTCTTTCGGCACATCCTGGTGCATGCCGCTGCGGCCGGTGGCAACCGCTTTGATTTTGTCAACCACGTCCATGCCTTCAACCACTTCCGCGAAGACGCAGTAGCCCCAGCCCTGCAGGCTTTCGCCGGAGAAGTTCAGGAAGTCGTTGTCAACCACGTTGATGAAGAACTGCGCGGTGGCAGAGTGCGGCGCCTGAGTACGGGCCATCGCCAGCGTGCCGCGGGTGTTTTTCAGACCGTTGTTTGCTTCGTTCTGAATCGGAGATTTGGTCGCTTTTTGTTTCATGCCAGGTTCAAAACCGCCGCCCTGAATCATGAAGCCGTTGATAACACGGTGGAAAATGGTGTTGTCGTAGAAACCTTCGCGGCAGTAGTCCAGGAAGTTTTTAACTGTTTCCGGCGCTTTGTCGTCAAACGTTTTGATTACGATATCGCCATGATTGGTGTGGAAAGTAACCATTTTTGCATCCTGTTCCGATGAGTGTGGTGCCAGCACCCGGTGTCGGGTGAGATATAGGGGGGTGTTATAGCATAACCGCGGGGGTCGATGCACCTTGCAATGTGTGCTGCGTCCTGTCTGAATTATGGGTATTATAGAGGCTTCATTACCCACACACGTCTACACGGAATCTTCGATGTTAAAAATTTTTAATACACTGACGCGCCAGAAAGAGGAATTTAAACCTATCCATGCCGGGGAAGTCGGCATGTACGTGTGTGGTATTACCGTTTACGATCTCTGTCACATCGGCCATGGGCGTACCTTCGTCTCCTTTGACGTTGTGGCGCGTTATCTGCGTTTTCTCGGCTATAAGCTGAAGTACGTGCGCAATATCACCGATATCGACGACAAAATCATTAAGCGCGCTAATGAAAACGGCGAAAGCTTTGTCGCGCTGGTCGATCGGATGATCGCCGAAATGCACAAGGATTTTGACGCCCTGAATATTTTGCGTCCCGACAGCGAGCCGCGCGCGACGCATCATATTGCGGAGATCATCGAGATTACCGAGCAATTGATCGCCAAAGGCCATGCCTATGTGGCGGATAACGGCGACGTAATGTTCGATGTGCCGACAGACCCGAACTACGGTTTGCTGTCGCGTCAGGATCTCGATCAGCTGCAGGCGGGGGCGCGCGTCGACGTGGTTGACGTCAAGCGTAATCCGATGGACTTCGTCCTGTGGAAGATGTCGAAAGAGGGCGAGCCAAGCTGGCCGTCGCCGTGGGGCGCAGGCCGTCCGGGATGGCATATCGAGTGCTCGGCGATGAACTGCAAACAGCTGGGCAACCATTTTGACATTCACGGCGGCGGTTCCGATCTGATGTTCCCGCATCACGAAAACGAAATCGCTCAGTCCACCTGCGCCCATGACGGCGAATACGTAAACTACTGGATGCACTCCGGCATGGTGATGGTCGACCGCGAGAAGATGTCGAAATCGCTGGGCAACTTCTTTACCGTCCGCGACGTGCTGAAGTATTACGATGCCGAGACCATTCGCTACTTCCTGATGTCCGGCCACTATCGCAGCCAGCTGAACTATAGCGAAGAGAACCTCAAGCAGGCGCGTTCGGCGCTGGAGCGTCTGTACACCTCGCTGCGCGGTACCGACAAATCCGTCGACGCGGCGGGTGGCGAAGCCTTCGAAGCACGCTTTATCGAGGCGATGGACGATGACTTCAACACCCCGGAAGCCTACTCGGTGCTGTTCGATATGGCTCGCGAAGTGAACCGTCTGAAAACCGAGGACGCGGCCGCGGCGAACGCCATGGCGGCCCACCTGCGTAAGCTTGCGTCGGTGCTGGGGCTGCTGGAGCAGGAGCCGGACGCCTTCCTGCAGAGCGGTGCGCAGGCTGACGACGCGGAAGTGGCGGAAATTGAATCGCTTATCCAGCAGCGTCTGGACGCGCGTAAAGCGAAAGACTGGGCGGCGGCGGATGCGGCGCGCGATCGTCTTAACGAGATGGGTATCGTGCTGGAAGATGGCCCGCAGGGCACCACCTGGCGCCGGAAGTAAGCCATAAAAAAACGCCCGCTTAAGCGGGCGTTTTCCTTTTCGCGGTCAGGCCGTGACGGTCACGCTCTGGCCTTCAAAGCTCACTGTCTGACCGGCGACGATTTTGCAGCGTTTGCGAGTTTCCACCGCACCGTCGACTTTTACCAGCCCGTCGGCGATGGCGATCTTCGCCTGGGCGCCGCTTTCGCTCCAGCCTTCGAGTTTCAGCAGATCGCACAGCTCAACGTGCGCGTGTTTTCCTAAGGAAAATGTCGCCATCTCAGGCCTCCTCAACGTCGTGGTACTCTTCGCACGCCTGCAGCGTGTTCTGAATCAGAGTGGCGACGGTCATCGGGCCAACGCCGCCGGGAACCGGGGTGATGTAGGACGCGCGTTCAGCGGCATCTTCATACACCACGTCGCCGACCACTTTGCCGCTTTCCAGACGGTTAATGCCGACATCGACCACAATCGCCCCTTCTTTGATCCATTCGCCAGGAATAAAGCCCGGTTTACCCACCGCGACGATCAGCAGGTCGGCGTTTTCGACATGATGGCGCAGGTTTTTGGTAAAGCGGTGGGTGACGGTGGTGGTGCAGCCGGCCAGCAGCAGCTCCATGCTCATCGGGCGGCCGACGATATTGGAGGCGCCAATGACCACCGCATTCAGGCCGTAGGTGTCGATATTGTAGCGTTCCAGCAGCGTCACGATACCGCGTGGGGTGCACGGACGCAGGCGCGGCGCCCGCTGGCACAGGCGGCCAACGTTGTAAGGATGGAAGCCGTCAACGTCTTTATCCGGCGCGATGCGCTCAAGAACTTTGACGTTATCTATCCCTGCAGGCAGGGGCAGCTGAACCAGAATACCGTCGATGGTCTTATCGGCATTCAGGGTGTCGATAAGCTCCAGCAGCTCGGCTTCGCTGGTGGTTTCCGGGAGATCGTAAGAGCGGGAGACGAAGCCCACTTCTTCACATGCTTTGCGCTTGCTGCCGACATAAATCTGCGAGGCCGGGTTGCTGCCGACCAGCACGACGGCCAGCCCAGGGGCGCGTTTTCCGGCCGCAACGCGAGCCTTCACTTTTTCCGCAACCTCAGAGCGTACCTGCTGCGCAATCGTTTTACCGTCAATAATTTTTGCTGCCATCAGAGAGAGGATTCCATCTGTATCTTTACGAAAGGGGGATGAGGATATTTTGTCAGAAGCCGGCCTCGCTGTCAGTCCTCGTTTGCTGTTTTATCCTGTCTGAGGCTAATTTAGCCTGTTATGACCCTGGTTATTACATGGTTATAGGTGCGTTGCGCCTGGCCACTGAGTCGATTTACGCGCGCATTAGGCCCGGCGGTATGCTTCTTGTACAGTTGGTGGAGGATATTTCGCCAGCGTCGTATAAGCCCCGCAGTTTCCTGGCAAAATGGATTGACTCAACCGACGTGGACCGTATAATTCCAGGCGTTTCACTCCGCGAAGCACTCGCTTCTCAGGGCGCCCTTAGCTCAGCTGGATAGAGCAACGGCCTTCTAAGCCGTAGGTCACAGGTTCGAATCCTGTAGGGCGTGCCATTAATAATCAAGCACTTATCAAATTCCTCCAGCCACTGAATTTTCCTTGTGGGACATATTTGGGACATCTTCGGCAAAAATCGAGTCAATTTGACGTGCGTGCTCAGTTAAATGGTTAGGTGCCAGGTGAGCATATCGACGGACCATTTCGATGCTTTCCCAACCACCCATTTCCTGAAGCACAGAAAGCGGAACGCCAGACTGAATTAACCAGCTTGCCCAGGTGTGTCTCAGGTCATGGAAACGGAAATCCTCAATTCCTGCCCGTTTGCATGCCGAGTTCCACGCCCGATTGTCATCAACGCGCATCTTCCTTACGGATGGGGTTAATGAGCGATCCGGGCGATGCCATGCTTTCGTATGGACGAACACCCATTTATGGTGGTTCCCTATCTGATCGCGCAGAACCTTACAGGCAGTATCATTAAGCGCTACGCCAATAGCGCGGTTTGATTTGCTGTCCTCAGGGTTAACCCAGGCAACCCGACGCTGCATGTCGATTTGCTGCCATTCCAGATTGATGATGTTCGACCTTCTGAGGCCGGTCGCCAGCGCAAACTTAACGACCGACTTCAGCGGCTCCGGACATTCATCAATCAGCCTTTTCGCCTCTTCATGCTCAAGCCACCGAACGCGCTTATTTCTTACTGACGGTATCTTGATAACTGGCGCTTTCTCCAGCCATTTCCAGTCGCGCTCTGCTGCGCGCAGGATAGCTTTCATCAGCGCCAGGTGCTTAGCCTTTGTCGATGTAGTGACAGGCTTTGGCTCAAACACTGGGATCTCCTTACCCTTCCTCTTTGCCGCCTCAACTCTTTTCTGCCAGGTTTCCCTTGCTTTCCTGTTCTGCATCCTGCTAACCGCGGCATAAATCTTTGCCTCGGTAATATCCTTTAGCGTCACGCCTTCGAAATGCTCAAGCCAGAATCCCATCCGGCCTTTATCGGTATCGAGCGATTTCTTGTCTGCTTTCTCTTCCAGCCAGCGGAGGCATGCTTCTTCAAAAGTCACCTCAGGAAAGTCGCCGAGCCTGTCTACTCGCCAGAGTTCAGCCTTCCTTTTGTCGTGCAACTCCTGAGCTTGCCGCTTGTCCGCTGTCCCAAGAGATTCCTTAATTCGCTTCCCGCCCGGGAGCGAGTACGAGGCGTACCATATTTCACCTCTGCGGAAGATGGACATTTTCGATCCTCTTTATGTGCATCACCCGCGCTCACTCCGACAGTATGCAGCGGCGAGTTTAGTGCCGCAATGCATGCCTGTCTGGTTGTGAGGTATGGTGACTTTGGTTTGCTTGGGTCTTTTCTGGTTGCGATAAGCCTGCCTGATCGTATCCAGTTAGTGGCCGTAGGACGTGATATCTGCAGAAACTCACAGGCTTCGGCCAGAGTAAGGCTATGTGATTCCATCCATCACCTCCGATGCTTACCACGTTCTTCAAACTCTTCTTGGCAATCAGCGCAGCGCTGACAACCCGCCACCAGTTCCCGGCGCCGCTCTGGGATCTCTTCCCCGCAGTCGCGGCAGTGAGTAGCCGAGACTGCCGCATGGTTGATGCGCATGTTCTGGATGGTCATTTCCAGCCGGCGCTCTGCCAGCTCGTTGGCCTGATCGATGATTTCTGGCATGTCAGCGCTCCTTTATATATCCGTTCAAAATACCTATCTCCACATAGAGATGGCTTGGCGTTAACCCAAGCTGCTTTATCAGCGGTATGCATCCGTTGAGGATCGGTCGTGATATCTCGTCGCAACTTAAAGCGGGAGATGACCGCCGTTTTGCCTTAACCTCATCGTTAGCCCTGCGCGCGATGCTTCTGAGCGCATTTTTCTTTTCTTCTGGCGTCATGCTGCCTCCGTCTTCACTACGTCGATGGCGCAGCCGGGGATCAGCTCAACGGAAGCGGTGGCGCACTGGTTGCCCCAGTGACTCCAGCCTGGCGCTGCGCTGCGGCTGAAAAGCTCAATCCGTGGCACGTCGCCGTAGAGCAGCTCCAGGCGGTGGCGAACTTCCCACGGTTTCTCGCTGTGCGCGCCGAGCGGGCTGTAGACCACCTGCTTAATGCCGGCGTGCTTGCGTTCCAGACCGGCGCCGCGGGTGGCGATCAGCACGTCTTCCGTGTTGGCGCGGGTATGGTTGCCACCGTTCATGCGTGTCTCGGCATTCAACAGGTCGAGGAAGTCGTAAAAGTCGGCTAACTCTCCCTCTGCCAGGGCCTTGGTAATGCGCAGTTCGGCCAGCTGATTCAGCTTCACCCAGGTGAAACCCTTCATTGTGCGCACCGTAAAGCCCCAGGCTTCGGCCAACTCGATCGCCTCCTGGTTGTGGGTGCCGGTGTACCACATCGCCAATACGGCGTTATCCGCGGCGAGCTCCCATACCGGGAGCCGCTTCATATCGAGCAGGCTCATGGTGGGATAGTGATCGACGGCGGCGCCGTTGCTGATCGTGTTACCGTAAGACCAGGCCGGGTCAGCATAGATAAGTGAGTAGCGGTTCATAGGACTGACTCCATTTCATCGATATAGAGGCCAGATGCGATAAGCCGGCGGCGCCGGGCCGCTTTATCAATACATTTCTGGCGGTTGCCAGAGGCGGCCTGAGCTATCGAGCGCTTAGTGAACAGGCGAGTTTTACCCTGCGGGGTAATGACCTTTGGCCTTGTGATCAGGTCAAAGGTGCGATCGCAGATGCCGTCCTCGTTGAGCCAGGTTTCCGATGCGATCAGCTGTGCAATGCGGCCTTCTCCCCTGGTTATGCCGTTCGCAACGCGGTTAAATTCGACAAGCGTTACGCCGAACTTCTCCGCTATTTCGCTACCGGTTACAGGGCGGCCGCGCGTCTGAATCATCCAGATCACGCGCTCGCGAAGGCCGGAGAATTTCCCTGCTTTTCCGGGCCTGCGGTAAAATGGAGTGCGTTTCATTTCCACTGCTCCCCGAAGGTAAAACCGATCTCCGCCAGCGATTCGTCCATCTTGCTGATGAACTCCGGCACCATTTCGTTGAAGTCGGACATGTATTTGTCGTCGCGCTCAACAACGACATGGTGAATGCCTTCTCGCTTCATGCGAGGGTCATAATTCGCGAAATACCAGGCATCCTTCCCGGTTACCCACATGCTGAATTGCACCTGGGCCATATAGGCGGATTTGATAGCCTCGAAGCCGCCAAGCCGGAATTTCATGAAGTCGCGAGAGGTGAAAGGGCACTTCAGCTCAAGGCCGCGACCATCACTGCACAGGCCATCAGGTGAGCAGGCGGTACGCATGCCTTCGTCACGGTAAAGGATCGGCGACTCTGTTACCTTCACGTCGGTGGTGAACTCAAACAGGGTGCGAGCGTCGGCCTCATACTGTTTCCCCCAGGCCAGCGCCTTGGCGTTAACTTCCGGCGCCGCGCCGGTGCAAACCTCTGCGAGCAGCGTGTGGAAATAAGACATTTTCATGTCAGTCCACTTGGTGCCTGATCTCGGCTTCGAAATGACGTTATGGACTTCCGAGGCGGTGATCACACCCAGGCGTAATCGGTGCCAGGATTCATCACCCTGTTCAATGCGGGTAACGTCAATGCCAGTTCGATCGAGGATAATTTCTGGTGTCATAATGTGACCCTATATTTGTTTGGTTTATTTGAGCGAGTACCATCGTGAAACCATATTGCGCACCTTGTTACCTCCACCCATTTACGGCGCTCAAGCTCTGCTATGAACCACGAAACTTTGAGACGCCTAAAATGTTTGCCATATCTCTAATGCTGTGATTTCCATCGCGTAACAATGAAAGGAGCGTTGGTGTCATGCTGCCACCTGCGCTTTTTTCTGGAGGAAGCTAAAGCCTTTCTGCGCTTCTTCTTCGGTGAGTTGTGATGCCTGGAAAATGTCACGCTTGAAGATGTTGCTGCACAGAGGCAGGAAGTCCTGCTCCCAGTCCTTATTCAGGGACGTCAGGAGGTCGGTAATTGCCTGCAGCGTTTCCTCACTGGCCACCAGGGGGAGCGCCTCTGTAGTGCTGCGCGGCGTTACGTCACGCGCATCCACTTCCAGCGTTTTACCTTCCATCTCTTCGGCAGTGGGCTGCTGGCCAATTTCAGGCCATGCCTTACGCAGAGCCTGAGCCTCAGCACATTTCGCCAACTGGCCATAAGGGCGCTTTTTCCACATTGCGTTTGGCGCGGTAGTGTCGCGGCCGGCGGTGGCATAGTTCTCAACCCAGTATTCTTTCGCGCTGAATTCGACGATCTCCCCGCTCGGCATGCGCTTGCTGACTGTGTACTTGCACCATTGAGGTACGGTCACTTCAATACCGGTAAGCGTCAGAGTGACGTCCGGGCCGAACTCTGGTTCTTTTGCGCCAGCGTAATCACCGGAGCGATCGGCCTGAATCCGATAAAGCCCGATGCCAGGCATAACCACATCGCGCCACTCGCTTTTACCCGACTTCGAGTCCTTAACGCTCATTGGCACCAGATGAACGGGCTTCAGAAGCGGATCGAGGTTTCTGGCCCGGCAGTAGTCCAGCGCCATCATCACCGACTCATCCTTGGCGCCAGGATAAATACTGTTCTTGAGGGCGCTCCAGGTAGCGCCGTCAATGCCTCGCTCAGCAAGAGAGCTGGCTGTAATCACAAGTTCGTTAGCCATTGCTATTCCCCAAAGTTAAAACGGGCAGCCTGTGCGGTGATCCCAGTCGTATTCCGCCTGGGCGTAAGCTATTGCTGTGCGTAAATCGTTGTATACCTCGACAGCCTTATCGCTACGGAGGCCTTCATATGGAAACGCCTTGGACGATAGAGACTGGCGTAGTGCCGCGTAGGGATCATCCGGAAGGCTGTCAAAGACCTCTTTTGCCCGATCGTCAATCCACTTTTGCTTCTCTTCGGTGAGCGACTGTTCAGTCCATTTCCGTTCTTCGATAGCGTCGTATGCGCGGTATGCGTTCATAGCTCGCTCCTGAAATTTGGTTGTGAAACGCCCGGCACCGGAATGGCTGCCTGATAGCTCAGTTAAATTCGTGCGCTGATATGCGCGGTTAATGCGTCCCGGCTGGTACCAGGTTCGGCTCAATGTTGCGTGAAGCGTATGGCCGGCGGATGTGGCGCAGATTTCCCTGCGGCTCATGCCAGTAGCTGCCGTCGCGATAGTCGAAGCTGACCAGCCAGGCTGCGCCAGTACGGTGATTACGCATCATCACGGCGCGTCCGTTGTTAGGAATTGAGTTAGCCATTGAATACCCCCGTAACGTGCAGAATTTTGATAATCAACGCTGTCCAGATAACGCCGCAGATCAGCAGGCAGTAAATCAGTGAACGAATTCCTTGTTTGCTCATTTTCCACCCCAGCATGCGAAGCTAAAAAAAAGGACAGCAACCAAAAACGGAACGACCTTTAACCAAAAATTACGCCATGCAGGCTTGTCTTCTTCGCGGATCATTTGCTACTCCTTTGCGTTAAACACTGAGCTATACTTCTGCCGATTCAGTGGGGAGGCCTATTAATCGGTTAAGGTCTTCTACCTTTAATGCAGGCAGGGCAGCCTTGGCGCTGTTTATGGTTTCAGGGATAAGCTCTTTGCTTTCCGGCCACACTTCTACAAGGCGACTCAGCGTAGTTACGGATTTGAGTGCTGCCCAAACAGTCGCCTCGATTTCTTTTTTCCTGGCGTTGAGCTTTTGCTCTTCGTCGATAAGAGAATCGAAACGCTTTGTAATCTCATGCTCAGCGCCAAAGAGACACAGATCGCGATTCGGAGTAACCAGGAAAATTTCTTTTCCTTCACTGGTTCTTCCGTATGAGCACCAACCAAGACGACGACCGGAAATTGCAATGTTGATTGAGCTTTGCGGATTGCCGGAAATGTGAAGCGAAGCGCCAGCACTGCGAAGCTCTGCCTCTAATTTCTCAAGCTTTTCATATTGCTTATCGACCTTGTCGGCCTGCTCTTTGCCGCCAAAAGCGGCGATGCGAGCATCTCTTGCAACTTCCTGACGTTTAAGGTCAAGGGCTTCAATAGCGGTGATAACCCCTGATTTTGCCAGTGCGTTTTTAGCGATCTGTTCGCGTAAAGCATTCGTCAATCTTACTGATGTCATCTCTTCACCTTTGCCTTATCGCGGCTAACGGAGCGTTGTTACCTATTACCGGCGCCAACGTTGTTGTTTGGATGAGATGATAATAGCAATGAGTATTAACCATAGCAATACGTATTGTTATTATTTGATAGCTATTGCTATTAAATCATTGATAGCTAAATGAATTTATTTTTTCCTATTGTGCTGTTATGCTCAAAAAAACGCCAAAAAGGGTAGCGCCATGTCGAATGAGGATGAGTTTTTCGCAGAGATGCACCCGCAGATAGCGCAGGTTATCGGGATAGCGGCTATGCAGCTGTTGGTTGAGAAACGCGAGCCATCAAGAGAGGCGCTGATAGAGATGATTCAGGTGTTGTGGCAAGGTGACCAGGTAGATCTGGCTGTGGAGCTGGCGCTGGATGTGTTGATGCTGAGGGAAGAGTAGGGCAAAGAAAACCCGGCGCGGTGGCCGGGTTATTTAATGAAATATTTAGAAAAAACAGCTAGTAACACGGTTATCACTATAGCTGTAATGATTTTCCATGTTTGAACATTCAACTCCTTATGTAGCTCTGTCTTTACTGACTGAATATCTTCCTTGGAAGCTAGCTTGTCTTTGATGATTGCAACATCGGTTACAAGGGTTGCGACTTTGTTTTCAAGTTCTTTCACTCGCTGAAGCATGTCATCACCCCCTCCGTTACCATCGCCATGCCTTGAATTATGCAACTCAAGTTCATCATTGGCAACTGGCTTTCCAGTGTTTATGCTAACAGCTTGCGGCATTATCTTAACCAGTCCTTAGATACAAAAAAGTAACTTTCAGCTGTGTGAATAAGGTTTTTATCAGAGATTTCACCTGAGGTTGAATGCAGGGTTACAACCACCTTATGCGTTCCGTATCCTGTTATGTTTACCCCACGCAAAACAGTATTTTCTATACTTACATAATCATCATTTGAATTAGCAAAAGAAATGACGGGATCTGAATTGATTGTTCCTTTTTCCTTATTTAACAAAGAGTTACCTTCAAAAGATATGTCTATTTCTACTTTGTATGGCTTCCCTATTTTTAATATCAAACCAAATGTAACGTCAAATGGTGTACTGGCTGGAAGTTCTGTTTTTGTCACCCAAGGGGATGGACGATGGACACCTGAAGCTATTTTACCTTGCGTAATTTCCGATACGTACAAAAATGAAATTTTTTCCATTATCTAACTCCTCAACCATGCTTCCTGTATGTCTGCGGCATGCTGCCGATCACCTTGCCGAACACGAATACCCGATTCATCTCGTCTTTCTCGATCGGGTCCCACGCCGCATAGCTCTTGTTGTCTGAGATAACCAGCAGCTTGTCTTTCATCTTCTGCAGGCGCTTCACGTGAGCAGTGTCGTCGTACAGGAACGCGTAAATCCCGTCGCCGTCGAAACTCTTAACGCTGATGTCGACGAACAGCAGATCACCCGGCTCAATCGTCCCAGACATGCTGTCGCCCCGGACGTTGATGATCCGGATGTTCTCAGCCTTACGCCCATCGAACATGTGCCGGGCTTCAGCTGGCTCATACTCAACAGAACGGAGAATCTCGACGAACTCCTGGTTCACGATGCCCGGCCCGGCACTAACCATAAGGTCCAGCACATCAATCCTGAATGCATCAGTATCCTGGCTTTTAACCTGGGCAGCGCGAGGGAGCTGGCCGTCATCGCGCATCGGTCCATTTCCGGTTGATAACCATTCAGACCTGACGCCCAAAGCATTAGCTATCTCGACAATTTTTGTTGAACCCCTGGCGTTTCCACTCACCAGGCGCCAAATGGTTGGCTGAGCAATACCTGAGGCCTTCGCAAGCGCCCCTTGTGACATTCCAGCCGAAGCCATGGCCTCGTTTAAACGATCTGCAAGAGTTTCTTTTTTCATAATCTCAAATTTATACGCTTGCGTATTACTGGTCAAAACACGTTTTGCTATTGCTAAAACCAATACGCATTGCTATTATCATTTTGCACCAATACTTATAGGAATTGGAACATGACGAACAAAACCATCCAGAAGGCAATTGATATCGCTGGCAGTCAGAAAAAATTGGCCGATCTGTGTGGCGTAGCGCAGCCGACAGTTTGGCGCTGGCTGCATGGCGGCGGAATTGACGCTCGCTATGTAATGAAAATCGTGTCTGCGACCAACGGCAAGATTAAGGCGGCAGAGATCAGGCCTGACCTTGCTCAGTTGCTGAGCGCGCATTCACCGGCCGCCTAACCAGCGGCCATTCCAAACAACACCAGAGGAAGTATCACAAATGGAGAGTTCAACGACACGCAACAAAGTGGAGGCTCGCAGGATAGAAAGCTGGTTACACAGCCAGATAGCTGAACTGGGAACCACGAATATCGCCAAAGTGGCCGGAGTGAATAAGTCGACGGTGAGTCGCTGGCGGGAAAGTCTGCTGCCGAACATGTCGCTGCTGCTGGCCATCCTGATTTCTAACAGGCCGGGAGAGAAAGGTGATTTTGAAGCATGAGTGGGAACAGAAAGGCGAAAGCCGCAGTGCAGCAACACTAACGGCTTTCTACGCGAATTAACTGGATCAATTCACAGGAGTAATTATGGCAAATACTGCCGAGGTAATCAATTTCCCTGTGCCTGTCGTGGCACTACAGGAGCTGCGCGTGGCAGATCTCGACGATGGGTTTACGCGCATCGCCAATGAGCTCCTTGAAGCTGTCATGCGTGCGGGTCTGTCGCAGCATCAGCTTTTGGTGTTCATGGCTGTCATGCGCAAAACATACGGCTTCAACAAGAAATCTGACTGGGTCAGTAACGAGCAGCTCTCGGAGCTGACCGGCATTCTCCCGCATAAGTGCTCAGCTGCAAAAAGCGTCCTGGTTAAGCGGGGGATATTAACTCAAACCGGTCGTGTTATCGGGATTAATAAAACGGTCAGCGAATGGTCATCTTTACCCGTAAAAGGTACAGAAAAAAAACCTTACCTGAAAAAGGTAACATTACCCGAATCAGGTAAGAAAAGTTTACCCGAATCAGGTAACGCCTATTACCCGAATCAGGTAAACACAAAAGACAAACATACAAAAGACAATAAAGACAATATTAATAACCCCCCTAAATCCCCCCGGGCGGTTTCGTTCGATGCGTCAGCTGTTCAGTTGCCTGACTGGCTTTCTGCAGAAATCTGGTCGTCATGGGTGGCATATCGTCGCGACCTGAAAAAGCCGATCAAGTCTCAGCAGACGGTCACCCAGGCTATCAACCTGCTGGACCGCTGCAGACTGAACGGTTACGCACCCGAAGAAATTATCAACCGCAGCATCGCCAATGGCTGGCAAGGCCTGTTTGAGCCAAATGGTGCCAAGCCTCAACCAAGTCAACAGGTGCGAGTTGCAGAAAATTTCGCAGGGAAGGATTACGGGCAGACTGAAATCCCATCATGGGCGAGGGACTGATCATGGAACTGGAAGAAAAAATCACAGCCATTGAGCGGATGCTTGATCAGCTGAGTAAGCCACCTGAGCAGATCGCTAATTGCGAGCTGGTTTGTGAGCGCGTGTTCTGCGAAAAGCATGGTGAATACGAGCAACGCAAGCGGATGTTTACTAACGGCATTGTCAAGATGCCATCACCACCTACGCGCTGCCCCGGTTGCCTGGAAGACGAACTGAATTTTCTGAGGGATGAAAAGGTTCGCTGGGATAAGCGAGTTCGCCAGCAAACTGCAGAAAGGCTGCTTCGACAGCTGGACATACCAGAGCGCTTCTCCACGTGCACCCTGGACAGCTACAAGCCTGTTGGGAAGGATTCTGAGCGAGCATTACGGGTCTGCCAGGCCTACGCATCGAAATGGACTGATCGCCTCCAGCAGGGCGGTGGGTTGGTTATGTGTGGCAAGCCTGGCACCGGTAAAAACCACCTTGCGCTGGCCATTGCCCGTCATGTGATTGAGCACCACCAAAGCTCAGTCATTTTCACGACGGCGCTGAAGATTGCCCGGGAGTTTAAATCGACCTGGTCAAAAACAGCCACGCGCACTGAGGATGAGGTTATCCGCTACTTCACGAAGCCAGACCTTCTGATTGTCGATGAGGTTGGTGTGCAGTTTGGCAGCGAAGCCGAGAAGATGATCATGTTTGAAATCATCAACACCCGCTACGAGCGCCTGAAGCCGACGATCCTGATCAGCAACCTGCCGAAAGATGAGCTGACGCAGTTTATCGGCGAGCGCGTCATCGACCGCATGAACGACGGCGGCGGCTGCACGATTTCGTTTACCTGGGACAGCTATCGGGAGAACCGGTCATGAAAAAGAACTCGGGCAAACAAGCCGTTATTAACTTCATCGGCCAGCATCCTGGCTGCAGCTTTCAGGATATCCGCCGCGTACCGGCCTTGACTCTTCAGTGGTCAATTCCTCCCTGTGGCAGATGCACCGTGACGGCCAGGTTAAGCGTGAAGGTGAGTGCAGGAGCTACCGCTACACCCTGATTGACACAACAGCCGTAACCGAAAGCGATCCGTCTGTTCAGTATCGCCAGCGTCCTGGCGGCGTAAACCCAATGACCAACCTGTTTAACCAGTGCCTGGCTGGAGTAAGAAAATGACTATCACATTACAGGCAGTAAACGAGCTCATCGCCTCCCTGGAGAGCGCAGGCGAGCTGTCAATCAGAGAGCAGAAGTTCCTGAAGCTGGCGAAAGCGTTTAAGCAGCTGGCTGGGGAGAATGTGGCGCTGAAGGCTGTTTTTAGCCAGGGGGAAATCCCATCCGAAGCAGTCGATGCATTCATGGAAACCGCAGTAATGGATCATGACTGGAATGAAACCTCCGAGTGGTCATGGGTTGAAAACGAAACAGAGGTTATCCACGCCGTTCTTGACGCACTTAAGCCTGAAACCCCCGCCACCGATCGCATCGTAGCCGAAGCCGAGGCGCGCGGAGTTGAGAAGGCCATCGCTCACCTGGAGAAGAAGTTCAGCAATATCGGCGTGCAGATCATGAATTTGCAGTGGCTGGCAGACTCGCTGCGCGAGGGGGACGGCAAATGAGCAACCGTATCCCTAACTTCGGCTGGAACCGCCTGAAACTGGCAACTCTCACTTATGAACAACTAGCTCAACTAGAAGAGCAGGTTAAGGCCGATCATGCCTGCAAAAACGGCATTCACCTCTTCGATAAAGCCGGCCAGCGCAAACTCGATGCCCTTAGCTGGGCCGTATACAACAAGCAGAAGGCGGAGCGTGCAGCATGAGCAAGACGCTGGATATTCGCGCCGGTGATCGGTTCGAAACAGTTTACCCATTCATTTTCGTATGCACTGACCATCAGCAATGGGACGGAAATGTATTCACCGATGAAAGGTGGATTGGTGGTTGCCGAAAGGCATTTGAGCCAGCTGATTGCGGTTATGGAGACCAGGCCGTTTACACAGCTGATGCAGAAGGGAAAAGAATCCTTGAGGTTCTGTCTGTCGCTGAGATGCCTGGAAAGTGGCAGCGCCGAATTATCTACGCCTGCCACCTCATTGACCCTGAGGGGAAAGAGAGAAAAGGCAGGAAGGCCTATACGGTAACCGAGGACAGATTCATCAAAATGTCGTCAGGGTATTTTGCGGATTATGGAGTGGAGAACAGCGATGACTGATATCACCGAACTGGCGCAGAGAGCCAGAATCAACGCTGAATGCGGTGAGTATCTTTCCCCGGCGGAGACCATGGAGCTGGTAGAGGCACTGGAATCAGAGAAACGTATTTGCGCAACGTGGAGAAAAACAGCTGAGGCTAACAGCGAAAAGCTGGAGAAGGCGCAGCAGCAAATGACTGAAAGCGAAAATCGCGTTCGCAAGCAGAATCGCCACATCTGTGAGCTGTTCGACGATAACACAGCACTGCGCCAGCGTATCGCCGGGCTGGAGGCCCGCACCGTGAAGCTGCCAGACTTACGGCAGATTGTATCTGGGGACAGATATGTCTGGTCTGATGGCGTTTATAACTACAGCCAAGACGTAAAGGTAGCGCTGGCCGCCGCTGGCATCAAGGTGGAGGCTGAGTGATGGCAGAGCGCTGAAAATTTATCTTACTATCGCATTCATCGGCTTATGAGCTATGGGGTGTTGGTGATGCATAAAGCTCGCGTAGGACGCAACGCTTTACATAGACTTTAATCAAGGCCCTTTTGGGCCTTTTCGTTTATGATGACAAAAACTCCCTCAAGAGTGACGTCAAATGAAAAAGAAGAAACTCTCTTCCAAACAGCAGTATCAATTAGATGTTGAACTGGTAAAAATAAAGCCAACTAACCGAACAGAGGCAAAAGCTCATTTGGCGGCTCAATTGCGTATCAGTAAGTTCAAGTCTAAAGGTAGAAGGGGTTTTAATTCTGCCGCAAAAAGCGCCAAAGAATCACTGGATATAGCCAATGCAATTCGGTTTGGTGAAGGGGTTGTGGAGTCCGTGGATACAGCCCGTATACCTGATAGCAATAAGCGCTGGCGTGGGAGGACCGCAGATTAATGTCAAAATACAACATTGCAGCCAAAAGCCAGGAAGAGCGAGACAAGGTCAATGTTGACCTTGCGGCTTCCGGCGTCGCATACAAAGAGCGCCTGAATCAGCCTGTAGTCGCAGAAGTGGTAGCGCGGGAACAGCCAGAACACCTGCGCGAGTATTTCATGGAGCGCGTCCGCTACTACCGCGAGCAGAGCATCCAGTTACCCCGCGCATCCGATCCGCGCTATCTGGAAATGGCCAGTCAGAACGAGAAAAAATAGCCTATGCTCGTTTTGCAATTCAGGATTTAGCCCGTCATAATTATCTCGTCAGCCTGAGCAACTGACACGATTATCCGGCGCCAAGTGGGGACACATGGCGCAAACACTGCAATTTGAGAAGAGTTATCAAAACGTACTGATTCCCGCAGAGCCGGGAACCAGCGAATACCTGCAAATTATCCCCGTAGGGCAACTGCTTTGCGGTGAGTTCCGTAAGCCCCGGAATTACGCATTCCACAAGAAGTTCTTCAAGCTTCTGACTCTCGGGTATCACTACTGGACCCCTTCGGGTGGTCTCATTGAGCCCGCTGAGCGTGCCCTCATATCCGGGTTTATCGACTTCCTCTCATCCGACTTCGATCAGCGCGCTGCGCTCCAGAACGCCGCGGAGATGTATCTCTCCTCTGTCGGTATTTCTCGTTCCCGCGATATGGCGCTGCTGAAACACTTCGAATCCTTCCGCGAGTGGGCAACCATTCAGGCTGGCTTTTATGACGAATACCAGATGCCTGACGGCAGCCGTCGTCGTGTCGCAAAGTCGATCTCCTTCGCCAGCATGGACGACAGCCAGTTTAACGGCGTCTACA
>ERZ781275.331-NODE-331-length-57823-cov-4.907423_pt1 | contig 57823 bp, 57 predicted proteins | sample MGYA00375853_ERZ781275 | MGnify/ENA primary metagenome ERZ781275 (study PRJEB29790, sample SAMN03653691) | human gut metagenome | host: Homo sapiens | place: USA: Dallas, Texas | collected 2012-07-23 | study: EMG produced TPA metagenomics assembly of the Gut...
TGGGGAGAGTTCCTGCGGCGTTTGCTTGCTCTGGCAAAGCGGCGGCGTATGCGGGACTATGATGCGGTGACGCTATCCGCAGCCTGTAACAGCCCCGTCCTTATAACAGAAGGACTTGCCGGGGTGCGTGGCAAATACGGCAGTAAAATCGAAATCAGATATAATGGGCCGGATTTATGTGTGTAATAACCATAGATCCGACCTATTCATGTGGTTTTGATAACACAGTTTTCAGAAGGGAGTTGATACTATGGAATTGAATACCATTGTCAGTGAAGTGGGTACACTGGTAGACATTCGGGATGTCTCTGTCAACAAAGAACTTTCCCGTGATGAACGGATTGCAGAATTCGTTCAGCAAATCAAAAATCCATACCATTTTAAGTGTGGGCGTTTTACTGTACAGGCCAGCTTTTCTGCTGAAGGTGCTACCCTGGAAGAATGTATCAGGGGTATTTTGCGATAGGTGCAATTTTAAGAAAGGGGCTGACTTTTCCGTAAAAGCATGGTAGAATAAGAATCGGAAAAGGAATTGAATATGGCATAACCACACTTCTTGAATTGCGGGGATTTTTCTGTGCAACGAAAGGAGTGTTTTTTTATGCAGGTTTACAAAGCGATTAAGTACATCCGTCTTTCTTATACGGATGATAAAACAGTAGAAAGTGACAGCGTTGCTAACCAGCGGCGCCTGATCGATGACTACATAGCCCGACACCCGGAAATTGAGGTTGTGGCAGAAAAAATTGACGATGGTTATAGTGGTGTTTTGTTTGATCGCCCGGCATTTCAGGAAATGATGCGGATGATCGAACAAGGCGAAGCTAACTGCGTGATTGTCAAAGACCTCTCCCGCTTAGGTCGTGAGTACATAGAAACAGGCCGTTATATGCGCAGGGTATTTCCAGCCTATGGAGTGCGTTTTATCGCAATTAACGATAATGTGGACACGGAAAATGACGCTGCCGATGATCTCACGGTTTCTGTCAAAAACATTATGAATGAGGCTTACTGTCGGGATATTTCTGTTAAGACACGGAGCGCCCTGGAAGTAAAACGGCGCAGCGGGGATTTTGTAGGTGCTTTTACCATCTATGGTTATGTGAAAGTCGGCGATAAACACAAGAGCCTGGAAGTAGACGAATATGCTGCCAATGTTGTGCGGGATATTTTCAGAAAACGGCTGGAAGGATTCAGCGCTTCCCATATAGCGGATGAACTGAACCGATTAGGAATTCTTTCACCTTTGGCGTATAAGCGCAATCACGGAATGCCTCATGCAAAAGGTGGCTATACAGACCGAAAGGATTGCAAATGGTCTGCAACTACAATCATCCGCATTTTGCAGGATGAAACTTACACCGGAACACTGGTCCAGGGCAAACAGACAACGCCCCATTTCAAATTAAAAGAGCGTGAGGACAAACCTTCTTCGGAATGGATTCGTGTGGAGGGAACCCATGAAGCGATCATACAAAAGCACGATTTTGATCTGGTGCAACGGCTCCGCAGGATTGACACAAGGACTTCTCCCAAATCGGATAAGGTTTACCTGTTTTCCGGTATTTTGATCTGCGGCTGCTGTGGCTGCCGTATGACCCGCAAGACGAACCGCTATAAAGACAAAGAGTATCACTATTATTACTGCCCGACCGGCAAAAAGAATGGCTGCACATCGTCGGTCATGCTGAAAGAGTCGGATCTGATTGAATGTGTGCAGGACAGTTTGAAAGGACATATTGAAAATGTTGCTTCTCTGGATGCCCTGCTGTCCAGTATCAGTCAGGAACGGATCAACCGGGAATTGGCGCAGGAATATGCCGCACAGATCAGAGTAAATGAAAAGCGTGTGGCACAGACCGAGGGCTTTAAGGCAAAACTCTATGAAAATCTGGTGAGTGGAATTCTGACAAAGGAAGAATTTCTCTCTTATAAGCGAAAATACAATGCAGATATTGAACTGTTCCAAAAGGCAATCGCTGAATGGAACGATAAACTTACAGATGTATTGGAAAACCGAAGCGAACGAAACCGTTGGATCAACCATTTTATGAAATTTTCTACTATGGAGGATATTGACCGCCGGGCAGTCATGCAGCTTATCCGAAGCATACGGGTAATGGGTAAAGATGAACTGCATATTGAATTTAATTACCAGGATGAATATCAGAAAGCAATCTCTTTGGCTGAACAGATTGCTACAAAAAATGAAGAAAGGATGGTGAGCTAAATGGCAAGAAAAAGCAGAAAACAGACGGCAGCTCCTATGCCGGCACCATCTTTGTATGTACATGTGGCTCTGTATATCCGTCTTTCTGTGGAGGATAACAAAAAGCGGGGTTGCTCAGTAGAAAACCAAAAACTGGTACTGAATGACTTTCTTTCGGATAAACCGGACTTCGTTGTGTATGATACTTATATCGACAACGGAGCGACAGGGACAAATTTTCACCGCCCTGGATTTCAGCAAATGCTATCTGATATTGAAGCAGGCCACATTAACTGTGTGATTGTTAAGGATCTTTCCCGATTAGGGCGAAATTCTATTGACACAGGTTATTATATCGAACAGTATTTCCATGCTCATAATGTTCGCTTCATTGCTGTTACGGATCAGTTTGACACAGCGGATTCCGGAAATCTTCATGGTGGTATCATGCTGCCTTTGAAAAATATGATCAATGAAGCCTATGCTCTGGACATTGGACGAAAAATCAAAGCACAGGCGCGGCAGGCTATGAAAGATGGCGACTATATTGGTGCACGGGCGCCTTACGGTTACAGGAAAGACCCGGATAATTGCCATAAACTTCTGATTGATGAAAATACTGCCCCTGTGGTAAAACAGATTTTTGAATGGGCACATGAGCATGTGGCACTGAACCGGATTGTCCGCAATCTAAATGAGATGGGAATTCCGGCACCGAGCCATTATAAAAAGACCACTGGCGAGATTACCAGTCCGGGACTGATCGGAAGTGGCAAATGGCAGACCCGCACAGTGATGAAAATCTTAGAAAGCGAAGTTTATACAGGCGATCTGGTGCAAGGAAAAACAAAGATTGTAGATCATCAGCAGGTCAAGGCTGGAGAAGATAATCTGATTATTGCAAAATGCACCCATGAACCGATCATCAGCCATGAGTTGTTTAATGCAGTTCAGGAATACAGAAAACAGATCTGTGAAGAAAGCAAAGCAACTCCAAAACGTCCCTACACACCAAACATTTTCAAAGGTAAAGTGTTCTGTGCTGATTGTGGCAGAAGCCTTCACAGGCAACGCGCCGAGCGCCGGAAAGGACCCGACACTTACTGGTTCCACTGCCTTACAAACAGCCGGGTAGAAAAAGATAGCTGCAAAGGTGCGATGATACAAGAGAAAGAACTGATTTCTACTGTTACGGCTATTCTTGAAAAAGAGCTGACAGTTGCGCTGGGAATGTCGCTGCCACTCTTTCAGTTGGAGACAAGACAAAAACAGGAAAAAGATAAGCTGAAAATTCAGATGTCGGCCAAACGGCAGGAAATTGAAAAAACACGCCGGCTGATCCGTGGCCTATATGAAAATTTTGTGCAGGGTATTTTGACAAATGACGAATACTTTGAATTGAAAGCGGATTATGAACATGCTATCAATGCTCTGTCTGGTGAGATTGAAGTATTTGAAAAATCTATGGACTCTCTGGACAACCAGCTTGCCAGATACCGTGCAATGGAAAAGGATGCAAAAACACTGGCACAGGATCACGTACTGACTGTAGAACTGATCGAACGGCTCATTGAACGAATTGAGATAGACCACGAGCGGAATATTCATGTGACCTTCCGTTTCAAAAATGAATTTCAGGGAAAGGCGGTGGAACCGTGCGCAACTATGTGATTGCCCTTTATATCCGTCTTTCTGTGGAAGATTTCAAAACTGAAAGTTTGAGCATACCAAATCAAAAACTGATTCTTCGTGAAAAAGCTATGTCTCTGCCGGAATGGGATGACAGCGAGATTTTGGAATTTATTGACAACGGTCATACGGGGACAAACTTTGAGCGTCCGGCGGTGCAGGAACTTTTAACAATGGTTCAGGCCGGAAAAATCAACTGTATTATTGTAAAAGACCTTTCCCGATTTGGACGTAACAGCATTGAAACCGGCTATTTTATTGAGCGGGTATTTCCTCTTTACCACACCCGTTTTATTTCCGTCAGTGATGATTTTGACACAGCTAATTTCAAAGGTGATACCGGAGGGATTGATATTGCTTTCAAGTATCTTATCAGCGAGTGGTATAGCCGGGATATGTCCATGAAAACCAAAAGTGCAAAATACGCAAAGATGCGTCGTGGGGAATATCAGAGTGTCATCTGTCCTTACGGCTATCGCAAGAGTGCAGACGGACGTATGGAACCGGACGAGGATGTTGCCCCGAATGTGCAGATGATATTTCAATGGGCGTCTGAAGGCAACACCGCAGCCGAGATCACAAGAAAATTGTATGCCATGAATATCCCCACCCCTGGGGAATATCGCAAACTTAAAGGCAAGGCCTATTACAATGTTTCCCGAACAAACGGCGTTTGGAGTACATCAACGGTCCTGCGTATTTTAGAAGATCAAAGATATATCGGTACCTATGTAATTGGCAAGAGAAAGGTAAAAGAGATTGGCAGCCGACATACACAGTTAAAGGATGAAAGTGAGTGGTTCAAAATCCCGAACCATCATCCGGCTATTGTAAGTGTGGATCTATTTGAGAGAGCCAATGCTTCAATTAAGCGTTTCTCTCTGTCAAATAAAAAGCCGCGTGATTATCTGCTCCGTGGTAAGGTATTCTGCGGATGCTGCGATCATGCAATGTCTCTACGAAATGGTGCGTGGTTTTATTGCCGTCATTCCGAGGTGGCTGAAACGCTTCCTTGTCATGGTGTGCGCATAAAGATGGCAGATCTGGAGCAGGTTGTATTTGAAACAATTCGGACTCAAATGTGTCCGGCATTGGGAATTGATAGCAATAAGGATAAATTGGATTTGCAGACAGTCCAGCAGACCGAACATGAAGAAAAACTCCGTTCTATTCAAGATAGCAAGCGGTATCTTTATGAGCAGTATGCACTCGGAGAGATTGATTTGGAAACCTATCGGACACGAAAAGCGGTTTATGACACGGAACTGGTACAAGCCAAAAATGTTCATGCTGTCATCACTGCACAGACAAAGCAGATAAAAAGTGATTATGAGATTAAGCTGAAACAACAGGAAATTGTGCAGAAAGTCGGAAACGCCAACATGCTGACAAAAGCTCTGATTGACCGGCTTATCAATAAAGTTTACGTCTTTCCAGGAGATCGGATTGAGATTGAATATGCAACACAGGATTTCTTAGAAACTAAGGAATCCGAAAAGGAAGTATAACCGTGAACACCCATTTGAAACAGCTATGGGCAGCTATGAAGCTGCCCGAAAAACTGCAAAAAAAGTTATAAATTTTTTGTCGTGGGCTTGACATACGGGTGCCGCAGACAGTGAAAATGAATATCCTGTATATTTAACTTATTAAGCAGCTTTTTAAAATGATAATTTATTCTTCTAGGCTCCATAACAGTTTCTCTTGATGTAAGGAACAGGGGAGCATTACCATTTCTTTTATACGCTTGCGGCATCGTATTCATATATGTATCTAAAGCCTTATATAAATCCTCATTCATCGGTACAAACCTTACTTTTCCAGATTTTGTACTTTGATATATCAATGGACAGCATGTGCTTCCATCCTGTTCAAAAGTCATCACACGATTCAATGATTCATCAATCCGTATCAGGCGGTCCTCCATATTGATATCTTCGACCTTCAGAGCGCTGACTTCCCCAATTCTAAGTCCTGCGTGCATCGCTAATAAGGCTGGCATTAACGTATTATTCTGGAATTGTGGTGATATTGCGTTTGATAATTTCCTTTGATTTGATTTACTCAGTACCCTTACTTCCTTTTTTTCCTCTCTTGGATACTCTATATATCTACATGGATCATATCCAACAATCCCCAAATGTATCGCCCGTTTAAAAGCAAGCTTTAGTACCATGATATGCTCCCTTAATGTTTTAGTAGAAAGACCTCCTTTACCATCCAGTCTTCCATGCTCATGTTTCATATTGACATAGGTCTGTAAGATAGCATCATTTATCTCATTTAAAAGATAATCTCCCAGAATCGGACATATGTGACTATTGATATAGCTACGAAAATTCGCATAAGTACTGGGTTTGGTATTTGTTTTCACATAATGCTCCAAGAAGTATAAAAGCCATTCTTCCAAACTTGGCATTTCGGCAAAAGGATGCTCACACGCTCCATAGCATCTAAAATCCTGATCATCAAGAACCCGTTTTCTTTCCTGCATAATAAAATCTCCTTTCAAAAAAAGATTCTCATTTAATCGGGCATACAAAAACAACATGAGAAAAAGGCTCTCAAATCTGTTTCCTATGCGAAATTAAATAAGAATCAACGTTGATTTATCACAAAAAGGTAATTCCTACAAAAAATTGCGGAATTCTCCATAAATTTCTACAAAAGCATTTACAAACTGTGATGCAGGTGTTATAAATATGAGTGTAGAAATCATTACATGAACTTACAGTAAAGTACTGTAAGACAGGGCAGGCGGCGTATATGTCGTCTTTTTCTTTACCATAAGACGCACATTCTTTCGCGGATTTACCTCTTGTTTCTGAATAATACCACATTTAAAGAATAATGGATTATCAAAAAATACCCCTAAATTGTAGGTTTAAAAAAATTATAGAGGAGCTAGCTATGCATCTTTTTTACGCATTCCTATGTCAAATTCAATTACAGCAGGATGCCCCTAACACCTTCTACATAAAAGAAATATTATAAATTGTTATAGAAAGTAAAACCTTTTTTCAAATCAAATCGTTAAGTAAGTGAGGAGGAGGCATATGAGAGAACAGCAAATCCTGCATAAAATAAAAAAAGGCGATCAGCAGGCATTGAATGCGTTTATTCGCGACCTCTATCCATCTGTCTATTCCTTCGCATTTCACAAAATGCAGGGGGATGATAGCGCAAAGGATATTACACAGGAGGTGTTTGTGCGCTTCATTCGCCAGCTTCCCATGTATCATTCACAAGGCAAGACACTGCATTATCTATATCGAATCACGAGTAATCTATGCCACGATTACCATCGAAAGATGCAGCGTGATCAGCATGCGGATATCGACAACCAGGAAAACTTATTATCTGCGGACTGTGACGTACATGAAGCTATCCTGGATCAGATGCGAAATGAAGAGCTGATGTATTACATAGGCGAGCTTTCCGATCCTCAACAGGACATTATATTATTGAAATACTATCATCAGATGACATTCAAGGAAATAGCGGAAAGCTTTTCTATTCCTGTATCTACTGTGAAAACAAGACACACTGCGGCATTAAAGCGGCTCTTCGCATTATGGAAAGAAGGTGACTATCATGAAACAGAAGCACATACAGGTTGATGAAGCAGCGCTGGAACAAACCGTTCTTCTCTGCCAAAAAGAGCAGGAGCGATATATACAGAAAAACTGCACCTCTATACTGCAGCTTATCCTTCGCTATATGTGGCTGGATTTTCGTTTTTATATGATACTATCTATTCTCGGTCTGTTCACTTCGATTCTGCTTATACTACTTGATACAGTCAACGCACAGATTTATACCGCTATCTATTTCTTCACGCTGGGTATCACTGCATTGTATGAATACTATAAAAGCAGACACTACCAGATGCTGGATATCGTCAGTCCTGTTTACCTGAATCCCTGCCGGGCATTCCTGATCCGAACTGCAGGAATCGCCTTAAACGGACTTGTTATGTCATGTATATTGCTGGTGATCTTTATTTTCAGGGAATCCTGGATCCCCGCTGATTTCATTATGACAGGCATCGTCCCTCTATATATCATGCAGATAATATTTACACATCTGATTCACAAAATTAAAGGCTATATATCTGCACTTGCCGCATACTGCCTGTTTTATTGTATATATCTTTTTATATACACGCAGTATATCCGTTATATGATATCCAATCCCCTGGTCATGTTAATCATATTCATCGTATCCGGTTTAACACTCTTTAACATGCAGCAGATAAACAAAGGAATGTCGGATACAGAAAGGAGGCAGCAGAAATGGAGCTGCTTATAGAACATATCAATAAATCATTCAAGAAGCATCAGGTGCTTCATGATGTAAATCTAACTCTTGATAAAGGTGTACACGGACTGCTTGGCGCAAATGGAAGCGGAAAAACAACCCTCATGAGAATCTTGTGCGGATTGCTTCCAAAGGACAGCGGCAGCATCAGCTATGATGAAATAGATACTTTAAAGCAATACGATGTCTATGCATCAAAAATCGGCTATATGCCGCAGCATTTTGGCTTTTATCCACATTATACAGTATATGAATTTCTGGAATATATGAGTATCTTAAAAAATCAATCAAAGGAATATGGCAGGAAGAGAATCGATGAGCTGCTGAAGATATTGCATCTTGAGGATAAGCGTAAGACAAAAATGAAACAGCTATCCGGCGGGATGCTACGAAGAGTAGGTATCGCACAGGCACTTTTAAATCAGCCGGAAATTCTCATTTTGGATGAACCGACAGCCGGACTGGATCCTAAGGAACGAATTATTTTCCGAAACCTGATTGCATCACTTTCACAGGAATGCATCGTTTTACTTTCCACGCATATCGTAAGTGATATTGAAACCATCGCAGATGACATCATCGTAATGAAGGAGGGGAAGATCATTCTCCATGATACTCCAAGAGAACTGCTGCTTACCATGGAGGAAAAGGTCTGGCAGGTAACGCTACCGAAAAAGGAAGCACTCGCCCTGATGGCTTCCCATATTGTTGTAAAGAGTCATAATGTAGAAGATGATATTGAACTGCGTATCGTGGCAGATGAATGTCCGCACAGCTCAGCACAAAATCTGTCACCCGATTTGGATGATTTGTATTTATATTACTTTAAAGAAGGTGATTCTCTATGAGACGACTGATTCTATCAGAATTTAAAAAGATTTTTAAAAGTAAAATCAACATTGTTTTATTGCTTATCCTGTTTATTTTCAATGGCTACCGCACCTATCAGGTTTATCATCAACCGCTGCAATATCGTTCAGATATCGTCATGAAGGATACCAACGGCGTGGAGAGAACAGGCCTTGCTTATTGGAAACTTGCTGATCAGATTCAGCATTCCTATGCGGGAACACTCAGTGAAAAGACCATACAGCAGATGGATAAAGACTTCCGTACAATTATGAATAAATATGCAAAAGCAAATCTGGATGATGAAAAAATGAAGGCTGTATACGGCGATAATTATGAAGTCTTACTGAAAGATGCGCGTAGCGGTAAATATACCGGTAAGGAAATCAATGAATTATTTAAAAATTATATGCAGATCCGAGGTGGTATCTCCTATGAGGATATCGAAGGAAGCGACAAAGTAAAGGTACATGTTGAAGATTATTTTAAAAATGATGATGTGCGCCTGCTATATAGTATGATTTACTACGGATATTTTATAGAGGATGGAAGAGATGTTTCCGCGTATGAAAATTTTCATTTTGAGGATCAGAAAAAATGGCTGCATGCCAGTCAGCTGAGTGAACAGGAGCTGAATCTGGCTATTGCCGGTTTTGATCAACCGGACAGCATGTACGATGCAACAATGGAGAATTTCATAAATCGCTATAAGTCAGCCTCTTATAAAATTGACAGCAATATTCCCAATACACTATTCGTTGAAGCCTTATATAATCTGGAATTTGCTTCTCTGCTTATTCTTGTAATCATTCTGGCGAATACCTACGCCATGGAGAAGCATTATAAGACCTATCAGATTATGATTCCTACAGCTGCCGGTAACAGAAGAATAACAGCGGCAAAGCTGTGTGCCGGTATAATGCTTGCACTTGGAATCGCATTCCTGCAATTTCTGCTTGTATTTGTCATGTCCTGTATTTTCCTGCCGTTAAGAGATTTGAATCTGACATATTACTCGCAATCTCAGGCATCACTGAGTATTACGCCCTATGTATTTACCTATCGAACACTGATTATGAATGCAATGGTGTTGATTACTATTGCATCCATGGCAACCGCCTTTGTGACCTTGCTTGTTTCCTATATCACGAAAAACCGATTTGCGACAGTGATTCCATTGCTTCTGGTTACACTAATTAGCGGCTTTGCGGGCTTTTTTAATCAGCTGGCACCTGGAATGGTGATTGATCAGTTCTTTCCTTCTCAAATGGTTCATTTTACACAGTTTTTCACAGTTGCATTAAATGCTCATTTGCCGTATTTCAGTATTGGCAGTTATTCGCTGGCCTGGAAGAATGTTATCATGCTGTTCTGGGTTATCACGATTTTCATTATATCTCTGTGTATGCTGCAGCATTCCCGTAGGCATGTGAAGAACTGCAGCTGATAAATAAGAATAGTAAATAAAAGCTTTCATAACAGGATTTTATTTCCATTACATTCCCTTTCATAGTATTCATTGAATATATCTATTGTTTTATGAAACAGAAAAATAATAAGCAAGATAGTAAAGTATTAAGGCATGAATATGTATTTTCAGCAATATAGAGGAACTTCAAACTTCTCTTGAAATTGTCCACTTTATAAAGGTCCATACGCAGTAAATTCCCTATGAATAATAAAAAAGATGCTTACAGGCATATACCAATTCAAGGATATTATGAATTGCGTATCTCTGTTTCTGCATCTTTTTTGTACGATTATATTTCCTGTTGTAGTTCCATTACGATCACAGCTCGAATTTTTTCATCAACACCAAGCAAATCCATAGCCTCTGTTACGCTGAAATTATTTTTTTGTATAAGACGTTTGACATAGCACAGTGTAGTATCAATTCTTCCTTTTGCGACGCCCTTTTCAAGTCCTTTTGTGAGTCCTTCTGCAAGTCCTTCTTCTCTTATACCCTGGCTTAAATTACACATATAGTTATCTCTTATCCTGATGCTTTCCTTGTTATTTATTCTGCTGTTGTAATTGTTGAAGGATAACAGGTCGAATTTTTTCATCAACAGCAAGCAAATCCATAGCCTGTGTTACGCTGAAATTATTTTTTTGTATAAGACGTTTGACATAGCACAGTGTTGTATCAATCCTTCCTTTTGCAACGCCTTTTTCAAGTCCTTCTGTGAGTCCTTCTTCTCTTATACCCTGGCTTAAATTACACATATAGTCGACCTCACTTTCTATCTCCTGTGTCATTATTATACCATATTTTTCTTTTAACCTGGCTTTCTTATCCTCCGCTTTCCATTTTGCAATAAACAGGATAAACAGCATTTCCATTAAGTCGTGATTTTCTTCAAATGCCTTAGTAGAAGGATAGTCTTTTCCCGGATATATCATGATTGCATTCATTAAATCATACTCTTCCTTCGGTGCTTCCCATTTTCTTTTCCTGCAAATCTCATGCATCGAATATGTATTCATTACATTATCCTTTTCCTTTGCATGTTGAATACATATCCATATAGAATATACCTTTTTTATTTTATCAAACTTTGAATGCTGAAATCCATCAGGAGCATTTTTCTGTTTTGCTAACAGCCTGCTGCAATAGTAAACCGCACGACTTAACAGAGGATACCCAGGATTATCTTTATTCTGCGCTTCGAGATTGACAAATACACGAATCAATTCATGCTCATTTCGTCCCTTTTTTCTTGGCAAAGACACCTCGAATAAAATATCATATTTTATCAAAGCCCCAGAAATAGACTCATCCTCCAGATTCTTTCCTTGAATAGTATCACTATGACATCAAATACAGGATTTGATTCAATATAATAAGGTATTTCCTGTAAAGAAATATCCGCAAATTCAAGGATGCATTCCTTTATGATATACGACAGTATCTGTTTATTGCATAATATTTTCTTACAATATTCATCATACGCTTTTCCTATCTCATTCTTTTCTATTACAGAAGCTATCGCTGTACTCCCACCCATGCCTTCACCTCTCTCTTTCAACCGCAGAACCTACCATTAGCTGCCAAATCTTAAACTACCCTCCTTCGCATAGAATGATAAATTCTATATAGCCTTTTCTTGATTCATAGCTGTATAGTAGCATAAAATAACATCATTTTATAAAAAGTACCCAAATACAGGATTATTTACTAATTTTTTTACTTTCAATTAGCTATTCCTTTTTACGGAAAATAAAGAACTATGTAAATGCATTATCTTTTATATACTTCCGGGAACAGAGCAACCCTATCCATAAGAAAAAACAACCATAGTAAAATGATTGTTTTTCAACTATATTTTCATGAATAAATCATCACAGAATTTCTTATACTATCATAAAATCGTTGACGCTATTTGCTTCGAGCACGATCGCCATACTCTGCATCACAAGCATACACATAGCATCTCCTACAGACTCTCTGCAATTATTTTCATGATTCAAACGCACGTTGGGCATCTATAATTTCTCTGCGCTGATTTTAATTAGGCGTGCACATCATCCCCTATAGATCCTCTCCGTTTGATTCTATTGTACGTGCGTACCAGTAGAAGGAATCCTTTGGAACACATTTACCAGTGCCATTTCCTTCGTTATCGATATCCACGTAAATAAGTCCATACCGTTTTTCCATTTCACAGCTGTTTCCACTGACGATATCAAATGGTGACCACATGGTATAGGCGAAGATATCCGTCCCCTCTTCCATTAAATCCCTTAGCTCCTGAATATGGCGTCTCTGATAATCAATTCGGTAATCATCATGGATACAGCCATCACTTTCCAAAGTCTCTTCCACCCCCACACCGTTTTCTGCAATCATCATTGGTACGCCGTAACGATCCCAATACTGTGCCATCGTATTATACAATCCTACCGGATCAATAGTCCAGCCCCATTCCGTGGCCTTCGTGTATGGATTGCTGCAGCGATTGCCTTCTTCATCAACACAGTGGCTATAGTAATATGCGACAGCCAGAAAATCCATCGTATAGGAACGGATCAGCTCCGCATCACCGTCTTCCATCTGAATCGTGATACCATGCTTCTTAAACCACGTTTTCGCATACCCCGGATATTCTCCGCGCAGCTGTACATCCGCAAAGAAGAAATCCTTCATCCGATTTTTCTCAATCGCCACCTTTACATTCTGCGGATCACAGGTCTTTGCATACGTCAGCTGATCCGCCAGCATCATACCGATCTCCAATGTTGCGTCAATTTCTCTTGCAGCCTTAACGATTCTCGCACTTGCAACAAATTCATGATGCACCGCCTGATATTTGGCAGCGGTAAAATCCTCATATTCATCCATGACCATGCCCAGCGAACTAAAGGATTCCCCAAAAATCAGGTTAATCTGATTGATCACAATCCAATATTTAACCTTGTCCTTATATCTTTTCAGACAGGCTTGTGCAAAACGCTCATACAGTTCAATCGTCCTTCTGCCATACCAGCCCTGATAATGCGTTACAACCTTCAACGGCATATCATAATGCGTCAGGGTGACGATTGGCTCAATTCCCTGTCTGTGCAATTCATCAAACACCTCATCATAGAACTGAAGTCCGGCTTCATTGGGCTTCTCATCATCCGCATTTGGAAAAATGCGTGCCCAGCTGATACTCATCCGAAATGCCTTAAACCCGCACTCCTTCATCCATGCTATGTATTCTTTATATCGGTGATAGAAATCCACCGCCTTATGCTTTGGATAATATTGCTGCTTTTGCTCTGCCTGCACATCTGCGATACGCTCCTTCAGGACCTCTCTTGTATAATTCGTATTACCGCCACCTGCAGCTTTTTTATAACAAATCTGGATATCCGCAACATTCAAGCCTTTGCCACCCTCCAGATATGCCCCTTCCATCTGAACGGCAGCACTTGCTCCACCCCAGAGGAAATTATCAGGAAACGCACTCATCAGCAGTCCTCCTTTTTTACAAACATAGCCGCAAAGCTGCGAAAGGTATCGATCAGAGAGCTGCAAAGCTCAATTTCGCTGTTAATTGTCATCAGTGTATCCTGCGCGTGATTGAACAGCATACAGTATTCATACTGCACACCACGTGCCTCTGCCTGAATAATTTCTGTTTGTGCCGCATGCGCCTGCGTTATTTCTGCCTTTGCTTCCTTCAGGCTCGCATCCGCTTTATCAAACTGCAGGGCTTGCACATGCTTCAATGCCTCTTTGGTATGCAGACGGGCATCTCCGGCATGTGTCAGAATCCCCATCGCACTCAGTATCAGCTCATTATTTTCATCAGTCATTTGCTTCCATCTCCATTTCTTCCTTTACCATTTTATTCTCATGTGCCTTAAAGAACGGCCACCAGATTAGCCATGACAGCAGGAACATGCCAACAACCAGAATTACTGCACGGAAATCACCATGTGTTGCCAGGAAGGAACAAATCGGCATCGGCAGCTGGTTCACATTCATGACAGCATGCGGAATCGTAACCAAACCACTGGAGAATGCAAGCCAGGCTATCGTTGGCAGAACCAGGGCATTGATCCACATAGGAATCATCAAAATCGGATTTAAGGCAATCGGTGCTCCATATACCAATGGCTCATTGATATTGAACAGGGACGGTATCATGGCAATTTGTCCAAACTTCTTGATTCTCTTACTGCGGGAACGAAGCATCATGATATTTAGTGCCAGTGTCATTCCCATACCTCCGATAAAGATTACCGAAAAGGTTACATTTGATGTATAGATATTTGTCGGCTGCAGTCCCTGTTCAAATGCAGCAGCGTTTGCAGTGATACCAGCAAGACCGATCGGACTGGTAATCGGATTCATAAACCAGCTGTTGATACCGAATGAGTAGAAGAATACCGGAATAAAGATACAGAGCATAAAGCCCGGATAGGTCTGTCCGATACTGATCAGTGGTGAAAACAAGCTGGTAATCAGCTCAAATAAATCAATATTACACCAGTAAATGAGAATTGTAGTAAGTACGAGCACGATAATTCCGGGAATAACCTGATTCAGCCAGCGAATCAAAAAATCAGGAAGAGATACAGAATCCTCAAACAGATGCAGCTTGAAATACAGATTACTAATCACAATGGTTACGATTCCCGCAAAGAATGCAGAAATCATGCCGGAGCCGCCAAATCTTCCAAACGCCACCTGAAACTGGAAATCCGCAATAGACGGTTTGATTACCATAAAGAACATCATTAAAGCGATCAAGCCTGTAGACACGCCATAATCCTTGAATCCATATTCCTTTGCGCCATGATAGCCAACCAGAAAAACAAGTGTCAGTGACATAATGCCAAAGCTGAAATTATAGACCGGAGAAAGATCCGGAAGGAAGGATACATAGCCTGCAAGCAAATTATATATGGAGATAATACTACCCAGCAGCAGAATCGGTACATTGGCCATCAGTGCCCCGGATAGCGTACGTATAATCTTTTTATCCATGGCCTTAGCGACCTTCGGTGCAAAGCTGGAGCCCAGCCAGTTAATAAATGTATTCATAGTGCTACCCCTTTTCCTTTAACGTTTCCATACACAATGCAAGCAATCCTTTTCCATCCAGACCTGCATACATATCCTTCGGTATGATCAGTACCGGCACAGCATATGGATCACACATCGCCTTTAATTCCTCAAATGCATAGGATAAGTGCGGTCCGATGAGCAGGATATCCGTTTTTGGTAGATCATCCGCAATATTGTTTTGGCTTTTAGCTTCCACCTTAGCCATAATCCCCTGCTTTTTTGCTGCACCGCGCATCTGCTGTGCCAGAAAGCCGCTGGACATCCCTGCTCCGCAGCATAATAATATATTCAGTTTTTCCATCTTTTCTACCTCCTGTTGGTACGGGAACTGTTCCACGCCTATATTATCTCCGGTATAAAGAAAATGCTCAACCAGTAAACTTTCATCACCGTGGTGAAAGTTATCACATTTTCATCCCTGCAGTGAAAAAGATTCGTTTTGCATTGTTTACATCTTGCATTATAATAACAGTAAGGAGAGAGGTATGCGTATGAAAAAGAAACATGAAGAGCTTGTTCATATAATCAGACAGCAGAAACAGCCGATTTCTTCCACACAGCTTGCCAGACTGCTAAACGTTACTCCGCGATCTGTAAAAAACTACATCGCCGCCATACAGGAAGAGTTTCCTAATCTGATCGCGGCAGGCCCCAGAGGATATCGCATTGATACGGATACGGATGTGAATACAGATCATGATATCCCGCAAACATACCGGGAGCGCAGTGCGTATATTATCCGGCAGTTTTTTATTGATCATGTGGAGGCGATCGACCTCTATGATCTTTGTGATGAGCTGTTTCTTAGCTATTCCTCTATCAAAGGACTTTTAAATCGCATGAATCGCGAATATCAGGATACCGGGATCACCTTTCGATGCCGTAATGATATGGTGTATGCGGATGGGGAGGAAAGAAACAAACGGAAATTTCTGACAGACATCATCTATCAGGAATCAAGCGAGCGCTTTGTGGATTTACAGACACTGAAGGATATATTCCCCAATCTGAATGTGCAGCTGATCCATGATATCCTTCATGATATATTCAAAAAGCACAGCTGTTATATCAATGATTTCGGTTATACAAACCTGACACTGCATCTTGCCGTACTGCTTGACCGTATGCAAAGCGGCAATACCATTGAACATTCACAAACAAAACAGCCTGCGCTCTCAGATATCACGCGATCCGTAATTGACGAATTAGAGAAAGGCTTTCATGTTGCCTTACTGGAAGGAGAACGCTGTGATATTCACAATCTGGTCAGCACCAGCATCAATCTCTGCCATACGGAAAGTCGGCAGGAGCTGATTTCCATCGTTGGCCAGGACATCTATGAAATCACACAGACTGTCATATCCTCCGTCAACCGGCAGTATGGGCTACAGCTTGATAAGGATACGCTGCTGTATCCGCTTGCCTTACATTTCAAGAATCTATTTGCCCGCTGTAAGAGAAATACCTCATTGCGCAATCCGCTGCTGGAAAGCATTCAGGCATCCTGCCCTATGCTGTTTGACTGCGCCATTTATGTCGCAAATTATCTGGAGGCTTCCTGTAACCTCCATATCACTGCAGATGAGATTGCTTATCTGGCTATGCATATCGGCGCAGATATTGAACGGCAAAGCAGTGATAGCGGAAAGCTGAAATGCGTACTGCTGTGTCCGGATTATCAAAACAGCAGGCAGGAAATTTACAATTATCTTCTCATTCATTTTGATTCTGAAATCTATATCAGTGCTGCATGCTCCTATGAAGCACAGCTACCGGATACAGCAATCGACCTACTGTTTACAACGGTACCCGTACAAAAAGAGTATGCACACATGCTGGTGATTCCGCCGTTGAAAAAAGCAATGGATCTTAAGCAGATATTTGAGAAAATACAGGAGGTTATGGATCAGAAAAAGCTGCAGATCCTCTCTGAGAGCTTCTCTGACTTTTTTCATGAATCACTTTTCTATCTGCATACAGATGGCAGTATAAAAAAAGAACAGTTGATTCGCATTCTGCACGATAAGCTGTATGCACAAGGCTATACCTCTCCATCCTTTTATGAGGATGTAATCAAGCGTGAGGAGGCCGCTTCCACTGCCTTTGGATGTATTGCCGTCCCTCATTCTATGAAAATGGATGCCAGCAAGACCGGCATAGCACTCGCCCTGTCAAAGCAGGGAATCACATGGGATAAGCAAATTGTTCATGTAGTCCTGTTGATTGCAATTCATGAGCAGGAATCACACTTGTTTAGAAAGCTGTACGAAGCCCTGATTCTACTATTCTCTCAGGAGCATGTACCCGATCAGATCAGGGAATGCAAAACCTTTCAGGAGTTCAAACAGCTTTTACTGACCCTGACAAATTAACTGCTTCTTTACATAATCATCCTTACAGAATAAACAGCAATATCCATAGCCTGTCTTTCTAATAAGGATGTTTTTTTACGCATTGTTTCATGACAATTTAATTCTTGCATATTTCTGCTCGTTTAATTATGAAAATACAACAAAAATCAGTCATTATCATAAATATACAAGCAAATTCGCTTGTAATCATTAAAATAATCTCGTATAATATAGCTATCGATATGTATGCAGGCTACTATCCGCATACCCGGATTATTCATACATCACGCAAGAATACATACCTATGATAAGCTAAAAAGATAGGAGATGAACGACATGCTGTCAGCTGAAAGAAAGCTGTATATTCTAAAAAAACTGGAGTCGGAACAGACCATACAGGTTAAACAGATTGCTAAGGAACTACGCGTATCGGAATCCTCCATACGCAGAGACCTTCTGGAGCTGGATGACGAGAATAAAGTTGACAGAATATACGGAGGTGCTGTAAAAAAGGAAAGAGAACGCATTCTGACAGATGAAGCGGAAATAAAAATGATGGAGCGTATGTCAATTCATTATGATAAAAAGCTGCGAATCTGCAAAGCTGCCAGCAGTCTGGTAGAGGATGGGGAGTGTGTCTTTCTGGATGGCGGTACCAGTATCGTCCCAATGATTCATTTTCTTGGCAGCAGACCAGTCAAAATTGTGACGAACAATCACCTGATTGTCCAGAACATTCAAAATCCAAAGGCTAAAATCATTGTCATCGGTGGTGAGTTTAATACAAATTATCGTATGAGTGAGGGGAATGAGGCTCAAAATATGCTTCGTCTCTATAATTTTGATCGGGCCTTTATCGGCTGTGCAGGTGTTAGTCTGGGCATGAAGAAGGCTTTCACTGCCGAGATGGCGACAAGAGAGCTGAAACGTATTGCGATGGAATTATCAAATCATAAGTATCTCCTGATTGATGACAGCAAGCTGCATGTAAAGGGCTTCTGTACGTTTGCTCAGCTTGATGAATTTGAAGAAGTTTTTATCAATCGCACGACAGGAATGGGGACACTTCCAGATCATTTTATAGCAGTGAAATAGCAAAGATGCTCCTGCTTCCTCCATTATACAGGCAAATAGAATACTGCAGAGCAACCCTTTCTGTGTCGTCTGGAAGCATTGTCTCAGCGGACATTGTATTCAGGAAGGAATTCACTACTCTGTTTTTGTCATACTCTTTTTTATAAAACAGCTTTGCTTGCAGGAAGCTGTTATTTTCTTTGTCTGTTCGCTTCATCGGCATTCCTATCATATTAAATAATGAAAAAATCACCGATGTGGTATCGATGATTTCATATGATTACAGCTCTTCCGAAGGGAGATTACAAACATGACAGATGCTGTCTGGAAAAGGAGATGTCTGTATTTCAGAAGTAATCTGCATCATACCTAATAGCAGTCTGATTGCTTCTATCTGCATAGCCACAGAGCTACGATGATGTACTCCCTGTCAGCTACTTTTATAGAGGTAATCTCCTTGCTTTGCTTTAATAAGATAATCCCGGATCAAAGAATCCAATAAGGACTCCGACAACAGCAATCACAACCATGAGCAGCATGATTTTAATTGGACTGATACCTTTCTTCGCCATCAGCCACCAGCAGCCCATTACAAACAACAGGGTCAAAACACCTGGAAATGCACCGTCCAACTTTTCCTGCAGCATTACCGGAACCTCCTGTGTGCCGGTAATTTTTTCGATTACGTTAGAGCCTTCAATTACCAGCTCCTTCTTGTCCTGAATAGATGAAGTAAGCTGTACAGCAGTTGTTATAGAGACCCAGGTACCTGCCATAGCCCCGACGATTACCTGTCCCATTACGATAACAGATTCACGCAAAGCAGTTGCCTGCTCGCCGACAATCACCTCCACGGCAGAGCCGCCAAGCTCATACCCTTTCCCATAGATCCATTTCTGGAATAAAATACTTGTGACATTCCATACAACGATATAGAATAGTGGACCAATGAGGGAGCCTCCTTCCGAAAGACCTAATGCAATGCCCAGCAATACCGGGATATAGGTACCGACAATCAGCGAGTCGCCAATACCGGCAAGCGGTCCCATTAAACCAGCCCGAATACCATTGATCATCTCATCATCAATTTCTTCTGCTCCATTTGCACGTGCTTCCTCAAGACCTGCCGTAATCCCCACAACAATGGAACCAATCTGCGGCTCTGTATTAAAGAATGGATAATAGGTCTTCAGCTTCTCGGCCTGTTCATCCTTGGAGTCATACAATTCCTGAACAATCGGCAGCATGGACCACATGTAACCGAAGGTCTGCATATGCTCATGGGAGAAGCACGTCAGATTGCCATAAAACCAGCGCCAGAAGGATTTGGATAAGACTTTTTTTGAAAGCTTCTTCATATTAGATATCCTCCTCATCGTTCGTATTTGCCTGTGAACCTCTCAAGCGAATCATCGTCATCTGATAATTGATCAGTGCGAATACAGCACCGACAGCAGTTGCCGCAATCAGTGTTAAATGCATGGATGCCGCAACCGTGAATCCAAACAGGAAGAAAATCAAATTGGTTGCTTTGCTTACTACAGATTTCAGCAGGATTGCAATCCCCACAGCAGGCAGTAAGCTGCCGATGGTAAATAGTGATTTCATATACCAGGAATCCATTGGGAGTGCGGTTTTGAAGTCCGTTACAGCTCCAGCTCCATAATAGGTAATCAACATAACAGGAATAAAGGATACAAGTATATGAGAAATCAACGGAAGTATCACATTGACCTTTGTTATGATACCAAAATCCTTCTTATCCAGTCTTGCCCATCCGATGTGCTGCCAGACAAGATTCATCATAGCAGTTCCATAAAATTGTACCGTACCCACGGTTCCAACCAATGCGCCAATAGATCCGGCAAGTCCCTGTGCTTCCGGACCGCCAAGATCAAGCCCCTGTGATTTCGCTGTTGCATAGGCGAGCGGAATACCGATATACGATACCGCACGCAGATCGGCTGCAACCGTTCCTCCAGGTGTCACGACTGCGATATAAATAATCTGCATAGGTATAGCCAGTTTGATACAGCCCTCTACATCTCCCAAAATCAAACCAACAAATAATGAGGCGATCAATGGACGATTTAATGTATAGTTGCCAATCGTCGTTCCCAGTGCAGCTGGAATGGAAGCAGCTGTACAGCTCATAAGACCAAGCAGTGCAGCCTGTACCCAAGTAATCATAAATTCATCTCCTTTTCTCTGCATAAAGCAGCCCAGCAACAGGTCGTCTTTCTCATATATAACGGCCCCTACCCCTTGAAAAATCAGACCTGCTGTAATTACAATGGTATTATATTTAATTGTGTAATCGTTTACAAAACTATAAATAGCAGTGTCCTTATGGTATATGCATAATCGTCAGTATATTTGCGTATTCTTGCGTATTTTAGGGCATTTCTATTACAATCCTGCATATTCAAAGGATATATAGTTTTGTTTCTTAGAAATACTATATTCGAAATTGCTATTTTTATTGGTATTATCGGAAATATAGCAACCATAAGCCATCTTTATATCCATTCATCTGATTAGTTTGCGAAATTTCTGTTTCTTAAAGGAAGATGAGATGATTTTAATGAGCACATTCCATCGTTGACTTAACTTTTCGTTATGGAAACATTTCTGTTCCCTTTAAGCAATCTCTTTTAGCTATGTGTACTCTACGTCACATATCCTAGTAAGAATTATCATTTTCTTTTGTAGATATTTATGTAGAAAAATTCTTTCAATCCTGTCTGTACGTCTATACATGCTTCGCTTCACATACCGTAATATACCGGTGTAACGTCTTTGCATACAATAAACAGGAGGAATATGCCCACACAGCTTAGCCTGAAAAAAGCGACTGAGAAAATACCATAAAAAAGAGGCATCCCTATTTGCCTCTTTCGATATTCTTCGTTTTTTATCCCTGCTTAGTAATTATCCGTTGAAACCTTGTTGTCGAGTCCTAAAACTACCGGTACAGACTTGTATCCAACACCCATACGATCGATTCCCATATCGATCAGCTGCAGGAAATGCTCTCTGGTACGGATGCATCCACTTCCCTTAACCTTACATTTACCGTCAACCTCTTCCATCATGACCTTAATGATTTCAGGAGTTGCGCCGTGTGATTCAAATCCGGTTAAGAAACCTGTACTTGTTTTAACAAAATCTGCACCTGCATCAATACAGCATTTGCATGCTTTGCGCACCTGTTCCTCGTTCAAGGCATCTGTTTCAAAAATCACTTTGATTTCTCTGCCATATTTATGAGCTGCATCCGCACATGCTTTCAGATCCTTCGTGACTTCATCAAACTTCCCGGAACGAATCAGACCAAAATTAGCAACAATATCCACTTCTTTCACAGTATCATATTTTGCGACGATTTCAATCTGCTTTACTTTCGATTCTGTTGAGCTTGTACCGAATGGGAAATCACATACCGGACACAGCATCGTTTCGCTTCCTTTTACATATGGTTCACAAAGATCCATATATCCCGGATTGATACAGATTGTAGCGCAGCCCAGCTCTACGCCGTCTTTTGTAAGAGCAATGATATCTTCCTCTGTAAATTCAGGTTTTAATACGGAATAATCAATATACTGTGCAAGCTCCTTTGTCGTCATTTCACATGCTTTTTTTGTTGGTTTCATTTTGTCACCTATTACACCATAGTGCCCTTTCTTACAATGCTATTATAAGACTGTCACAAAACAAAATCAAGCATTTTCATTCATTTATACATTTTGCATCTATATATTTGAATGTTTTTGCTCACTTTAACCAACATTTATATATAAAGCGAAGAAAACAAGCAAAAGAATGCCCTGCTATAAGCTATCTCGCCTAAGCCCCTCTCAATCGTCTGGCTGTGATACCAGTTTATATGGAAATGACAACTGTTGAAGGTGCCGACATGCGGTTTTTCTCAAAGATTGTAATATAGCTATGGATTAGATAAAATAACAGCCAGCAAATGAATCATGAAGGCGTATATCGGATTCAAGAATAGCTGCACCATACAAAAAACACGGCGCTAACCGTGTTTTCTTTATGATTTTCTTAGTAGTTTTTAGCTTCTTCAGCGAAGTGAGCTCCGGAGTATCCACATACCGGACATGCCTTAGGTGCTGCAGTTCCTTCGTGACGGTATCCACAGATATCACATACCCATACAGTAGCTTCGTCTTTCTCAAATACCTTGCCGTTCTTTACGTTCTCCAGCAGCTTCAGATAACGTTCTTCGTGGTGTTTTTCGATTTTAGCAACCTGCTCCATCTGGAAAGCAATTTTAGCAAAGCCTTCTTCTTTTGCAGTTTCAGCGAATCCCTTGTACATGTCAGTCCACTCATAGTTTTCACCAGCAGCTGCATCCTCCAGGTTTACCGCAGTTGTAGGAACCTTATCCTCGTGCAGAGCCTTGAACCACAGCTTTGCGTGCTCCTGCTCATTACGTGCAGTTTCTTCAAAGATATCAGCAATCTGCTCCATACCTTCTTCACGAGCCATCTGTGCATAATACGTATATTTGTTACGTGCCTGAGATTCACCAGCGAATGCTGCCATTAAGTTCTGTTCTGTCTTAGATCCTTTTAATTCCATGTTTTTTTCCTCCATTTTTAACTTTACATTTTCTGATCAGTGTTTCTGATCCAAACCGTTTTGCTTTTTCAAGCACTCTTCGCAGATACCCTCTGCCATCATATTGTGTGTCTTGATTGGAAGTCCCGTCTGTTTTGACATTTCCTCGTTGAATGACTCAAGATAAGGAATATCCAAATCAAGGATGCGGTCGCACTTAATGCAGTGCAGGTGATAGTGCGGTTTACAAGTTTTATCGTACTGATAACCATCTATAGGATGCGCAATCTTTTTGACTTCATGCATCTCACATAAAATATTCAGATTTCGATAAATCGTCGCCAGACTAATTTTCTGGCCGCCGGCATTCATTTCCTGAAAGACCTGCTCCGGTGTGACATGACCCTCTATCTGTTTCATATAATTCAGTATCATATCACGCTGCTTGGAAGACTTTCTTATCATGTCAACCTCCAATCTTAAGAACCATTCTTATTATATACCCGTAAACCTGTTTCGTCAATAGTTTTAAGAATAAAATTAAAAATAATTCTTAGTTTCTTCTTTTAGAAATATCCAAGGATTGCTTTACTTTTTGTTCAACAGGACAACACACTGTGCCTGCACACCTTCCTCACGACCGACAAACCCCAGCTTTTCCCCGCGGGTTGCCTTGATGCTGATCTGTTCCATATCACAGTGCAGTGCCTCTGCAACATGTTTTCGCATTGCCGGGATATGCGGTGCCATCTTGGGACGTTCTATCATGATCATGGCGTCCAGATTACCGATTGCGTATCCCTTTTCATCCATAATCTTATATACCTGCTTCAGCATCCATAAAGAATTCATATCCTTATATCTCTCATCCGTATCCGGGAAATGCTTACCAAGATCACCCAGAGCCAGCGCCCCCAGAATACTCTCCGCTATTGCATGCAGCAGCGCATCTGCATCGGAATGCCCAAGCAGTCCCAGCTCATGCTCAATTTCCACGCCTCCCAGAATCAGCTTTCTTCCTTTTACCAGCTGATGTATATCTGTAGATTGTCCGATTCGTATCATACAGACACCTCCTCATATATTTATATAGTGTATCGCAGATTGACAAAAGACGCAATTCCCCTCGTTTATTTCACATGGAAAACAAATATAGTTTGGATTTCTTACTTTTTTGTAATTTGTAGAAAAATACTACAAAATGAAAGAACCTTATGGTATTATTAAACTATAATAAAAATAGCAAGGGAGAGAAACAAATGAAAAAATTAGCCGCACTGGTATTAAGTTTTGGTATGCTGTTTTCCATGGCTGCCTGTTCCGGTTCTAAGGTAAGCGACGATGCACTGGATAAACTGGAATCCTCTGTAAAGAAATTCAGCGAGGTAAAAAACGCAAATTACGCTGCAGATATGGATATGACGGTAGATAAGGAAAATGCAAAAATCAAGCTGTATGGTAGCTTCATTACAGAAACAAAGAAGCCTCTGCAGATGAGCATGATCATGGACATGGAAGCAAGTGGACAGAAGCTGGAGAAATACATGCAGCTGTTCGTTAAGGATGACACCATGTATCTGAACATGATGGACATGATGAAACAGAAAACAAGCCTGAAGGAAGCAATGGGTACTGCAAGTATCCCAAATGTAAACTTTGATGCAGATACCTTTAAAATGAACAAGGAAGACATGAAAAAATTCCTGAAGGAAGCGTCTGTAAAAGGAAACGACCTGAAGCTTTCCTTCGATATTGAAAAAATCAACGAAGAGGCTAAAAAGGAAACAAAGAAAAACAATGTTACGGATGCGAATGTAGAATTCAAGAAGCTGGATATGGATGTCACATTAAACAATGACTTCATGGAGAAAGCAGTCATCACCATGGAAATGACGAATACCAAGGGAGAAACCAAGCAGGAAATGAATGGTACGATATCTCTGAGCGTAAAGGATATTAACAAGGTTTCCAGCATCGACTTCCCGGACTTCAAGGACTACAAGGAAGGCAGCATAGAATAAGCATGTAACGGCCGTTGAACTCTTAGCTTCACGGCCTTTTTATAAACAGAAAGAGGGATGAGGAATTTGAAAAAAGCACTGGCATTACTGACCTGTACGCTGATGGTTTTCACACTGGCCGCATGCAGCAGTAAGAGTAAAATCAATGAGGATGCGTTGGATATGTATGCGAAAGCAACAACAAACATGACAAAGCTGAAATCTGCAGCCTTCGATATGAAGCTGCTGGTTGATGCAGATGAGATGGATATGCATGCGAAAGTGACCATGGATGGAAAGTATAATGCGGAAAAGAAGCTGCAGCTGGCCTTGCACATGGATGCTGCTGTAAACGGAATCGGGCTTGACGATCTGGCATCATTTTATATGAAGGATGATGTTATGTATGCAAACATCATGGAAATGGAAAAGGAATACAAGGAACTGGATGATCAGCTGTTAAGCAAGCTAAAGCTTGATAAGGAAACCGGTGATCCAAAAAAGAATGTTGAAAAGAGCTTTGAAGAAATGACAATGGAAGAAAAGGATGGCAAGAAGGTCATCACTGCTGTCATGAATAAAGATGGACTAAGCAACGCAAAGGATTATGCAAATAAATCTATCGATGATGATACCTTCAAGATTGGTGATGGATTTAAAGTCACGGGTGTGCGTGAAGGAGCCTATATTCTTACCGTTAATAAGCAGAATCAGTTTGAACGCGTAGAAATGAAGATTGCGGCTACCTATGAAATGAATGATGCGGATGGGAAAAAGGAAACCGTCGACATGACAATCAACCTCATTGTGAATCTGAATGATATCAATCAAGTAAATAAAATTGAATTTCCATCCTTTAAAGACTACAAAAAGGCAGACAGCAAAAAATCAGACACAAATGATCTGCTGGATGATTTAAGTAATGAAAATGCACTCTGAGGATTGCATTTTTCATTTATATCTGATATGATGTACAGGCTTATAAGGGAGTAGTTAGCTCACATTTGAGTAGTTAGGTCAACATAATGATTCACAGTGAATCTGGCTTAAGTATTAAATAACGAGACTTATGCGTGTGTTTTTCACGTATGAGTCTCTTTTTCATTCAGGAGGATAAGGATATGAGTTTATTTTCTATTTTCATGATCGGTATCGGGCTGAGCATGGACGCATTTGCGGTCAGCGTCGCAAGAGGTATGACAATGAAGAAAGAGGAGCTTCTGCGCTATGCACTCACACTCGGCTTCTTCTTTGGCATATTTCAGGCTGTTATGCCACTGATTGGCTGGTGGGCAGGCAGCTATTTTCAGGAATTCATCGCTTCCATTGACCACTGGATTGCATTTGGCTTATTGGCTATCATCGGGGGCAATATGATACGGGAATCCTTTCGCGGTGAGGAAGAGGCCTGTGATGATAAATCACTGACATTAAAAACTATTCTGATTCTGGCCGTTGCGACTAGCATTGATGCTCTTGCAGTCGGTATCAGCTTTGCATTTTTACAGGTACATATCTGGACTGCGATCGTCATCATCGGACTGACTACCTTTGTTCTCAGCTTCCTTGCGGTCTATCTGGGAAATCGTCTCGGCAATCTCCTGGAGAAATATGCCGGCATTCTGGGAGGCATCATTCTGATATTGATTGGAACAAAAATCCTTCTGGAGCATCTGCTTGGGTAGAATTCCCTGCCGATGCCCCTTTTTCTTTGATTTTATGATAAAATAGTACGTACATGAAGGGAGGAATGTGTATGAAGCAGCCACTGGCGTTTCGGATGCGACCACAGCATTTGGAGGATATTATCGGACAGCAGCACCTGATTGGTGAAGGCAAGGTTCTTCGCAGGTGTGTTCTTGAAAAACGCTTATTCTCCATGATTTTCTACGGACCACCAGGCACCGGAAAGACAACGCTCGCCATGGTGCTTGCAAATGAGCTGGAGCTGCCGTTTCGGATGTTTAATGCAGTTACCGGAAATAAGAAGGATCTGGAAACCATTTTTCAGGAAGCAAAATTTTACGAAGGTCTGATCGTAATTATTGATGAGGTGCATCGGTTAAATAAGGATAAGCAGGACCTTCTCCTTCCTCATGTCGAAAACGGCAATATTACACTGATTGGCGCAACAACCAGCAATCCGCTTCATGCCATCAATCCAGCCATCCGTTCCCGCTGTCATCTGTTTGAAATCAAGCAGGCACAGCAAGCGGATATCGAGCAGGCACTGATGAAAGCCATTCATCATCCTGACGGTCTTAATGACAGTGTTCAGATTGAGGAGGAAGCACTGCATATCATAGCACGGCACAGCAATGGAGATATTCGTTACTCCCTCAATATTCTTGAAATATGTGCACTCGCAAGTGACGGTATCATCACACAGGAGCTTGTTTCTCAATATTCCCAATTTCCAAATATGAGCATGGACAGCGATGGAGATGGCTATTATGATGTTTTAAGCGGTTTTCAGAAATCTATTCGCGGCAGTGATGTAGACGCTGCCCTGTATTACCTGGGCATCATGATTGAAGCAAATGATATGGACAGTATCGAGCGAAGACTACTTGTGACCGCCTATGAAGATATCGGTCTGGGAAATCCTGCTGCGGTGGCACGGTGCGCAACAGCGATTGATGCTGCAAAGCGAGTCGGCTTTCCTGAGGCGCGCATCATCCTGTCTGCTGCTGTTATCGATCTGACCTTATCTCCGAAATCAAAAAGTGCAGAGCATGCAATCGATGCCGCTATGAGCACCCTTCGCCATACCTCCTACAGTGTTCCGGATTATCTGCGATTCACACCGGTTAATATGGATGAGGATGAAACATATGATTATGAACGCAGTGATCTCTGGAATCGTATCCAGTATCTGCCGGACAGGCTGAAACATAAGCGTTTCTATGAACCGGAGCTGACATCCTCCTATGAAAAGATACTGGCGCAAAATCTGGAGAAGCTGAGAAAGGTCCCAAGATCCAGCAATCTGAAGGCATTAAAAAAACAAAGCAGCCGATAATAGGTAGCGCATATAAAATACATATAAACGAAGCCAGCAGGTACTTTGTTATTACCTTCTGCTTGAGATAAGGAAGTTCAGGCTCTATTGTTTGATACAATAGCTTGCGCTTCCTTTTTTATCCGTATATCATCGGAAGTCTTTGCATAATAGGAATGCTTTCACACCCCTTTATTCAAAAAAATGACCTCAATACGTCTTGCTGCTTCACCCATACGCTCCTGCAGTCCCATATTCACGAAATGCAATGCTTTTTGAGGATACTACGGTATGTGAAAGCAAAATAAAAACGATATAATCCCTGTTATATCGCAGTCGCATTCTTTCCCTCAATAACCATCAATACTAATCGAAATACTTTAAATAATGCTTCAGATCGCTGTGACTCTCAAATCCATGCTGGCTCAGCAGCTTGAAAAGATTTTTTCTTCTGATGTTCGCAGTCATACGAAGACCGCGATATCCGTTTTTCCGTACTCTGGTCTCAAACACATCATAAATCTGACGTACTTCCTCGTTGTCCGCATAATCATCACTAACTACCAGAGCAACAATATTAACCAGCTTATCTGAATACAGTGTTTCATAAGGTGAGCCGTGAATATAACCGATGACTCTACCTTCATCCTCCGCAACTGTGATAAAGTCACTTCCTGTTTCCAGGATGGAGATGATGCGTTCATACACCTTGTCCTCATCATAGGAATACCCCAGCTTCTCATTCAGTGCATGGATGTCCTTATAATCCTCCGGCTTGATTCTTCTAAACTCCATAGCAATACTCCTTTCCATTTCAGCTTTAGTCTATCATAGAATTGCTGTGATTGTAACAGTTTCTTATACAATTCTTGCCGCATTTTTCTCCTTTATACCTTGATGTATAATTTTTTATCCACTGGGGATGCTGTAAGTGTTGAAGCGTGCACATGCAGTTTATGATGACAACAGCTACTATATGAAAGAAAGGCAGATGATATGACATGGTACTTTTAATATTCGCCGCCGCAGGGATACTTTTACTGTTTTATTTGTTTACAAGAAAAAGCGAGCAGCCGGTTCAGAAGGTAAATATTCAGGCAGATATACAGCATGATGAAGAAGCAGAGATATTTCTGGCTGGCGGGTGCTTCTGGGGTGTACAGAAATTCCTATCCTCCCTTGAAGGCGTCCGCTTTACGGAGTGCGGGTATGCGAACGGAACGACTGATAATCCAACCTATGAGGATGTCTGTACGAAGGATACAGGATTTGCGGAGTGCGTACATGTCCTATATGATAGAAACGCACTTTCGCTGGAAAAGCTTTTGAGCCAGTTTTACACCATCATCGATCCAGTATCCGTGAATCGTCAGGGAAACGATATCGGCTCTCAATATCGCACCGGTATTTATTATACAAATCCCAGAGATGCAGAGATCATACAGCAATCCTTAGATAAGCTCCAGAAATCCTATGATCAGCCGCTTGCTATAGAGCATCAATCTCTGGAGGATTTCTATTCCGCAGAGACCTGTCATCAGGATTATCTGGATAAGCATCCGGATGGTTATTGTCATATACCCGCCTGGAAATTTGAAAGGAAAGAAGCAGTAGAGTCCCACCGTTTCCCGGTGCCTGATAAGCAGGAGCTGAAGCAGAGACTGAGTGCAGAGCAATTTGCAGTAACACAGGAAAATGCGACAGAGCGACCTTATCGAAATGCCTACTGGGATACCTTTGATAAAGGAATCTATGTCGATATTGTCAGTGGAGAACCGCTATTTGTTTCTACGGATAAGTTCGTTTCCGGTTGCGGATGGCCGAGCTTTACGAGGCCGATTCATAGTAATTTGATTAAAGAAAAAAGTGATATAAGTGGAGGTATGCGTCGAACAGAGGTGCGCAGTGCGCATTCCGATGCCCATTTGGGGCATGTGTTTGATGATGGCCCGCAGCACTGCGGCGGGATGCGCTATTGTATCAACAGTGCGGCATTGAAGTTTATTCCCATCTATGAGATGGAGGAAAAGGGCTATGGTGATTATCTGGCGCTTTTACAGCAGGAAAACCAGCAGACTGCTGAATGAAGTATGCGATTTAACGCATGATGCAAAAAAAATATGAGAGTATGCTGATTTTCAAATTTAGAAAAAGGTAATTCTAGGCTGTCGTATCAGCCACTATTAGAATTACCTTTTTTTATAATATTCGAGAGTGAAGCAGAGCCTGCTTCATGTTCTTTATCTATATGTTTGTTCACGTACCTGTTCGTTTTTTCATTATCTCTTTTCTACCAGTGTTGTTCCTTATACCTTTGCGGTACTCAGGGGAGGAGTAATATGGAAGTAAAAGCTCCCTTTTATTCGTATAAAAATGAAGAGCTAAAATGTATTTATCATGGATGCTTATCCCTATACTAAGTCTTCAGCAGCACCTATGATTTATATAATGCCTGTAAAGGCTCCTAAAAATGCCAGTATAATATAGATAATGATCAGATGCGTTGCCTTTGCATGTTTTTTTACCATCAGAATCCAAGTCACAATCAGCAGCAGCAAAGGCAGTACAGATGGGAATACACCATCCAAAAAGCCCTGTACAGTTACATCCTTTACTATGGTGATATTTACACTCAATGCCACAAAGCTGGCACCAATTGCACCCGTTACAATCAGACCAAGGATAGAGAATGCCTCCTGTATCCGTTTCGCATTTTTCCCCAGAAACATATTGACCGATTCAATTCCTAACCTGTACCCTCTAAAATATACAATATAAGAGAATGCAACAATCAGAGGAAACATGGTAAATATGTAGAACAGAGGACCTACAATACTTCCATCAGCTGCAAGAGAGATACCAATACTCAAGAAAATCGGACACATCAATCCCTGGAAAAAGCTATCTCCTATTCCTGATAGCGGTCCCATAAGACCAACCTTCACACCATTAATCATACCATCATCAATCTCTGCACCATTGGCACGATTCTCCTCAAGTGCCGCAACAATACCGGGTACCACACTGCCTAGAATCGGCTCAACATTATAGAAAACACTATGTCGCTTTAATGCCTTTATTTCCTCTTCCTTATCGTCTCCATACAATTCCTTTATGATTGGCAGCATACTATGCAGGAAGCCAAATGCCTCCATACGTTCAAAGCCAAGAGATGTAAGATGGAAAAATGACCAGTTTAAATAACTCTTCATCAATGTTGATTTCTTTAATTTCTTCTGTTCCATTAGAATTCAACCTCCATATCGTCTTCCTCCTGATCAGCAGGGGTACTTCTGCCTAGAAGCTTGTATGCGATTACCGCAAAAATCACAGCAATTACAGCCACAGCAACCATACTTAGTTCAAAATAGGTTATGAGAATAAAGCCTGTCAGGAAATATACCCAGTATGTTCCATCCTTAATTAACAAGCTGGTAATCATTGTGATACCAACAGCTGGTAATACGCCACCTACAATTTCCAGTGCATGAATGGTCCAAGCCGGTGCAGCATTCGTCAGATTGATTACATAGTCTGCACCAAAGTACAAAACGAGAAATCCCGGAACAAAACGAAGCAGGAAGGTAGTTAATTGTGCACCAAAGACATGATATTTAATAACACCCTTATAATCACCTTTTTCTGCAGCTTTCACAGCCATATTGCCCCAGAACACATTACAGAATTCCATACCATTCCAGATTAGTATACCAACGATTCCTAAGGTTGTGGCAAGTGCTATAGAAACATTGGCATCTCCACCTGATACTACTCCGAGTGCTACAGCAGGATAAGCAACAACTGCGATATCTGTTTGAATGGATCCACCAACAGACATTGTGGCAAGATATACTGTCTGAACAGCTGCTCCCACAGTGACACCTGTTGAAACATCCCCAAGAATAATTCCAACGATCAATCCGGAAGCCAGGGGCTTACTTAAAACATAATATCCTCCAAAATCCCCCATAAGAACTGGTACACACTCTGCTGCTAAATAACTGAACAGAGCAATCAGTACTGCCTGTAATATACTCACACGACTCACTCCTCTCCTATGTTTTTATTTATGATGTACGGTTTTCCAATCAACTGCCTGTGTAGAAGGAATATTCTGGAATACGATTTCTTTACCGTTTACAGAAAGATAATCGCACGCCTGTATTTCTTCATCATTTAAAGCTGTAAACTGAGCTAGAAGGGTTCTGCCTTCTTCCTGTGATACCGGTCCGAGAGTGATTTTATTACCTACATTTACACCGCCTTTCTCCAGCTTCTCGAACACAATAGGTGATCTGGCTATCAGAATATAATTTCGTTCACTCTCTGATGCCTGCTTCGCCTTGATCAATGCCTGCTCAACGGTATAAATATAAACTTTCATTCCCACTGCAGCATTTTTGTAAATCTGACGCATTGTTGGATCATTCGATATTTCATCATCCACCAGCAGAATACCGTTGTTCTGGAAAATCTTGCTCCACATGGTAACTGTTTGGCCATGTATTGCCCGATCATCCACTCTTGTAAAAACAAATGACATATGTTCAGCCTCCTTTTTTTGTACTAACCTTAATCAAATTATTACATACAATTATTTTATTGTCTATACAAAAAATGAAATTTATTAAATTTGTTATGCTATAAAAAAAGGTACTATCAATTTTAAAATTTTTTATTTTGCTGATTTTTAGACATTCTTCTTCATTGTCCTAGAACATAAAGAAAATAAAATATTATAAAACTACGTTTTTTCGGAAATCTATAAAAAAATAGCATACAATCCTCTGCTTTGTATATATAAAGGCAATAAAAATACCTAGGTTGACAATAAAATCAGAGCATGATAATAATGAAATTAGAAATGATTGGAGGTCATATTATGAACTATGATTTTGGAAAAGCATCTACTATCCCATCTGTATTCGATGACGAAACAAGAGAATTGCAGGTACCACCGGATACTGTGATTGAGGAAATCGCAATCCGCAGAATGAAGGATATGCGTGAATTATTCCGTAATTCTGAAGATTATGATGATGATTATCCTCTGTATTACATGTATAACGGTATCTACCGCAGCGCCCACAAAGAGATTTTTAAGAGTCAGCATATCCGTTATGAATATACCATTCTGATGCCACAGACGATTCATAAAGAAATGATGAAAGCTCACGGTCATATTCATGGCGTGCATCCGATTAAGAAAACAAGACACATTGAAGCATATGAGGTTCTTCAGGGTACAGGATTTTTTGAATTATTTGCCTATGAAGAAAGCAGTATTCAGGTCATTATGTTAAATGTGAAGCCTGGGGATTATCTGATCATTCCTAGCGGTTATTACCATTTATCCATCAATACGGGAAAAGATCCGTTTATATTTGGTGATCTGATTATTGAAGATGCCAATAGTGAATATGGACATCTGAAGGAAATGAAAGGTGCTCCGGTCTATGTTATGGAAGGTGCCTCAGGATTGCCGGAATTCGTATTGAATAAACAGTATCATGAACATGAAATCAGAATAACGCAATTGAATGCAGAAGAGGTCCCTTGGGAAAATCCAGTTGATCCAATCCCTTTATATGCACATTTCATTTCGGATCCGGATGCATTCAGCTTCCTAAAATAACACAATGAAAGAAACCTGCAGTAAAAGAAAGAGAAATCCAGTCGCGATTTCTCTTTTTTCATTCCTATCGTATTTGACACTTCAGCTTCTCCAGTAACGGATCAAGCAAATGTTCATCTTCTTTCCGCATTCCATACTCTCCCATCCGGATATGCGGTTTATAGCTGCCATGAAAATCACTGCCGCCACTAATCAGCAAATGCTTTTGTAATGCATATTCCTTAAAATAGTTCTGCTGATCCATGGTGTGATAGGTTGTAAATACCTCAATGCCATCCAGCCCCATGGAACAAATTTCATTCAGCAAAGCATCCTTCTTGAAAAAAGCAACACCGGGATGGGCAAGGACTGCAATTCCTTTATACTCATGTATCAATTGTATTACATCCTCTGCCTGCGGATATGGTACAGGAACAAACGCCTCTTTCCCATAAGAACAGAAATCCCAATAGAAATTGACGACTGCATTATCCGCCCTCTTACCACCTTCATAATAATCCTGCAGCTGCTGCAGATTCTCTCTTTGCGCATGAGCTAAAAACGTTCCATAAATAACCTGAAAAGGATTTTCCTTTCTGCACCTTTCCATAAGCGTATCAACCTGCATATCAACATGGTACAGCTCCTCAAGACGCTGTGCCTTGCTTTTGAGAGCCGCAAATTCCAGTTCATTTATTCTTTCATGAAGATGTTCGAATACCGGGGTATGATATTGCTGCTGAAAACCGATGATATGCGTTTCATATCCATGAAACAGAGAATCAAATTCAATCGCAGGTAACACATCGATTCCCTGTTTTTTTCCTTCCCGATACATTACATCAATTCCCTGCATACAATTATGATCACAAAGAGCAACCGTATCCAGTTCTGCTTTCTTTGCAAGTTCAATTAATGCAGTGCATTCATGCTCTCCATCGATACTCCAGATAGAATGCATATGAAGATCCTTGCTTACACGATTAGAATTCCGCATCTTCATCAGCTTCATCTACATTTGAGAGCTGCAATTCCATAATGCTTTCTCTTCCCTTTGCGATACAATGCTTACACAATGCATCCAGATCCATAAAGTTTCTGGATATATATGCTTCCAGTACCATGATGAGATTACAGCCGGAAATAATATGAAGCGCATGTTTTCCCTGCGCCTGTAGTATCTGAGCCTGATTTGCAGGAGATCCTCCCGGTATGTCACAAAATATCAAAATACCGTCACCTTGATCCAGCTCATCACATTTCAAGGATAATTTTTTATGAAAATCTGCCGGATCGTCCTTCTCCTGTAAACATAAAGCATCCAGAAAATCACTTTCGTCATTGAAAAAACAATACGTTTCTTTTAGTCCCTGAGCCAGAGGTCCATGTGAAATCAAAAGTATTCCTATCATTATAATTTCCTCCTTTTCTACATCATACCTTGAATTTTTCCTGCAGTCAATAATTTGTTTATACATATAAAAAATAATGCATACACTAATATTTTTGTATAGACAATATATTTTTTCAATGCTATAATGCAATTGTAAAGATCCCATGATATAAGCAATATTGGATCAGAAAGGATAGGATATCATATGAAGTATTTAACATCAGCATCTAATTACGAAAAGCACCCCACCACTGTCATACAGGGGCATGACAATCAAGCCGTACAAGGTTATGAGGACATATGTAAATGGATCAAAACCAAAATGACCAAAGAACGCAACATTGTTTGTGTCGATTGCTATATTGGCGTAGATCAGGAGGAACTGCTGGAAGGTTTATGTAAATATCTGACTTTTGATAAAATTATTCGCAGTGACACGATTTTCTATGATAATGATAAGATCTATGAGCTTTTAAAGCGTAACATTACCGATGACCGTGTATATGGAATTGCTTATTATGGAAAGTGGATGGATTTAGTAGATCCGCAAAGACTGGCAAATGCCCGTGAGGAAGCAGATACAGCCACTGGAAATATTTTGATTCTTGGTACTGCTGCAGACTATATCACAAAGAGTGATATTCTTGTTCTTGCGGATATGACAATCTGGGAAATTCAGATGCGCTACCGTCATGAACATCTGCCAAACTTCCATACAGATAATGCAGATGAAGACATGATACGAAAATTCAAACGTGGGTATTTCATTGACTGGAGAATAGGTAATGTACACAAGCAAAGCCTATATGATAAATTTGACTTCTATCTGGATACTGTAAAGCATAATGATCCGCGCATGATCGACAGAGAAGCATTTGAGGATGGTCTAACACAGCTTTTACAGCAGCCGTTTCGAACAGTACCGTTCTTCGATGAAGGACTCTGGGGCGGTCAGTGGATGAAGGAAGTTTGTGATGTGGAGGATAAAGACAGAATCAATTACGCATGGAGTTATAATCTATTGTTCCAGGAAAATGAGGTAAACATCACATTTAAAGATATTTCAGTAAATATTCCAGGCTATACTTTGATGCAGCGTTTTCCAAAGCAGCTGATTGGTGAAAAAGGCTTTGCCAGATTTGGTGCAGAGTATCCGATTCGGTATGATTTCCTGGATACGATGGAAGGTGGAAACCTATCCCTGCAGGTACATCCAAACCAGCAATATATGGTGCAAAATTTTGCGATGCCTTTTACACAGGACGAAAGCTATTACTATCTTGATTGTGCAAGTGATGAAGAAACTTACATATATCTCGGTTTGACTGATGAAGCTAACCGTGAAGAGATGGAACGTGATCTCAGACTGGCATCTGAAGGAAAAATTGATTTCCCAGCTGAAAAATACGCAAATAAACTGCCAGCTAAAAAACATGATCACTTCAGCATACCGGCAGGTACAGTACATTGTTCCGGAGCTAATACAATGGTCTTAGAAATTTCCTCCTCACCTTGTATTTTCACTTTTAAATTATGGGATTGGGGAAGAATTGGTTTCGATGGACTTCCAAGACCTGTTCATATTGATCATGGTATGAAGAACATACAATGGGATAAGCATACCGGCTGGATTAAAGAAAAATGTGCTTTTGATCCGGTATTGATAGAAGAAGACAATGTTCATAAAGAAGAACGTACGGGATTGTGTGAACTTCAATTTCTGGAATGCAGAAGAATCTGGATGACTGGAAAAACAACGCATTGCACAGACGGAGAAACCAATGCTCTGAATTTAATCAGCGGTAAGGAAGCTCTCATCGAGAGTCCGGAAGGACAATTTGCACCATTCATCATTCATTTCGCGGAAAGCGTATGTATCCCTGCAACCATAAGGTCTTATACGATTACACCATACGGAGAAAGTGAAGGAAAAGAAGTCGCTATCATGAAAACATTTGTCCGCTTCTAATATGAAAAGACTATATCGTATTAAGCCGATTGGTCATTACCGGATATGGGGAAGTGATACACTGGGAGACCAATTCCATCTCACAAATACCAGATCCATAGGTGAAATCAGCTGTGCCAGTGCGAATTCCTCATGTGATTGCGAGATATATGAGGAAGCGTATACCTTATCTGATTTTTATAAGAGTCATCCTGAATATTTTCATCTGTCATGTAAAGAATTTCCTTTGCGTATAAATATAATAGCAGCAAATGAGGATTTATCTATTCAGGTGCATCCTGATAAAACAACCACAACAGATGCTCAGCCGGAAGCCTGGTATGTCATTCACAGTGATGGCTCCCGGTTATGCCTGGGGCACAACTGGCAAAAGAAACAGGATTTTCTGGATGCGGTTGCACATCACAAGCTTCTTAATGGTGTTCGCTATCTTCCCTGTGCCAGCAATGACTATTTCTATTTACAGCCAGGAACCGTTCATGCGTTAGGTAAGGGATCTCTGATATACGAACTCACATGTCAATCTGATATTACATATCGGCTTTATGATTATGAACGAACAGATGAATCAGGACACAAGCGACCCCTGCATATAGAACAGGCTGCGAAGTATATATACTATCCGCAAGTATTGAAACAGAGCACACCTATACAATTGATACAAAGCAGAGATTGTATACAGACAGTATACCAAAATGATCCTGGCATCTTTATATTAAAGAAGATAGAACTGCATGGAGATACCACGATACACCATAAGGATTTCCACCTCCTAACGGTAATTAAAGGAAACGGCACGATTAACGACGAGCATATAAACACCTGGGATACACTTCTTCAGATCGCTGACACAAAACTTCATTTATGTGGTGATATGACAATCATGGCAGCGAGCTTCAAAGAAGCAAAGACTCCCTGCATAGCTACATAACTCTATGTATGCTATGTGCTGCATAACAATAGCGAAAGCCAGTTCTATAGCTTATCTGTAAATAGTAAAAGCCTTATCCGAACTATTTGCTTAATACTAAGCTGTATTTACAGTTCTCCTGTCAATAAAACATATATATAATGTATAAACCATTTTGGAACTTACCTTACAAAATAAAACCCTGAGGTTATAGAGGACATAATATCCATAACTTACAGGGTTTTTATCTTATTCTTTACAGCAGAGATGCCGCTTCTTCATCCACAATCAGAGTAAAATGAGGATGTAATGTCAGAATGGAGGCTGACACATCCTGATCAACCACCTGTTCCAACCGTGTTTTGATACTGCCTGCTTTTTTTACTCCGCTGGCAATCATGATGATGTGTCGGCCACGCATAACATCGCAGTCATCATGCGCAGCTAAAGTCATTTTATCAGGCGTTGTAAGCAACTATTTCTTATCCTCACATTGCCTTTCACATTTCTCTTGTCATTTTTCTCGCTCTTACAATCAGAAAGCTTGGTTTAATAAACTCTTTTATCATACCCGGACATTCATGCAGCGCATGTTCATCCGGCAGCGTTTCCACCATATCTTCTACAAAAAAGCCAGTATGTGCAAGCGTGGTGATGATGGTTCCCATCCTGCGATGATAATTTTCCACATTGTCGACATACCAGAAGCCGCTTCTCTTTCCTTCCCATCCATAATCAGAAAAGGTATAGGAAATACAATCTCCATGCTCATCGTGATTATAATGCCCCTTTCCGTCATAGGTAGCCGTTATAATTGGATGTTCCTGTGAAAACAGAAGGATGCCACCCGGTCGTAACAGCTTATAAATATCATGCACCAGGGCAGGGAAATCTTCAGCATAATGAAAGGCTAGAGAGCTGTACACAAGATCATAGGTACTGTTTAAGGAGCCAAGCTCTGCCATATCCATTCGCATATATGTAATTACAGGATGCGCATAGTTTTTTCTTGCTTCTTCCAGCATTTTTTCTGAGATGTCGATTCCGGTAACATGTACAGCGCCGTTTTCTGCGAAATGAAGACAGTTATGTCCATAACCACATCCGATATCCAATATTGCCTTACCTTTACTATCCGGCATCAGCTTCTGCATCTCCGGCTGCTCCATAAAATCATTATAGTTTTTCCTATGTAGACGTAAATCCATGTACGCAGAAAAAAATTCATCATTATCAAAAATATTCTGTGTCATTTTATATTTCTCCTTTTTCTATCCTGTATTATACCAAGGGATCGTATGGCTTGTTTTTTTAAAATACCGTTTTTTTCTGCATATGTCTGAACAAACGCTTCACTTTTTTCACAGGTAAAGGCAGACATGCAAAGAAGCAGCTTCCATAATATCAAGGAGTCTTCCTTCCATTTTTCAGCCAATTGCAAAAGTGAATCACAGATTTGTGGTGAAGCGATATCCGGGTGATAAAAGGCCATAAACCCTATAGCGTCCAAAGCCTCACTTACTTTTGCTTTATCGTCACCTTCTATAACGGATACTAAAACTGAGGCTGTACATGGATCCATTTTTCCCATACAGCGCGCTATAATATCCCGCGGAAGTGGATAGGATTTTTTTGCGGATACTGTCTCGGGAACTGTTTTATACTGGTTTGTCCCTATCCTTCCCAGATACAAAGCCATTTTTTCAGCTGTTCTTTGATCACCCGTCTCAAGCGTTTCACAAATTGCTATCCGCGTGTATAAGCACTGCTCCTTTTCCAGCTGCTGAAGAAGCTCATCAGCAGCCTGCTCCACATCTTTTTTCAGGCTGATTGCTACGGCACTTCTGATCCATGCTGCTTCATGTGATAGCAGAAGTATGCGCTTCTTCACTTCCAAAGATGATAGCTCTTCTATATCGTCCGATGATGCTTTTCCACGCTTTCGCAATTGCTCCTCTGTACTTTTCATACACATGCCCCCTTCGGCAAAAAGACACTGTACAGTGTCTTTCAGCCTATTTGTTTTTATACTTTTTTGAAGTTTCCGTACTTACAACCGTATAAGTAAACATTTTATAGTTGTAAATGGTTTTTGTATATTCGATTGGGTTATTATTCAAATCATAAGCTGTATTATAAACAATCAGTGCAGGGCCAGACTTTGCCTGCAACAGAATATGCGCATCTTCTCCGCGAATACTGTCTGCACGAATATCATCTCTTGCCCATGATAAATCCAGATGATAATGCTCATAGAAAACATCATATAAAGAAAAGCTTTCAAAGTTGAACATCTCAAGACCCGGACAGTATAATGCATTGATATGTGCATATTCAACAGCGATTGCTTCATCATTCGCATAACGGATTCTATGCAGAAAATAGACTTCATCCGTTTCCTTCAGATTCATTGCCTCACGTATATGCTCATCCGGTTTTATCCTTTCCAGATGCAGCACCTTGCTATGGCATTTCAGTCCTTTTCGTTCCATGAGTTCTGTAACACCCAGAATCTCCTTACTTCTTTGAATCATCAAATCCATTACAAATGCACCCCGGCCACGATCAATGCGTACCACGCCCTGCTGCTCCAGCTTTTGCAGGGCATGTCGGATAGTCATTCTGCTCGCACCAAAGCGCTCCTGCAGTTCCCTCTCAACAGGCAGCTTATCTCCCTGCTTATATATTTCCTGTCGTATTTCTTGATGAATAGCATCTGCAATTTCCAAATATTTTGGCTTACTCTCTTTCATTTACCTCACCTCATTGTATGTTAATCCTATTATAACAAATAAATCAGTATTTGTATGTACCTTACAGGATAATATATCTTGAGTAGAGATTGTCTATACAAAATATCATTCATAGGATATATTCCTTTATTTCCTGACAGTAAAGACGTCATACTCATTTTACTGTATAGAAAAAGGCCCATCACACATCGATTGGACCTATAGAAGCCTCTTGCACATCACATTGCAAGAACCATATTCCACTTTTCCTCGATAACAGGAATCCCGTTCTTCCTATTCTCCTCCATCGCTTGCCACTCTGGTTCACCCGGATATAAAACAGGCCTTGTCACATCGATCGGCTTGGATGCCTTGATATAATCGATGATTCCATCCACAATGGTATCGGTCTGCTCCTCAGTATTTGCCTTCGATGGATCTATGGCAATCATAATCTGAGATAGTCCTATCTCATCTTCAAAGGTCCCGATTGTATGCACCGCATTCCCGTATGTCAGCACACTTGCTATCGTATCCAGTGCAATCGAAATCCCGCTCCCCTTCCAGAAGCCCATAGGAAGCACTCTTTTTGTTTTGTATATTTCACCGGGATCCCTTGTCATCTGTCCGTTGGAATCATATCCGCCAGGCACCGGAAGCTGCAAACCCTTCAACCTGTAATCTTCAATCTTTCCATAAGAGAACTGAGACATCGCGCAATCGATTACAACGTGTTGTCCGTTGCTGCGCGGAATTGCAAAAACCAGTGGATTATTTCCTATTCTCTGATCCTCACCACCCCATGCAGGCATGTTCGGCTTTGTATTTGACCAGCAGATACCGATACATCCCGCATCCGCTGCCTGAAATCCATAGCTCCCACCGCGCATCCAGTGATTGTTATTGGCCAGGGCCACCATACCGATGCCATGCTGCTTTGCCAGCTCACAGGCTCTTTCCATAGCCAGTCTGGCATTCAGTGGGCCAAAGCCGCGATGTCCGTTCCAGCGTTCATAGGCTCCAAGCTCCAGCTCACATGTTGCTTTGCTATCCGGATCTATTTCTCCCTTTTCCAAATACTCCACAACCTTTGGAAAACGATTCAACCCATGCGAATAGACTCCTGCCAGACTATTCTGTGCAAAGATTGCCGCAGCAGCCTCTGCTCTGTCCTCCTGAAACCCTTTCTTCATTAAAACACGTTTGAATTCCTGCAGCATTGTATCATAGCTTACGCGCATAATAGGTTCATTCCTCCTCACGATATTTTTAATTGCTTCCTAGTTTCCATCTGACAATGGTTCTATGTATTCGCTCTATGTTCTCACATATTCATACCTGAACACGGTTGTCAGTCTATAATGATTTTCTTTAGCTGATCTCCCTCATTTTTATAAAAATCCTTAAGAATCCGCAAATCTGTCCCCAGTGCAAAATCACGAACGCCAAGCTCATAATAATAGGCAGCATCCGCTGCATTCCGTATTTCTACACGGATGCGTTTTCCATATCGAAGTGCTGTTTCGATTACATATTTTTCAACCTCTTTGACCTCATCCAGATGTGCGCTTTTGTCAAACCCGGAATTCATGGAGAAATCAGCAGGACCGAACTGCAGGAAATCGACCTCCTCCACCTGACAAATCTCTTCCAGATTCTGTACAGCCTCAACCTTTTCTATCATAAAACCCTTAACGATATCACAAACATCCCGTGCGTAATCCATCTGACTGGACAGATTGGCATTGCGTATCCAGCGTCTGTTCACAAAGCCAAGAGCACCACCGTCCGGTGTAGCCGGTGTAATTTGCCGGATGGTCTCCCTCACCTCTGCAGCTGTTGTATGATCGGTGAAAAGGATGCCCTCAAAACCGGATGCCATCGCCTTTTGCGCCACATAAATACGATTGTGATAGTCCGGTTTGATAATCATGGAAATATTGTGAAGCTCTGCTGCGCGTGCCATGTTCTCCAGGTCGTAATGGTCAAAGGGGGCATATTCCGCCAGGAATTCCACATAATCATATAGCTCATTGCTGCCGATGATTTCAATAAGCTGTGGCCATGTAAAATCGATACGTGTTGCGACGATGACTTCTTTTTCCTTTAATTTTTTTCTTAACTGATTTATCATATTACTTTCCTTTCCTGCAGAGATTTTCTGCTATCGTTACATTATGATTCTTTCAACACTGTGTGTGGTATCCTTGCTGCCATAGTAATCAGACGCAGCAGCTGGTAACCGGTTTCCTCCAGATATTCCTCCGTATGCGCCAGTGCCTCATGGAGTGGATATATTCCCTGCTGTATGGTGAAAATGCCTTGAAAATATGCAGTGAGTGCATCACAATCCACTTCCCTTTGCCCACATACGGCAAGCACAGGAATGCCTTGCTTCTTCGCTGCCTGCGCAATACGTATTGGAAGCTTTCCCTGCAAGGTCTGATGATTCATCTGTCCCTCTCCCGTAATCACCAGATCTGCAGTACGCAGCTTTTGCTCCATCTGGACATAACGGTTGATCAGATCATAACCCTTGGTTAATTCCGCACCAAGTATATGCAGTGCTGCAGCACAGCCGCCACCTGCACCGCAGCCTTCCTGTAGAAGATTTCTGCCGCTTCGCTGTTCCAGTACATGAAGCTGCTGTTCCAGCTTGCGCATCTGCATGGCATCCGCTCCCTTCTGTGCAGAGTATGTAAACACACAGCCCTCTTTTCCATACAGTGGTGCACAAACATCACAGCCTACAAGAAGCTCCATACCACCGAGCTTCTTTTTCACGGTCTGAAAAGCTTCTTCGTCCCAGTGATCAAAAGCAAACAGAGGATTGCAATCATTCGGCAGAAGATTTCCCATTCTGTCATACAGCCTGATGCCAAGACCCTGTAGGACACCAAGACCACCATCGGTTGTGATAGTTCCACCGAGAAACAGCAGTACCTTGTGAATCGCATAGCCGTGCAGTTGATCAAGAAGCTCACCAAGTCCATAGGTTGATGCAGCGGCAGCAGTAGCACTGGAAACCTCGTTATTATGCAGTCCGAAGATATCCGCAGCCTCCACTGCACAGCACAGACTTTCCTCCTCTTCAAGCAGCAGCGTGCGCACGGTTTTTTGTTTATGAAAGGCATCCCGGCATTTCCATGTCCTGTATTCCCCCTTCACACAGGCCGCCAGTGCAGAGACACTGCCCTCTCCCCCATCCGCTACACTGCAAACCATTGTCTGATGTCCGTTTGTTCGCAAGATTCCTCTTTCCAGAGCCTTTCCTGCTTGTTCAGAGGACAGCGCACCTTTGAATGAATCCATCGCTATTAGAACGTTCATGTTCATCTCCTTTCCCCTTACAATATAATTTTAATATGCAGTAAAGAATATTCCTATGTGTTATAATACAAATATATCTATGGTTTTATTACATATTTTTGTGATAGAGAACAGGAGAGCTTATGAAAATTTCTGAAGAGCTAGCAAAGATTATCGTCGATAATATCCATGAAGTCATTCCTGAGGAAATCAATTTTATAAATGCAGATGGTCTGATTATCGCCAGCACAGATCCAAAGCGTATGCATCGTCTGCATACCGGCGCGCTCAGTGTTATTCAAAACCGTAAGCAGCTGAGCGTACAAAACGACACACAATATTACGGTGCACGTAAGGGAATCAATATGCCGGTATTCTTTGATGATGAAATTATCGGTGTGATTGGCATTACGGGTGAGGAACAGGATGTTATCGGATATGGGAAAATCCTGCAGAAGATGACACAGATTCTTGTTAAGGATGCATACTATCGCGATATTCGCCATCAGAAGCGTTCCAGCGACAGAATTCTGATTGAACGTGTGCTGGGCGGGAATTTTGAGAATGAATCCTTATTTCAAAATGACAATCTGACACAAAAAAGTCCAAGACTGATTGTATGTGCAAGGATTGACGGACAGTTGAGGGATGAGCAGATCGACCGTATACACCGTCTGCTGGAGGCTGTTCCCTTTTCCACCTATATTGAGAAAAAGGCGTTGTATGTGCAGGAGCTGATTTTCATTATCCCTGCACAGAACAAGGGTTATATTCAGCAATGGATTGGCAGTATCCGGGAAATATGCCCGCATGCGATTTTCTGGGGCATCGGCACTGTAACTGATAAAATAAGCGATTTGCCGCTTTCGTATAGCAGAGCAAAAACAGCTGCCCTCTGGGGCAGCCGGATCAGCGGACATAGTGTTTCCTGCTATGAGGAGATTGAGACCGGTATGCTGCTGTCGCATATCGATGAGTTGGAGAGCACGTATTTCTTAAAGCAGATATTCAAAGATTGCAGTGCTGAGCGAATTGCGGAAATCGTGATGATATTAACCCTGTACGAACAGCATAACGGCAGTATTCTTCATTGTGCAAAAGCCTGCAATATGCATCGGAATTCCTTTCAGTATAAACTGCTGCAAATACGCAAGCAGACCGGCCTGGATCCAAGAAGCCTCCATGACTATGTACTGCTGAAGCTTGCTGTTGTGCTGTATCAGTTTCAGCAAAATACACCGCATTCCTAAACGAATCCTGTTTTATGCAAATGATATTTATGAGAAAAGCACGCCTTGACTCATTGGAGTTCCCGCGTGCTTTTATTCTTGTAGGTAACCTGTTCATACCCTTATATTCACTTCCGATTCGCTTATCTCAGGTGAAAGTCTTATCATACATAATCGATAATCAACAGGCTTATATGCTGGTTAAAGCTACTGCTTGAACATCCCTATTGATAGGATAATTCTCCTGAGTATTACACAGAATAATACGATTTTCAATCTGATATAGCGAGGATTTCAACTGATCAAATCCCTTTACATCACTTGCTTGAAAAGAAACACCCTGTTTTATTTCTATGAGTGAAAGCCTTCCTTTATAAAGCAGGACAAGGTCAATTTCATTTTGTTTATGATCTCGATAATAATATGCATGAAATGGTTCCTTATTATTTAAAAAGGTTTTTCTTATTTCATTCACTACAAATGTTTCAAAAAACGCACCAGATAAATTGGAAATACGCAGAGTTTCGGGATAATTCAGCTTTATCAGGTAAGCTGCAAGACCTGTATCGCTGAAATACACCTTACTTGATTTTACAACACGCTTCGTTATGGATATATCATTATACGGTTGTAGAAAATATATCAAACCGGTAGATTCCAATATAGAAAGCCAATGCTGTATCGTGTTACTGCTTACTCCCAGTTTTCTGCTCAGTTCAGAAGCATTGATCTGCTGTCCTGTAAGTGCAGCAAGATATTGAAGGAAATCATGAAATTTCAGCTTATCCTTTAGATGTATCAGTTCACTGATATCTCTGTCAATGTACGTATTCACGTAATTCTCATAATAGTCAGGTATCGCTTGATCCATCCGATATAATTCCGGATACATACCCTTTGTAATCAGTTCAAATACATCTTTTACACTAATATTTATACTTTTCTGATACATTGCTATGCGATCTTTTGAAGGTACAAACGGTATGGTTTCTCTTTCCAGAATTTCATCCAGACCCAAAGGCACCATTTGAATAACACTGGCTCTTCCTGCAAGAGACTGTGTTACATTTTTCATTAAATGAAATGCCTGTGATCCTGTTAACAGATACATTCCATTGGCATTACCAGTATCCAGTCTCTTTCTGTTTACAATCTCTTCTATCACTTCAAATAAAACCGGAGCATACTGCACTTCATCTATGATCAGCGGTGTGTGAAACTGCTGTAGGAAATATTTAGGATCAGAAATTGCAAGCTTTCTTTGATCAATATTATCCAGTGACACGTACGCAAAGCCCTTTTCTTTCACGAACTCATAAGCAAGTGTAGATTTTCCTACCTGTCTTGATCCGGTTAATATTACAACAGGATACATATCCAAAGCTTTTGCTATATGTGGTTTTATAGCCCTTTTCAACATGTTCTGCCACCTCATTTCGTACATATTTTAAGTTCTACTTCATAATAACACTAATTTTCTCTTTTTTCAAATTTAATTAATCCATATATGAAAGCTCCTTTTCAAGTATACCCGTGAAAGAGTCCTATCATTACCATTCGCTTTCCTTTTGCATTTTTATATGAAAAGGACTGGTTCCATTGCTTGAACCAATCCCTTTTCATCCTTATAATAAATTATCTTTAACTTAGTAGTAATATTTCACTTTGTCATTGGATTTGAACAGACGAATCTTTTCCTCAACAACTTTTCCACATGCTTCCATCGCCTCCGGATAGATTTCCAGAGGTTCACGATAACCTAGATTTTCATTCAGAGTCTTGCGGCACTGTGTATAGAATGCAACCTTGATATCACTGGAGATATTGATTTTACAAATTCCGTTATCAACTGCTGCAGCGATCTCTTCATCTTTATTACTGGATCCACCATGCAGTACCAGTGGTACATCCACCTTGCTGGTAATGTCTTTTAGAATATCAATACGCAGCTCCGGTTTCATATCCTTTGGATAAATTCCGTGTGCTGTACCGATAGCTACGGCGAAGGTATCAATTCCTGTGTCCTCAATGAACTGCTTTGCTTCTTCAGGAACCGTGTAAATAACACCCTGTGTTCCACCCTCAATTGAATTACCAGTTGTACCGATGGTTCCTAATTCTGACTCAACGGATACATTAGCGATATGTGCGGTTTCCACTACTTTTTTTGTAACTGCAACATTTTCCTCATAAGGCAGTGTAGATGCATCAATCATAACAGATGTCATACCTGCACGGATGGCGCGTACTGCTGTTTCATAAGAATCCCCGTGATCCAGATGGATACATACAGGCACATCGGTCTGTGCTGCTTCATAAATCATTGCCTGAATCTGCGCATCTCCTACAAAGTTAAATTCATCCGGACTCATTTCCAGAATAACTGGCGAATTTAATTCCTTTACTTTTTTCATAACAACCTTTAACAGCTGATCGCTTCCGATGTTGAATGCAGGTATTGCAAAGTGATTTTTCTGTGCAACTGCAAGTAAATCTTTCATATTCATTAACATAAGTTTAGCTCCTTCTTCCCTTACAGGGATTTTCCTTCCGATTTTGATAATCTGATGTAATGCCTGATAATCTCACGACTATCTATTTCAACCTGATGCATCATGACCCAGTAATTGATGTTCGGATCTTTTTCCAGATGCTTTTTGATACTGTCAACATTGGCATTCATGAAATCACAGCCGACATTGATTTTGTTAATACCGTATTTTACACAATTTTCTATGTTTTTATCCCCGGAGCCAGAACCTCCATGCAGAACCAGCGGCATTTTGGTAAGCTCCTTGATTTCCTTTAGACGTTCAAAGTCAAATTCTGGAACATAGCCTTCCGGATAGTTCCCATGAGAGGAACCAAAGGAAATTGCCAGCGCATCAATGCCGGTTTCCTTCGCAAAGCGCAATGCCTGCTGCGGATCTGTCTTCATGGCATCGTTTGTATAATTGCCGCCTTCACTACCACCCATGCATCCGATTTCCCCTTCAACGGAGGCATCGAACTGTCTGGCAAATTCTACGATTTCCTTTGTCATTTTGATGTTGCCTTCCAGATCGTAGCGGGAGGCGTCCACCATGACACTGGAATATCCGTCATGCAGGGCTTTTTTCAAATATCCGATTTCTTCCCCATGGTCGAAATTCAATGCGACTTCAACACTGGCCCGCTGTGCCAGCAGCTTCACGATTGGTGCAATCAGCTCGCTGTCACAGTGATTCACCATATGCTCCTGAACGATATTCACAATGATGGGAGCTCTTAATTCCTGTGCTGCACTTATGACAGCTCTTGCTGTTTCTATATTAAAGCAGTTGATTGCCATGACTGCGTAGTTTCCTTCGTTGGCTCTTTGCAGCATGCCTTTCATTGATACATACATTGCGATCCCTCTTTCTTTTTATGAGAATGTGATGCCGGAAAGATCCATTTCCTCTTCGACCTCTTCCACCTGAACTTCATCTGCTTCGGTTCTCTTCTTTTTGATCAATACCAGCAGAACAGCTGTCACACATGTACCAGCCAGCAGTGCGAGCAGAGCTGCGAATGGATTGGTCATGGCCGGGATTACGAAGACGCCGCCGGATGGCACAGCACTTCCCACGCCCAGTGTAAAGCTGATAGCGCCTGTAACACCGCAGCCGATAGAGGTACAGATAACCGTACGAATCAAATCATTCATTGCAATGGGAATAACACCCTCAGAGATCATGCAAAGTCCCATTGGGAAGGCTACCTTGATGTTTTCAACCTCAGTTGATGTATAAATACGCTTTTTGATAAATTTAGAGATAACGAGGGATAATGTAATTCCGAGTGGTGGAACCATAGCTGCAAGCACCTTAATAGCCTCCGGCTCCAGAATCCCTTCCAGAAGTAACCCATCGCAAATAAGATTTGGAACCTTGCTGATCGGACCGCCGAAGTCCAGACATCCAAGTGCACCGATGATAAAGCCGTACAGAACCTTAGAGCTCTGATCCAAACCTGTGATGAAGTTTGTCAGACCTTCTGTTAACCATACGATTGGTGTACCGATTACAAAGTACATCAGTAAACCTGCAATGATCGAAGACAATGTTGGAATGATCATCATCGGCATCAGTGCCTCTGCCCAGTGTGGAACCTTCAAATGCTTTCTGATGAACAATGCGATATAACCGACAATGTAACCTCCGACCATACCACCCAGGAAGCCGGCTCCCAGGAAGGAAGCAATCTGTCCCATCAGGAAACCTGGAGCGATACCCGGACGATCTGCGATTGAATAAGAAATATAACCTGCGATAAATGATGGAAGAAGCCCCATTCCCAGTACACCGAGTGATGTCAATGCGCTAGGAATCGTCATCTTGCTCAAATCTGTAACTACCTCTCCGCCCATCAGGTTTCCGATGGCAATCAGAAGACCGGAAGCAACTACAAGCGGCAGCATGTAGGAGATGGCGGTAAGGGCATGGCGTTTCAGCTCAGCACCAAATTTTTTCATAATCCTTTTTCCTCTCTTTCGTTATTTGTTTAATTCTGTTTCGATTTTCTGAATCAGCTGTTTCGGTGCCTTCACACACACATTGGTAGGAACCTTCACTGTCTTTTTCCCCTCAAAGCGCTCCGTACCTGTAATGGCGATGTCAATGGCAAGAATGACAACATCTGCGGCTTTGATCTGTTCCGCTGTTAATTCATCCTCTGTACCGATGGTTCCCTGTGTTTCCACATGGATCGTGTGTCCCATACCTTCCGCAGCCCGAATGAGCTTCTCTTTTGCGATATACGTATGTGCGATTCCGGATGTACAAGCTGCAACTGCAACGATATTCATTTGTACGTCCTCCTTTCTTTAACTGTCTATATTATAAAATGTTTCCGATGATCCTTCCGATTCATTGTGGTATTTTTAATACTGCCCTTTTTTTCTTTCCTTTTAAACAGATGGGAAGATAAATGTGGTACTTTTTATTTTCCTGCAAATATTTCCTTTAGTTCTTCTACATTTTCTACCTGCAGCAGACGTTCGACTGCCTCATCATTCCCCAGCTTTCTGGCGATATCCGCCAGCAGCAGCATGTGGTTGCGTGCATACTCATGATCATTGCTTACTGCAAACAGGAAAACCAGACGAACACCCTTATCGTCCAGTGTCTCCCATTCAATCTCATGTTTCAGCTTTGCGATAGCGATACCGACCTGTGTCACAGAATCACTTTTTCCGTGTGGAATGGCGATATAGTTACCGATTCCTGTCGTACCCTCGCCCTCGCGCAGATAGATATCCTTTTTGAAAGCCTCTACATCTGCGATATACCCTGCATCCTTCAGCTTTCCTGCTAGTAAAGTTAATACCTCTTCCTTATTTGCTGCTTCCGCGTTTAAGTCGATGATTCTCTCATCCAATACATCTATTAGTTGCATATCATGTTCCTCCTCGTTTATTTTTTATGATATAAATTGCAAATCTTCATGTTTGTAGCGTATACTTCTGTCGGCTACTGTATCAGATAGCGATACAGCTCCAAATTCGATTTTTTACTGCGTATGATTTTTACCTTTTCATCTGTCTCTATCAGCGATATATATTGTTTATAGAACGACTGTATTCTTCGGATTTCCTCGTGTGTGGACATTTTAAAGCCCAATAGGAAGATTACATCCACCCGATCATCATCCCAGACGATCGGTTCCGGTAATACCGCAATCGCGACATGAGATTCATTTACTTCACTCATGGCTCCATGGGGAAGTGCCACACGGTTTCCGATACTCGTCGTCGTTGCTTTTTCCCGCTCCATGACGGAATCATAAAACTTTCCAGTCACATAACCCTTGAGCTCCATGCGCTCACACATATACTTCAGCAGCTCTTCCTTCGTATCAAATTGCGTATTGATAAACATCAGCTCGGGAGAAAACAGCTGAAAGCAGATCGGCTCAAAGGGATTGATTTCTTCCGATACTCGAAGATTCAGATTATCCATGAAATTCCGAAGCATACCGATACCTGTATCACTCAACAGATTCGGTATAACGATGACACGCTTGTCCGTTTCCTTTAACAGCTTGGAGCTTATGATGATGTCCTCCTCCGGATGCTCATACAGCTTAAAATCATGATGGCTGATGACCTTCAGATTGCTGATTTCCGGCACGGTTTTGCGAATCCGCTCGCTTAGCAGCTGTGCATGTCCCAGATTGCCTTCGGCAAGCAGAATGGCGCTGTATCTCTGATTTCTTCTTTCGAGCGCAGATTGTATGTAAAGCACGATATAGCCAAGCTCATCCTCTGTAATCTGCAGACCGAACGAATTTTCAAACATCATGGAAATCGACCAGGCTGCACGGAAGACCGTCTTGTATTCGGTCTTTATAAAATTTACAAGCGAATTGCTCTGTGGAGAGCCGTAACGCAGGCGGAATATGGTTGGGCGCATATGGAAGATGAGACTTTCCCGCAGCTTGCTGTCATTCGTCAAATCCACCTCCAGTATATTTCCAATCGTAACCAGCATCTCATCAATAAAGTTCAGTATCTTCTGATCGTATTTTGAGATATTGGATATCATATCGACAGCATTATTGATACCGATGAATTTCGAGCACAAAATCTGTGTTGCCAAAAACATGACATCCTCGTTGGAGAAGATCACATGCATCTTCTCATGCAGCTTCTTAAAAATGGCGATCGTAAACGGATATTCGTTGTAGCGTTCCAGAATTTCCTGATCCTCCTGTGCAATGCGAAGCGGTGTACTGAAATCCTTACGCTGATATGCCAGACAGCAGTAAATGAGTATTTCGTAAAAGGAAGTATCTGTGAAACGATAATTCCATTCGTTCTCCGTTTCAATAATCGCTTTCTTTATTAAATCAATATCGATATTGGAGAAAAATTCCTGTGTCTGTCTGCGTGTTTCATCCAGATCATGATCGAGCATGATATAGTCCTTTAATGCAATTCGATAGCTTGTTTCATCATATTTCAGCGAACAGCCGCGGCTTCGTTCGTTATTGATCTGGATGCCGTATGGAGCAAGCCATTTTTCACAGTCCTTGATCACCTTTAATACGGTTGGCGGACTGAGATACAGCTCCTCTGCCAGCTTCTGTGTTGTGATGGTTTCTCTGGGCATCATACGAAAGAATATCTGCAGTGTTTCTCTGACTCGCTGTGTAGCATCGTATCCTACACTGAAGTGCTCAGCACCATCGAGCAGCCGCAGCATTTTTTCCTTCTGCTGTTCATCCATATTCAGCCAGATACCGACACGCGGCTTTTTTTCAATCGAGCCAAGCTGATTTTCCTGCAAATAGCTCTGCAGATGCTCCAGTTTATTTCTGGTTGCTTTTTCCGAAAGAGCAATCATGGAAGCTATTTTACCTGTTGCTACAATATCGCCCTGTACCAGTATTTTCAATATTTCCTTAATATAATAATTTTCTTTTTCAGACTTCATAGACACCTCCTGTGTCTGCAGCTTCTACACCTGTAGAAATGCAAGACAGGCTGCTCCGAGCAATCCGCTGTCTTCACTCAGGTTTGTTTTCACTACCTTTACCAGCGGCCGGATATTCGGATACACCTTTGTTTTCACCCTCTGTTCCACATCCTCAACAAATCCCGGTATTTTGATTGCGACACTGCCGCCCAGAATGACGATTTCCGGATCGACAAACGCATAGATAATGGCAATCGTATTCGCAAGATATTCCTTAGCATCCTCCATAATATCGATTGCTGTTTGATTTTGTGAACAGGCAAGTGAATATACGTCTCCGGCATGCTGTACATCCAAGCCGGCATTTACGGCGCGTGTTGTAATCGCCGTACCGCTGCAGATGGCTTCCACACCGCCAGGATAGATGGAGCCATGGCTGGGACCGTTTCTCCATAACGGAATATTTGCGATTTCATGCGCAAAGCCATGCGCTCCCTGATAGATTTTCTTATCGATGACAAGACCTGAGCCAAGACCTGTGGAGATGGTCAGAAACTGCACATAGGAGTAGTCTTTCCCCTGCCCCAGCACAGCTTCCGCAAGACATGCGAGATTGGCATCGTTTTCCAGAAAGACCGGTACCTTTAAACGTGCACTCAGCTCTTTGCTCACCGCAAGGCCATGCCAGCCTCCTTTTAAATTGGGAGTGTCCAGAATAATCCCCTGTTTCAAATCCAATGGACCCGGACAGGATAAACCGACTCCTGCAATAGCCACGGAAAAGCCTTGCACCGCCTCCTGAATTTTTTGAAGTGTTGCCTGTGGATTGTTTACATCTGTAGGAAACTGTATTCTTTCGATAATTTCATATGCTTCATCAATCAGTGCGATTCTAGTATTTGTACCTCCGATATCAATTCCTGCTGTATACAATCGTATCCCTCCTTCATTTACTTACACGTTAAGAATATCACGAACCCTTTATTCCCTCAAAAAAATATTGGGAATATAAATGAGGTAGTTTTTCTATGCATTGGAAAAAGACCCGCTTATATCAAACGTATATCGTTCTTTATAAACAGGTCTGTTTACTGAATTTTTGTGTATTTATTCAAATACTGAAAGTGTATCATATCCATGAATCGCCGCTGTCCAGATCGTTTCTCTGTAAACAGGGAGAAGCCATGCCTGTTCACCAAGATAGGTTTCCAGACAATCGTCATATTCGCTGATATCCATGTTGTCCTGAAGGGAGCGGTAAAATGGACTCATATCCTTCGTTTTTAGGTAATCGCTGTAGGTACCTATGAACAGGTAGGCATCAGCAGTCTTTGATGCCTCGGCATTATATTCCTGCAAAGTAACCTTAATTCCCTTCTCCTGCAGCTGTTTTTGAAGCTGTTCTGCAACCGCTCTGGAATACAATCGAATGTATGAATATACAGAAGAAAGAAATATAAAGCAATCACTTATTTTATAAAAAAATTACAGTAGCTTTCATTTCATAATTATCATGCTAAACACCAAATGGATCATTGGAGTTTTCATGCAAAAAAGCCAATCCTCTTTTAGCTAGGGGACTGGCTTCTATATTATATATACCTAGGCAGATTTTATACAATATGATTATTTTTTAATGATACTTTCATTCCAGTGTTCGTTTGGTGCTACTTCCAGCAAATCAGCTACGGTAGCCGCAACATTGGATAAACCAAGGTGCTCCTCCTGCTTCAATTCCACATCGGCACCATAGATGATAAAAGGCACTTTGTTCAGTGTGTGTGATGTCTTCGCCTTTACAGGAGCATCTTCCTTTTTCTTCTTTTCATACATTTCATCAGCGTTTCCATGGTCAGCGGTCACAATCAGAATACCATTAACAGCATCAACAGCCTTCTTTACGCGAGCCAGCTGTAAATCTACAGATTCCACACCGATCACGGTAGCTTCAAAGTTTCCTGTATGTCCAACCATATCACCATTTGGATAGTTCGTACGCAGGAAATCATAGTTTCCGGATTCGATTGCCGCACACAGAACATCTGTAATTTCTGCAGATTTCATCCAAGGACGCTGTTCAAATGGAATTACATCGGATTTAATTTCCACGTAGTCTTCCAGCTTTTCATCCAGCTTTTCGGAACGGTTACCATTCCAGAAGTACGTAACATGTCCGAATTTCTGAGTTTCACTAATCGCATATTCACGGATACCATGCTTACACAGCTCTTCCGTCAGGGTATACTTAATTTTTGGAGGATATGTCAGGAAATTATGAGGGATGTTCAGGTCAGCATCATACTGCAGCATTCCGGCAAACATCACCTTCGGCATTCTGACACGGTCAAATTTATCAAAGCTTTCATCTCCGTCAAACGCCAGAGAGATTTCCTGTGCACGGTCACCACGGAAGTTGAACAGAATAACACTGTCTCCATCCTCGATCGTACCAACCGGCTTTCCATCCTTTGCGATAACGAATCCAGGCAGATCCTGATCTACTACGCCGGATTCTGCACGATAGGTTTCGATTGCTTCCTTCGCAGACGCAAATTCTCTTCCTTCTCCAAGAACATGCACGTGCCATCCCTGCTCAACCATTGCCCAGTTTGCTTCGTAACGGTCCATCGTAATTGTCATACGTCCGCCACCACTTGCAATGCAGGCATGGAAGCTGTCATCGTTCAGCTCAGCCATGTAAGCTTCTATATCATCTACATAGGTTAATGCACTTGTTTCCGGAACATCACGTCCATCCAGCAATGCATGAACACGCACTTCCTTAACTCCATCTTCCTTAGCCTTTTTGATTAAAGCCTTCAGATGGTTGATGTGAGAGTGCACGTTTCCATCAGAAAGCAATCCAAGGAAATGCATCTTTCCATCCTTACAGTTATTTACAAGTCCGCTCCAGGTTTCTGTTTTAAAAATCTCGCCTGTTTCAATATTTTCATTTACCAGCTTCGCTCCCTGAGAATAAATCTGTCCACAGCCAAGTGCATTGTGTCCTACCTCGCTGTTTCCCATATCATCATCAGTAGGAAGTCCAACTGCAAGACCATGTGCCTTGATTTCTGTATGCGGGCTGTTTTCCCACAGGTTGTCTAATGTTGGTTTATACGCTTTTTTTACGGCATTTCCAAATTCGGAATCGCTGATTCCCACACCGTCCATAACCACTAATACTACTGGTCTTTTACTCATTTTCAATACCTCCTGTATTCCCTAATAATATAACACTTTTTGCTAGTTTTAGGAATCCTTTTATATCAATTTCAGCCGTTTGTATGAAATAATGATATGCTTCTATATGTATTTTTCAAGGAAGGTATCCACCTTTTCCCAATAGGCCAATGGATCGACCTCCCTGCTCTTTCCATGTCCGGCACCTTTTACGAGCATAAGCTCCTTCTCACCGGCTGCAGCCTTAAAAAGCGGGTATACCGTATCTGTTGGCACGAAATCATCTGAATCGCCATGGATGAACAGCATAGGAACCTTCTTTCTTTTCACAGCGGATACCGCATCCGCATCCCTTAAATCGTAGCCCGCACGAAGCTTCGTCACAAGATTTGCGGCATCCAGTGCCGGAAAAGACGGCAGTCCGAACAAATCATCTAGCTGAAAGCTAAATTCATCCCAGGCACTCGTGTAGCCGCAGTCTTCCACTGCGACCTTTACAGCTTTGGGAAGCTGTTCATTTCCGCTCGCCATCATAACCGTGCTGGCTCCCATTGATACACCATACAAGGCAATGTTTGCTGAGCTGTCCTGCTTCAGAATATACTTCGTCCATTCAACAATATCCTCGCTGTCCCATGCGCCCATACCGATGGAATCTCCTTCACTTTGTCCGTGAGAGCGAAGATCAGGCACCAGAACGCGATATCCCTGTTCAGCGAAATGATTTGCGACCGCTGCCATGTTTTTTGCTTCGCTGATGTAACCGTGAACGACAATGATCCATTTATTTCCGGTTTGATTGATTTCATAAGCGTGCAGCCTATAGCCGTCTTTATTTTTCATCCAGACATCCTTTGTATCGCGCGCCATCATTTCATGATAGGAATCCTTCGATGCCTGTGCTGCTTTGGGATCCTCCTCTTCATTTCCAAAAACAACGCTTTTATCACTATGTGCGTCAATCGCCAGTGTATAGAAATAATTACCGGCAAATCCAAGACCGCCCAATACCAGAATCAGTAAACTCATGCCGATTCCGATAATCACTTTAGTTCTCTTTTTCATATCATCACTCCATTTACTTTTATAATCAAACTTTGTTATTATAGCAGACATTATCTGAAAAGCAAGTAATGAAGTATGATTTGGATATCTTTTCGTGTTGTATCGTTATGAAGCATACAGGATCGTACAGGATGAAGCTAACAGCTTTTTGCATGGTCCGAATATATCATACAGAAACCATCCTATAGCATTGAGAAGCTTTTTGCGCATTTAGTCCCTCTTTGTCATACACAAAACATCAATAAATATTAACAAATTGTGGATTATTTAGGAATTTCACACCTTCCATACGTATAAAGGGGTGTAAGGAACCCTTACAGAATGGAGGACATGAAGATGTC